>ERZ889217.1155-NODE-1155-length-13945-cov-11.868035_pt1 | contig 13945 bp, 14 predicted proteins | sample MGYA00521098_ERZ889217 | MGnify/ENA primary metagenome ERZ889217 (study PRJEB32303, sample SAMEA104408613) | aquatic metagenome | biome: Brackish water; feature: Pelagic; material: water | place: Baltic Sea | collected 2014-06-10T22:04:00 | depth 2,362 m ...
GCTCAGTACAAAAATGTGGTCAGCGATGTCAAAGAGGAGTTAGAAAATAGAGTAATTGCGCTAACAAGAGCGGGGGTACTTCCAGAACAAATTATTCTTGATCCCGGAATTGGGTTTTCAAAGAGTGCAGAACATAACTGGGAACTTCTTAGAAATATCGATCGTATCGCCTTGCTTGGGTTTCCAATCGTGGTAGGCGCCTCGCGTAAACGCTTTTTAGGAGATCTAATAGGTGCGCATTCTGCAGATGACAGAGAGTCTGCAACAATCGCGCTAACCACATATCTAGCTCGATCTGGTATCTGGGGTGTTCGCACCCATTCAGTTAAACCACATCGCGACGCAATTGCGGTAGTCGAGGAGATGAAAAAATGAGCGATTACATATCTTTGATTGGCATTTCGGCTATTGGTTTTCACGGTGTATTTCCAGAGGAGCGCAGAGATGGCCAATTATTTATGGCAGACCTTAAATTATTCTTTGATCTAAATAAGGCTGGCCAGAACGATGATTTAAATGCGACTGTAAATTATGCAGATGTAACTGCCGTTGTTGTTGAAGAGATTAGTGGTGCTCCAGTCTCACTTATTGAAGCGCTTGCCGATCGTATCCATCTAAGAGTTCTTGCAGAATTTCCATTAATTAATGCAATTGAAATTTCTGTCCATAAACCAGATGCTCCAATCGGTCTGGATTTTAAAGATCTTTCAGTAACAATTCTTCGAACCAGATGAAAGTTGTAATCGCACTCGGCTCAAATTTGGGAGCTCGCGAATTAAATATTGATAGCGCTGTGAATGAGCTAGCAAAAATCATAGAAGTTACTCATCTTTCTACTAATCATGAGACAGATCCATTTGGTGGACCGGAACAACCTAAATACCTAAACGCAGTTTTAATCGCAGATTCGCAGTTAGATCCACATGAATTACTCGTGGCTATGTTAGGAATTGAAAATAATTTAGGTCGGGTGCGAGAGGTTCATTGGGGACCAAGGAACATTGATCTCGATTTAATTACGGCAGAAGAGTTCGTAGTGGAGACGAAGGAGCTAACACTCCCACATCCAAGAGCTCACCTGCGAAGATTTGTTCTAGAACCATGGCTTGAGATAGATCCTGATGCAAAAATTCCGAGGCTAGGTAGTGTTGAACTGATTCTGCAAGGGCTATAAAAATCGATTATCTATTGCCCGCAATTGCAGGGTAGCCTTAGCAACTCGAGCCCGGTACCCGGAAAGGACTGGAGCATGAAACTCAAGATTCAACGACCAGTTGCCTTCGTCCCAACTATGGGCGCACTTCATGCTGGGCATCAATCACTGGTGAAGATCGCCAAATCATATGTAGATGAAGTTGTTGTAAGTATCTTTATTAATCCGCTGCAATTCGAGAGCCCAGATGACTTCTCTAATTATCCAAAAACTTTTGCAGATGATTCAAAGTTGGCGCAGGAAAGTGGAGCTACCTTTGTATGGGCTCCAACGCTGGATGAAATCTATCCAACTGAGCCGCAAATAATTTCAGCTGGTGAAATTGGCAAGCTCTTTGAAGGTGTTCACCGTTTTGGACATTTTGATGGCGTTCTAACTGTTGTAAAGCGCCTCTTTGACTTAGTAGAGCCAACACATGCAATTTTCGGAGAGAAAGACTTTCAGCAACTCTTTCTAATCAAAGAAATGGTTGCCAAGCTAGAGCTACCAATTAAGATAATTGCTGCGCCAACAATTAGAGAAGCTAGTGGACTTGCAATGTCATCACGCAACAGCCACCTCGAATCTTTAGAGCTAGAACGTGCAAGTGGTATCTATAAGGCGCTTGTGTCAGCTGCTAGCAAGCCAGATATTGAACAGAGACGAGAACTTCTCACTGCAGAATTAACAGCTATCCCAGATTTCCTACTCGATTATGCTGAAATTATTGATGAAGATAATTTTCAGATAGCAGATTCCAGAACCCTAAAAGCTCGGGCAGTTGTTGCTGGGTGGATAAATGGGGTTCGATTGATAGACAATATGGCAATGTCGCACCCAAGGAATTCAAAATGAAATTACTTGCAGGCGATCCTGGTTGGACAGTTAGCGCAGATGTCGTTGTTATTGGCTCTGGTGTTGCTGGTCTTACAACCGCGCTTAACTTAAGATCAAGTAATTTATCGGTTCTCTTAGTTACCAAGGCCAAGATTGATGAAGGCTCTACAAAGTGGGCACAAGGTGGGATTGCTGCAGCACTTGGTCCAGGAGACACCCCAGATGCACATAAGAAAGACACTTTGATAGCTGGTGCTGGGTTATGTGATTCACGAGCAGTTGATGTTCTAGTAACAGAAGGCCCAGAAGCAGTACGTAAGTTGATTGCGCGTGGCGCAGTATTTGATAAATCTGAAAGTGGAGAAATCGCGTTGACCAGAGAAGGTGGACATTTACGGAATCGAATTCTACATGCGGGTGGCGATGCCACAGGCGCTGAAGTTTCACGCGCACTACTTTCAGCAGTAAATGATGATGATGGAATCGAAGTTATTGAAAATGCTTTAGCAATCGACCTTTTAAAGAGTAGTAGTGGAGCAGTATGTGGTGTCACCCTTCACGTGATTGGCGCCGGAAGCCGCGATGGCGTCGGCAGGGCACTTTCAAGAGCAGTAGTGATTGCGACAGGGGGTCTTGGTCAGGTTTATGCCCAAACCACTAATCCTTCAGTCTCAACCGGTGATGGTGTTGCACTTGCACTGCGCGCTGGGGCAGAGATTGCTGACGTTGAATTTATTCAATTCCATCCAACAGTTTTATGGCGTGATGAGAGCTCGAGTGGCCAACAACCTTTAATTAGTGAAGCAGTTCGTGGCGAAGGTGCGGTACTTGTAAATAACAAAGGGATACGTTTTATGGCTGACAAACATCGGCAAGGCGATTTGGCGCCACGCGATGTTGTAGCGATTGAAATATTCAAGCAGATGAAAGAGAGTAACTCACCACATGTTTGGCTAGATGCGACGGCAGTCAAAGACTTTGCTATTCGCTTTCCTACAATATTTGCCTCATGTCTAGAGAATGGAATTGATCCAAGAGTACAAATGATTCCAGTTTCACCAGCATCACATTATTCATCGGGCGGCGTAAAAGTAGATCTTTCCGGTAGGACATCAATCCCGGGACTCTATGCCTGTGGTGAGACAGCTTGTACTGGTGCGCATGGTGCAAATAGATTGGCATCTAATTCATTGCTAGAAGGCCTGGTTTTTGGCACCAGAATTTCTGCTGATATCGCGGAAAATATTGCACCACAGACAGATCTAGCAGAGAGTAATTCTGAAGTATTTTTATTAGATCCAGCCATAAAACTAACGCTACAACTAGCTATGAGCCAAGGTGCTGGGGTGATGCGTAGTGCAACTTCGCTAACTCAAACTCTGGCGACCCTTGACCAGTTAGCTAATCAAAATAGTCAATCCCCTTGTATTGAAGCCTGGGAAGTTTCAAATCTTTATCTCCTTGCGGTGGCAATTGTTCGAGCAGCACTTGAACGAGAAGAGTCTCGTGGTTCGCATTGGCGCAGTGAATATCCCGAAAACAGTGAGGTTTGGCGAAAGCGAATTGTCCAAAGCTATAGCGCAACTGGTAAATGGAGTTCAATATTGGAAGAGGTTCGCTGATGGCACTTAGTGAGAAGTTAATTGCAGTAATTAAACTTGCTGGACTATCGCCCGAAAATATCGAGAAGTTGGCACAGAGTACAGTTAATGAAGATTTGGCTGGCGGTCAAGATGTTACCTCGGTAGCGATCATTCCTAGCAAGCAACGCTCGATTGCCGAATTTAGAAATCGAAAGCGTGGAGTAATTGCTGGCCTGCCAATTGTTGCCGCAGTTCTAGAACTCTGTGGCATTAGTGATTATGAAATCAATTGTGCTGATGGAGATTACCTGACTGAAAATTCATTAATACTTATTGCAAAGGGAGGCACACAATCAATCTTGCTTGCAGAGCGCAGCGCGCTTAATTTTCTTGGCCACTTAAGTGGTATTGCAACTCTTACTAAAAGTTGGGTTGATGCGGTATCTGATACAAATGCAGCAATTAGAGATACAAGAAAGACAACGCCGGGGTTAAGAGATTTAGAGAAGTATGCAGTCCGGGTTGGGGGCGGGATAAATCATCGACTATCACTTTCAGATTCAGTCCTTATTAAAGACAACCATCTTCTTGCAGCGGGCGGTGTCGCTAAAGCCGTGCAATTGGTCTCTGAGAAGTATCCCGATTTAAACCTTGAAGTCGAAGTTGATTCCTTACAACAACTACAAGAAGCGCTCGATGCTGGCGCAAAATTTATTTTGCTAGACAACATGTCTGTTGCTGACACCCTTAGCGCGGTAAACATAACCGCTGGCAGAGCAAAGTTGGAGGCATCTGGTGGTTTAGATCTGGCAAGTGCAATTGCTTATGCTAAAACTGGAGTTGATTATTTGGCTGTTGGAGCCCTAACTCATTCGGCGCCTGTATTAGATATCGGATTAGATTTGAGAATGGAGTAATCATGCTACTTGCAATCGATGTTGGTAATACAAACACAGTTCTAGGAGTCTTTGAAGAGAAGGCTTTAGTAAAGAGCTGGCGTGTAAAGACAGATCCCCGCGATACATCTGATGAACTCTGGGCCCGGTTTTCTACGCTAATTCAAGGTTTTGAGATTTCAGCCCTAGCAATTTGTTCAACGGTTCCAGAATCGTTGCGCGAGTTACGGACGATGGTCGCTAATTATTATCCTGATCTTAAAACTACAATTGTTGAACCGGGGGTAAAGACAGGAGTTCCACTACAGGTAGATAATCCAAAAGAGATCGGCGCTGATCGAATTGTAAATACTCTTGCAGCCCATGAACTCTATGGTGAGGATGGACCTTGCATAGTTGTAGATTTCGGTACCTCAACAAATCTTGATGTCGTCTCACCTAAAGGCGAATTTCTTGGCGGCGCTTTGGCTGCCGGAATTGAAATTTCGGTCGACGCTCTAGCTGCCCGCGCAGCGCAGTTGCGCCGCGTAGAACTTGTAGCGCCTCGGAATGTGATTGGTAAAAATACGGTCGAAGCTCTGCAATCTGGAACCATCTATGGATTTGCTGGCCAAGTTGATGGCTTGGTAAACCGAATTACCGATGAACTATTAAATTTATATCCTGATTCAGGCGAAGTTAGTGTTATCGCAACAGGAGGCCTGGCGCCCTTGGTAATTGGGGTCAGTGAGACTATTGATTTTCATGAGCCAGATTTAACTTTAATTGGACTGCGACTAGTTCATGAACGCAATTCATAGCCCTTCCAAACGATAGGCTTACACACCTTATGAGCAAGAATTCAGAGCCCCAAAGCCCAAAAGGCGCTCTCGCGGCTAGCGATACGGATGACCTGCCAGAGCAGCTAAGGATTAGACGGGCTAAGCGAGCTTCAATTATAGAGCGCGGCCTCGAGCCATATCCGGTAAGCGTTCCTAGAACTAAAACTTTAAAAGAACTTCGCGACGCTCATAAAGATTTAGCAATTGATGTCACAACTGGAATCACTGAAAGCGTCACTGGCAGAATTATTTTTAAACGAGATACCGGGAAATTATGTTTCGCAACGCTTCGCGAAGGTGACGGCACTGAACTTCAAGCAATGTTCTCACTCGATAAAGTCGGAGCCGAGGTTTTAGATCTCTGGAAATCCGATGTTGATTTAGGCGATTTGGTAAGCGTTACTGGTGAAGTAATTACCTCAAAGCGAGGTGAACTCTCAGTTCTTGCTTCGAGTTGGAAGATGGCAGCCAAATCACTTCGCCCACTTCCAGTAGAACACAAGCCGCTCTCTGAGGAGACGCGGGTTCGGATGCGTTATGTCGATCTAATTGTTCGACCAGAGGCGAGAGATAACGCCAGGTTACGGCCAAATGTAATGCGCTCGCTTCGCGAAACTTTTTATAACAGAGGCTTCGTAGAAGTTGAAACACCAATGCTTCAAGTAATGCATGGTGGCGCAGCAGCTCGGCCATTTAAGACTGTTAGTAATGCATACGATATGGAGTTGTTTCTGCGAATTGCTCCTGAATTATTCTTAAAACGTTGCGTAATAGGTGGAATTGAAAAAGTTTACGAGATCAATCGTAACTTTAGAAATGAAGGAGCCGACTCAAGTCACTCACCTGAATTTGCAATGATTGAAAGCTATGAGGCTTACGGCGATTGGAATTCAATTGCAGATTTGACCCAACAACTAATTCAAGGTGCTGCATTAGCAACTTCTGGAAGTCATCTCATAACCCATCATGACGGCAGAGAGGTAGACCTTGGTGGCAAATGGGCCGAGGCTTCGCTATTTGATCTGATTTCAGATGGTGTGGGTCGAGAAGTTACCGCCCAAACCCTCCGCCCTGAACTAGTTAAAATCGCTGAAAAGTTGGGAATGAAAGTTGATCCAAAGTGGATTACTGGCAAGTTAGCAGAAGAAATATTTGAGCACGTTTGTGCCGATAAATTAATAGGACCAATCTTTGTTAAGGGATATCCAATTGACACTTCCCCACTTGTTCGCGCCCATCGCCAAACACCTGGCATTGCAGAAAAATGGGATCTTTATATCGATGGTTTTGAACTTGCAACCGGTTACTCCGAACTTATTGATCCAGTAATCCAACGTGAACGTTTGATGGAGCAGGCAGCCTTAGGGTCAGAGGGAGATTTAGAAGCAATGCAGATAGATGAAGATTTCTTGCGAGCAATGGAATATGCAATGCCACCAATGGGCGGCATGGGTATGGGAGTAGATAGATTATTGATGGCCCTAACAGGTCTCGGAATTCGCGAGACAATCCTCTTTCCATTAGTAAAACCGGAAGAATAAATGTCACTAGTAATTCGCCAAGCTCGAACTTCGGATATAAAAACTATACGTACAATTATTGATGAGTATGCCGCTGGACGTCGTCTGCTTACAAAAGAGACAGTTACACTATTTGAAAGTGTTCAAGAATTTACAGTTGCCGAAATGGATGGGAAAGTTATTGGTTGCGGCGCATTACACGTGCTCTGGGAAGATTTGGCAGAAGTTCGCTCTGTCGCCGTTGATGAGAACATTCGCGGAAAAGGTATCGGCCACGCCATCTTAGAAGTTCTGGTAAAGCGCGCATCAGAGATCGGGGTAAAGCGAATTTTCTGCCTTACCTTTGAGACAGAATTCTTTGCCCGCCATGGCTTCGTCCAAATTGAGGGAACCCCAGTCTCGCCAGATGTCTATCAGGAACTCTTGCTCTCATATGACAGCGGCGTTGCCGAGTTCTTGGATCTCGAAAGCGTTAAGCCAAATACCCTCGGCAATACCCGCATGCTCCTTACTCTTTAAATTGTGACCAACGACCACTAAATATTGGGCAAAATCTCAGTTTCCTGGGCATAAATAGGGCATTAATTCGGTTAGACCCATTACACCCCTTCGCATTAGAATTGGGGCTATAGCTCCAAGCTACAGGCTCCAAAATTCAATTTTTAGAGTTGTAGATAGAAGAAGAGAGGTAGACCACGATGTTCGAGCGCTTTACTGATCGAGCCCGCCGCGTTGTAGTGCTTGCCCAAGAAGAGGCACGCATGCTCAACCATAATTACATCGGAACCGAACACATTCTTCTCGGGCTTATTCATGAGGGCGAAGGCGTAGCAGCCAAAGCTTTAGAAGCTCTTGGAATTTCACTCGAGGCAGTTAGGTCACAAGTCGAAGAGATTATTGGTCAGGGGCAGCAAGCCCCTTCGGGACATATTCCATTTACCCCACGTGCCAAGAAAGTTTTAGAGCTATCGCTACGTGAAGCGCTTCAACTTGGCCACAATTACATTGGTACCGAGCACATCTTACTCGGGTTAATTCGTGAAGGCGAAGGCGTTGCGGCGCAGGTATTAGTAAAACTTGGCGCTGATTTGAATCGTGTTCGTACTCAAGTTATCTCACTGCTATCTGGCTATCAGGGCAAAGAGGCAGCAACATCGGGCGCTCCAGCAGAGGGAACTCCTTCAACCTCTCTAGTCTTAGATCAATTTGGTCGCAACCTAACTCAAGCTGCCCGTGAAGGAAAACTTGATCCAGTAATTGGTCGTGACAAAGAGATCGATCGCGTCATGCAAATTTTATCTCGCCGCACAAAGAATAATCCAGTACTAATCGGTGAACCAGGTGTCGGAAAGACTGCAATTGTTGAAGGACTAGCCCAATCAATTATTAAGGGCGATGTACCTGAGACGTTAAAAGATAAGCAAGTTTATTCTTTAGACCTTGGCGCTTTGGTTGCCGGAAGCCGATACCGTGGTGATTTCGAAGAACGTTTAAAGAAGGTTCTCAAAGAGATTCGCACCCGCGGCGACATAATTTTATTTATCGATGAGATTCATACCCTTGTTGGAGCAGGAGCAGCAGAAGGTGCAATTGACGCTGCAAGTATCTTAAAACCGATGCTTGCCAGAGGTGAGCTACAGACAGTTGGCGCAACGACGCTAGATGAGTACCGTAAACATTTTGAGAAGGATGCAGCATTAGAGCGCCGCTTCCAGCCAATTCAAGTTGCCGAGCCAACAGTTGAGCACACAATTGAAATTCTTAAGGGGCTTCGTGATCGATACGAATCTCACCATAGAGTTTCAATCACAGATGGTGCCCTAGTCGGCGCTGCTCAGATGGCAGATCGTTATATTTCAGATCGCTTTCTTCCAGATAAGGCCATCGATTTAATTGATGAGGCAGGGTCTAGATTGCGCATGCGTCGCATGACTGCGCCACCTGAGCTTCGCGCCTTTGATGAGAAGATCGCTGAAGCACGCAAAGCCAAAGAGTCAGCTATCGATTCGCAAGATTTTGAAGGTGCTGCCAGTTTCCGAGACACCGAAAAAACTCTGATCACCGAGAAGTCTGAAGCAGAGAAGAAGTGGAAGGCTGGCGACCTAGATGTTGTCTCTGAAGTCACCGAAGAGCTAATTGCTGAGGTTCTTTCTAATGCGACCGGAATCCCGGTCTTCAAATTAACTGAAGCAGAGACTGCCCGCTTACTTCGCATGGAAGATGAACTACATCTGCGGGTAATTGGCCAAGAGCAAGCAATCAAGGCGCTCTCTCAGGCTATCCGTCGTACACGTGCTGGCCTTAAGGATCCAAAGCGTCCAGGAGGATCATTTATCTTTGCTGGCCCATCTGGTGTCGGTAAGACTGAACTTTCTAGAACTCTTGCACAATTTTTATTCGGAGATTCTGATGCGCTAATTCAACTCGATATGTCTGAGTACTCCGAGAAGCACACAGCCTCACGACTATTTGGTGCTCCTCCGGGTTATGTCGGTTATGACGAAGGTGGACAGCTAACTGAGAAGGTACGCCGAAAGCCATTCTCTGTAGTCCTATTCGATGAGATTGAGAAGGCTCACCCAGACATCTTTAACTCTCTTCTGCAAGTACTTGAGGATGGTCGCCTAACCGATGCTCAAGGTCGAGTTGTAGATTTCAAGAACACAATAATTATCATGACTACAAACCTTGGAACTAGAGACATTTCAAAGACCTTAAATCTAGGTTTCACAAATGCATCTGATCAGGAAGGAAATTACGAAAGAATGAAGGGCAAAGTTACCGAAGAGCTAAAGAACCACTTCCGCCCTGAATTCCTCAATCGTATCGATGACACTATTGTCTTCCATCAATTAACCGAGAGTGAAATTATTCAGATTGTTGATCTAATGATCACCAACTTGGATGAGCGACTTCGCTCAAGAGATATGGGAATCGAGCTAACAACTGAAGCTAAGGCGCTATTGGCCAAGAAGGGTTATGACCCATTATTGGGTGCGCGTCCACTTCGTCGCTGTATTCAAAGAGAGATTGAAGATATTCTCTCTGAGAAGATTCTCTTCGGTGATTTAAAAGCTGGAGAAATTATTCTGGTAGGCACAAAGATCGAAGAGGATAAGGAAGTTTTCACCTTCGAAGGAATGCCTAAGGCGAAGCTGCCAGATACCCCCGGGGATCTTGCAGAAGCACCAACTCCTAATTAATTAAAACTAATTAATTTTTACGCGAGCGATCGCCTGCTCTAAGCGGGCGACCTCCATAATCTCAATCCCAGCAATTTTTATATCGCTGCCCATTGGGACCATCGCCCGCTTGAATCCTAACCTCGCCGCCTCTGCGATTCGCTGAGTTGCCCCAGTTACTTTTCGGATCTCACCTGCCAGACCAACTTCACCAATAGCTATCAAATCTGAAGGTAGCGCAAGACCCTTTGCCGCAGAACCGACTGCAAGTGCGACCGCTAAATCTGCGGCGGGTTCGGAAATTTTCATGCCACCGACTGTTGCAACATATACATCTCTGCCTGAAACCCGAATATTGGCGCGAAGTTCTAGGACCGCTAAAGTCATTGCTGTTCTTGGGTTATCTAAGCCTGAGGTAACCCGCCTTGAGTTTCCAAAATCCCGACCATCAGGGCTTGGCGCGCTTACAAGTGCTTGAATCTCGGCTAGTAGCGGCCTTCGTCCTTCGAGCGTTACAGTCACGCAAGTTCCTGGGACGGGTTCGTTATGGCGAGTAGTAAATAGACCAGTTGGATCAGGTAGCGAGGTAATCCCACCCTCGTTCATGTCAAAACAGCCAACTTCATCAGATACACCAAATCTATTTTTGATAGCTCGAATTAGACGCAATCTTGAGTGGCGCTCACCTTCAAAATTTAAAACGACATCAACAATATGTTCAAGGAGCCTGGGTCCTGCTATTGAGCCATCTTTTGTAACATGACCAACAAGAATTAGAGTAATCGAGCGCTCTTTTGCGATTCTAATGAGTGCGGCAGCGATCTCTCGAACTTGAGTGACACCACCAGGTGAGCCACCAACCGCAACACTTGCAATTGTCTGTATCGAATCAATTATAAGAAGTTGAGGTTTAACCGCATCAATATGGGCGATTACTGAACCTAATTCATTCTCAGATGCTAACCATAAGTTTGGATCAATTGCATTTAGCCGTTCTGCGCGGAGTCGAACTTGTGAAGCGGACTCTTCGCCACTTATATAAAGTGAGTTAATTTTCTGACGCGCACTCTCTGCGGCAACACTTAAGAGGAGTGTAGATTTTCCAACCCCAGGCTCACCCGCCAGAAGAATTGCTGCGCCTGGAACTAATCCACCACCGAGTACCCGATCTAATTCACTCACTCCACTAGATCTAGCTTTTGCACTCTCTAAATTAACTTCGCCGATAGGTAGCGCGGGTGTTGTCACATGGCCAGCGACTAAAGATAATTTCTTGGGAGCAGAGATCTCCTCCACAGTGCCCCAGGCTTGGCATTCACCGCACCTGCCAACCCACTTAGTGCTGCTCCAGCCACACTCAGTACAGCGGAATGGGTCCTTAGTTGGGGTGGGAGTTTTTGCCATGGCAGAAGGCTATCGGTGCCCACCCACGCGCTTAAACTCAGAAAAGAGAGCAAATTTCTGGGAAATTAGCGTGAAATCTATGCCAGAAGGTCTTACTCTTTTCTCAGCAGGGATGTGATTTTCATATGGAATCATAAATCTGTGGCCAGGCCTCAACCGAGGTCTTGGCAACCAAATGCCCATGGAGGCTATTAATGGTAAATCTAACAAACGGTCAATGGAGCACGCTTTATAACATGTTCTCCTTTGGTCTGATTTCAATGCTTGCTTGCACCGTTTACACATTGGTGTCACAAGCACGAGTTCTACCAAAGTACCGTAATGCACTTGTTTTATCTTCGATGGTTACATTCATCGCGGCATACCACTACTGGCGTATCTTCAACTCATTTTCAGAATCTTCAGTTGATGGTGGAGTAACAGTTGGAACCGCGAAAGGCGCCTTCAATGAGGCCTACCGCTATGTTGACTGGATCTTGACTGTACCTCTACTACTAGTAGAAGTTATTGCTGTACTTGCTCTTGCTAAGGCAGCTGCAAGTTCACTAATCGCTCGCCTTGTTCCTGCATCAGCAGCAATGATTGCACTTGGATACCCAGGTGAAATAGCAACAGAGACTGGACCAAAGGTAATTTGGGGTGTTCTTTCAACACTTCCATTCCTATACATCCTTTACGTCCTATTCGTAGAGCTAGGTAAGTCACTTGATCGCCAACCAGAAGGTGTAGCAGCTACCGTTGGTCGCCTACGTCTTCTATTGATCGCAACATGGGGCGTTTACCCAATCTCATACCTACTACCAATTCTCAGCGACACTTCAGCGACAGATCCAGGCGCATTTGTTAACCGTCAAATCGGTTACACAATTGCCGACGTTCTTGCTAAGTGCGTATTCGGATTAACAATCTACAAGATTGCTCGTCTGAAGTCAGCCGCAGAAGGTATGAAGGAAGATCACTAATCTGATCTAGGTTAATTAAATTTGGGGGCGCCTTTCGAGGTGTCCCCAAATTTTTTTCTAGCCAGGGGATATCCTTAACTATGAGTAATTACAGATGGGGCGGCTATCTACTGGTGGCACTTGGACTTCTAAATTTACGTTATCAAACTGGCGAGGCAGGTGTATTTCTGCACAGCGCTATCATCGCTATTCCGGGAGTAATAATTCTGGTTCTTAGTTTTATCCCCAAGACTGCGCAGATATTGGAGCGCGAACAGGTTAAGAAGATTGCAATAATTCTTGGTATTGCAACAATCGTTTATGCTGCTCTAAATTAATTATTTTTTAGCGCCATAACCTTTTCGGCCCCAGTAAACCCAGAGACTCATAACAGATAGAACCAACGCAAATCCGAAGAGTAAATCTTCGACTGGTGCGCTGCAAATTCTACGACCAACGATTGCTTCGGGATCGTACATAACAATATTTCGAGATGTTAGCCACCAATTTGTTATTAATTGGAAAGGTAAGATGATTGCGTAAGAAGCCCAGAAAACAGATTTCGTAAGGAGAGCAGTCTTTGCTCCATACAAGTCGAAGAAGACGGCAACGATTACACCCCCCAGTGCGATATCTGTATAAATCATTGCTTCTCATCTCCAACTGGCCAGTGCTTCTTTACGGTGCGCACACCTTCGATGGTCATTACGGAAGCAATTGGAACAATTAAGAAGAATAAGAACTCTTCAAGTGGAATATCAAAAGGGCCATAAATTCCTAGAATTTGATCCGGGTCAAATTTCCAATGACCATTTCTAACTGCATATGCATCCCAGATAAGAAATGGGATAACGACTGGAATTATGCTCATAAAGAGCCGCTTTACCCGGCGTAAGACTTGAATCTTTAGAACTATCTCTAGCCAGAAAGAGCCACAAACAACAAAGGTGAGCATTGCTAGATATCCAAATTTAAGCAATTGCGCACCCCTTAAATATATAAAGTGGTTCCTATACTAGCCCTGTGAATGCCACAAAGTCTGTCTTTAACTCTGTCAGGAATTTCTCAACTTTCGCAGTGGCCGCTGCGATTATTTTTAGCGCTCTTCTGACTCTGATTTCTGGCAGCGAGAACCTAAGTTGGCAGATTGCCCTCGCAATTTTTGCCCTCGCCCTAGGAATACCACATGGCGCAATTGACCACCTAGTTGCGATCCCAAGAACAAGTAATCCAAAGTTCATTCTTTTAATTGTGGTTTATATTCTGATGGCTCTAGTAGCGGTATTAGCTCTTCTTAATTGGAATAAGTTGGGCTTTCAATTAGTACTAGTTATGAGCGCACTCCACTTTGGATTTGGCGATGCCTCATTTATCGCAGAACAAGACCGCCTTGAGAACCGAACTCAAATGAAATTCAAAACTCAGAGTTTATATGCGATTAGTGCAGGAGCTATTCCGGTATTTATCCCCTTACTAAAAGAATCAACTAAGAGTGCGCTTCAAGAGATAAATCCACTTCTGATTAATTGGGCATCAGATTATGGAGTTCAAATTAAATCTCTAATTGCT
>ERZ889217.1156-NODE-1156-length-13931-cov-15.376405_pt1 | contig 13931 bp, 11 predicted proteins | sample MGYA00521098_ERZ889217 | MGnify/ENA primary metagenome ERZ889217 (study PRJEB32303, sample SAMEA104408613) | aquatic metagenome | biome: Brackish water; feature: Pelagic; material: water | place: Baltic Sea | collected 2014-06-10T22:04:00 | depth 2,362 m ...
TGGTGATCTGCAAACCGTGCGGGACATCATGAGGCCCGTTGTCTTGCCCCCCGACCAAGGGGAGCCCTTACCCTTTGCCGTGGGCGATGGGGAGCAGTTGCTTGGGGTCTACGACCGCCCCCTTGAGGGCCAACCCAAAGCCCTCGTGCTCCTCATGCATGGCGTGGGGGCATCAAGCATGCGAGTAGGTCTCCGGCGCATGGGCTACACCCTGCGGCGCTCAGGCTTTGCCGTCCTCCGCCTCAACCTGCGCGGGGCTGGTGGCGGCCGGGCCCTGGCCCGGGGCACCTATGCGGCCAATAGCAACCGGGACCTCCTGCCGGTGCTGAGGCAACTCAGGGGATTGGCGGGATCGCGGCCTCTGCTGGGTATGGGGCTCTCCCTGGGGGGCACCAATCTGCTCAATGCGCTTACGGCGTCGACGACCGAGCGCCGCGCCGCGGGGATTGCCCCTGGATCGGCCCTGCTGGATGGACTGGTGACGATCAGTTCCCCCATCGACCTTGAGAGCTGTACGCAGCAGATGGAGAGGCCTCGCAATCGGCTGTATCAATGGTGGTTGCTGAAGCGTTTAGTGGCCCAAACCCTGGCGGATCCCTTTGGCGTCAGTGACGCTGAGCGCCTGGCCCTGCAGGGGCCCCTGGCCAGTATTCGGGCCTTCGATGCGGCGTTCACGGCTCCCCGCTGGGGCTATGCATCGATTGGCGCTTACTACGCCCAAGCCAGCCCCCTCGCCCCCCTGCTCCGGGGGGCGACAGCCTTGCCTCCCACCCTGGTGGTGCATGCCGAGGATGATCCCTGGGTGCCGGTTGCACCCACACGCCAATTGGCGGAGGCCCATCGGCCGGGGCTCGAGGTCTTGCTTGTGCCCCGTGGGGGGCACAACGGTTTCCATGGCCGCGGTGGCTGCTGGACTGATCAGCTCACCGACCGCTGGTTTCAAGCCCTGTTGGGGTAAGGGGCATCCGTTTCACGAGCCACTCATTGCTCAGGGCTTATGAGAAGTCAGGCAGAACTCTTTGCCTGAGCCTGTTCTCGCTATCTCAGTAGTGCCCGCAAACCTGGGATGTCATGAGCCAGAGCGGCCAGCCCCTCGGTGATTGACCAAGCCCTCGAGCCTCTGGGCGTTATCGCCAGGCTGCGGAACGTGGTCAGGATCTGCACGCCGTTGCTCTCGCGATAGCGATGCGCGTCCTCCCGGAGCTGGGTGTCGCGGGGCCAGTGCCAGCAATTCTCAATCGACCACTGGTCTCTCACGTGCTGCAGCAAAGCTTTGGCCGTGGTCCTGAGACTCGTGACTTAGTAACGGGTTATGGCTTCCGGCTTACTGCGTGTACGTCAACGGCCTTGCACTCTCGTGTTCACTTGCAGGGCACAGCGATGATCGTCGCGCTGCCAGGCCACTGCTCCATCATCCCCTCCGGCGCCGGCATGGCCCCCAAGTCCCAGGTGATGTCGCGACCGCGTTTGATTTCTCGCTTGCTGGTGCGCCAGTGGACCCGGTGGCTGTTGGAGAGTCGGTGACTGATCAGACCAAATCCCCTGCGGAGGCCGTGTTTGACGGCAAACAGGAAGTCGGCACCGCTAGGGGCGAGGTAGAGGAAAAAGGGCGGTTCGCGTGCAGCCCATCGGCCTACATCAGCACACCCTCAAGGTCGACTGCCAACAGCAGCAGGCGCAGGGCCTGGATCTCGTCACTGGCATTGGTGGCGTAGGTGGTCTGGGCGATTGCCACGACCAACATCTGGGAGTAGAGGCTCAAATGGGCGATGTAGACGCAGTCGGCCGGATGCCATAACGCGATGCGCCGGAGTCATTCTCAGCGATAGAGCCCCGCAGCGTGGTGCCGTCACTCACCAGGGTGCCCGTCTCCACAGCCAGGCCTGGTTGGTACGCCATCCAGTCGCGTAGCAGGGTTCTAAAACCAGGTACGACTAGCTGGGCCAGCAGCATGCGAAAGGTGGAATCCGACGGCGACTTGTCGAAATCGGTTCCCAGCAGCTCGATGAGCGTCTGTCGGTGGCGGTTGGCGGTCCACACCATTCCCACCAACGAGCCCTGGCCGCTGAGGATCGAGAGGATCGCCAGCAGCAGCATCCACCACTGCGGAAAGAGGAAGACGCGGCGCATGTAGCAGTCCGGCAACGCCTCGAGAAGACTGATCAGATCGCTTGCCGTAGCAGGCGTGGTGGCGGGCTGGGAGGCTAAGGGGAAGTGCAGTTCCCGGGGCACATCACCGTAGTCGCCGCGTCCTTGCTTCTATAACCGGTACCTTTAATAGGTTCTGGGGTGGTACTGGCTTCCCCGCCGCTTGTTTGATCCAAGCTGCTGATGGTTTTGCTGCTTGTCAGCGGTGGCCTAGTGCTGCACCAACCGAACCGTTGGGATCAGCAACTGCTACAGGGGGATGGTGGCCCGCCGCGCAACAGACTGCCTACCCGCTGAGACCCACTGAACGGGAGCTCATTACGTCTTTCTGGTACCAAGATAGGTAAAGTAGCTCCAAGTACCAAAATAAGCACTGTGCTTTTGTTCATGCAATGTGTTAGTATGTTGCTTCAAAAACGGGTAGATTTCGGCCGACAGGGAAACATGATTTCTATGCATAAAGCTTCGATAAAGTCCAAGTGGGCTGGCGTGAAAGTCAACAACAGCAATTATGCCCCCAGGTTTTAACATGCTCAGTGCGTCAACAATGACATGTCGCCAGCCTGGATTGATCATGCTCAGGCAATAGGAGAAAATAATTAGATCCTGCATTTCCTGAAGACATGAAAAATCCATGCCACTAACGAGATTTAATTTACTCTTTATGGAGTGAGTCTTGCGCTTTGAAATCAATAGCATCTCGGCTGATAAGTCAATGCCAGTAAGCATTGCTGTCGGAAAATGCTTGGCTAGTAGCAACAAATTTTTCCCTGTTCCAGATCCGAATTCGGTAATGCGCTCTGGGTTTCGGATCTTTCTATCTGCTTCTGCGATTAAGTATTTTCGACCAAAGAGAAAAGTCCAGCGCGTGCTGTCATAGATGCGTGAGTGTAGACGATAGTACTGACTGATCTGTTGTCTCAGTCGCTGTTGCTCAATGTCATCTAGATATGGATTCAAGATCAGGCAACCTCCAACATATGCACGCTTCCGTAGGTGCCGACACGATCCAAACAATGCAAAGTTTCGAGTGAGTCACGATCTGATTTCAACCGTGGCCTGATGTTCTTAGGAATGAGTCCATCTCCGTCGCCTGCGGACCGAAACAAGACTTTTGTACCGGGTCTCGAGTTGGCTAATATCAGATTCCATTCACGAAGTAGCTCAGTAGGATCATAATAAGCGAGCCAGTCTAGATGGTCTAACAATACGAAATGACTATACATTCCGGGGTTGCTTTCGAGAAACTCGGAGATCGATTGATCATGAGTGTGTATATTTGAGGCCTGTTGTGCCAACAGGCCTTGATTCTCTGGCTTTAGATAATTAGGGCAGCAATTTGTCGTATAGGCTCCATGCGTATAAACGCGCCAAAAATAATTATCAGTTATCGACACTTCTGTCATCACGTGCTTGAATTTATCCTTAATGAAACTTGAAAGCCCTCCAGGGTAGGTATTATTAATGATCTTGGCCTGATTTGGGGGTACACCAACCAAGGCCATTGCAGAGGAACTACTTACAAAGCGTTCCATCCATTTGTGCCATAGATGAGGCTCGCCAAAGGTGAAGTTTTGCTGTTGTTCTTCAAGGCTTTTGGCAGAGAACAGGCTTGTGGATATAGCTTCCACATTAATCGGTAACTGCTTAGCACACCGCCAGATCAACCAGGCAAGCAAGCCAGTCGTGCCATGCCAGTAAAAAGATGAGCGCACCCCGCGTGGATTAAACATTTCCAGATTACGCTGCCAATAGCCCTTGGCCTCCGGGCGAAGCTCGGTTTTGATTCCTTCAAAGACTTGCTCCCTGTTTGGATGAGAGCCAAAGCCAAAGAATTGAAATAGATCCTGATGTGGACATCTACAGATGAGCGCTTTTTTTAGCTCGAGCAAGTAGTTTTGACGTGGATTGATATCGACCGCATGAATTCTCTCGGGTTGATCAAGGGCCATGTCAAGTATGTTGCAGCCTGCGCTTGTGATGGCAACAACATTGCTTGCTGTATTGATATTCAGCAATTGTCGGTCAATCCGAGGATCCTCCCATGAGCAGTTGTATATCAGTTGATTGCTATGCACCAGCCTAAACATCAACTGATGCAATGACACACCCATGCTTTTCAATTCTGAATCTTTGATCTCCTAACACCTTAAGTCATTTTTGGATTTAAGACCAGTGCTGTGGTGGTTGATGCTTTCAGGGGTTCGTTTAGCTAGGCACGCCGCAGAGCCGTGTGTGTTCTGCGGTTTCGATTCCGGGTATCCCAGCGCCGTGCCTGCCGACTGGCCGGACAGAACCGCAACACCCAGCGCAGGCTGGTTCCGGTGACGCCGATTGAGGAGCAGAAGCTGTGCCGGCGCGTCCGTGAGCTGGCCCGGCGTCATGTGCGCTGGGGTCGGCGGCTTGTGTATCGGAGACTCCGGCTGGAAGGCTGGACCTTGAAACACAAGAGGGTGCACCGGATCTGGCGGGAGGAGGGGCTGCAACGGCCCCTGCCGCGCCGGCGCAAGCGATCACGGCCTCCTGAAGGCAAGCGGGAGCTGCTACGAGCTGAGTATCCCCATCACGTCTAGGCGTTCGATTTCCTGTTCGACCAGACGAAGGATGGGAGGACCCTCAAGTTTCTCCACGTGTTCGATGAGTACAGCTGGCTCGCGCTGGCGAATCGGGTCGGCAGGCGCTGTAGGGCTGCGGAGGTGATCGAAACGATCAAGGAACTGCTCAAGCTCTACCCACCACCCACCTATCTGCCGATGGACAACGGACCGGAATTCATCGCGATTGCCCTGCAGGAGTGGTTTGCTGGGAGCGGTTGCAACACGGTCTACATCCCGCCAGGTTCACCCTCGGAGAATCCATTCATGGAGTCATTCAATAGCCGGTTCAGAGATGATTGCTTGAACATTGAGCTATTCACCTCGGTGCAGGAGGCCAAGCTGTTGGCTGAACAGCACCGAATCCAGTACAACACCTATAGACCGCATTCGGCGCTCCAGGGGCTTTCGCCCCTGGAGGTCATCTAGCAATGGAAAGCGGCCTGACTACCCACTAGCTCTCAGAAGAATTGGATCAGCAAAGGGGGTCACGTCACCAGGAGCGAAGCTGCTTGGCGACCATCAACGCACTCCTGCCCTGCAATCAAGACTGATTGCAGCTTGGATGAGATGGGCTTTACTGCATCAACTTAAACCAGCACACTCCATACTTCGAGTGATATGTATGGAGTCAGGGATAGCGCTCATTAAACTTCGAAAATTCGTTGTGAGAGATTTAGATATAGCTTCTCTTTAAGCCTGAGGCTTATTCCATCCATCACGTAAGGGATTTCTGAAACGAGTGATGGCCTCAAGGGCACTGCGCTTGTTACATCATAGTAATGAAAAAGACATGCTATCTGCATGGTAATTTCAGCTAGTGCAACCTCCCATCCAATACAACGATGGTGATCAAGCCCAAAGGGAATGAACGAGCAAGACTGATCAGCGCCCGAAGTATTACTAGACCATCGTTCTGGCGAAAAACAGTTGGGCTCCTTAAACCATCTCGGGTCACGATGGATACTGAAGATTGGCACCACAATAGTGCACTTTTGCGGTATTACAAAGCCGTTAACTGTCATCTCTTCAATTGCCGACCTCGAGATTGCCGGAAATGCCGGATACATTCTCAGCGTTTCTAGAATGACACACCTCGTATATGCTAAGTCGCCATATCCAAGAGATTTAGTTTTACTCGTTGCTATGACTGTGGCAGTTTCATTCCTAATATTCTTAACAATATCAGGGCGATCGAGCAGAATCCTAACTGCCCAAGTTGCAGTACCTGCAATCGACTCGCTCGCCGCGAGATAGCCAAGCGCCTCGTCCACAATCTTGCTAACACCAAACATATGACCGGATTGATTTACTTTGTGCTTTACAAAGTCGGGAATTAGCCCACTAGAGATTGGGCAGCTGCCTGAAGCTGCAACCGCCCCGCGAATAATACACTTAAGCTCTTGGAGGATTAGCCGGTATCCTATAACCAACGGCGAAAAAGGTGATGTCAGAGTCGATCCAAAGAGACCATACAATCTTATCAATCTAGACCCTCTTCTTCTGGCCTTCAGATACCTTGACATATCATCGCGGCTCATCTTAATTCCCAAGATCCCCCTACAGACTGACTGAAATGTCATCTCATAAGAACTTGCGGCATAATCGATTTGATTTGAGGCGCACCAATTCCGCGATAGCTCTCTAAATTGACAGTCCCACAATTCCATATAGTTATGTATCCTTTGCTGCGTAAATTGCTTTGCTCCTAGACGACGGAAATAACTGTGGTATGGCCCGTCTGTAAGCTGCAGAAAGCCGGGCATGGCCATTTTTCTTGGTTCACTATCTCTAATCGCGACGTTCATCTGGGTTGCCAGGTTCCACCCCAAATCCTTGAATAGTAATGACAGGGTTTGAGGATTAGCTATTACTACATAAGAGCACTTCCCTAGATCAAATGCATAAAAGTCACCTAGGTCTCTTATCCCTCTTGAAATCGAACCATGTGGATCAGTACAGGCCTGATAGAGCACTCGAAGCTTTGCCCATGGCGGAATTCGTTGATTCGGTAACTGTTGATATTGTTGGTTACGTTTAATTGGGTTGGTTAACACCTTTAAGGCAAGACGATGATCCTGCATATTGTAACAAGGACATCATGGTTTGGCTTGACATGACGAGCGTGCTCAAGGCAGCGCTCTAAATATCTTTATTGGTCATTGCTAAGCCAAAGGTAACAATAAAGACTCTCTTCAGATTTGTACGACATCGAGAGGCGGGCGGAGAACGTGAGAGCCTGGGTAACGTCCCACACAAGTCTGAGGGACCATTTAAGGTCTGTAAAAGTAACTCTGGCGGGCGGCTTGCCGCAGTGGCTGTCTGGCCAGGTCGTGTCTTAGAAGGCTGCATCTCTTCTTTAGCTAGAAACAAGGTTCTACATCAGAATTTGACCCGTAGCCCTTATCTCCTACGCACCCAAACGAGATTATAATGAAGTAGTTGCGTGGGATTGCCGTTATTGCTAATAAGATTGTCCCGATCAACAGACTATTTGCTTTCAGTCTGATGATGCTAGACTAGACTTGAGCTGACTCTTTTCTCGAGTATCCTGCTCACGTTGAATCAATTTTGGGAGTCGAGCTATACTGCAATAGTATGGCTTGTCTTCAATGGCTCGTATTGCAATCTCAGCGTGCGGGGAGGGCAGGGGACACGCCTCAAGAGTGATGTGTCTGATCGAGGAACTTTACCCAAGGCATGAGATTCTTGTCCTCAGCTTCGGAGAAGGCTTTGATCAGCTTGATCAATACATAAAGAAGAACAAGCACGAAATATCGCTTTTCCGAATTTCTGGCGTCACCTATAAGTATAACAACTTTAGATTGTCCCCCCTGAGAACCTATCTTCACTGGGCTTCATTCTTCTTGCTAAGACTAAGTAGCGAGTGCCAATACGTCGATCGTATAATATCCCGTTTCTCTCCACAATTAGCTATTACCGATTTTGAACCTTGCCTTCCGAGGGTTGCGAAGAGGAGAGGTATTCGTTGCATCAGCATTGATCATCAACATATCTTACGCTTCTTTAATATATGGAGGCTGCCAATAAAACTTGCAATTCGTTGTTTCATTGGCTCTTTTATCTGCAAGATCTACGTGCCCAATGCAGACTTGTACGTAGTATCTTCATTCTTTAAGGAGAAGTTGCCAAGGAAGTCAACAAAAGAAAGGGTAATGCAGGTTGGACCTATAGTCCGCAAAGATATTAGAAGTGCAGATGTGTCCGATTCAGGCACTATTGTAAGTTATCTAAGAAAGAAGCTCCCAAGTAATCTGCTTCAAGCTTTCCTTGCTGCTGGACTGCCCGTGATTGTTTATGGGTTGGGACGACAAAAAGACATCTCGAACATAACATTCAAGGGTTTTTCTATAGAAGAGTTTGTTTCCGATTTGTCAAGAGCAACTGTAGTTATCGGAGCTGCGGGTAACCAGTTGCTCGGTGAGTCTTTGTATCTTGGAAAGCCCTACTATGCACTCCCAGAGGAAAATCATCATGAGCAGATTCTTAATAGCATCCTCCTTGAGAGGATGGGGCTCGGCACATCTTCACGTCTTGAATCCTTTAAAGAAAAAGACCTAAAGAAGTTTCTGCAGAACAGAAACAACAAAGTACACGGGACGGAAGTTGAACAATCTGATCGCGGCACTTTAGAGTCTATTGTTAAGATGATTCAGGAAGAGCTGTGACATTAGCCTGGCGACAGAGTCTCGGAATGCTCTATCCCTTATATTTATAATTACAGCCAGACATGGTGTAGATTCTAGGCTTAGCTCTGCATCAGATTAAGGTCTATTCCTCCAGCCATAATTGACACGCCTAACCGACAAAGATTTCGTAATGACCATTCGTTGCTAGCAAGTATCGGTTACCATCTCTTTTGAATTAGCGAAATATGTTCCATTAATTAATCTGAAGGCTGATCAAGTCTTCTGAGGCCGACACTCCCGCTGACGATGGCAATCATATGAGACATAAACTCGCATGCCAATCGAAGAAACCAAAACAACTCTAGAGAGAACCTTGGCTCAGATTGACTGATCTGCGGCAGAAGACTTCCATCTTGCCTGAAAGTGATTTATACAGATCATATTACATCACTCATCTGGGTTTGGAACGACAAGTAACGAGCATTCATTTATGGGCAGTACATCTTGACCTTCGGCCCGCAAGGTCTTAGTATTATCTTAAATCTCTATAGAGCTGACCAAGCTAATCTCACCATAGATAACTCTTCTCGGCTGGTTTTTATGTGCATGTTGAGACATTACATTCAGAAAGCATACAAAGGAATCAACTTCACCGTCAAGTATCCATGGGTCCTTGTCATCCTAAGCCTCGCTTCCTTTGGTTCTTTTTTGACATTCTATCGGATGCACACGGATGCTATATCAAGACAATCTGATAGGTTGCCTCCACTTAAGCTATCTGTCTTCGCATTAGGAAAAGTGCAGCCGACTTCCTACAATAGATCAATAAAAACACCCATGGCTTACTCTTTAAGTCGAATTATGTCGCTTTATGTCAAAGAGAACGATTTCGTTAAACAGGGAGATCCACTCTTTTCGGTTGAAGAAAGTGATGAAGCACTGTTCTCAGCGAATGCCTATCGCAAGGAGATGACTTCTAAGCAGGAACAGATAAAGAGTGCCGAAGCCAAGGTGCGTTCTTCACGCATAATTAGAGACTATCAACAGATTGAATACGATAGATTTAGATATCTTGCAAGCAATGATGCGGCTCCTTTACAACAGGCTCAACAGAAACTTGTATTACTTCAGGCAGCGCAGCAAGAGCTTGATGCAAGCATCGCAGCACTTAATTCAGCAAAGTCTACCTTCGATGCAGCCAGATCGCAATACCAAGCGGCAGATGCTAAGTCAACCATGACTACAATAGTATCACCCATAGATGCCTCTGTCTACAAGATCTATTCTCGTGTCGGCGAAACTCTAGAGAGAAACCTTCCAGTCATTCTTATAGGTGATAGTAGATCAATGGGCGTGTTGGCCGAAGTTCATGCTGCTGACATTGATAAGGTGAGAATTGGTGAGACGGCTAAAGTGACATCGAATGACCTGCCCGTGCTCCGCTGGGATGGTAAGGTGATTAACATTGCAAGAAGGATAGGCCGGCAGTCAATTGTTTCGAATGATCCAGCCGCAACAGTTGGAAATCCTGTATTTGACGTGTTAGTCGAACTCACCCACGACTCATCTTTACAAGCTAGGAAGTATAATGGCTTAGAAGTTAATGTACTTTTCGGTCGTAGGTAATTGCTTGCATTTTCCTCATTAGCATAGTGTTTCAATGGCTCTAACACACAGGCTGCCTCTGGCAGTCCAACAGTTGCGCAACTCCCCATTAAAGACTCTATCAGCGGTCGCAGGAATGGGTTTCTCGAATGTTCTGGTCTTCTTTCAGCTAGGTCTTTTAGATTCCACATATCAAAGCCAAGAGCGCCCATACTCTTTACTTGATGGCGAGATAGTATTAGTGAGCTCTAGATTCTCTCGATTATCGCAAGCTCCTTTGATATCTAAGCCCGATGTCCTGCGAGCTCAGGGACTAGAGGGAGTCGCAAAGGTTTCTACACTGCAAATTGCTTCTGAGAATATTCTTGTCCGAAAGAGTGGATTTACTACGCAAGCACAGATCTATGCTATTGATCCTCAAAACCCAGCCTTGAATCTTGTCAGGACTGATATCAACTTAGCCAAGACTAACCTCTTCGAACGCGCTGCGATTGATGTACTCTCAAGGCCTGCATATCTAAAACAAGTAGAGCAAGAGCAATTAGCTGGACGTGACTATCAAACGAATCTAGGTAGTCGCCGCTTGCTTATCAATTCCACCGCCAGGATCGGCTCTACTTTCGCATCTGACCTCAGTCTAGTTATGTCGACTTCAAATTTTAATTACTACTTTCCTTCTCGTCAATCTTACCTGGTCAGTCTTGGTGTCGTCAAGCTCGAGGATGGCTATTCAACTAAGCGCGTTCTAAGGAGCCTTCAAGAAAGACTTTATCCTGAGGGTAGCCATATACAAGCAATTACGGTCACTCAGGCCTCTCTGAAGGAGTTGGAATACTGGAAGAATAATACGTCTCTTACGTTTATCTTTGGCCTCGGAGTCGTTGTCGGGTTTATCATAAGCGGTATTATCCTTTATCAGCTTCTCTATGCTGATGTAATTAGTCATCTTTCCGAGTACGCTACATTAGTGGCAATAGGTTATTCCAATGCCTATGTTATGAGTGTCGTGTTTGGCCAAGCCCTTGTCTTATCTACCATCGCTTTCCCATTCTCTCTTGGGGTTTCAACCGGAATTTATGCGATAATGTCTACGGGTACAAACCTCGTAATAAGTATGACACTCCCTAGGGCTGCGCTTGTACTACTTGTTAGTTCTGTAACTAGTGTTGTTTCGTGTTTCTTGGCAACATCTCAACTTCGCAAAGTTGATCCGTCCACTCTTTATTGATGTGGTGCACTATATCCCATGAATCCTGCGGTCTCGTTGCATGATCTCTCATATAGCTATGAGGATGATCCACTTTCTCAAGTCCTGTCTTCAGTAACGCTTGACGTTCTTCCTGGTGAGCTCATGATGCTTACCGGTGCTTCTGGGTCGGGGAAAACTACTCTTCTGACGCTTATCGGCGGTCTCAGGACTGGGGCCACTGGAGAACTTAGAGTCCTAAATACGGATCTTATATCAGCTCAACCGCGTGATTTACTCGAATTAAGAAGAAGGGTCGGCTTCATATTCCAATCCCACAATCTTTTGCCATGCTTGTCGGCATTGGACAATATTCGGATGGGGCTTGAGCTGCATGAGGATTGGCGCCACAAAGGCGCCCCAAAAATTCACTCACGTTGCCAAGAAATGCTGTATCTTTTTGGTCTTGAATCAAAAGCTAACTTTATGCCAAAGAACTTATCACTTGGACAAAAGCAACGAATATCCATTGCCAGAGCCATTGCAAGTAATCCTGTTCTAATTCTCGCCGATGAGCCAACAGCTTCTCTGGATAAGGACTCAGCACTTGCCACCATTTCTACCCTTAACGATCTTGCCAGGCAAAATCATGCTTGTGTTTTAGTCGTTACACACGACAATAAGATTATGGAGTACGCCCATCGCACAATACATCTTGTCAATGGTGTCATTTCTGGCTCGCGATGCTGACGTGGACCCCAGAAACTTAACCAGCCCTTATGAGAGCTACTCGCCGGCCAGACTTGGCTACGAGAAGCCCCATGAAGCGCAAGAGCTACACACCCGTACAGATCATCCGCAACCTGCGCACTTCTGAGCAGTTGCTCAACCAGGGCCATAGCATCGCCGATGTCTGTTGTGCCCTTGAGGTCTCAACCCCGACTTATCATCGCCGGCAGCAGCTGTACAGAAGAATGAAAGCCATCGAGTCGAAATGTCTCCAGGAATTGGAGCAAGAAAACGCACGCCTCAAGAGGCTTCTGGCTGATGCTGAATTGGATAAGGCGATGCTCAAGTAGTTAGCCGAAGGAAACTTCTGAGCTCGGAACGACGCCGCAGGGCCGTGTGTGTTCTGCAGGATCGATTCAGGGCAGTGCTCAGCTTTCCGGCGAAGGTCTGGCACTCCTCATCGACGGTCACCGCTCGGACGCCAACAGGAGATGCAACTGAACCACCAGCATTGTGACCATGTTCTACGAATTGCTGCTTAAACTGGCTTATGTATGTTTAGAGAATTACGTAACCTGCAATGGCTTAAGCTCATCCTGGCGGCTTCACTCTTTACCATCTCGATTGCCATATGGTAAAAGTCTAATTTTCCAATGGACTGACCCTCTAGCCAAGCACTCCGCGCCAAAACCAGTCATCATATTAATAACACATCTCAGTTATAACTGATCATGAAACTACGCTTCCCTTTCGTTTTGCTAGGTACTGGATGAAGCTAGCAGTAACCAATTTCGTTAGTACCTCGCCTTTGCAGGCGTATATCCCTTTACCAAATACAAGGTCCCTGCTCGTCCATGTTGGTATCCATACTTCCGTTGTTCTCTTTACGTCATATCCAGCAATAACAGTGTCACAAACAGTGACTCGCTTTAACAGCTCTACTGGTGGCTTCATCATTGTCACTGCTCTCTCAGTGTAGTCCATAAGCACAGGACACTTCTGCCCTAACTCTTCAAGACTATCATCAGGAGAGTAGTTGCTGATTTCTGCGCATACTAATTCAATGCTTTGTCCATCTAGAGAGTCCATGTACTTACGTGCCACTTCTGTCACATGTGCTAGTTTTGCCAAGACTGATAGACTAGATGCCAAACTCTCTTCAACTATGTACTTATGAGTTAACGCAAAATACGATGCACCACACTTGAAGCTAGGCACATCTTGAGATTCTTCTAGCTCAGAAAGTAACACAGACTTCGCATGGTCTATTAGTTCCCTCCCTAATCGCGTTGATTTTCTTTTCATGAGGCGATAGGGACATTCAAGTGACTTATGCCTTGAATCCCATGCCTTTCGAATAGAAGCCGATACCAGCTCCAAACTATTCTCTGTTAGAACCACATTGTAATAGTCCTCAAAAAATCTCCGACACAAGTCTTTCTCTAATCTCTCGCGGGAGTATTCTCCCCTTTCGTATTCAATAGCAGCAAGTATACTCATAAGCGCTCTAATATACCTGGGAGTGACTCCCTTTGAGTTAATCCTCTGTTTATAGTCCGTTGCACGTTTCTGGTGGTGGCATCCATCTGAGAAATATAGGCTATCACCAAGCAATCTCTCGTACAAATCATTCGATGTCTCTCGGTTTTTCCAGTACTCACTAGCTTTTGCGAACAGTACGTCATCCGTTGTAATTGCTTCGGCATACTCTTTATCAAAAACAATAAGTACCCTCGACGAGGATCTTAAGAGCGGATAGTCCCAAAAGATGCAGCCATGCTTCCTTCTCTGATAATTCAACCTTCGTACAACACTTTTGGGATATCTTGCCTTAGACACCACACTATCAATCACACCTCCAGGGATCTTGCTTTTCATTTGTTCCCACCATATACAGACAATTTCGATTCTAAACCACTCCGTCCAAAAAGACTCTCGTTTCTACACACTCTCCTCATAGATCACGGCCGCGTCCCTTTGCGTGGTGTAAAACTCGAGGCCCGAATACCCTGATCAGAG
>ERZ889217.1157-NODE-1157-length-13920-cov-32.636711_pt1 | contig 13920 bp, 11 predicted proteins | sample MGYA00521098_ERZ889217 | MGnify/ENA primary metagenome ERZ889217 (study PRJEB32303, sample SAMEA104408613) | aquatic metagenome | biome: Brackish water; feature: Pelagic; material: water | place: Baltic Sea | collected 2014-06-10T22:04:00 | depth 2,362 m ...
GCTTGACGGAAAATTTGAAAATCTCGCTGAGCAACTCTCAGACGCCACAGTCGTCGTAACTCGAACAAAGTAGTCTCTGTTAGTGGCCGAGGCAACCGAGAACACAACATACTTTCGCCAAGACATTCAAGGTTTGCGTGCGATAGCGATACTTCTAGTTGTTATTTACCATACTGGGATTGCATTCCCAGGTGGATACATCGGTGTTGACATGTTCTTCGTCATTTCAGGATTTGTTATAACTCAGCTTTTATCACGTGAGTACGCACGAACCGGCACGCTCCGATTAGCTGAATTTTACTCGCGGCGGATTAGAAGAATTCTCCCAGCCGTTGCGTTTGCAACAATCGGAACACTTTTGATTTCGGTGGTCGCTTTGTCACCATTTGGAGAGCAACAACAAGTCGTTGATACATCTAGAGCTTCAAGCTTTTTTGGATCAAATCTGTATTTTTTTATGCAGGATAGCTACTGGGCGCTTGCAGAAAATCCACTCCGCCATCTATGGAGCCTGGCGGTCGAAGAACAGTTCTACTTAATATTTCCAGTTTTGATTATTTCATTGCGAGTTGTAGGAGTCAAGATGCCATCCAGGGCGATGCGAATTTCGCTTTTGATTATCTCGGTGATTTCTTTCGTAGGTTCTTTCTACTTGTCATTCGGAAACCAGTTTCTTCCAAAACCAGAGTTAATGGCATTCTTCGGCACACCTTGGCGAATGTGGGAATTTCTTGTTGGCTCAATACTCGCTCTTTCGCCAACTTCACGGCGCAGTTTGCCGCGAATTGCCACAAATCTTGTTGCTTCAGTTTCGATAATAATCATTCTTTGGGCAGCAGTTACTTTTAACTCATTCACTGTCTTTCCAGGCACCGCAGCCGTAGCGCCAGTATTCAGCACTGCGATTTTGATTTACCTTGGCACTGAACCACGTACCGCCACCCACTTTCTTGCAATTAAGCCGCTCACCAAGATTGGCACTATTTCTTTTTCTTGGTATCTATGGCACTGGCCGTTAATTGTTTTTGCTCACAGGCTTTCGCCGAACTCACATTATTTCGCACCAATATCAGCTGCAATATTTTCAGCAGGATTTGCAATCATCTCACTTCGACTTATTGAAAACCCGATTCGACATAACCCTGAAATACGTGGAAAGCGCGCTCTGAAGCTTGGAGTGGTTTGCACGATTGCGCCGATTCTCGTATCGGTAGTCGTGCAATTTGCCAGCAACAGTGGTTTGGGCTTAAGAGAAATAAAGAACGATAAAATCAAGATGAGCTCGTTTGCTGACGTACGCGATTGTCGTATTGATAAAGGCAAAGCAATTCCGAACTGTGACTTTAATGAGTACGGCAGTACAGCGAAAAGATTACTTCTGGTTGGCGATTCGGCGGCAACTGCAATCAGCGATGGAGTCGCCGCCGCGACAAGCGCCTTAGGTATGAATTTTTCTGCATATTACTCTTATGGTTGTCCGATAATTTTGAAGCCTGTTTCAAAAAGAACTCATTGCATCACAACTTTCCCAGAAATTGAAAAGAAAATTGCCGAAATCAAACCTGATATTTTGGTGATTTCGAACATGAGCAGCATCTATGTCGACAATGTCAGCCGAGGTGAAGTTTTAAGAGACCAAAATGGCAAACCTGCAGCCGATGTGAATCAGTCAATCAATATCTGGATTTCAATGTTACGAGAGAAAATTAACAACGACTTCAAAGATCAAAAGACTCTCGTGATACTTCAACCACCAATGTCTAATATGCGTGAATTAGTTCTTTTACAGAAACTTTTTGACAAAAAAATTTCTTTTAAGACTTCGGAGATTCGCAACCGCATAACTCGCGCCGAATCTGAGTTATTTAGAAATTATAAAAATTTTGCGGTTGTAGACCCAGCGACAACATTATGCGATGGAGTTAATTGCAAACAGTCGCTTAATGGACAAGCACTGTATTATGACTCGCTTCACTTAACTGTGAAAGGAAGTTTGTTGCTGACAGACTTAATCACCGCTGAACTCGAGCAACTAACCGCAAAAAATTAACTCAATTTTGCGTTGATTACGCGTAGATGCGGCGCAGGACGGTTCTATTTGTTGCGTTGATGCCGGGTACGGCGAAGCATCTTCTTGTGCTTCTTTTTGCGCATTCGTTTGCGACGGCGCTTGACCAGTGATCCCATGACTCGCAATACGATATCTGCTTAAGATGAGAAACGACACTTCTATTGGCTACCGTAGAGGCGTTGAGAAATGACCTTTCCGGGGTCGTTCAATGGCAGGACAACGGGTTTTGGTCCCGTATATAGGGGTTCGAGTCCTCTCCCCGGAACTAGAAGTGGCGTGAGAACTGGTCTCACGCCCGAAAACTTTTAATCGTGTATAAAAGAGTCGTGAGAATTTACGCCGTCGTCCTCGCTGCGGGAGAAGGCACCCGAATGCAATCGACTCGACCAAAGCCCTTACACATGATGTGTGGCCGAGAGATGGTGATTCATGTAATACATGCACTGTGCGAAATTGAAATTATGCAGACTGTCGTAGTAGTTGGTCATGCCGCCGAACAAGTAAAAAAAGTTATCGCAATGCATGCACCGAAGTGGTCAAATATTTCGTTTGCCGAACAGCAAGTTCAGCGCGGTACGGGTGACGCAACGATTGTTGCGTTAAGCGCGATAAATAAAAGTGTCGGCGAACAAACCGAAATTGACGATACTTCAACAATCATTGTTATGCCTGGCGATACGCCGTTGTTACGAACTTCAACAATTTCTAATCTCGTGCGAGAACATCAACAATCAAATAACGCCGCGACATTATTAACTGCATTCGTCGATGAACCGATTGGTTACGGCAGAATTGTGCGGGCTAAAGATGATCGCGTTTTACAAATCGTCGAAGAGCGTGACGCAACACCCGAGATTCGTGCGATTAACGAAATCAATACTGGCATTTACGCTTTTCGTCGAGATCTTCTCGGCCCAGCATTGCGAAGAATCTCAAACAAAAATTCACAGTCTGAATATTACTTAACAGATGTTGTTGAAGTTCTTGCGAGCATGGGTCACCATGTTGGTTCGCACACTGCCCCGGCCAATGAAGTCGCTGGCGTCAACGACCGTTGGCAGTTGGCACTTGCCGAACGCGAGTTGCGAGCACGGATCAATAAGCAGTGGCTCGCTAACGGCGTAACAATGTTTGATTCGCGTCAAACATTTATTGATGTCACAGTGACGATTGGCAAAGATGTGACCTTATTGCCGGGCACTATTTTGCAAGGCGCAACCGTAATTGGCGACAACTGCGAAATCGGGCCAAATACGCGCTTAATTGACACGGTTGTTGGCTCGGGTTCACATGTTGAATCGACTGTTGCACGAAATTCGACGATCGGCAAAGATGCCCATGTTGGACCGTTCGCGAACCTTGAACCCGGAAGTTCGGTCGCTGACAACGCAATCACCAGTTCGTTCTATGATGGTCAGCAATGACTCGGCCGAATGAAGTTAATAAGACGATAGACAAAGTCACGACGAAGCGCATGGCGCTTTATTCGGGTCGAACTCACCCAGCGCTGGCAGAAGAAGTTGCACAACATTTAAATGTGCAACTCGGCGAAGCGAACATCGTCGAGTTTGCCAACGGAGAACTTCGACCACGATTTGGCGAAAGCATTCGTGGTGGAGATGTGTTTATCATGCAAACACATTGCGGTTTTAATGGACGCAGCATTAACGATTCGATCATGGAGCAACTAATCATGATCGACACCGCATATCGCGCATCTGCAAAACGTGTCACTGCAGTTTGTCCGTTTTATGGATACGCGCGACAAGATCGCAAAGCTGAAGGTCGCGAACCAATCACTGCACGAATGATTGCCGACATGTTCAAAGCCGCTGGCTCAAAGCGAATGGTCTCAATTGATTTGCACAGCGGCCAAATTCAAGGATTTTTTGAAGGACCAGTTGATCACTTAACTGCGATACCCGTTCTTGAACAATACGTTCGCGAGAACGCTCGCGAAGGACTAGTAATTGTTTCGCCTGATGCAGGTCGAGTAAAAGTTGCCGAGCGATTTGCGCAACATTTAACCGACATGAGCGCAGATGTCGCATTCGTTAATAAGCGTCGCCCAAAGAACACAACTAATATCGCCGAAGCTAAAGAAGTTATCGGTGATGTCGAGGGCCGACTTTGCATTTTGGCAGACGACATGATTGATACAGGCGGAACAATTTGCAGCGCAGCAGATTTGCTATATACCCGCGGTGCAAAAGAAGTTTGGGCAATGGCAACCCATGGTGTGCTGTCTGGCCCAGCGATTGAACGGCTAGACAAATCTCGAATTAGCAGGGTTATCTTGACAAATACGCTTCCACTTGCACCTGAAAAACGAATCGCCAAAATAGAGATCCTTTCTGTTGCAAAAATTCTCGCCGATGCACTATCCGCTGTATTTGAAGACACCAGCGTCAGCGAGTTATTCGGGGGCGAAAACCAGTCATAAGTTCTGGTGTGTGGCAAGTTCAAGCGCTCGCCCTTAGACTAAAAAGCCGTCAATCAGTTGGCGTCTTATTCAACTTTCGGAGTTCTCATGGCTACTATTCTTCAAACTAAAATCGGTCGTAAAATTGGCAGTGCCGAATCTCGTCGCCTCGTAGCAACAGATCACATTCCAGGTGTCATTTATGGACACGGCATGGTGCCAGTAAAAATCACCGTTGAGCGCCGCGACTTACGCGTAGCACTTGCTGGGCCGGCTGGCGTAAACACAATTCTTGAACTTCAAGTTGGTGACACAAAATATCCTGCGATCGTAAAAGAACTTCAGCGTGACCCAGTAAAGCGCGTTGTGCGACACATTGACTTCATGCAAATTTCGCTCACCGAATTAATCACGATGGATATTCCAGTTCACCTCACTGGCACTGCCAAGGCTGTTCTCTCAGAAGGTGGATTAGTCGATGCGACGGTTAACACAATTCAAGTTCGCGCAACGGCTTCGAATATTCCAAACGAAATTTTGATCGACGTAACAGCAATGGGCATGCAAGATGTAATTCGCTTGTCAGATGTTGTACTGCCGAATGGCGTAAGCGCGGTTGGCGATCCGGATCTTGTTGTTGTAACAGTGCTCGAAACCAAGATTGAAGAGGCTGCACCAGTTGTTGCCGCTGCAGCCGAAGATGCCGCCACTGCAACACCAGATGCGGGCGCTGCTCCAGCAGGCGACGCTAAACCGACGGCCTAAAACTAAATGGGGCTGTTCGGTCGCACGAAGCGGCCCGAGCATCTTGAGCGTCGCGGCACGCCATTTGACGCATTAGTTATTGGATTAGGAAACCCTGGTTCTAAATACTCGCGCACTCGTCATAATGTCGGGTTCGAGACAATTGAACTTCTCTCAACGCGTGTTGGCATTGCGCTAAAAGCAAGTCGTGACAGAGCCCTAACTGCCGAAGTCAGCACACTGGGTAAGCATTTTCTAATCGCCACGCCAACTACTTTTATGAACGAGTCTGGAAACGCAGTCGGGCCACTGGCGCGACGATTCTCGATTACTGATCCACTCAAAATTATTATTGTGCATGATGAACTTGATCTTGAACCCGGAGTCGTAAAAATTAAATCTGGTGGCGGGCTTGCTGGGCACAACGGCCTGCAATCTATAAAACAACATCTAAAGACTCAGGATTTTATTCGAGTGCGAATCGGCGTCGGCAAGCCTGCTTCAAAAGAAGCTGGTGCCGATCATGTGCTTTCAAAGATCCCGACACGCGAACGTGAACTGCTCGACATTTCGGTACAAATTGCTGCTGATGCAGTGCAACTAATTATTGCCGAAGGTCTTGATGCCGCAATGCGCAACATCAATGCCCGCTAGGGCACCACGCGATGACCGTTTTAGGCGCACTTACTTCGACATTTAGTTTCGATCCAGCACTAAGTGCAGCGCTTGGAGAGAAAAGCGCTTCGATTGTTTGTGCTGAACACACTTGGCCATTGTTGCTTTCGGGTTTAACACAGCGCACCGAAAATGAATTAGTGATCGTCGCAGCACCAACAGGATTAATGGCTGGGCAACTCCGCGATGACCTCGTCGCTTTTCTGCCCGAGCGAGATGTTGTTCTCTTTCCGGCGTGGGAAACCTTGCCGTTTGAGCGAGTGAGCCCGAATGTCGAAACAATGGGTCGCCGACTCGAAGTCTTGTGGCGAATTAAAAATGATCCGCCAAAAATAATTGTCACGGGTGTGCGTGCGTTACTGCAACACCTCAGTAACACCGTGGTTGAACCGCTAGTAATAAAACAAAAAGCACAAGTCGATATGGATGAATTGATCTCGACTCTTGCCCATTTTGGATACAGACGAGAAGAACTCGTTGAGCACCGCGGTGAATTTGCAAGACGCGGATCAATTATCGATGTATTTCCATCTACGGCTGATACACCAATTCGCATCGATTTGTGGGGCGACGAAGTTGATCGACTGGCCACGTTTAACGTCAATGATCAGCGCAGCACTGACGACCTAGACAGCGTGAAAATATTTCCCGCACGCGAATTAATTATCAATTCAGAAGTCGCCGCTCGCGCACAAAACTTGATCGCCGAAGAACCTTGGGGCCAAGAAAATTGGGAGCGCATCGCTCAAGGTGCGACTTTTGACGGCATGGAGTCTTGGTTGCCATGGGTTGCAACAGATAGCAAAGTACTAACTGATGTGTGCGCCGAGTCAGCCTCGGTTCACATCGTGCTGATTGAGCCACGAAGATTGCGCGACCGTGCACGCGATTTGATCGCCGAAGAAGATGACTTAGCAAGAGCGCTGGCATCGACATGGTCACGAGATCCTGAGCAGAAATATCCGAGGCTGCACTCAGAAATTGAGTCGTTTCTTAAAAACACAAATGCCGAGTCAATAATTTCGCTTAGCCCAGTTGCTGATTCTCCTGGTGCCGCCAGCATTGAATCATCAACTTGGGGGCAAGCCACTGGCGACACCGAAGCACTCGCCAACAGAATCTTGCGATTTGTCACCAAGAAATTTCGTGTGATTATCGCTGCCGACACTCAAAGTTCAGCGCAAAGATTTTTTGAAGTATTAACTCTTGAAGGTGTCACAGTGCGGTCGCTTGAGCAACAGGCAACCACAATCACGAGCCCTGGTGTTTCGATCGTTGTCGCGCCACTCCATAGTGGCTGCATTATCAACGCTCACGATCTGGCGATAATCACAGAGAGTGACTTGACAGGTCGAAGGCGAACACATCGACATACCAAACCAGTTAAACGAAACTCACTAAGCGTTTTTGAAGATCTCAAACCTGGCGACTACGTAGTTCACCATGTGCATGGAGTCGGCAAATATCTCGGCATGTCAAAGCAGTCGATGGGTGGCGTTGAACGCGACTACATGCAGTTGCAATACAACAACGGAAATCTATATGTGCCAACCGATCACATTGACGCGATTCGACAATACATCGGTGGAGAAACTCCAACTCTGAATCGCATGGGTGGATCTGATTTTGCAAAATCCAAGGCACGTGTGCGAAGTGCGGTGCGTGAAATCGCCCAAGAACTTGTCGTGCTTTATCAACGGCGCGTAACTGCTGCCGGTCATGCTTTTGCAAGCGACACTGCATGGCAACACGAAATGGAAGCGGCATTTGAATTTGTTGAAACGCCAGACCAACGAATCGCGATCATTGATACCAAAGCCGACATGGAGCGTGAAGTTCCGATGGATCGGCTTGTCTGTGGCGATGTAGGTTTCGGCAAAACCGAAGTTGCGGTGCGTGCTGCTTTTAAATGTATTCAAGACGGAAAGCAAGTTGCAGTTCTCGTGCCGACGACTTTGCTCGCGACTCAACACGGCACAACTTTCACCTCACGTTTTACCGGATATCCAATTCGCGTTGAAGTGCTCTCAAGATTTTTGACAGCCAAACAAGCAAAACAAGTTCTGCAGGGTCTTGAGTCTGGTCAAATTGATTGCGTAATTGGCACGCATCGTTTGCTTCAAGAAGGCGTGAAGTTTAAAGATCTTGGACTTTTAGTTGTTGACGAAGAACAGCGATTCGGTGTGCAACACAAAGAGCAAATGAAACAGCTCAAAACAAATGTTGATGTTTTGACTCTCACCGCAACACCGATACCGCGCACACTCGAAATGAGTCTTGTGGGTATTCGAGATTTGTCTTTGCTCAATACTCCCCCTGCAGATCGACAGCCGATTCTTACTTTTGTTGGCGAAGAAGATGACCGCGTCGCAACTGAAGCGATTCGTCGCGAGTTGTTGCGTGATGGCCAAGTATTTTGGGTGCACAATAGAGTTCGCTCAATTGAAGACCGTGCACGCGAGTTGCGCGAGCTGGTGCCAGAAGCACGAATCATCGTGGCGCACGGGCAAATGGATGAAGCAAATCTTGAACGAGCCGTACAAGATTTCTGGGAAGGAAAATACGACGTACTTGTTTGCACGACAATTATTGAGAGCGGCATTGACATGCCGACCGTGAACACACTCGTCGTCGAGCGCGCCGACTTATTAGGCCTCGGACAATTGCATCAACTTCGCGGCCGCGTTGGTCGAAGCGGACAACGCGCTTACGCATATTTGTTTCACCCTCGCGACAGAGCGTTATCCGAACACGCATACGAACGACTTCGCATGATCGGTGAAGCGACAGAACTTGGTAGTGGTTTCAAAATCGCAATGCGCGATCTTGAAATTCGCGGGGCAGGAAACCTGCTCGGAGAAGCTCAAAGTGGTCACATTGCCGCAGTTGGATACGACCTCTATTGCCAACTCGTCACTGAAGCAGTTGCCGAAATGAAGGGTGAAGTTCCGAAGATGCCGGTCGAACTAAAAATTGATGTTCCGATCACAGCATTTTTGCCAAATGATTATGTCGCCAAAGAAGAGTTGCGCCTTGATGCCTATAGACGACTAGTCGCTGTTCGAACTCACGCCGATGTTCAAGATATTAAAGCAGAATGGCAAGACCGCTTCGGAGAATTGCCTGAGCCAGCTGAGTCTTTGTTAATGGTTGGCTCGCTTCGCGCCGAGTGCCATCGCATCGGTCTGCGTGAAATTATTGTTTCAGATAATCGCGCCAAACTCTCACCGATCACACTTAAGGCCAGCGAGTCAATGCGCCTTGTGCGATTGTCGCCATCGGCAACATATCGCGAGCAATCCAATGATCTGAGCATTGCGATTCCGCGCGGTCAAGAGCCGGCATCTTATCTAGTCACATTTATGCAAGAACTTGTCGAATAAGTGGCACTAGGGTAAGTGCGATGAAAAATAACAAAACGAATTCTTTCCGTCTCGCAACGACTGCTTTTGTCACCCTTGCAGTTGTTGTATCAAGTTGCGGTTCAACTTCGAACTCTGCTGCCGAAATCGGTGGTACAAAAATTTCTCGTGATGAACTTGAACTTACAGTAAAAGAACTCAGCGATGCAGGACAGACACCAGTAGTTGAAGGTGAAATCGCTGGCGATACCGCACGAAGCATTCTTACCGCCTTGCTTCAAGGTGCTGCCGCAGAAGTGATACTCAAGAAATACGGGCAAGAAATTACCAAAGCTGACCGTGACGAAATTGCTGTGTCGGTAAGTCAAAATACGGACACCACTGAATTTACTGAACACCTAAAGAATTTGATTATTGAACTTAACGCCGGCGGACTCGCTCTCAGCCGAGTTGTTGCACCGGACGCCAAAACAGCAGCAAAGATGTATGACGAGGCACCTGCGTCACTTGGCGTGATGTGTGTTCGACATTTAGTTGTCAAGGAAGAAGCAAAAGCTACAGAGGCTCTTAAGAAAATTACAGATGGCGCAGATTTCGCAACTGTCGCCGGAGAATATTCAATTGAGCCAAATGCAAAAGTATCTGGTGGCGCGCTCTCTGGTGAAAAAAATGCATGCATGCCGTTAAGCGAATACCAAAGTGGTTTTGATCCTGATTTCACTGCTGGTGCATTACTCGCCAAACCAGGCGTTGCAACTGGCCCGGTTAAATCAAGTTTCGGGTACCACATCATTTTGATTCGACCATTCATCGAAGTAGCACCTGATGTATCGGCATTACTTGAAGCAAATGCTGGAGTACTTCTTTTTAATGGATACCTTGCGACAACAAAGATAAAAGTCGACTCTGCCTACGGCCGCTGGAACCCTGCCAGTGGCGCCATCATCGCAAACTGAGTTGACAAGCGCATGACCGCGCAAATAACAATTGTTGGTCTTGGCCCAGGCTCGGCTGGTTCGATAAACCACGAAACTTTACAAGCAATTGAACGAATCAAATTTCGATACGTTCGAACTACTCGTCATCCAACTTCTCATCTGGTCGAAGGTGCCGTGAGTTTTGATGATGAATACGAACGACATGAATCATTCAACGATGTCTACGAAGCAATTGCCAAGAGACTCGTATCGGCGGCGCATCAACATGGCGAAATTCTTTACGCCGTGCCAGGTTCACCGCTGGTGCTCGAACAAACAGTGCAACATTTGCTTAATGACGAAACTGTTGAAGTCGTGTTGGTGCCTGCAATGAGTTTCTTAGACTTCGCATGGAGCGCACTTAAAATTGACCCTGTCAACCAAAGTGTGCGAATGATTGATGGGCATCTTTTTGCAGAGCTTGCCGCGGGCGACAGTGGCCCACTGCTTGTTGCACAATGCCACGCACAATGGGTGCTTTCAAACATCAAACTTGCACATGAGTCTGCAACTGGCGATGAACCAGTTGTGATTTTGCATCACCTTGGGTTAGACGACCAGCGCATTATTCATACGACTTGGCAAAACCTCGATCGCGAGATTGAGCCAGATCATTTAACAACGCTTTACATTCCGCGACTTGCCGAGCCAGTCGCTGCCGAGATGGCAAAACTTCATCAACTCTCTCGCACTTTGCGCGAGCAGTGCCCATGGGATCGTGAGCAGACACACGAATCACTTGCTCGCTATTTGATCGAAGAAACATACGAGGTTGTCGATGCGATCAATCAACTTGATGTCAATGACCCATCAACTGATGACGCTTTAATTGAAGAACTTGGAGACTTGTTATACCAAGTCGAGTTTCATGCCACCATCGCCGAGCAACAAGGCCGATTCAGTATCGCCGATGTTGCCAATTCGATACATGAGAAATTAATCCGCAGACACCCACATGTGTTTGGCGATGTGAGTGCAGATTCAGCAGACCAAGTCGTCTCAACTTGGGATGCAATTAAACAACAAGAACGCGGCGAAGTTGACAGCAAATCGGTATTTGATGGTGTAGCGACTGCTGCTCCAGCGCTGATGTATTCAACCAAACTACAAAAGCGCGCGGCAGAGCAAGGTTTTGATTGGCCAAATAGCGATGGTGCTTACGAAAAAATCGCCGAAGAGATCGCCGAACTTCGTGAAGCAGTACTTCTAAAAAGTGACCCTCAAGCCGTGCTAATGGAGCTTGGCGATGTGCTGTTTAGTGTGGTCAATTTATCTCGTCACCTCAAAGTTGATGCAGAGACGGCTTTGCGCAGCGCATCTGAAAAATTTAAGGCAAGATTTGAAAAAGTTGTCGAACTCGCAACACAACGAAATCTTGATCTAACAAAGTGTTCACTCCATGAACTTGATGAACTTTGGAATGAGATAAAGTTAATCAAATGACAGCAATCGCCAACATTCTCGGACGAGAGGTTTTAGATTCGCGAGGCAACCCAACTGTAGAAGTTGAAGTTTTACTTGGGTCAGGTGCAACTGGTCGAGCAATGGTGCCGTCAGGCGCATCAACTGGTGAACACGAAGCAGTTGAATTGCGCGATGGAGGAAATCGCTTCCTGGGCAAAGGTGTGTTGCAAGCAGTGGCGAACGTAAATAATGAAATTCGCGAGGCCGTAATTGGATTAAATTGCTTAGACCAAAGAGAGTTAGATAATAAATTGATTGCGCTTGATGGAACCGAAAATAAATCGCGACTAGGCGCAAACGCAATACTTGGTGTAAGCCTTGCAGTTGCCAGAGCGGCCTCAAGCGCTCGAAATCTACCGTTGTATAAATCAATCGGCGGTTCCGATGCAAACACTCTGCCAGTACCGATGATGAACGTGCTTAATGGTGGAGTGCATGCCGACAACAACATCGACTTACAAGAATTCATGATCATGCCAATCGGCGCTTCGTGTTTTAGCGAAGGGCTGCGATGGGGAGTCGAGACCTATCACACTCTTAAATCGATATTGCGAGCCAAAGGTTTATCAACTGCCGTTGGCGATGAAGGCGGTTTTGCCCCGAATCTTGCCAACAACGAAGAAGCGATTGAATTTCTTGTAGATGCAATCACGCGTGCAGGTTTTAAGCCAGGAGTTGACATCGCCATTGCGCTAGACCCGGCAATGAGTGAACTCTACAAAGACTCGCGCTATCACATGGCTGGCGAAAATAAGATTTTTACTAACGATGAACTTGTCGCATGGTGGGTTTCGCTGGTTGATAAATACCCGATCGTGTCAATTGAGGATGGCATGGCTCAAGACGATTGGGATGGTTGGGCATCACTTTCGTCTGCTCTTGGTAAGCGAATTCAATTAGTCGGCGATGATTTATTCGTTACAAACACAAAACGACTACAACAAGGCATTGATCGAAAAACCGCCAACAGTATTTTGATAAAAGTAAATCAGATTGGCACTCTGTCTGAGACCCTTGACGCAGTCTCACTCGCAGATAACAACAATTACACGAGTGTGATGAGTCATCGCAGTGGCGAAACAGAAGACTCGACCATCGCTGATCTGGCTGTTGCGACAAATTGTGGGCAGATAAAAACCGGAGCACCGGCTCGCAGCGACCGTGTTGCAAAATACAATCAGTTGTTGCGCATCGAACAAGATCTGGGCACAAACGCTAAATATCCTGTTTTATTTGGGCACTCCACCAAATAGCCGTTTACGTAAGCCAGAATATACGAGTGTCGCAAAGGAATTCTCAATCAGCCCCCCGACCAAGACCACTAGGCGTAGACCCATCGGCTCGTGTTTCGCGAAAGAATCGCAGTCGGTTTGCGATTGTTCCGCTTGGGACATTGTTTATTGGGGCAGTTTTGGTGGCTTTGTCATTTCTTCCCTTACGCACATGGAACAAGCAACGCACCCTTGTGGCACAGCGAACCGCACAACTTGCTGCCTATGAAGACATAAATGCTTCGCTGCAAGAAGAAGTTGACAATCTCAAAACCCCGGAAGGCACTAAAGAAGCCGTTCGTTCGCAATTGGGTTACTTATCGCCCAGCGAAAAACGAGTTCCGCTACTTGACTCACCATCGGCGTCTATCACGCTGCCAGATCGATGGCCATACTCGCTAGTTAACAACATCTTGAAGATAAAAACTGAAGAAGCGAACCGTGACAAAAGTGTTGAAATTTTAGACACACTTCAGCCGTAATATAAGGCGAGATATAAATTGAACTAATCGTCTAGGGAGCAATTGTGGCTGGAAGCATTTTAGGTAATCGTGTATTACGAAAAGAAGACCCGAAGTTTCTCACGACCGGTGGCAAATACATTGAAGACCTTAATGACGAGCCAATGTTTGCTGGCGCATTACACGTAACTTACGTGCGTTCAACGGTTGCTCATGCAAAAATTATAAATATTGATTTGTCTGAATGCAAAAATGCGCCTGGCGTAGTTGCAGTATTCACAGCCAGCGATCTTGGTCTTGAAGAAGAAGCTTCTGGTTTTAACGCCGCGGCGAAGCGCGCGCATTTAGCAATCGGCAAAGTTCGTTGGGTTGGCGAACTCGTTGCCGCAATCGTCACAGAACGCCCCGATCAAGGCGAAGACGCAGCCGAACGGGCGATTATTGATTACGAAACTCTTGAGCCGCTAATTGAT
>ERZ889217.1158-NODE-1158-length-13919-cov-6.699798_pt1 | contig 13919 bp, 6 predicted proteins | sample MGYA00521098_ERZ889217 | MGnify/ENA primary metagenome ERZ889217 (study PRJEB32303, sample SAMEA104408613) | aquatic metagenome | biome: Brackish water; feature: Pelagic; material: water | place: Baltic Sea | collected 2014-06-10T22:04:00 | depth 2,362 m ...
TTGATTATGAATTCAATAGTCACATTGTTTTCTGCAATTTCAGGCATGCTGAACAGGGTTTTCGCCAGGTCTTCCTGCTTGCTTCCATGAGCTACATCGATCAAAAGCACTCTAGAGCCATCGGGCTTTTCGATTACTTGGACCGATGAAACTTTTCTGCCACACACTTGCTCCACTTGTTTTTTGAGCGAGGTCAAGGCTGTTTTAGAATTTGCGATTGTTTTAGTATCGCCTTCATCAGAATCAAAAATTATGGTGCCTGTTGCAATATTAGGCTTTGTGGAGGATTCCACTTTTTTGCTTGCAGTAGTTGCGGGCACGGTTTTGTTTTTGCCGTTTGAGACTGTTGAGGCCTGAGTTTCCGATGTCGCAATCACTTTAGTAGTATTAGATTTTGTCGTGGAAGGAGTTGCTTCTTTTTTCACCAAAGGTTGTGAAGTTATGGGTGTGCTGGGTTTGATATCTGCGATTGTATCTTGTTTTGCTGCAGGCTTACTTGCAACAGAGGTTGTGTTTTCGGCAACGATGTTTTCATTGGTAACGGGCTTAACCTGAGTTCTTGTTGCAAGGTAGGGTCTGTTGTAGTCACCATCTTTATCAGAGTTTGTTGCATATCTGGTTGGTACTTTATCAGTAAGCAAAGGCTTTTGAGTTTCAGAGGGGGGGGCTTCTTTTCTTGCCAAGGGGAAACCAAGCATATCTGCTTTTACAGGGGAGGAACCGATTGGATCATGGGCAGGAATGAATGTGCGGGCTGCGGTTTTTGTTACGGTGTCTACTTTGCCTTTTATGGTTTCATTTTCAACTAGTACTTTTGGTGCAGCTAGTTCTTTTTTATCTGCAAGCTTTGGTAATTCTTTCTTCGGTGTAACTGGTGTAGCTTGCTTTACTACGGGAATGTCTTTTTTAATTATAGGAGTAGAGGCAGTTGCTTCTGGTTTTTCTGGTTTCTTGTTTAGGTTCGGGAAGCTTGGGAAAACTTCTGTTTTTTCTTTGGTTGTGCTGGTTGTTTTAGCTTCAACTGTTTTGGTGACTGGTTTTGCTTTATCTTCGGGCGCAATTTTTTTCGCAGTGCTTTCTGCAGGTTTTACTGGTTCCTTTTTTTGAACATGTTCACTCTTCTTCGAGGTCCAATCCATAGGAAGTTTTGGTGTCGAGAATACATCTACTGTTTTTTCTGGAGTGGGTAAAGGCTTGGCAACGGGAACTACTGGAACCAGACTTTCTGGAAGTGCCTTGGGCCTTTGCTCTTTACTGTTGGTGGTTTTTGGGGATTGCACGATATTTTGCGCAGGTACTATTGCGGGTGCAATTTTGTCGGAAGGCTTTGTTGATACGATCGCTTGGGTGATTTCTTTGTTAGTTATTACAGTTGGGGTTGGGGTCAATTGGATTGCTTGGGTGGGAGTTGTGGTTTGATCTTTGCCTATAATCCACTTGGTACCATCTTTATTTACCATCGTCACTGTTTCGTTACCCATGCGCATGGGTTGAACAGCCATTTTATTGATGACTCTTTGGCAACCCGGAACTTTACGAAGTCGTTTGCTAATTTCGAGTTTATCTTCGAGGGTGATTACTGGGCCAGAAACTATTACGCAACCTTCCGCAGAAACAGCAACGGATAATTTTGGGTAAGCGGTTTGAAATTCGGTGCTGACTACTTTATTAGTGTTGGCCTGAAGTGTTTCCACAGGAACTTTTGTGGTTTTGTTAAAAGAAATAGGCCAGATTCTGATTTCACTAATCACCTTGCAGGTAGTAAGCCTGCTTGCAAGGGCAACAGCATTATTCGCAACAGTGTTGTTGTTCACATTGCCATTGAGAATTATTTTGCCCTTTTTAATTGAAGGCGAGATATCCGTTGTAGAAATCAACGGATCAGCGAGAAATTCGATGTGAATGCGCATGGATTCTGCAAGGGCGATAGAATCTTCAGGTTTGTTTTCTGTAGTAGATTTTCCTGCAGCAGACTTTGCAGAGGCGATGATAACGCCAGGCTTGGTTTGTTCTGCTGCATTTGTTAAACCAGTAACAGAAAACCCTGTTAGGATTCCGAACGCACTCAAGGTTAAAAGTCTTTGCGCTGATAATTCCCATGGCTTGCGCATGATGTCTGTCTCTCCAAAAGTTCGCTGATTTCGAATCCTAGGTTTAGTATCCAGCCAGGTCTTTGGTGAAAGATTTCTGGAGTTCAGGGGTTCCTGCATAAAGATGCAAGTGATCCTTGTCGATGTATACGACTTGAATTCTGGGGCGTTTGATTTTCACAGGAAACGGATATCCAGATTCAATGACTTCGGTGTAATAGATGGTTGCTTTCCAATGGCAATGATGAAGCTGTGCGGGTCCAACTAGTGGGAAGAATCTTGGTGGATCAATTTTATCCACAAGCCTTTCGGTCACAATTTGAACATCATCCCTGTGCTCTTCATACACATAAGGGAAACCGCGTGCCATGTGTGGCATAGCCCTGATGACTTGTGCATCGTCTGGGGCATCTTCGCAAATAGGAGGCGCAGCGCCTTCTTTGATTGGAGGCATAATCGGTGTTCGGTGATCATTCCGATGGGTGTATTTTTCTTCCATGCGTTCAGTAACCCAAGGGGGTACCGGCGTAGGGGTGAATATCCCCATTGAAAAAGGCATACAGCCTGTCACGCTTAAAGATAAGGCAGCGATTAACCCGCCTACAATGTGTTTTTTTCTGGTTTTCATATCGGACACCTTTCTACAACTTAAACGCACCCGGGTTTCCCGTTCCCGCTTAAAACCATTTCTCTTCAATCGAGGTAATGGCATGGAGTATCTGCAAGGTTTTTATCGACGTAACGAAAGTGTCAACTTTAACGATTGCATCAAAGATTCGTGTTTTAAGTTTTATCCATGTGAAGATGGGGGCTATAATGTTGAATAGGAAGTTTCAATTTCAATGTTTTACCCTGATCGAACCCAATGAACCATTTATTGTTAAAGTTTCAAGACACACAAAACCAGATCAGGGAGCTGCGATCTTTTGGCCCAGCCCCTATTCTTTTGGTTTTTCTCAGGCATTTGGGCTGAGTGCTTTGCAGAGCCCATCTGGGCGATATCCGTGATCAATACCCATTGTTCAAAGATATTAATGCGACAGTTGTCGCAATCACTTTTTCTTCACCCGCCGAGGCGTCTAAACTCGCTCAAGAGTTGAATTTGCCATTCCCCTTGCTAAGCGATTCTAAAAAAGAAGCATACAAGGTGTTCGAATTGGGCTCTGCCCAGTGGAAGGATTTTCTGTTACCTAAAGTGCTGTGGAAGTTTATGGGAAGAATATTAACAGGATGGTTACCATCCTTGGGCTATTCCAAGGAGGACTTATTTCAATTGGGTGGGGATTTCGTATTGGATGCAAAAGGTGAAGTGGTATATGCGTTTAAATCTTCATCGCCTGCCGACCGTCCAACGATCCAGTTTTTACTGGATCAATTGCAAAAGGCGCAAGCCAGAGATAATTAATCGTCATTTTCATCGTCAATGATTTCGATGCCATGCTCTTCGAGCAGGGTCAATAATTTGTCGAGTCGTTCGGGGTCGGATTTTTCTTTTGTAACAGCATTAAAAACTTGCTGAAAAGTAACAAATCCTTTGCTTTCACCAATTTCAAGCAAACTCTTAAGCGTTTCTTGCGTGGTACTCATTGCCAACTCCATTTGGAAACGGATTTCTACCTTTAAAATCCATTCAATTATTGTAACTGCAATCAAGTGATTGTGCTAGTGTCATAACTAAAATTACTTAAAATCATTAAGATTTTGTGGTGGCTATAGCTTGAAGTGTTCTCGTAGTAATCATGGATAGAAGAATGGAAAACGCAAATCATAGCCCCATCGGTAAAACTTTTTTGTTTCCTGCTTCGTCTTATGAGTGTGAACCATGAAGCGCCCTAGCATTATCGAGGATGGAAGTGCACCATTGAAGTTGGATACTAATCAATCCAATAGCGAGCGGTTATTGGCGACCTTTAATCAAATAAGGGACGAGTTAACCAGTACCCTTTGGTTTATTCTTGGGAATAAAGATGATGCTCAGGATATCGCCCAAGATGCGTTTCTACGGTGTTGGAAAAAGCAAGATGCCCTGCCTGATGTTCTAAATCTAAAAGCGTGGATTTTTAAAGTGGCAATCAATGCCGCCAAGGATCTGCGTAAAAGTGCATGGAAGCGAAAAACACGAACAATGCCCGAAGAGGATGTCATGATGTATAAAAGTACTGTTTCCCCATTGGAATCGCTCCAAGAAAACGAAATGGTCGCGCAATTGCGCACCGCCCTAATGGATCTCCGCCCCGAAGAAAAAGAAGTTTTTCTGCTCAGGCAAAATGCTGAAATGACGTATGAGCAAATTGCTGAAACTGCAAACCGGCCCGTAGGCACTATCAAAACGCAGATGCGATCTGCGCTGCAAAAACTAAAGGTGGCCCTTTCCTGATTTTTAATCCTTATTAGCGGTCAACAAATTATTTGCCGGAGATTTCTAAAATGTGGAACTGTAGTAATACCGAAGATAAACTGTTCGAATATCTTTATGGCTTGCTCGATGATCAGGATCAATCCTTGCTTTCTTCCCATTGCACAGAATGCGCGGTATGTGGCGAAAAGCTAAAGAAGGCCTCGTCGCAAAAAGAGATCCTGGTGAAAGCTTCGAAGGCCCAGTTCCCCGAAGTTAAATTTACTCCACCTAAAGATGTTGCGAAAGAATTACAGCAGGCAAAAATACTCCAGTACGGTGCATCTGCGGTGCCCGGTATGCAGAATGCCCGGATCTGGATGTGGGCGGTTGCTTCGGTGCTTACGCTTGGTATTGGCGTACCTGCAGGCATTGGCATTTATGATTTCATAGGCAATTCCACGGTGGTCGAGCACTACCAGCAATATGCCGCCAGAGTTCAATCCAACTTTAATGTAAAAGCCAAAGCTGTAGTGCAATTGCAGAATGAAGGTATGGCCAAGGCAAATCAAGCCATCGAAGAAGTTCAAAAAAAGCAGCTTAAAGTATTGGTGACAGGGCCAGCGACCTTGCAGCCTGGGGCCCCCAACAGCTACCAGATTCTTACGCAGGATAATTTGAGCAGGCCTGTCGAGGCACGGGTTGAAGCATTCGTTGAAGATAAAGCAAATCCAGGCACCAGATTTCCTGTTGCATCCCAGCGTACAAGGCAGGGGCAATTACAGATTGTTGTACCCCCAGATTTGCCACTGCGGGCTGGGAGTAATCCCACGCTTATCGTTTCGGCAAAAAGGGAATCAGGCGCACAGCTTGAAATCAAGGAGGGCCTACAGCTTGCTTCGGCTGTTTATGTTGCGCATCTTTCAACAGATAAACCGATGTATCAGCCAGGCGAAACCGTTTATTTTCGTGCCTTGGTTTTAGAGCGCTTTAGCTTAAGGCCACCCTTCGAAGATTTTGCGCTTAACTTTGTTTTAACAACGCCCACACAGGAACAAAAGGTCGTTGGGCAGGGTGGTGGTGGCCTTTCACGCCCCGATAAACCTGCAGAGTTAATCAAAGGCCCCGATGGTAAACCCTTGAAAGGCGTTGGTTCGGGTGCTTTCTTGATTGACCCGACGGCGCCCGGTGGCGAATACATCCTTACGGTTAAGGATCAGTCAGGCCGGTTCCCTGATCAGGTTCGTAAATTCATTGTTAACAGATATCAAAAATCAAATATTAATAAAGAACTTGATTTTAATCGTAGGTCTTACGGGCCGGGCGATGAAGTTATCGCCAACTGCAAAGCTGCTTCCTCGGATGGCAAACCTTTGTCGGGTAAGTCAGTGCTTGCTTCCATTAATTTGGATGGTGTGCAAATAGGAGTGGATGGTAACCCCAATGCTGATCAGGCTCGTTTTCAAACTGATTCTCTGGGAAGAGTTGCATTGAAGTTTAAGTTGCCTGCGGTTATTCAAAAAGGTCAGGCTAGTATTTCTGTGGTGTTTGATGATGGTGGTAATACCGAAACCTTGGTGAAGCCTGTTCCTGTTGTTGTTAACAAACTGGACATGGAGTTTTTCCCTGAGGGTGGCGACTTGATTCAAGGGATTAAAAGCAGAATCTATTTTCAGGCTAGAACACCTTTGGGTAAGCCAGCAGATGTGGTTGCTTCTGTTTTTGAAAACGGGGTTGAGATTTTGAATCAGGTTAAAACCCTGACCGATGAAAAAGAGTCCGGTATCAATCAGGGGTTGGGAAAGTTTGAGCTGACTCCGAAAAAAGATGCCAGTTATGAAGTTAAAATTACTAGTCCCGCAGGTATTGCCGGTAGTTTTAAGTTGCCTGCTATTAAAGATGCAGGAACCGTTTTGCGTGTGGTCGATAATATTATCAAACCAGGCCGACCCCTTAAGGTTGAAGTGAATTCAACCATTAAATCCCGGCTGATGGTGGGCGTGTATTGCAGGGGGCGGTTGTTGGAATCCATCTATTTGGATCAAGGCAAGACTTCTGCGGATATTAATCTTTCTGATCCGATTGGTGGTGTTTGCAGGGTGACTGTTTTTGAAGAACGCCTTGCTGTTCCTGGGACTAGAACGCTAATTCCTGTTGCAGAAAGGCTCTTTTTTAGAACCCCTGCGGAATCACTCAGAATTAAGTTGATCCCCGATCACGCCAGTTATGTTCCGGGCCAGAAGGTAAAATTGAAAATCGAGACCTCTGATGAATTTAGCAAATTGGCTTCTTCAATAATCATGCTTGGTGTTGTGGATCGTAGTGTGCTAACCATGGCGGACGAAAAAACCGCACGCACCATGCCCACCCATTTTCTTCTCACTACTGAAATTCGAAAATCGCAGGATCTTGAATACACCGACGTTTTACTAGGCGAGCATCCAAGGGCATCCGAGGCTTTAGATTTGTTGCTTGGCTCGCAGGGTTGGCGCCGCTTTGCTGAACAAGATCCTTCCAAATTCAGGCAGATTCATAAGGAAGAAGCGGATAATTTACTCGTTACCATTGGGCAGTCTTCCACCCAATCTAAAGATCTTGCAATGGAGCCCGTGGACAAGATTTTTGTCGAGTATCAGAAAAAAATAAACGATGCACAGGCTGAAGCTGATAAAGCGCTAGAAGCCAAGAACGCAGCAGAGCCTTCGCCTGCGGTGTTGCTTGCGATCAGCAAATTAAATGCTTGGAAGAGCTTCTTTAAAAACTTGAAGGAAAACCTTTTTAAAATGGTTGGCGCTTTGATCCTTTTGCTTGCTGCTGGCCTAGGGATTAATGGCTTGATTTATAGTAGAAAAGGCAGAATTGTTACAGGGCTTGGCTTTAGTTTGATGGGCCTTGCATTGATGCTTTTTCCTTTGGGAATGATCCAAGTCAACAGAGAATTTGCAATGCAAAATGGTCCAGCCCCAGCCATGGAAGCTGCAGGGGCAATGCCTGTCGCTGCAATGAAGATGGACATTCTTATGATGGATGCAGCTAAAGAGATGGCGGCCATTCCTTTGCCTTTAGCAATGAAGGCCGACAATATTGCGGGCGGTTTAAATGTGCAAAATCAAGCGCCTGGCATTGCTGGGAATTTCGGAGCCAAGCCCAGAATGATGGCTAATCAAAATGGCAATTTGGATGCTGATCAAAAAGGTTTTAACCTCAACCGATTAGAGCTTGAAGGGCGCGGTGTTCAGAATCAAGATCGGCGCAACATTAATCAGGAACAGCAACGGGCGCCCCAAGCTGGTTTGCTTATGAAGAAGGCGCTGCAGGATGACAAGCAAAACGCCTTGGGAAGGCCTGCTGCTGCCGCCGCTCCCATGCGAAGGCTTCAGGCACAATTTATAATGTCGCCCATGGTGGTTCGTGAATTTGCCCATGAAAGAACCCAAGGCGAAAGGCCCGAGCTTCGCACTGATTTCTCTGAAACCCTTTGTTGGAAACCTTTCATCATCACTGAAGATGGTAAAGCAGAAGCTGTTTTCGACTTAAGTGATTCTGTTACAAGTTTTACCGCAACTGCTTTTGCCCACACCTTAGATGGCAGACTTGGATCTGCAAAGATCGTTTTGGAATCTCGCCTTCCACTTGTGTTGCAGCCCAAGATTCCTTTGGAAATCTCGGCGGGTGATGAAGTGATCATCCCTCTTGCGATTACAAGTAATTCTTCTGAAAAGAGAACTGCAAACATTAACCTCGAACGATTCGAAGGGTTCAAGCTTTTGCAGGGCCAGGCAAATTTGACTCTTGAACTCCAGCCCAATCAAACTGTGAGAAAGCTTTACAAATTCAAGCCTGAGATCGTGGATGGCGACATCGCCCTTGGATTTAATGGCAAAGTGCAGGGGTTTGCTCAAGATGCCATCAGGCAGACCATCAGGGTTTCGTCTTCTGGGTTTCCTGTAGCGGATGCTTATTCCGATACTCTTGAAGGCACGATGGTTTCGAAAATCAAATTGCCCGAATCGATTATTCCAGGAACTTTGAAGGTAAGTGCAAGGGTTTATCCCTCGGTGCTTGCAGATCTTCAGAAAGGTTTGGAGGGAATGTTGAGAGAACCCCATGGATGTTTTGAGCAAACCTCGACCACCAATTATCCGAATCTTCTGGTGTTGGATTATTTGCGTGAGAGCAATCAGAATAATCCTGAGATTGAAAAACGGGCTTTGACTCTTCTTGAAAATGGGTACGCAAAACTCACTGCGTTTGAATGCATGAATGCCCAGAACAAGAAGCAGGGATACGAATGGTTTGGTGGTACTGCGCCTGCCCATGAAGCTTTGACTGCATATGGATTATTACAATTTCGCGATATGAGCAGGGTGATGAATGTGGATCAGAACATGATCAAGCGCACGCAGGATTACATCATGGAACAACGGGATGGCAACGGTGGCTTTAAGCGCAATCCGCGGGCATTGGATTCTTTCGGCAGAGCCCCTGACGATATTACCAATGCTTATATTGTTTGGTCTTTGACCGAGAGCGGTAAAAGCGATGATGTTTCCAAAGAGCTTTCTTCCCTTAAAGAGAAAGCTGAGAAGTCCAACGATCCGTATTTCCTTGCCTTGGTTGCTAACGCACTTCTAAACCGGGATGATCGTGCCACTGCATTAGCTCTGCTTAAAAAGCTGGTTTCTGGGCAGAAGGAAGATGGACACTTGGTTGCTGAAAAAACAAGTATCACCGGGTCGGGCGGAGTTAGCTTGGAAGTTGAAACTACAGCGCTGGCAATATTAGCGCTATTAAAAGCCAACGAGCCACAGTTTAATCTTCCCGTTCGTAAAGCAATTACTTGGGTTGGCAAGCAAAGAAATGGCAGTGGTGCTTTTGGTTCAACACAATCGACCATTCTAGCGTTGAAGGCACTTATCGCTTTCACCAAGGCCAACAAGAAGACTGCAGAGGCGGGTGAAGTCCGCTTGTTTCTGGGAAGTGAAGAAATGGCAAAGTTCGTTTTTGCTGCGGGAGCAACCGAGGTAATGGAGCTTAAGCTTCCCAACCCAGAAAAGAATTTTAAACCGGGTGAGAATGCTCTTCGATTGGAAGTCACTGGTAAAAATATTTTCCCCGCAACTATAAGTTGGACTTACAACACCCTTAAGCCCGTTGGTGAAGCGAAGCTGCCTCTTGGTATTGAAACCCGGCTTAGTACTGAAAAAGCCAACGAAGGGGATACTCTGCAATTAAAGCTTAAGGTTAGAAATAATGAAAAGAAGGGACAGGGGATGGCTGTTGCAGTTGTAGGTTTGCCTGCGGGGCTATCATTGCCCGAGGATTTCAAACAATTAAAGCAGATGTGTTTGGTTCCGGAGGATGGCTCGAGATCTTCACTCAGTGCGTTTGAAGTTTTGGGCAGAGAGTTGGTTCTCTATTGGAGAGACTTGGCTCCCGAGCAGAATATCGAATTGAGTCTCGATTTGATTTCTAGGGTGCCTGGGAATTACAGCGGGCAGGCTTCTCGTGCATACCTTTATTATAATCCGGAGCTTAAGCATTGGGTGGAACCATTGAAGGTGGTAATAACTCCGAAGGATTAAATGAAGTGCTTGAAGAAGCATTCTCAATGTGAAATGTTGCAATTCTGTGAATAATTGTTGTTTGTTTTAGGGTGCATTCTTCCTAGAAGGCGTTACTTCTTAGAATCCTGCACTCTTTCTTTTTGACTTACCCAAGTTAACTTCGTAAAAAATGAGCTATAGCTATTAAAAGGGATAGTACCTTTTAGGGACTGAGTTGGACTCGGTTGGTAAGAGCTAGACGCTTAAGAAACATAGGGGTTATGATATTATGAGCACGAAGTATGTTTATTATTTTGGTGGAACCAGTTCTGACGGCCGTTCAGACATGAAGAATTTGCTTGGTGGGAAGGGCGCCAATCTTGCAGAAATGTGCAATATTGGACTGCCTGTACCTGCAGGTTTTACCATTACCACAGAAGTCTGTACTTATTTTTACGATAACAATCGTCAGTACCCAGAAACTCTTCGGGCTCAAATTGAAGAAGCTCTTAAGAAAACCGAAGCTGAAATGGGTGCCATATTTGGCGACCCAGAAAACCCCCTTCTCGTTTCCTGCCGTAGCGGTGCCAGGGTTTCCATGCCCGGTATGATGGATACCGTTTTGAATATTGGTCTTAATGAGCAAACCCTTAAAGGTTTGATCAAGAAAACAGGTAACGAGCGTTTTGCTTGGGATAGTTACCGAAGATTTGTGCAGATGTATGGTGATGTGGTGTTGGGTATGAAGCCACAAACCAAGGAAGATGAAGATCCCTTCGAACTTCTGTTGCACAAAATGAAGAAGAAAAAAGGTGTGCACCTTGATAACGAATTAGACACCGATGATTTAAAGAAATTAGTCAAGCAGTTTAAGAAAGCTGTTCTTGAAAGAACAGGCAAAGACTTCCCAGATGATCCGATGGAACAACTGCTCGAAGCTGTTGGCGCTGTATTCCAATCATGGGGTAATGATCGTGCTGTGGTTTACCGTAGGCAGTATAACTACCCACATAACTGGGGCACCGCTGCAAACATTTGCTCGATGGTGTTTGGAAACATGGGCGATGATTGCGCAACAGGCGTAGCTTTTACCCGCGATCCTGCCACAGGTGAAAATGTTTTCTTTGGTGATTACCTTATCAACGCACAGGGCGAAGATGTTGTTGCGGGGATTCGTACCCCCAACAAGATTGCTGAACTTAAAGTTGCAATGCCTGAAGTTTATCAGCAGCTTGACGATATCCGTAACAAGCTGGAAAAACACTATCGTGATGTTCAAGATATCGAATTCACGGTTCAAAAGGGCAAGCTTTGGATGCTTCAGACCCGCAATGGTAAGCGTACCGGCTTTGCTGGCGTTCGCTTCGCTGTTGATATGGTTCGTGAAGGTCTGATCTCTAAGGAAGAGGCTATTTCTGCTGGCCGTATTCCCCCTGATGATTTGAATCAGCTTCTCCAACCAATCTTCGACCCAGATGCTAAGCGTAAAGCTGTTGAAGAAGGTCGAATGCTTGCAGTGGGTATCAATGCTGGCCCAGGCGCTGCAACAGGTAAAATTAAATTCTATGCTGATGATGCTGAAGCCTATGTAAATAGCTTTAGTCGCGATGCCAATGGCAAGCTTCCTGAAGATGCGCAAGTTGTTCTCGTTCGTCAGGAAACCAGCCCTGAAGATATTCGCGGTATGCAGGTTGCAACCGGAATTCTAACTGCCTTTGGTGGCGCTTCCAGCCATGCTGCTTTGGTTAGTCGCCAAATGGGCAAGGTTTGTATCGTAGGTTGTGGTGAGCTTAAAATTGATTACAAGAAGCGAACTGTAACTGCGGGTGGCAAAACTTTGAAGGAAGGCGATTGGATTGCGATCGATGGTTTTTCGGGCGAAGTGATGGAAGGCAAAGTTGCAACCAAACCTAGCGAAGTGGTTCAGGTTTTGATTTCGAAGACTATGAAGGCTGAAGACTCCCAGGTTTACCAGCAGTTTGCCGAGCTTATGAGTTGGGCTGATGATGTGCGAAAGTTGAAAGTTCGCACCAATGCAGATCAACCAGATCAGGCTGCTGCAGCGATTGCTTTTGGTGCGGAAGGCATCGGGCTATGCCGAACCGAGCATATGTTTTTCGATCATATCCTGCCAATGCGCGAGATGATTCTTTCCAGCAATACGGAACAACGAAAAGCAGCTTTGGAAAAGCTTTTGGAATTCCAAAGAAGCGATTTCGCTGGCATTTTCAGAGCCATGAAGGGCAAGCCTGTTACCATCCGAACTTTGGATCCACCACTTCATGAATTCCTTCCTACGCTTGATCAAAAAGATAAGCAGAAGGAAGTTGCCAAGATGATTGGGGTTAGCCCCAAATCCATTGAGAAACGCATCAAGGAACTGCATGAGTTAAACCCCATGCTTGGTTTCCGTGGTTGCAGGTTGGGCAATGTGTTCCCCGAAATCACTGAAATGCAAGCTCGTGCGATTATCGAAGCTGCTTGTGATGTTGCCAAGGAAGGAATTGCCGTTGATCCTGAAATCATGATTCCTCTTGTTGGTTTCCTCCCTGAACTTAAAGCTCAGGTTAAATTGGTTCATGCCATTGCTGAAAAGGTATTTGCTGAAAAAGGCACCAGAGTTAAATACCTTGTTGGTACGATGATCGAGTTGCCCCGCGCTTGCGTGGCTGCTGCTGAAATCGCAACCGAAGCTGAGTTCTTCAGCTTTGGTACCAACGATCTTACCCAGACCACTTTGGGTATCAGCCGTGATGATTACGGTAGCTTCATCCGCCATTACATCGAAAATGATCTTGTGAAGAAAGATCCTTTCCAAGTGATTGACTTCGATGGTGTTGGAGCGCTGATGAAACTTGGTGTTGAAAAAGGCCGATCCGTGAAACCTGATCTGAAGATTGGTATTTGTGGCGAGCATGGTGGCGAACCTGATTCGGTGAAATTCTGTCATCGTCTTGGTTTGAACTATGTGAGTTGCAGCCCATTCAGGGTGCCAATCGCTCGGTTGGCAGCGGCTCAGGCTGTGCTTGAGGAAAAGAATAAGAAGTAAGGTCTGATTCTTAGTTGTAAAGTTAAAAAAGAAGCTTCTTTGATTTCAAAGAAGCTTCTTTTGCATTTACAAGCCATGAAAGTCGATGTAGATTATATGAAGAATTATTCATTTCTTAATTTTTGGAGTTATTGTCATGGTTTTCAAATTTAGTAAGAAAGAGAGGCCCTCGGGGTTTACTCTTATAGAACTTTTGGTGGTTATAGCCATCATTGCGATTTTAATCGGTTTGTTATTGCCCGCGGTGCAGAAAGTTCGCGCTGCAGCAGCACGGGCGCAATGCGCCAACAATCTTAAGCAAATGGGCCTTGCAGCGCATAACCATCACGATGTTTATAATCGTCTGCCTTCGGGGGGAATAGGGTGGACCGATGCTGTTCCTGTATTCACTGCAGTGGGAAGCCCCGTGGGTGGCATAGGCCAAAAAGCTGGGCCCTTTTATCAGATCCTCCCTTATGTTGAACAGGCTGCAGTTTGGAAAGGTGCAGGCGGCACAACCATTGCTGAGTGTCAAATCAATGTAATCAAGGCGGTCATTAAAATTTACTTTTGCCCTAGCAGACGATCTCCTGCCGCTTTACCGCCTACTGGAAGTTGGTTTGGACCTGGTGGCACTTATGAACATGGCCCGACTGATTATGCATCTTCCAATAACAATACGGGTGCAAACGATGGAACCAACGGCGCGATGGTTTATGGTTATGTAGGCATGAATCTAGGGCATATCAAAGATGGGACTACGAATACCCTGATGTTTGGGGAAAAGCGGATGGATACTACCAATATGGGTTCTTATCAAAGCGATGATAATGAAGGCTATGCTTGTGCTTGGGATCACGATGTTGCAAGAACAACTAATGCCTTACCAAAAGCTGATGGTAAGCTTGGTACCAATGCCG
>ERZ889217.1161-NODE-1161-length-13896-cov-24.229246_pt1 | contig 13896 bp, 4 predicted proteins | sample MGYA00521098_ERZ889217 | MGnify/ENA primary metagenome ERZ889217 (study PRJEB32303, sample SAMEA104408613) | aquatic metagenome | biome: Brackish water; feature: Pelagic; material: water | place: Baltic Sea | collected 2014-06-10T22:04:00 | depth 2,362 m ...
CGAGGTTGGTGGAATCTTTGTCCACGTCCTCACGGTAGGCCCTTGATGCTCGTGTCTCAGCGCTGACAGTGTCCTTGATGCGTACGTCTTTGTCCGAATACAAGAGGTAATTATACACTTGTTCCATTTCCCGTTTGACAACATCGGTGTGAAACGTGAGTTCTGATGCCACATGGCGGTGTATGGGGTCTTCAGGGTTGTAAAGTCCTGGCGTTACATTGGCCCCACCGTTTGCTTTTGTCTTGAGAGCGTTGTGGTCAAGGCAATCTTCTCCTCCTCTGCCCTTGTACGTGAACCTGGAGCCAACTTCTGGGCTCAGGTCTTCTTCGCTGGGCTCCTTTTGCTCGGCAGCGCCTGCTGGCGGTGACCTGCTGCGCGACGCGCGAGTGTCGGCCGGGGGTGAAGCTGTTTGGGCAGGTTTACCTGCGTGGTACTTCGCAAGGAGATCCTCCTTGTCGAATGGTGTGCCGTCGCAGTCGGCGGCATCCTTGAGCGTGAGCAATGCTTTTTCAATCAACATTTCCTGCGTAAGTTCGTCCTCGAAGTGGACTCCCACGTTGAAAAGAAGAACCTCAACCGGGTATCCTAGTGTGATGCATATCTGTCTAGTTGACATACCGGTTAGGCGAAGGAGATGATAAACCACTTCCGCCTTGCCCTCATACCATTGTTCATCGAGCTCTTGCCGCGTGGGGTAAATCGAAATTGGAAACGCTTCGAAGATCGTCGATTCGTTTCTCGCCTCACCACGTCGCCTCGTTGGTCTGCTCATTGTCTCGCAATAGCAGTCAGTACGGTATGGAAGTTTAACGAAACTGGTACCCTTAACCTTTTAATATGCGCGGTTCTCCCGTGCAGAGGTTTCCACAACCGTACTACCGTTGGTAAGCAAGCACAATGGGGCAAAGAGATCCTCTTTGCCCTTGACCTTTCTCTTCTCTTGTTCGATGAGTGGTGGTGAGAGGTCATCGCCAGTTCCACCCCCCGTCGGGGGTGGAACTGGCGAGGACCCTCCGGCCCTCTCTGTCAGGACCGCAATTCAACACTCCCACCCATCTTGCTGTTTCAGGGCCTTCTCTCCTTGCCCTGCAAACAGCACGATGATTTCGCTTCCTTTCTTTCAATTGCACGTTTGATTGTACCTCTGTCGATGAGGTCTGGTCAGCAACCCGACTAGGTCGCCTAGTTGTGTGGTAAATCCCTTCGGACTACCGCTCCGCTTGTCATAATGCAGAGGGGCTCGTGAGGTGACGGGCACTCGATTCCTCTAAAATCCACACAACCACCTTCTTGATGTTGAGCTCGGGATCCCCGGCTCGTGTATGCCTCATTTGAGTCTGCGGACGCATCCACAGAATGAAGCTCATGTTCTTGATGAGACGTCTGGCGCGGATCCCACGCCCATCCAGTCTCGATAGCGGCAAAAGTCCTCGCGAGGTAAAGCTTTCGTAAACGTGTCTGCCAACATCAGTTTTGTCGGCACCTTTTCGTAGGCAAACACACCATTCTGGTGTGCCTCGTTAAGGAAATGCACTTTGACTTGATAGTGCTTGGAACGCTTCGATTGCTCCTTACCATGCGCGATGCTAATGGCCGCGTTGTTGTCCTCGTACACCAGGCTTGGCCCGTGCTGTTCGCAGCCGAGCTCTTGGAGGAAAAGCCTCAAGTACATGACTTGCTTGACGGCCTCGACTCCAGCCATGGTCTCCGCTTCAGCGGTGCTCAACGCAACGGTGGGCTGCAGTTTGGATGACCAGCAGATCAGGCCGCCAGACAGGAGCATGCCGTAGCCGCCGGTTGACTTCCTTGTGCCCACGTCGCCGGCGTAGTCCGCGTCGCAGTACGTGCCGAGGATGTGAGAGCTCTCGCGAGAGCCGTCGATGGCCGTCTGGTTCTTCCGCGTGTGTACGAACGCGTGAAGATCTTGGGCCGCCACTTTGTGTGGCGAGTTGCTACCGGCACGCCTGTAGGTAATGCCGTAGTCCTTGGTCGAATAGACGTACTTGATGACCCGCTTGGCCGCTTCCACGTGTTCAGCTCCAGGGTACGACATGAAGCGGCTCAGCACTCCCACCGCCTGGGCGATGTCTGGTCTAGCGGTGATGGACAGGTACAAGAGTCCTCCCACCGCTGACCGATAGTCCCATGTCGAGTAGGGCACGATGTCTTCGTCGGCCGGCTTGTCCAGCTTGAGCAGGGGGTCCATGGGCACGTGAGGTGCCCGACCTTCTTGCCCAGTGAGGCCGAACTTGGTCGCGAGCTTCTCGATTGCTTGAGGTTGAGAGAGATGGAGGATGCCGTTCTCGAAGTCGCGCTTGACCGTCATGTTGAGGATCCAGTCGCACACGCCAACAGTCCACGGGGACATCTCGAACTCCTTTCGAAGGTCGCGGTCGAAGTCTTCCCGCGCCTTGGCGTTTCCCCGGGCCGAACTCATGATGATATCGTCGACCCAGGTGCACACGATGCATTGGTCGTCGCCCTCTCCACGCGTGAAGACGCAACGGTCCGAGACGAGCTGCCGGAAGCCGAGCTTGATGAGGTACTTGGAGAGCCGCTCGTGGAGCAGTCTCGAGCTCTGCTTCAGGCCGTAGATGCTCCTCCGGCAGTGGAGGGCAGCACGTTGGCCGTCTGGCGTGAACTTGTCGTAGCCTTCCGGGCACTCCATGTACATGTGGTCAACGTCGAGCTCTTGCTGGATAAAGCTGCTCTTGAGGTCCCACTGGTCCAGCTGAAAGTCTCGCGCCGCAGCGTCGGCCATGAGGGTTCGCAACGACGAGTACCCGAACACGGGCGAAAACGTCTCGTAGAAGTCCGTCCCCTCGACCTGCGTGAAGCCCTTGGCGACAAGTCGGCACTTGAACCTCTGGATGGAGTTGTCGGACTCGTACTTCACCTTGAACACCCACTTGGCCTTCACCAACTTGCCGTGCTTGAGGGCCTCGCTCCGGGGCACTTGCTCGAAGCACCCGAACTTGGACAGCGTGTCGATCTCCTCCTTCATGGCCGCGCGCCACTCGGCCGCGTGCTCCGACGCCATGGCCTCTGTGACGCTCAACGGTTCCGGGACCATAATCCGGGCCGCGCAGCAGTGCGCGAACCTTTCGAGAGTCTCGTTACCGAGAGCCCGCTGCAGAAGTCGTTGGGCTCGATGCGGCATGCTCTCGATGTGCTCGAATGCCATCTGGGCGTAGTCCTGTTGGATGCTTTCCTCCAGGGTCATGTGGTTGAAGTGGTCTGACGTGTTCACGATGCCAGAAGCGTCCACGTAAGCCGCAGCGGACATGTCGATGTCACGATGCTCATACGCGTCCACCAGGTCCTCCAGAACAGCATTCGAGGCCGCGGCCGGGCTGAAGTCGATGAAGCCTCGGCTGTAGTCCCAAACGATGTCCTTCCACTCGGCGCCCAAGCGCTTGACCTCGCGAAGGGTCTTGCCGCCCTTGTACTTCTCGTAGCGCGCTCGGCTTGTAGAGCGCTGCGCCTTGGGGTTGCGCTGCTGCATGAGCATGGGGAGGTTGAGCTCGAAGGCGATCTTGAGGAAGTCCTTTTCCTCGTCATCCAGGTCTTGAGGGGCACCGATGGCCGCTCGACGCTGTGGGATCACGAACTGGTCGGCCGATCTAGATCTACTCCTCCCACCGATCTGCCGATCTGGGAGTGATTCTTGCCGTGGAGCACGTCCGCGCTGTCTTGGGGCGCCCTGGGGCGCCGGGTCCTCGTCCGAGTCGTCATGCTTCTCGTCGAGGGTTGGGGGGCGGATCCCGCCCCCCCGAGTGCTTGGGCGGGGTGTACCGCCCAAGAGGCCGCTGCGCGGCCGGGCGCCCTTGGGCGCCGAGTCCTCGTCCGAGTCGCCTTGCGTCTCGTCGAGGATCGGGGGGCGGATCCCGCCCCCCTGAGGTGGTGGTTCCCCAGCGTCGCTTTCGAGCGACTGTTGGGTCCGGTGCGCTTCCTCTGTAGATTGCCGTTGAACTTTAGGCTCGTCGTAGTCGATGACCGCGTCGTCCTCGTAGAGGGACCGTTCGAGTACCGCGAGGCGCTCCTCGTCCGCCGTAGCTCCGGCACCAGCTTTGCGAGGCCTCAGATCGAAATCACGAAGCGCGCAGCGCCGGTTGGACATGTCCTCGTCGAAGGTGCAGTGGTACGTTGTCGAGGTCTTCCGAGTGGCCGGGTCGAACAGGACCCAGCCTTTCCGGTTGGCGGAAAGCCCCACGAAAATCATCTTCTTGGCCTTGCGCTCGAAACTGCCCGACTTATGCATGTGGTCGAGCTTCCACGCGTCGCAGCCCCATACTCGCGCGTTTGCAAGCTTTGGGGCCTTGCCGTAGACGATCTGGAAAGGGCTCGCGCCGACATCGACCGACGTCTGCAACTTCGAGTGCCACAGCCGGTTGCGGAGGTAGACGACGTGACGCGCCGCCAGCGACCAGAACTCGCGCGAGAGTCCGGCCTCGATGAGCACTGCCCGCGTGTTCTCGACGATGGTGCGGTTCAAACGCTCGGAGATGCCGTTCATCTCGGGCGTGTACGGGGCGGTGAAGTTCTGCGTGACGCCGTTCTTGAGCGAGATTTCTTGAAACTCGCTGATCACCTTGGCGTTCTCCGACGCCGTGTACTCCCCCCCGCCGTCCGAGTTGAGCAGCTCGACCTTGTAGCCCCGTAGAGACACCCATTGAAGGAACTCGACGTAGGCCTTCTTGGCGTCGCTCTTCCGCTTGATGAAGTAGACACAGGACCACCGGCTGACTTCGCACGTGAAGGTGACGATGTGCTGGTTTCCGAAGAAGTCCTTGGAGACCTTGCCCTTCAGGTCCGTCCACACCCGCTGGAAGGGCTTCGTCTGATCCGCGAGATCCTCGCGTTCGTCCGCCACATGTCGCCGTGTCGCCTTGGCCGTCCTGCACACGTCGCAGGTGGGCAGCTCACGGTCGGTGAGCGTGAGGTCGATGGCGCGGTGCTTGACCATCTTCTTGAGGGACTCGCCATTGCAGTGAGCGAGTCGTCGATGGAGCAGCTCGAGCGGCACGGCGTTGCCACGCACGCGCCCTAAGTTGCAGCACTCGCACTTCGCCTCGGTGCACCTTTGTAAGGTCACGGCGGAGTGCATGTCGGCCTTGTCCGGCAAGTCTGTAGTCACGAGGTAGGCAGCGTCGTCCGCAGGCTCTAGTCCTCGTGGGAGCTCCTCGGAGCTCGGGCGTCGCGCGGTGCCCTTTGGTTGGGCACTTCGACGATCATGATGGATCCCATCACGTGGAGAGGGCTCTCGTGAGAGCCTCTCGGACATCGGGCTGATTGCCCGACGCCACTTCAGCCAGTACATTCCTGACCGTTGCAGAAGATCCAGTTCATCTCCTCCTGGAGTGACGACGTAAGAACGTTCTCCCGCGAAATGGAAGGAGTACCCTTGCAAAACCATTGCGCTCACCGACATCAGCCTCTCAGGGGCCGTTGGGACGTGGTGGGCGTTGGGGATGCGAAGTGGCACTACTCGTCGTCCTTCTGCAGAGCGAGCGAAGCCGAAGATGTTGCCGCTCCCGCGAGAGCGTGTCGTAGAGCCGTTGAAGCCCATGATCTTGACGTAGTCCAAGTCGTTCATGTTGTCGAGCTCGGCCTCGTCCGGCGTGATGGAGATGGTGGTTCCAGAGTCCACGATGGTGAAGTAGTCCTTGGAGACGATCTTGGACCTGGGCAAGCTGCTGCCCAACGTCTTCATCTTGTCCTCTGGGATGCCCTCCTTGGTTGCCGAAAGTCGTTGCATTTTCTGCATGTTGGCCTTGGCCTTGTTGACGTCGAAAGCGTTGAACGTCATGTACAAGTCTTCATCATCTTCTTCAGCTTGCAGATCGCGGCGAGTACGCTCAAGTTCTCGTCGCTGCTTGTGGGTGAGGTTGCGGCATTTGGCGATCTCGTCCTCGTGAGCTTGTCGGGCTCCCGACGCGAGGTACGATGAGATGGTCGCCTGGTACCCCGCACCCAAAAAGTTAGAACTCAGGTTATCATGGCGCTCGAGCCAAGATGGTAAATCCATGAGATCCGGTTGAACTCCAAAGCACGCGCCAGCTAGATTAGCTCCTTCGGCCGCTTCCGGTTCAGGGGATCCCCCTTCTTCCGGTCCCGCTGGTTCTGTCCCAGCGTTCCATGCTTCCCAGCGTTCCCATGCTGATCTTGATCTAGCGTCCCGGGCTATTTTGTCCCGAGCCGCCACTGCCTTCCTCTTGTTCTTTAGTTTGACCTTTTGAACGAAAAGTGCCAGAGCTTGTCGTTGGCGCTTTGAGGCAGTGTCGGCCGCCGAGGTCGTGCTCTTCTCCCCCCGTTCGACTGGATTTTGGATATCTCTGTCATGGGGTGAGCGATCCTCAAACGGCTGATGCTCAAATGTTGACTCTTCTCCGCGCATGGCCAAATACGCGCTAAACTCAATATTACTGATGGTTTCTTCGAGGGCACGAAGATATCGGAACTGTGTTTGGTCAGTAGCTAACTCGACCTCAGCCCTTGAGGGATCCATCTCATCCATCGTTGTCGTAATACTTGCAGAGTACGCCAGGGCTTCGTCCTGACTTGCCAAATCACGGCCCAATGAGCGGCGATCAACTTCCAATTGTCGATCGCTGGCTTTCTCTCGCGAGAGTAGGGTCCCTTTCGTGACATGGCTGTTTTTGGGCTGAGAAGTGCGAACTTGCGAGTTCGCGCGCTGGAGTGCCCCAACGCTGCCCTTGGCTGTTCCAAGACCTTGATAAGGCTCTTGGCTACTCTTGGTAGGGTCGCGGTTTGTCGAACCGCTTCCACCAGCCTCCAGATGTTCTTCCACCGGCTCCGAGATAAAATCCCGCTGGAATGTCGAGCCGGCAGTTGCACTGCTACGTGTAGATTGCGCGCCGTAGCGTGGAAGGTTGAACCTGACCTTCTTGTTGCGCGCCTTTTCCCCGCGACGTAGTCATTCGCGCCCATGGAAGGACCCGAATGACACATCAACCGATTCTCCCATTTCGGAGATGTCGTCGGGGATGTCGTCGCTCGCTCGGAGAGCCAGCTCGCGTGCGAGCTGTTGAGACTTCTGATCGAACTCGTCCAGCGTTTCTGCTGCGTGGGACTCGATGAACAGAGCGCGCTCTTGCTCGTCGGGCTCCACGTCGTCCTCGAGTAGGGCCGTGGCCTCCTTGATAGCTTAAAAACGAACAAGGTGCCGATTTTAGTTCGCCTGGCGATACTTCTTGACGCTCGAGACGGTGCGAGCAGGGGCCGGTGCGGATGCAGAACAAGCTGCGACACGGCCCACGAAAGCGTAGCCCATGCCCTTGTTGGAGCAAACCGACGAAGCAATGGAGGGCTGGTCGTCCGGCCAGTTCGTGATCAAGTGCTCTCGCGAGAGCTCTTGCGTAGCGGGGTAAATCATGATAATGGAATCGTCCAGAATCTTTGATATCTCGGCCTCGGCCGAGAGTGCTTTGCTATTCATCTTCACGATGACAGAACGTTAGTACGACATAGATTTCTACGTAACTGGTACCCTTAACCTTTTAATATGCGCGGTTCTCCCGTGCAGAGGTTTCCACAACCGTACTACCGTTGGTAAGCAAGCACAATGGGGCAAAGAGATCCTCTTTGCCCTTGACCTTTCTCTTCTCTTGTTCGATGAGTGGTGGTGAGAGGTCATCGCCAGTTCCACCCCCCGTCGGGGGTGGAACTGGCGAGGACCCTCCGGCCCTCTCTGTCAGGACCGCAATTCAACACTCCCACCCATCTTGCTGTTTCAGGGCCTTCTCTCCTTGCCCTGCAAACAGCACGATGATTTCGCTTCCTTTCTTTCAATTGCACGTTTGATTGTACCTCTGTCGATGAGGTCTGGTCAGCAACCCGACTAGGTCGCCTAGTTGTGTGGTAAATCCCTTCGGACTACCGCTCCGCTTGTCATAATGCAGAGGGGCTCGTGAGGTGACGGGCACTCGATTCCTCTAAAATCCACACAACCACCTTCTTGATGTTGAGCTCGGGATCCCCGGCTCGTGTATGCCTCATTTGAGTCTGCGGACGCATCCACAGAATGAAGCTCATGTTCTTGATGAGACGTCTGGCGCGGATCCCACGCCCATCCAGTCTCGATAGCGGCAAAAGTCCTCGCGAGGTAAAGCTTTCGTAAACGTGTCTGCCAACATCAGTTTTGTCGGCACCTTTTCGTAGGCAAACACACCATTCTGGTGTGCCTCGTTAAGGAAATGCACTTTGACTTGATAGTGCTTGGAACGCTTCGATTGCTCCTTACCATGCGCGATGCTAATGGCCGCGTTGTTGTCCTCGTACACCAGGCTTGGCCCGTGCTGTTCGCAGCCGAGCTCTTGGAGGAAAAGCCTCAAGTACATGACTTGCTTGACGGCCTCGACTCCAGCCATGGTCTCCGCTTCAGCGGTGCTCAACGCAACGGTGGGCTGCAGTTTGGATGACCAGCAGATCAGGCCGCCAGACAGGAGCATGCCGTAGCCGCCGGTTGACTTCCTTGTGCCCACGTCGCCGGCGTAGTCCGCGTCGCAGTACGTGCCGAGGATGTGAGAGCTCTCGCGAGAGCCGTCGATGGCCGTCTGGTTCTTCCGCGTGTGTACGAACGCGTGAAGATCTTGGGCCGCCACTTTGTGTGGCGAGTTGCTACCGGCACGCCTGTAGGTAATGCCGTAGTCCTTGGTCGAATAGACGTACTTGATGACCCGCTTGGCCGCTTCCACGTGTTCAGCTCCAGGGTACGACATGAAGCGGCTCAGCACTCCCACCGCCTGGGCGATGTCTGGTCTAGCGGTGATGGACAGGTACAAGAGTCCTCCCACCGCTGACCGATAGTCCCATGTCGAGTAGGGCACGATGTCTTCGTCGGCCGGCTTGTCCAGCTTGAGCAGGGGGTCCATGGGCACGTGAGGTGCCCGACCTTCTTGCCCAGTGAGGCCGAACTTGGTCGCGAGCTTCTCGATTGCTTGAGGTTGAGAGAGATGGAGGATGCCGTTCTCGAAGTCGCGCTTGACCGTCATGTTGAGGATCCAGTCGCACACGCCAACAGTCCACGGGGACATCTCGAACTCCTTTCGAAGGTCGCGGTCGAAGTCTTCCCGCGCCTTGGCGTTTCCCCGGGCCGAACTCATGATGATATCGTCGACCCAGGTGCACACGATGCATTGGTCGTCGCCCTCTCCACGCGTGAAGACGCAACGGTCCGAGACGAGCTGCCGGAAGCCGAGCTTGATGAGGTACTTGGAGAGCCGCTCGTGGAGCAGTCTCGAGCTCTGCTTCAGGCCGTAGATGCTCCTCCGGCAGTGGAGGGCAGCACGTTGGCCGTCTGGCGTGAACTTGTCGTAGCCTTCCGGGCACTCCATGTACATGTGGTCAACGTCGAGCTCTTGCTGGATAAAGCTGCTCTTGAGGTCCCACTGGTCCAGCTGAAAGTCTCGCGCCGCAGCGTCGGCCATGAGGGTTCGCAACGACGAGTACCCGAACACGGGCGAAAACGTCTCGTAGAAGTCCGTCCCCTCGACCTGCGTGAAGCCCTTGGCGACAAGTCGGCACTTGAACCTCTGGATGGAGTTGTCGGACTCGTACTTCACCTTGAACACCCACTTGGCCTTCACCAACTTGCCGTGCTTGAGGGCCTCGCTCCGGGGCACTTGCTCGAAGCACCCGAACTTGGACAGCGTGTCGATCTCCTCCTTCATGGCCGCGCGCCACTCGGCCGCGTGCTCCGACGCCATGGCCTCTGTGACGCTCAACGGTTCCGGGACCATAATCCGGGCCGCGCAGCAGTGCGCGAACCTTTCGAGAGTCTCGTTACCGAGAGCCCGCTGCAGAAGTCGTTGGGCTCGATGCGGCATGCTCTCGATGTGCTCGAATGCCATCTGGGCGTAGTCCTGTTGGATGCTTTCCTCCAGGGTCATGTGGTTGAAGTGGTCTGACGTGTTCACGATGCCAGAAGCGTCCACGTAAGCCGCAGCGGACATGTCGATGTCACGATGCTCATACGCGTCCACCAGGTCCTCCAGAACAGCATTCGAGGCCGCGGCCGGGCTGAAGTCGATGAAGCCTCGGCTGTAGTCCCAAACGATGTCCTTCCACTCGGCGCCCAAGCGCTTGACCTCGCGAAGGGTCTTGCCGCCCTTGTACTTCTCGTAGCGCGCTCGGCTTGTAGAGCGCTGCGCCTTGGGGTTGCGCTGCTGCATGAGCATGGGGAGGTTGAGCTCGAAGGCGATCTTGAGGAAGTCCTTTTCCTCGTCATCCAGGTCTTGAGGGGCACCGATGGCCGCTCGACGCTGTGGGATCACGAACTGGTCGGCCGATCTAGATCTACTCCTCCCACCGATCTGCCGATCTGGGAGTGATTCTTGCCGTGGAGCACGTCCGCGCTGTCTTGGGGCGCCCTGGGGCGCCGGGTCCTCGTCCGAGTCGTCATGCTTCTCGTCGAGGGTTGGGGGGCGGATCCCGCCCCCCCGAGTGCTTGGGCGGGGTGTACCGCCCAAGAGGCCGCTGCGCGGCCGGGCGCCCTTGGGCGCCGAGTCCTCGTCCGAGTCGCCTTGCGTCTCGTCGAGGATCGGGGGGCGGATCCCGCCCCCCTGAGGTGGTGGTTCCCCAGCGTCGCTTTCGAGCGACTGTTGGGTCCGGTGCGCTTCCTCTGTAGATTGCCGTTGAACTTTAGGCTCGTCGTAGTCGATGACCGCGTCGTCCTCGTAGAGGGACCGTTCGAGTACCGCGAGGCGCTCCTCGTCCGCCGTAGCTCCGGCACCAGCTTTGCGAGGCCTCAGATCGAAATCACGAAGCGCGCAGCGCCGGTTGGACATGTCCTCGTCGAAGGTGCAGTGGTACGTTGTCGAGGTCTTCCGAGTGGCCGGGTCGAACAGGACCCAGCCTTTCCGGTTGGCGGAAAGCCCCACGAAAATCATCTTCTTGGCCTTGCGCTCGAAACTGCCCGACTTATGCATGTGGTCGAGCTTCCACGCGTCGCAGCCCCATACTCGCGCGTTTGCAAGCTTTGGGGCCTTGCCGTAGACGATCTGGAAAGGGCTCGCGCCGACATCGACCGACGTCTGCAACTTCGAGTGCCACAGCCGGTTGCGGAGGTAGACGACGTGACGCGCCGCCAGCGACCAGAACTCGCGCGAGAGTCCGGCCTCGATGAGCACTGCCCGCGTGTTCTCGACGATGGTGCGGTTCAAACGCTCGGAGATGCCGTTCATCTCGGGCGTGTACGGGGCGGTGAAGTTCTGCGTGACGCCGTTCTTGAGCGAGATTTCTTGAAACTCGCTGATCACCTTGGCGTTCTCCGACGCCGTGTACTCCCCCCCGCCGTCCGAGTTGAGCAGCTCGACCTTGTAGCCCCGTAGAGACACCCATTGAAGGAACTCGACGTAGGCCTTCTTGGCGTCGCTCTTCCGCTTGATGAAGTAGACACAGGACCACCGGCTGACTTCGCACGTGAAGGTGACGATGTGCTGGTTTCCGAAGAAGTCCTTGGAGACCTTGCCCTTCAGGTCCGTCCACACCCGCTGGAAGGGCTTCGTCTGATCCGCGAGATCCTCGCGTTCGTCCGCCACATGTCGCCGTGTCGCCTTGGCCGTCCTGCACACGTCGCAGGTGGGCAGCTCACGGTCGGTGAGCGTGAGGTCGATGGCGCGGTGCTTGACCATCTTCTTGAGGGACTCGCCATTGCAGTGAGCGAGTCGTCGATGGAGCAGCTCGAGCGGCACGGCGTTGCCACGCACGCGCCCTAAGTTGCAGCACTCGCACTTCGCCTCGGTGCACCTTTGTAAGGTCACGGCGGAGTGCATGTCGGCCTTGTCCGGCAAGTCTGTAGTCACGAGGTAGGCAGCGTCGTCCGCAGGCTCTAGTCCTCGTGGGAGCTCCTCGGAGCTCGGGCGTCGCGCGGTGCCCTTTGGTTGGGCACTTCGACGATCATGATGGATCCCATCACGTGGAGAGGGCTCTCGTGAGAGCCTCTCGGACATCGGGCTGATTGCCCGACGCCACTTCAGCCAGTACATTCCTGACCGTTGCAGAAGATCCAGTTCATCTCCTCCTGGAGTGACGACGTAAGAACGTTCTCCCGCGAAATGGAAGGAGTACCCTTGCAAAACCATTGCGCTCACCGACATCAGCCTCTCAGGGGCCGTTGGGACGTGGTGGGCGTTGGGGATGCGAAGTGGCACTACTCGTCGTCCTTCTGCAGAGCGAGCGAAGCCGAAGATGTTGCCGCTCCCGCGAGAGCGTGTCGTAGAGCCGTTGAAGCCCATGATCTTGACGTAGTCCAAGTCGTTCATGTTGTCGAGCTCGGCCTCGTCCGGCGTGATGGAGATGGTGGTTCCAGAGTCCACGATGGTGAAGTAGTCCTTGGAGACGATCTTGGACCTGGGCAAGCTGCTGCCCAACGTCTTCATCTTGTCCTCTGGGATGCCCTCCTTGGTTGCCGAAAGTCGTTGCATTTTCTGCATGTTGGCCTTGGCCTTGTTGACGTCGAAAGCGTTGAACGTCATGTACAAGTCTTCATCATCTTCTTCAGCTTGCAGATCGCGGCGAGTACGCTCAAGTTCTCGTCGCTGCTTGTGGGTGAGGTTGCGGCATTTGGCGATCTCGTCCTCGTGAGCTTGTCGGGCTCCCGACGCGAGGTACGATGAGATGGTCGCCTGGTACCCCGCACCCAAAAAGTTAGAACTCAGGTTATCATGGCGCTCGAGCCAAGATGGTAAATCCATGAGATCCGGTTGAACTCCAAAGCACGCGCCAGCTAGATTAGCTCCTTCGGCCGCTTCCGGTTCAGGGGATCCCCCTTCTTCCGGTCCCGCTGGTTCTGTCCCAGCGTTCCATGCTTCCCAGCGTTCCCATGCTGATCTTGATCTAGCGTCCCGGGCTATTTTGTCCCGAGCCGCCACTGCCTTCCTCTTGTTCTTTAGTTTGACCTTTTGAACGAAAAGTGCCAGAGCTTGTCGTTGGCGCTTTGAGGCAGTGTCGGCCGCCGAGGTCGTGCTCTTCTCCCCCCGTTCGACTGGATTTTGGATATCTCTGTCATGGGGTGAGCGATCCTCAAACGGCTGATGCTCAAATGTTGACTCTTCTCCGCGCATGGCCAAATACGCGCTAAACTCAATATTACTGATGGTTTCTTCGAGGGCACGAAGATATCGGAACTGTGTTTGGTCAGTAGCTAACTCGACCTCAGCCCTTGAGGGATCCATCTCATCCATCGTTGTCGTAATACTTGCAGAGTACGCCAGGGCTTCGTCCTGACTTGCCAAATCACGGCCCAATGAGCGGCGATCAACTTCCAATTGTCGATCGCTGGCTTTCTCTCGCGAGAGTAGGGTCCCTTTCGTGACATGGCTGTTTTTGGGCTGAGAAGTGCGAACTTGCGAGTTCGCGCGCTGGAGTGCCCCAACGCTGCCCTTGGCTGTTCCAAGACCTTGATAAGGCTCTTGGCTACTCTTGGTAGGGTCGCGGTTTGTCGAACCGCTTCCACCAGCCTCCAGATGTTCTTCCACCGGCTCCGAGATAAAATCCCGCTGGAATGTCGAGCCGGCAGTTGCACTGCTACGTGTAGATTGCGCGCCGTAGCGTGGAAGGTTGAACCTGACCTTCTTGTTGCGCGCCTTTTCCCCGCGACGTAGTCATTCGCGCCCATGGAAGGACCCGAATGACACATCAACCGATTCTCCCATTTCGGAGATGTCGTCGGGGATGTCGTCGCTCGCTCGGAGAGCTAGCTCGCGTGCGAGCTTCTTGTCGAACTTGTGCAGCACTTGTTCTACGTGGTACTTGCTGTACTGAGAACGCGTTTCGAAGTCGAACTCGCACATTTCGTCGAGTTCGGCATGAGCCTCCTTGATGGCCTCTAGGTGGACCCTTTTTCGCTCTTGGTCCGACGTGCGGTACTTCTTG
>ERZ889217.1162-NODE-1162-length-13886-cov-28.893500_pt1 | contig 13886 bp, 17 predicted proteins | sample MGYA00521098_ERZ889217 | MGnify/ENA primary metagenome ERZ889217 (study PRJEB32303, sample SAMEA104408613) | aquatic metagenome | biome: Brackish water; feature: Pelagic; material: water | place: Baltic Sea | collected 2014-06-10T22:04:00 | depth 2,362 m ...
AAATCAACCCCGCATAATGGCATCCCCATAAAATCTCAAAATATCTTGGATGATTCTCTAGACAAAATGCAATATGATCGCCGACGTTTAGCCCGGCATCGCGCAGCACATGGCTCAGTGCATTGGCTCGCGAATTGAGTTCAGCAAATGTGGTGATCTCTCCAGTTGAAGCCATGATTACAGCTGGTCGGTCGGGCGTTTGCATTGCTACTGATCCAGGAAACATAAAAGAAAACTACTCAATCCAGGTTAAAAAGCAACAATCAAAAAATATTGAAACTACACGGATAACTTACCAATGTGAACAACACAGAAGCTTTCAGGGCAATCGTTGAAAACACAACTGTGGATCTACCGTTGGATCGTGCCGTGGCATTGATCGCGGGGATTGCAAACGAAACTGTTTTGCCCTCAGAAATATTGGCAAAATTTGATGAAATGGCTGGGGCGTGCGACGCTAAGTCGGTTTTGGGCTTAATGAAATTTCTATTTGGTCCCGGCAAATTCGCGGGTAACACGATCAAGTTTCAAGATCCAGCGAATTCGTTATTTGACAGTGTGCTTGTTCGTAAGTTGGGGATACCGATCTCATTAAGTGTCTTGGCGATTGAAGTCGCAAAACGCAAAGAGTTCGAATTATTACCGATTGGCATGCCAGGAAACTTTCTCGTGCGAAGCAGCCATGACGATGATCTATATTTTGACCCATTTCGCGGAGCGGATCCGCTTAGTTCTCAAGCGTGTGCTGACTTGTTTGTCAGTCTCAATCCTCAGTCACCATGGAGTGATAGTTATCTTCGACCGACAACGAATCGAGCGGTAATCATCAGAATGTTGACGAACCTTAAAATGATCTATATACAAACGAATAATACTGTCGGGTTGCGATGGGTGATGAGGTTACGTCTAATGTTTCAAGAGGTTGCAGTTTTAGAAAAAGACCAATGGGCACGGCTGATGAGATCTACAAACTAAAACTGATTCATTTTAATTCGATTTAATTCGATTTAATTCGACAAAATAGTTAAGGAGTTTTTATGACGACAACTGAAGTAGAGACGATAATTTCTGATACCGAAGTTCAACGCTGTGTTGACAAGTTGATCAACGACTATCCACCAAGTTCGACGACTTCAACGAAATTTCTCGGTGCGCAATTTGACGCGGGGCTTGCCTGGGTGCATTTCGCGGTGGGCAGTGGCGGTCTAAACGCTTCGCCAAAACACCAAAAGATCGTTAACGAAGCAATCTCCGCTGCGGGTGGACCTTCAAGTTATATGCGCAACCCCATCGGTTATGGAATGTGTGCGCCAACAATTTCGCAATGGGGCACTCCAGAGCAAGTAAAAAAATATATGCGACCGTTATTCACGGGTGAAGAGATTTGGTGTCAGTTATTTTCTGAGCCAGGTGCTGGGTCTGACTTTGCTGGATTATCCGCCAAGGGTGTCCGCGATGGCGAAGAATGGTTGATCAATGGACAAAAAGTATGGACGACTCTTGCTCATTTATCAAAATGGGGTCTATTGGTAGTTAGAACCGATGCGCAGGCTGTGAAACATGCAGGGCTCACCGCGGTAATTGTTGATATGCAAGCGCCCGGTGTCGAAGTGCGACCGTTGCGTCAGATAACTGGTGAAGCTGAATTCAACGAAGTTTATTTTACCGATGTTCGTGTTTCGGTAAGCGAAACATTGGGCAAAGCCGGAGACGGTTGGCGTGTCAGTTTGACGACTCTGATGAACGAGAGAGTGGCAATCGGTGGTGCGATACCGCGCAAGGCATCAGGGCCGATTCGTGAAGCAGTGAAATTGTGGCAGGCCTTGCCAAAAGATCAAAAGTCAAGTGCGACGCAAGATCACTTGATGAAGTTGTGGATTAAAGCAGAGGTCTTGCGGCTCACAAATATTCGCGCAGGTCAGAACCGTCGGATGGGAACGCCCGGACCAGAGGGCTCAATTGGCAAAGTTGCGAGTGCTGAACTCAATAAAGACACGTATGAGTTTTGTGTTGATCTATTAGGTGCAAATGGAATGCTCTATGGAAGTTACGCACTAGTTCGCCCAGAGACAGCAATGAGTTTCGACTCTGTGCCAAAAGCATTTCTCAGAAGTCGCGCCAACAGTATTGAAGGCGGCACAACTGAAGTGATGAAAAATATTTTGGGTGAACGAATTTTAGGTCTGCCAGGTGATGTACGTGTTGATCGCGACAAGCCATGGCACGAAGTGCCAAGAAATTAGCAGCACGAAGTGCCAAGAAATTAGCGCGTGAAATTAGCGCGTGAAATTAGCGAAGAATTTAAGTCGCAAGCAGCGCCAGAACTGTGCTGGCAGCGGTTTTTTTATCATCGACAATTCGTCGCGAGGCGAAAGATCCGCCGAGCATTATCGTCGTAACGAGTTCAATACTTGCTTGTAATTGACGAATATGTCTTGGCGGTGGAAAGTATTCATCTTCTTGGGCGATTTTGATTTCGCGAACGCCCTTGGTCGGTGCCAGTACGCGAATTATCTCTGCGACAAGTTCTTCAGGTGCCGATGCACCCGCTGTCACGCCCACCGTGCCTGAAAAACTTTTCGGAAGTTCACTTGCATCGTTGACACGGTAAACATTTTGGCAGCCAACATCTTTAGCGAGTTTTTCGAGAGCGCGAGTATTTGACGAATTGTCTGATCCGATGACGATTATCGCATCGCACTCGCGGGCGATCTGCATTAATGCGCCTTGCCGATTCGTTGTGGCGAAGCAAAGATCACTCTTACCTGGCGACCAGACTTGTGGGTACTTTAGTCGCACAGCGTCGGCGACATCCTTCCAGTCGCGATGTGACAGAGTTGTCTGAGCGAGAATCGCGACAGGTTCGTTAAATTGTTCGAGCGCATCAACCTCAGCCAAAGTTTCAACACGAGAAATTGAATCGGGCGCAACTGCCATAGTGCCGACGGCTTCTTCGTGTCCATCGTGACCGATGTAAACAATTCTGTAACCCTTATTCGCTCGAGTTTTAACTTCGTGGTGAACTTTGGTCACCAGCGGACAAACTGAATCAACGACATAGCTACCAAGTTCGCGAGCGGCTGCCACAACTTGCGGCGCAGAGCCGTGTGCTGAAAGCATTATCGGGCGACCTTTTGGAATCTGATCAAGATCATCAACAAAAACGACACCCAGACTTTTGAAACGATCTACGACGATTTTGTTATGAACGATCTCGTGATAGCAGTAGACAGGTTCATCGAAGGTTCGAACCATCCACGCCAAAGCTTTGATCGCCATTTCGACTCCGGCACAAAAGCCACGAGGCGACGCAAGGATAACTTCGTCGACGTTATTCACCGCTTCGAAGAATACCTTGTCAATGCAACGGTAAACTGCAGGCGTGACAACATCCCTAGCAACAGTTGTCATTGTCGGACGACCAAATGTCGGCAAAAGCACCCTGTTTAATCGCTTTATGGGTTCTCAAGTGGCGATTGTTCAAGACACGCCAGGGGTAACTCGCGACAGATTTGAGCGTCAAGTTGAGTGGCAAGGGCGTCATTTCAATGTTGTCGACACAGGTGGATGGATGCCTGGCGGAACAGAGCTTGACGGCAAAGTTAGCCGCCAGGTTGAATCGGCCGTGAAAGAAGCCGATCTCGTGTTGTTTGTTGTTGATTCAACTGTCGGTGTTTTAGATGATGATCAAGCAATTGCAAAGTGGCTGCGCACAAGCGGTAAAGAAGTTTTGGTTATCTCAAATAAAGTTGACACAGATAAACGCGAGTTCGACAAATGGGAGTTTCTCTCACTTGGACTCGGCGATCCGTTTCCGGTTTCGGCACTACATGGACGCAAAGCCGGCGATGTTTTAGATGAAATTTTAATTCGCGTTCCGCGACGAGAAGGTGATGACGAAGTCGAAGTAGAAGTTGAGCGACAAGGTCCAAATCGAACGCCTGGCATTCCGCGTGTCTCGATAGTTGGTCGACCGAATGTTGGCAAGAGCACACTTTTCAATCGACTCGTTGGGCAAGATCGTGCAGTCGTCCATGACATGCCTGGTACAACACGTGACTCAATAGACACGGTTGTCGAAACGCCAGACGGGCCAATGATGTTTGTCGACACTGCCGGAATGCGCAGACGAAGTCGTGTCGATGAATCAACTGAGTATTACTCGTTTGTTCGTGCGTTGCGAGCCGTTGACGAATCAGATATTGCGTTACTCGTAATAGATGCAACCGAAGGTATTACGAGTCAAGATCAAAGACTCGCTGAACGAATTGATGCCTCCGGTAGCCCTGTGGTCGTAGTTCTTAATAAGTGGGAAATGCTAAATGCGGATGAGCGTGCGGAAATAGATATTGAAATCGGTCGTAAATTATTTTTCGTTGGCGATGCACCAGTATTGAAAATGTCAGCGTTAACTGGCAAGGGTGTTCAGAAACTACGCCCAGTGTTGCAAGAATCAATTGAGCAATATCATCGTCGCGTGCCAACTCGTGATGTCAACAGGGTGATAGCGCGAGCGCAACAGCAGCAACCAGCCCCAAGTGGCGGTCGAGTGTTGTATGCACTACAAGGTGCGTCTGATCCACCGACGTTTACTTTATTTGTTAATAAAGAGTTGCCGCCAACCTATTTGAGATATCTCGAGCGATCAATTCGAGAAGGTTTTGAATTCGGTTCGGTGCCGATCAAGATTCGCGTACGCAAGCGGGCAGAGTAGAGATCAATGCCGTGGTGTGAGCCTTGCGCAAAATATTTTGCACCGACGGCATTAACCACTTCGGGTGACTGTCCGAGTTGTGGGGTGCGAGCAATCGCTGCCGATATTCATGGTCGGGTTACGGCCAAAAATCTAGACCTTCGTGCTCTTGCATCCGCTGGCGACCCAGGTTCAGAGAAAGTTCCATGGCACTTTAAATTACTTGTGGTTGCGCTAGTCATTTATTTAAGTTGGCGAGTTGTGTCGTTATTTATATGACTTCCGTAGAGTTAGTGAGGTTGCGGGCTGTAGCGCAGCTTGGTTAGCGCGCTTGTCTGGGGGACAAGAGGTCGTGGGTTCAAATCCCGCCAGCCCGACAAGTCTCTAGGTTCGCGTGAAAAATAGTTAATAACAAAAAGGAGAATCATGAAATTAGCCGATCGTTTGAATCGTTTAGGTACAGAGACTGCCTTCGCTGTTGCAGCAACTGCGGCTGATTGGGTCTCAAAAGGCAATGAGGTTTTTCCATTTCATCTCGGTGATCTAAATCTTTCGACACCCGAAAATATCTCAGCAGCGATGCAAAGAGCAGTTGTCGAAGGCAAAACGGGCTACTGTCCGAATGCGGGCATTGCGCCATTGCGTGCGGCGTTAGCCGAGAGTCTCGGGCTGCAACGAAATGTATCGTTCTTGCCAGAAAATGTGGCGGTACAACCTGGTGGCAAACCAGTAATCGGCAAATTTTTACGAAGTGTGATGAACCCTGGCGATGAAGTTCTGTATCCGAATCCAGGCTTTCCGATTTATGAAAGTCAAATCGAATTCAACGATGGCGTTGCCGTGCCGTATCGGTATCTCGATACCGAAAATGGTTTTCAAATTGATTTGGATTACTTGGCTTCGAAGATTAATTCAAAAACCAAGGCTTTAATCCTTAATGATCAACAAAATCCTTTGGCTGCTGAAATGACAGATACAGAACGTCAAGCACTCGCCGATTTAGCGATCAAACACAATCTTTGGGTGCTATCTGACGAGGCATATTTTGATATCAGATATGCCGGCCAAAGCAAGAGCGTTGTTTCGCTGCCAGGGATGTTAGAGCGCACCGTAATCTTGTATACATTTTCGAAAAAGTTCGCGATGACGGGTTGGCGTTTGGGTGCCGCAATTGGCCCGAGAGATCTCGTCGATCGAATTTCGAAACTGAACACCAACGAAGAAAGTTGCACTGCTCAGTTTGTGCAATGGGCCGGCGTTGAGGCAATTACGGGGGATCAGTCTGGCGCAAACGAGTTAGTGCGAGTGCTGAAAACTCGGCGTGATGCAACAATCGCAGGAATTCAGACAGTCACGGGAATGCGAGTGCACACGCCAAATAGTGCGTTTTATGTATTTCCAGAAGTGACGCAAACGATGGCTCGCACTGGTCACGACGATGTAGCGAAATTTGCCACCGATGCATTACACAACTCAGGAATGTCGTTTTGCACACGGAAACATTTTGGTCGCCCAGCTGACAATGAAAAAGGTAATTACATTCGACTTGCCTACAGCGGTATTAATAATCCACAAATTGACAAAGGCCTCGCGCGTCTTGCCGAATGGGTAAATTCAAAATGAGCCCACGAATTGTTGTAACGGGAAAGATTCCGAGCGCTGGTTTAAAGGCGCTGAAGGACGCTGGATTATCGCCGATCACATGGGATCATGATCATCAGATAACTCGCACCGAATTACTTGAATTTGTTAAAGGCGCTGAAGTGTTGATCACACTTCTCACAGAAAAAGTTGACGACGAATTACTAGATGCGGTGGGGTCGCAACTAAAAGCTGTTTGCAATGTCGCAGTTGGATATAACAACATCGATGTTGCCGCATGTACGCGACGTAATGTTCGTGTGACGAATACGCCCGGTGTATTGACAGATGCGACTGCGGATATCGCGTTCGGTTTGATTCTTATGGTGACGCGTCGTCTTGGCGAAGGCGAGAGAGTTATTCGCAGTACTGAACCCTGGCAATGGGGGATGAATTACATGCTCGGCGCCGGAATCCAAAATCGCCAACTCGGCATTATCGGAATGGGCGCGATAGGTGTTGCGACAGCGCGTCGTGCGAAAGCATTCGGCATGACTATTGCTTATTTCTCGCGCTCTGCGATTGATAAAAATATTGCCGAAGAATTGAATGCGACACAGTTATCGCTTAACGACTTATTGGCTACCAGCGACGTCGTTTCGGTGCACTGCCCATCTAATCAGTCGACACATCATTTAATTGGTTCGGCACAACTTAAGCATATGAAAAAGACAGCTTTTTTAATTAATACAGCGCGTGGACCGATCGTTAATGAACAACAACTTGTTGATGCGCTCGATTCGGGTGAAATAGCGGGGGCAGGTCTTGATGTTTTTGAGTTCGAACCTTTAGTCAATGCTGGTCTGCTGACTCGCGAAAATGTCGTTCTGATTCCGCATCTAGGTTCAGCAACCCAAGAGACTCGTGCCGCAATGGCCACCTTGGCAGCTAGTAATGCGATAGCTATTTGTAATAACCAAGAACCGCCAACGCCAGTTAACTAACTACTAAATCAGATTTATTATGCGGGGTCTCGGAACAATTATCAACACAGCAACAGTTCTTGCTGGTGGCGGTCTTGGCTTACTGATTGGCAATCGAATTCCAGATCGCATTCGTCTGATCATCGTTCAAGTTATTGGTCTTGTCACAATTGCAATCGGTTTGCGTGATGTAATCAATACAGAAAACATGGTGTTCCCTTTGGTTGGCATGGTCTTGGGTGCGATTATCGGTGAACTGATGAGAATCGAAGACCGGCTAGAAGAATTGGGCGAAATCTTGCGTAGAAAATTCACCAATCCCAAAAGTGAGAGCAAATTTGTAACAGGTTTTGTCACGGCGACTCTCTTATTTTGTGTTGGGCCGCTAACGATTCTCGGAGCGATTGAAGATGCCAGCGGAAAGACACCTCAGTTGTACATAATTAAGGGCACGCTTGACGGTTTTATGATGATTATTTTCTCGGCTCTTTATGGCGTTGGCGCTATTTTTAGTGCCGCCAGCGTGTTCGTTATTCAGGGGTCGCTAACGCTCTTTGGTACCAGTCTTGATACTTTATTGACCGAAAGAATGCGATTAGAGCTATTTTCGGCTGGGGGTTTAGCAGTTTTGGCGATAGGTCTTAATTTGCTTGAGATAAAGCGAATTCGTCTCGGATCGTTATTGCCAGGGCTTGTAATAACACCTCTGTTGGTTTGGCTTTTTGCGACCCCGAACGGCATTTTTTGATATTGCGTTAGCATCCGCCATACTCCAATGATTTTTTACTAAAGTTATATTTTCAAGGTTTAGGAGAACTATGTCATATAAAACAAGGTTTTCGGATTCGGGTTCTCGTTCAATAGCAGGATCTTTCAAAAAGTTTGCTTTACCTTCATTGGTCTCTGCCGTCGTCGCGCTCGTCGCAGGCGGTGTGTATGCGGTAAACGCCACACCTGCCAAAGTCACAGTTTGTGCGGCTAAAAGTAATGGCGCGATGCGATATTCGGCTTCTGGTGGCTGCAAGAGGGCAAAAGAGACAAAATTAGTACTTGGTCAACAGGGTCCTGCTGGACCTGCTGGTCCGGTTGGTCCTGCGGGAGCCACAGGCCCTACTGGCGCGACTGGAGCTGCCGGGTCAATGACGACTCAATCTTTTTTTGAAATAACAACTTCTAGCTACACATTGGCTCTCACAGATGCGGGCAAGTTTTTGTTTTCGCGTTCTTCGCCAACAATTATCGTTCCGACTAATGCGTCAGTGGCGTTTCCGCTCGGTACGAGGATTGATGTCGGTCAATTGGGCGCTACTTCTTCGAACATCATTTTCGTAAACCCAAGTGCCGGGGTGACAATTAACGACCAAGCCCTAAACAATGCCGGGTCGGCAGTATCGCAAACATTTGATCGTGGAGCATTTCAAATTGGTGTGCTGGTCAAAGTGGGAACTAACGAATGGTTATTCCTTCGATCCCCAGATGAAAATTCATCAAGCACATGAGTTCTGATCGAATTCAAAAAATAGTTGTCTGCGCTTTAGCGGCAGTCACTGCGTCGGTAGTCGGCAACTTCGTTGTTGCATCGGCACTAAATAATTCGGTCACGATTTGTGTCTCAATTAAAGATTCCAAAGTTCGCTACAGCAAAGACAAGACCTGCAAGGCTGGTGCAGAGACGCTGCTGACGGTTAATGAATCTGGCCCGGTAGGCGCGACAGGCTCAAGGGGTGCGACTGGTGCGACTGGTGCGACTGGTTCAGCAGGCGGATTTGCTTCAACCTACAGCATTAAAGAAATTTCAGTAACGCATACCGTACAAGCCAGCGATGCCGGAAAATTATTGATCTCGCGCGACGGGACGACTATCTTTTTACCGACTAACGCATCTGTTCCGATCCCTGTTGGAACTCGAATAGATATTGCTAATCGAAAAAGTTTTTTGATTGTTTCTCCTGCTTCTGGTGTAACGATCAATTTTGTGGCAGCAGCAATTGGTTTTGATACAGGTAACTATCAGATGGGTACCATCATTAAACTCGCAAACGATGATTGGGTATTCATGTCCTCGCCAAATGAGTTCTCCTGATCTCAGCGGTTAAATAAGTGTTGTGTGTGGGCGATTTAACTCACTAGCTAGTGGCGCAGATTTTGCCAAGAGTTTTGATGCAACTTTAATCGGTGACCAACTTGCGCCCGATTTCAATGTTGCCCCAACTACCGAGGTTTACGCACTAATCTCGCAAGAAGTTGGTCAGTCCCATTCATTGGCGTTGTCAACTTTTCGTTGGGGACTTGTGCCGTCTTGGTCGAAAGATATAACAAAATCGGCAGGGATGATAAATGCTCGTTGCGAAACTCTGACTGAGAAGCCAAGCTTTAGAAATCTCATCGCTCGCCATCGATGTGTCATCCCGATGCGGGGTTTCTATGAGTGGAGTATCACCAATTCAGATGCGCCTAAACCGACCAAACAGGCACACTATGTATCAAGGGCAGATGGTGAAGCGATGACGGTTGCTGGTCTTTGGTCAACTTGGATTGACCCAAATAGCCAATGGGTTGAACCAGCATCGCCGTCGATATTGAGAACTTGCACGATTATCACCACAGACGCCAATGATTCGCTTCGCCCGATTCATCACCGCATGCCCGTAATTCTGGAAAAAGATGCAGTTAGGCAATGGCTTGACCCAACAGATCTGGCGCCACTTGGATTACTCGTGCCAGCAGAAAACGATGTGGTGGTTCATGAAGTCACTACTCGATTAGAGCGCACCCGCAACGTTCATTCGACGCAACTCGGCGATGATCAGAGTGGACGATTGTTCTAACTCATCGCGACTAGCAGTAGCAGCAGCGTTTTCGAAACTTAGGTCAGCCATCGAGTTTGATGGAATCAAATGTAAATGGCAATGGGGTACTTCAAAGCCAGCGATTATTAGTGCGATCCGCTCACATTTGAAGACTGTTTTTTGAGCCCGCCCAATTTGCGCTGCAACTTCGAACAAGTGCGAACTTAGCTCAGATGATAGATCTGTCCATTCATCAACTTCATCGATCGGCACAACGAGTACATGTCCAGCGGATATCGGGTTTATCGTCATGAATGCGACGCAAAGATCATCGCGATAGACAAATGTGCCAGGTATCTGCCCTTGGATAATTCGTGTAAAGAGCGTTTGAGACATGAATCGAGCGTAGATGATTTGAGCATAGGTTGGAGTCTTGTACGATCTTCGTGTGCCCAAGCGAGAGATTTTTACAGTACCGAATTTAATTACGCTGTTGCGGCTTTGCTGTTTGCCCCTATTTTTGTGGCTACTTTTCACTGTTAAGGATCGTGGTGCTGCAGCGTGGCTACTAGGCGGTCTCGGTGCGACAGATTGGGTTGATGGGTGGGTGGCACGTCGGTTTAATCAACAGAGCGATTTTGGTGCGATTTTTGACCCATCTGTTGATCGTGGATTATTCATAGTTGCTGTAATCGCGATTTTGATTGATCAGTCGATGCCAATTTGGTTTGGTGGGGCGATATTGGCACGAGAAGTTTTCGTTGCGAGCGTCATGGCAATCGCCACCGCCTTTGGTATGAAACGATTTGCTGTCAACAAATGGGGTAAGCGTTACACATTTTTGCTGATGTTCGCGGTTCCATTAATTCTTTTAGGGCAAGCAGAGGGTGCCGGGTCACAGTGGGTTACAGGGCTGGGTTGGCTTTTCGGTGTCCCTGCACTCGTAATGTCATATACGACAGCCTTCAATTATATGCCGTTAATTATGACTAATCTGCGGTTAGGGCGAGCCTCAGGTTCAGGCTAAATTTGTTGTATGCACATTCCTGAGGATTTGAAATATTCAAAAGATCACGAGTGGGTTCGCCTATCTGGCATGACTGTTCGAGTGGGAATTACTGACTACGCACAAGATGCACTAGGTGATGTCGTCTTCGTTCAGTTACCCGTGTCCGGCTCAAAAGTTGAGGCTGGGCAGAGTTGCAGTGAAGTTGAAAGTACCAAGAGTGTCTCAGATATTTATGTGCCAGTTTCAGGCTCAATCACTAATGTCAATAACTTACTAAGCGAATCACCAAACTTGATAAATTCTGATCCATATGGCGACGGTTGGATTATGGAAATTGAAGTCAGCGATTTATCTGGCGTAGCAGAGTTACTAGATGCTTCGACTTACAGACAGTTTATTGAGGGATAAAAACTATGTCTTACGTGTTTTGTAACCAGTGTGGTCATCGAAACCCTCCGGGAGCATCCTTTTGTTCGTCGTGTGGTGAGGTGCTCGATCTACCTGATGACAGAACGATTGTGATTGCGCAAATTGACCCTATGCAAGATGCGCCTGGCGCTCACGATAATGCTTCAATCCGATTAGGTGATGTCACCGGTTGGGGAGTACTGGTCGTTCGTTCCGGCGAGATGACTGGTACACGTTTTACATTGAATAATAAGATGACTCGCATCGGCCGAAGCCCAGAATGTGAAATTCTCTTTGATGACATCACAGTTTCGCGTAGCCATGCCGAAATTACTGCGAGTGAAGATGGTCTGACTGTTAGGGATCTCGGATCATTAAACGGCACCTATATCAATCGCGAGATTATTGACCAGTCGAAATTGGTTCACGGTGACGAGTTGCAGGTGGGTAAGTTTCATATGATTTTGTTTAGTAAAGCAGATAATTTAATATGATGTTTTCGAGAGTGATGGGCAGATGACCGCGGCATTTAATTATTTATCAATCGGCGAAGTACTTGCGTTGTTACTTGAAGACTTTCCAGACGTTACTATCTCGAAGATTCGGTTTCTTGAGAGCCAAGGTTTGATTGAGCCAGAGCGCACTGCATCGGGTTATCGCAAATTTTCACAAGCAGAAGTAGATCGACTTAAGTTTATTTTGCGTGAACAGCGCGAGAATTTCACTCCATTAAAAGTGATCCGTACGCGATTGGATAGTGATGCGAGTGCTGAGATGTTGAGAGTTGATGACACAACAGCCCCGCGAGGCCTTGGGCACATACCGACACGACAAGTAAATAGCCATCCATCTGGGCAAGTTAAATCACAAGCACCACCACTTTTGGCACCAACCATTTCGTTGGTTCGGCCGTTGTTCGCTACTGATCCAAAAATACCTCGATCGTATGACCGATCAGAAATTATTTCTGCCGCATCAATAGATGAGGCGACCCTCGTTGATCTTGAGCATTTCGGGATACTGCGTTCGCGACGAGTAGGAGTGACCGATTTATATGACGAAATCGATTTAGAGATTCTCTTAACGGCCGCCAATTTTCTGAATCTTGGGTTTGAAGCAAGGCATCTTAAAACCTGGAAGAATGCGGCGATGCAGGAAGTATCGTTATTCGAAACACGTATTGTGCCGATGATGCGTCAGCGTAATCCCACCGCTCGTCAAGAAGCTTTGGCAATGCTCAAAGACCTAGTCGAGCAAGGCGGTCGTTTGCGTGCAGCATTTATCGCTGCTCAATCTCGTGATCATATTGAATCTCGCTAGTGCGCTTTAGTTGTCGCAGATACGCTTAGACGATGATTGAAATGCAACTAGAGGGTATTCGACTTGAGATACCGGCTAATACTCCTGTGTTGATGTTGCGAGAGCAATCAGGAAGTCGGCGCGTGATTCCTATTCAAATTGGTGCTCCAGAGGCATCATCGATTCACTATGCCCTTGAAGGTTTAGAACCTGATCGTCCGCTCACGCATGATCTGTTGATTAATGTCGTAGATGGATTGAACGCTCAACCTGTCAAATTAGTAATCACTAAACTAGAAGAACACACGTACTATGCGGATTTGCACTTTTTGCAACAGGGTTCGGTAGTAGTCATTAGTTGTCGGCCATCTGATGGTGTTGCGGTCGCAGTTCGCTCGGGGATTCCGATTTATGCAGAAGATGACTTATTGGACGAGGTAGGTAAGGTCGTACCAGACACGCCGAGCGACGACGCCGAAGAAATCATTGACGATTTCAGACAATTTATTGATTCAATTCGACCTGAAGATTTTCAAAGTTAATTTGTCTTGACATTCAGATTTCTCGGCGTATCCTTGAAACTCAGTTCGTACTTCATGGGGGTTGCTGATGACTAGTGTGAGTTTCAGTGGTGCTCAAGCTGCAAAGATAGCCGGAATAACTTATCGCCAACTTGATTATTGGGCCCGGACGAATTTGATAAGGCCTTCTGCGGTTGATGCGAAAGGCAGTGGTACTCGACGCAGTTATGTATATAGCGATCTACTCGAACTCAAAGTGATTAAGAATTTATTAGACGCCGGTATCAAACTCGAATCAGTTCGCGAAGTATTTGCGTACCTTCGGAATCATGTTGACACTGAAATCGCAGCGGCACACATTGTGATTAGTGGCAAGGCAGTCGTGTTTTGTCAAGGAGACCAGTTAGTTGACGTACTTCGCAAAGGTCAAGGTGTACTAAACGTTTTACCTCTTGCAGCAGTTAAGAGTGATGTTGATGCAATGATCTTGTCGATAGATTCACAAATTTTGAAGTCGGATCGTTCGGATAGGTCGGATAGTTCGAATCGTTCGAATAACAAAGTCTCGATTCAGAACGCAGAATCTCAAGCGGTCAGCACATT
>ERZ889217.1165-NODE-1165-length-13834-cov-13.285725_pt1 | contig 13834 bp, 12 predicted proteins | sample MGYA00521098_ERZ889217 | MGnify/ENA primary metagenome ERZ889217 (study PRJEB32303, sample SAMEA104408613) | aquatic metagenome | biome: Brackish water; feature: Pelagic; material: water | place: Baltic Sea | collected 2014-06-10T22:04:00 | depth 2,362 m ...
CGAGTGCATCGTCTGCTTCGTGTTTCTCCATTGCCCAAACGGTTACTCCCATTGCACGTAACGCGTTCTCAATTATTGGAATCTGCTCAAGCAAAACAGGCTCCATACCTTCGCTGGTTTTATAACCGTCGTACAAGTCGTTGCGAAAACTTTCTATGACATGATCGGTAGCAACGCCAATATGTGTTGCGCCCTCTGCCAACAATTGAATTGTGCTCGACAACACACCGATCGTTCCGGCAAATGGTGGCGGCTCGCGATCACGAATCGCCGATCCATAATGCTGCCGATACATCTCATATGTGCCGTCGATCAGATGTACTTGCATTGTTCTAAGTTATGCCGTCAACCCATACGACGACACTTCGCTGGCAAAAATTGTCGCCATCGAACCGAGTCCAAGAAATGGACCAAATGCGATTCGCTGCTGCCACGACCCGCGACCAACTGCAATCATCGCCACGCCGAACAGACCGGCAAGCAAACAAGCACTAAACAACGCCCACATCGCTGCCGTATAGCTCAAGAAACCAAGATGCCAGCCAAGAACCGCCATCAGGCGTACATCGCCTGCGCCTAACGAACCACTCGAAACTTTGTTCGAAAAAAACGAGATAGCAATGCCAAAAGCCGAACAGACACCTGCCGAAACAAGCAAATTTATATTCGAAATTTTTATGGCATGAAATCCCAAGAGCAAAATGCCACTGACTGCCATCGCATGCGAAATTTGTCGCACAAGACGATGTGTATAAATATCAACCAAAGATTGCACCAGCAAACCCGAACATAAAATTGCAAAACACAATCGCAATTCAAAATCTGAAAATCTCAGAAAAATCAGATCACTAACAGCTGCCCCAATCACACTGGCAAATAAAACAAGGCGACCCAAAACGTTTCGAGGTTCAGAATCAATTTTCTTAATTAGAGATCTCGCGACGAAACCAAGACTCAAACCAATAACACTGCCAAGCGAGATAACCAGCACTCGGCTCAACGTGATTTCTATTCTTGTACTAACTCGATCAACGTGCCGAAGCTTCCTTTCGGGTGGATAAACGCAACTGTCGTTCCGCGCGAACCTTTGCGCGGGGCTTTATCAATCGGTGTCGCACCGGCCGCGATCATTGATTGCAAAGCTTTGGCGCAATCGGCAACTCGGTAGCCGATGTGATGCAAACCTTCGCCCCGCTTTTCAAGCGACTTGGCAACGGGTGAATCTGGTCGAGTCGGTGTCAACAACTGCACATAACTCTCGGCAACTTTGAGCAAAGCCTCTTCGACGCCGTCTTGCTCGACAACTTCTCGATGAGTAACAGTGGCTCCAAATGCACGTTTGTAATAATCGATAGCCGCCTCAAGATCTTTGACGGCAATTGCCACATGATCAATCTCGGTCAAGAGCATTTCAGTATTTGAAGACACGAAGCAAACCTCCTAGTTGGCTCGCCTAAAGATTGTTAATTTCTCTTCGCCAATTTTCGCACGCAATTCAGGATCGGTAATACCCATACCTTCTTTCGGCGCTAGACATAAAACGCCTAGTTTGCCTTCGTGCAAATTGTTGTGCACCTGAAACGCAGCCTCGCCCGTCTGGTCGAGACTAAAAACCTGAGACATCACAGGGTGAATCATGCCTTTGCTGATCAAACGATTTGCTTCGAACGCCTCGCGATAATTGGCGAAGTGCGAGCCAATCAATCGCTTTAGGCGCATCCAGAAATGGCGGTTATCAAACTCCATCATGAAACCACTCGTAGCTGCACAGCTAACGACCGTGCCGCCACGTTTGACTACATATATAGACGCGCCGAAAGTCGAACGCCCTGGATGTTCAAAAACAATATCCGGGTCTTCACCGACAAGTGCACGAATGTCTTTGCCGAGACGACGCCACTCACTTTCATTTTGCGTATTGTCGTCGTTCCAGAATTTGTAATTCGCAGTTTTGCGATCGATAATCGCCTCGCAACCCATCTCGCGCAAAATTTGCGCTTTCTCCGGCGAACTGACAACACCCACTGGTATGCCGCCGCCGTTCAAAACATATTGCACCGCATACGCGCCGATACCGCCAGTTGCTCCCCAGATCAAAACAACATCGCCTTGCTTCATCGCGGCACCATTTTTTGAAACCAACATGCGATAACTGGTGCTGTTGCACAGCGCGTTGACGGCTGCTTCTTCCCATGTCAAATGTTTTGGTTTTGCCATCAATTGATTTGCTTTGACCACCGCGAGATCTGCCAGGCCGCCAAAATTAGTTTCGTATCCCCAAATTCTTTGGTTTGTCGCCATCATCGAATCGTTGTGCGCGGACGGATCTTGATCATCAAGGTGATTGCAGTGCACTGTGATTTGATCGCCGGGCTTCCAAGATCTAACGGCGGCACCAGTGCGCAAGATCACACCAGATGCATCACTACCAAGTACGTGATAATCGAGATCATGACGTTTAGCCCAGGCACTTTCTTTACCTAATCGGGCGAGAGCACCGAAAGTACTGATCGGTTCAAAAATTGCACTCCAAACTGTGTTGAAGTTGATACTGCTCGCCATGACTGCAACCAGACATTCATCAGGTGCCAATTCGGGTGTTAAAACCTGCCCAATATGAATTGACTTGCGTGGATCTTTCTGTTTGCTTGCGACCCCGGCGAACATCGTCTCTTCAGACTTCAAAATATGTGCCGCGCGATAAGTTTTCGGAATTTCAAGACTGGCAAAAGTCTCTGGCGAAGCCTGGTCGTTAATGGCTTTAAGGATTTCTTGCATGCATTGACAATACCCAGTCATTCGCAAGAGACTTAAACCCAGCACTTATTCAGTTGGTAAAACTCACTAGTTTGCCTCTACTGTTGAGCACAACTTTAAGGAGATCTAATGGCCGGCTCATACATCATCTCTGGGGCACGAACACCAATCGGCAAACTAAGCGGTGCACTGGCATCGTTTAGTGCCGCTGAACTAGGTGGTTTTGCAATCGCAGAAGCACTGCAACGCGCGGGTGTTGCCCCGCACGAAGTCGAACATGTGATCATGGGTCAAGTTTTGATGGCCGGACAAGGGCAAGTGCCGTCACGACAAGCCGCAGCAAAAGCGGGCATCCCAATGAATGTGCCGAGTGTGAATGTCAACAAAGTTTGTCTTTCTGGTCTCAACGCGATTTACCTTGCCGATCAGATGATTGCCAACGGTGAAGTCGACATTGTTGTCGCTGGTGGCATGGAAAGCATGACTAACTCTCCATATCTAGCGATGGGTGCAAGAAGTGGATTTAGATTCGGTGATGTACAGATGCTCGACGCAATTCAACGCGACGGTCTGTGGTGTGCATTCGATTCTTGCCTCATGGGTCTTGGTACCGAGCGTTACGCCGCCGGCGAAATTAGTCGTGAAGCCCAAGACGACCTGGCGATGAAAAGCAATCAGCGCGCTGCCGCGGCAATTGCAAACGGCAAACTTGCCGAAGAAATAGTTGCCGTCACGATTCCGCAACGCAAGGGCGAACCAGTCATCGTTAGCAACGATGAGGGTGTGCGCGCTTCAACAACAATGGAATCACTCGCCTCGCTCAAGCCAGCATTCGATAAAACCGGCACGGTTACGGCAGGTAACGCCAGTCAAATCAGCGATGCGGGTTCGGCAGTTGTGATGATGTCAAAGCGTGCCGCCGATAAACGTGGCATAAAACCACTCGGCGAATTTGTCTCATACGGAATGGTTGCCGGCCCCGATAATGCTTCGTTGCTGCACCAACCAAGTCGCAGCATTCTCAAAGCACTTGAGCGCGTAGGTAAAAAAGTTTCAGATATTGATCTCTTTGAAATCAACGAAGCCTTTGCTGCTGTAGGTGTTGCCTCGATGCGAGACCTCGGCATCACCGACGAGATTGTAAATGTCAATGGTGGGGCCATCGCACTTGGTCACCCAATCGGAATGAGCGGCAATCGTTTGGCAATCACTTTGCTCTACGAACTTCGTCGACGCGGCGGCGGTCTTGGCGCTGCAGCGCTCTGTGGTGGCGGCGGACAAGGTGACGCGCTGATTTTGCGGGTCGGCTGACTTTAGATCGCTCTCAACCAGCGACTTCGCGTCTTCCTTCTAATGCTCTACCCAATGTAAGTTCGTCGGCGTATTCGAGGTCTCCACCAACTGGTAAACCGCTGGCGATGCGAGTTACTTTCACGCCTAGTGGTCGCAGCACACGAGCCAAATACATCGATGTCACGTCGCCTTCGGTGTTCGGGTTCAAACACAAGATCACTTCTTTAACTTTTTGTGGTTCAATTCGCTGCAGCAACTCGCGAATCTTCAATTGTTCAGGACCAACACCATCGAGCGGATTAATCGTGCCAAGCAAAACATGATATTGCCCGCTGAACTCTCGGGTTTTTTCAATCGCAACGACATCACGTGACTCTTCGACGACGCAAATCGTGGTTTGATCTCGTCGATCATCGCTGCAAAACTGGCACAAATCTGCTTCAGAAAAGTTTGAGCAACGCTGACAAAACTTGACCGTCGCTTTGGCCTTAGTAATCGAAGACGACAAATTTTCGACATCGCGGTCTTCGCTTTTAATCAAATGAAACGCAATTCGCTGGGCTGATTTTGGACCAATGCCCGGCAATCGAGACAATGCGTCGATAAGCGCTTGCATCGGTTGGGTATAAGCCGAAGCCACTTCTAGCTACTTCTTGTCATCGATGATTTTTGAACCAGGAAATGCCTTGGCGAGTTCGTCAATTGGCGAAGAAACTCTGCCCGTCGGCGCCTGTGTTGTTTCAGCTATATCTTCCATGGCTTCATACTCGTCTTGGTCTGGTGTGCTCGATGCTGTTTTGCTTTTCTTTGACGCCGCCACAACAAATTTGATCTCTAACTTTTTGCCAGCGACTCTTTGCAGCGATTCAACCAAAGTTTGTAAATGCTCATTTGATTTAGTGATGTGCATTTCACTTGGTGCACCAAGCGTCAACACACCATCTTTGCAATCACTGACTGTTACGGCACTATATAAAGCTCGAACAATTGGTTTCTGTGAAGCAACAACCTCGGGCCAAACTTTTTTGATCTCTAGATCGCCAAGTAAAGCAGTTGGTTTCATAGGTTCGCGAACTTCAGGTTTTGACTCGGTCGTGGTTTCAGATTTTTTGTCAGCTTGAGTTTCGGTTTGCGATGGTCTTGCAGTCTGCCCAACACTTGGCATCATCGCCGACGCACGCCCACCGAGTTTGGTTCGGCCAGTTGACGGATCAACTAGTGACGGTCGGGCGATCGGCCCAGTTGAGTCACGCATTGCCGTGACACCAGACTCGAGGCGCTCAATGCGCGCCATCAACGAAGCCACATCGGCGCTCAGATTTTGACGCGTTAATTTAACGACAGCGACTTCGAGCAACAATCGCGCATCTGGCGCATGACGAATCTCGATCAAAACATCACCCAAGACTTCGATTGCGCGCACGACACCAGTTGCACCCATACGTCGCGCCTGATCACCAACTATTTCGGCGCGCTCTTTTGGTAACTGCACGAGTTCAGGGGCCATCAACGACAAAAACGCATCGCGCAGATGACGAACAATGTCTTCGGTCAATGCGCGCGGATCGGCACCAAACTGCACTGCTGCACCTACTGCAGCCAACGCACGACCAGGGTCATGATCAATAAAAGCTTCGACAAATTCATCAAGCGAAACTTGCTCTTCAACATCGCCACCCGAGGCCACGACAAGTTCAAGTGCAGACAGTGTGTCGCGCACAGAACCTGCGCCTAGTTGCACCACACGATCAATCGCATCTTCGCTGACGACAAGTTTCGCATCAGCAACAACCCAACGAACATGTTCTTTGAGCTCTTGAAGTGGCAGAAGATGAAACAGCAAGTGTTGGGTTCTGCTGCGAATTGTCTCGCTCACTTTTTGTGGATCAGTTGTCGCCAAAACAAAGACAACATGGTCTGGCGGTTCTTCGAGCGTCTTGAGCAACGCTGCTTCAGCCGGTTTTGACAACATGTGCACTTCGTCCAAGATAAAAACCCGGTGTCGACCAGGGTTGCCGAGTGCCGCGCGCTCAATTAAGTCACGCATATTGTCGACGCCGTTGTTGCTAGCCGCATCAAGTTCGAGCACGTCATAACTCGAACCAGCATCGATCGACAAACACGAATTACATTTTCCGCAAGGCTCACCGTCTTTCAACTTTTCGCAGTTAAGAACCTTCGCCAAGATTCTTGCGGTCGAAGTTTTGCCTGTGCCTCTTGGTCCTGAAAATAGATATGCCTGGCCTTCGCGATTATTGATCACCGCGTTACGCAACGCACGCACTACATGGTCTTGGCCCTTGAGCTCATCAAAGCGACGGGGCCGATACCGGCGATAGAGAGATTGTGTTGCCATTTCGTAGCGAGCCTACCTATGGGGTGGTTCACCATGCCTACGCCCCATAATTAACTACTCTTTATGTACGTCCATGACAATCTTGAAATTAAAGCAACCCCCTAAATTCTCGGCTTTGGCTGGGCTAATTGGCCTGGGGATGATCATCGGATTTTTCGGCTCGACCGCAAGCGCCTCGGTTTCTGGTCAGAACCAACTCAGTTCGTCGAACCCTGCAGCAAATCAAGTTGTTTCGGTGCCGCCCACCCAGTTGCAGCTAGTTTTTCAAAACCCTTTAGCCAACCCCGAAGTAGTCACTTCAATGGGACTTTCCCTGGCGTGCAACGGCACACTCGTCGGTCTCGGTGTGCCACAACTTGGTACCGACTTCAAAACAGTCTCGGCAGCCCTGACGCAAATTCCACCGTCTGGTTTGTGCACTGTAAGTTGGGCGCTCCCCGATAAAAGTCTTGGTTCGTTTAGTTTCACGTCAGCAGTAGAAACTCAAACAACAATTGCAGGCGCAACTGACGGCGCTGATCCAACATCGGGTTCACCTCAGACGCCGACAATTATCGGTGAAACAATCGAACAGCAAGAATCAGGACCTCGAGTCGGTGGCATTCTTGGTCTGCTGAGAGTGCTCGAATATTTGTTGATGTCCGCACTTTTCGGCGGCATCGCGCTCATCGTTACTGCATGGCCAGAGGGCCCGACGTATGGCGTTACTTTGCGATACATGCGCCTCGCATGGATCTCGTGCGCAATCAACATGTTTTTTGTTCTCGTACTTTCAACAATGCGCGCAGAATCGCAAGGCTTCATCGCGTCAATGAATCCATTTGGTTGGTTTAGCGCATTAGATACAGGTAGTGGTGCAATTTTAATTTTGCGATTTGTTTTAATTTTGGCATGCGGCTGGGTGGCAATTAATCCCGAAAGAATCAACGACCCGGCGTCACAATTTCTTGCCGCATCGATCGTTATCTCGATGATCAGCACGCTTGGGCTTTCACGTCTTGGGCAAGATGTCGCGTTGTTTAGTTATGTGCTCGGCATCATTCACGCAATTTCAATGGCTTATTGGATTGGTGGCTTGTTGTTGCTCTCGCGTGTAGTGCTGATCGGGCCAGGCACATCTGATTTGGTTAGCGCGATGCGAGCATTCGCTCAACACGCCATGTGGGCATTTGGGGCAACTGCATTCACCGGTGTGTTGCTCGTCTATCTATTAGATGGCTCATCAATCTTTACTAGTGGTCACGGTCGCCTTGGTGTGTTCAAAATAATTTTTGTCTCGGTGATGCTGTTCATCACTCTGCTACTCAAAAAATTTGTAGCCCAACGACTATTGGATGGCGACAACCTAACTGGTCGCATGGCTTGGCGATTGCGCCGAGCCGTGTCGGTTGAACTCGCGTTTGCGTTAATTGCTTTGATTCTCACTTCTTGGCTAGTTGCGACGACCCCGCCTAAAGCAAAGGCAGAGGTGCGAACGACGTCGGCGATTTATTCGTTCCGTGAAGAACTAAAAAATGACCGCTTCCATGTCGTCATTTCGTTGACTCCTGGTGTCACCGGCACAAACGCAATGCGAATTGAACTAATCGAACCACGCCGAATAAATAATTTCGCCGTAAAGATGGTGCCTCAAGCAATTGGATACTCAGGAATTCAAATCAATGTTCCATTGACGCGCCAGGGTGCGGCGATTGTTGCAGGCGACGGGTCGTTCATCCTCAATGCACCCGGCATTTGGAATATCGAAGTTTCTGGCACGACAACAACTGGCGATTTAACACCGTTGGCAACAACACTGGCGGTGACGCAAGCTCCCGAGCCTCAAACCGCAACGACCCTGCCAACCGCGACAACTATTGGCGGTTGATCAACAGGCTGAGCCGCACGGCTTTCGGCAAGTATCGTGAGTTCTGTGAATAGCAATTCAATGGATGCAAAACTCGCCGACCTCAAGGCTCGCAAGTCGGCCGCGTTTACCGCAGGCTCGCCAAGGTCGATTGAACGCCAACACGAAAAAGGTAAATTACTCGCTCGCGAGAGAATTGACGCCCTGCTCGACGAAGGAAGTTTTCACGAACTTGATCTTTTGGCGCGACATCGCGCACATGCGGCTGGTCTTGAAGAGCACCCTTATACAGATGGTGTGATCACTGGCTGGGGAACGATCGATGGTCGCAAGATTTTTGTCTTCAGCCAAGATTTCACCGTGTTTGGCGGTGCCCTTGGCGAAGTCTTTGCAGAGAAGATCCATAAGTTGATGGATCTTGCCCTCAAAGTTGGTGCACCGTTGATTGGTTTAAACGACGGTGCAGGTGCTCGCATTCAAGAGGGTGTCGTCTCTTTGGCAAGTTACGGCGGAATTTTTCATCGCAATGTGCAGTCGTCGGGAGTGATTCCCCAGATCAGCGTCGTGCTCGGACCTTGTGCTGGTGGCGCAGTTTATTCACCAGCGATGACTGACTTTATTTTCATGGTGCGCGAAACAAGCCACATGTTCATTACTGGTCCAGATGTGGTCAAAACCGTTACGGGCGAAGATGTGACACTTGAAGAACTAGGTGGCGCAATGAGCCATGCATCAAAGAGTGGCGTGGCGACTTTTGTTTCTGCCGACGAAAAAGCGTGTCTAGAAGATGTGCGATATTTGCTCAGTTTCTTGCCGCAAAACAACATGGCTGATGCACCGTCTGTTGCACCGACCGACGACCCGATGCGTCAATGTGATTTGCTGCGCACGATTTTGCCACCGTCGGCAAACCAGCCGTACGACATGAAGAAGGTAATCGCTGAAGTCGTCGACGACGGAGAATTTTTTGAATACTTCCCGCACTGGGCCAAAAGCATCGTTTGTGGTTTTTCACGACTAGACGGCAAAACAGTTGGCATCGTCGGAAATCAGCCGATGGTTTTGGCAGGCGTACTCGATATTGAGTCAAGTGAAAAAGCAGCACGATTCGTGCGCACCTGCGATGCGTTCAACATTCCGTTAGTGACTTTTGTTGACGTACCTGGTTTCTTGCCCGGAGTCGACCAAGAATACGGCGGCATTATTCGCCACGGTGCAAAGTTGCTCTATGCATATTGCGAAGCAACCGTGCCGCGAATTCAAGTGATCACTCGCAAGGCCTACGGCGGTGCTTATGTCGTAATGAATTCAAAATCAATCGGTGCCGATTTGGCATATGCATGGCCGACTGCCGAACTTGCCGTGATGGGGCCACAAGGTGCGGTTGAAATTGTCTACCGACGTGAATTGCAACAAGCCGCTAACCCCGCTGAGCGGCGCAAAGAACTTGTGGCTGAATACGCCGAGAAATATGCGAACCCATATGCGGCTGCCGAGCGCGGCTATGTCGATGACGTGATCGACCCAGCAGAGACTCGCACGAAACTTATTGCTGGATTAAAAATGTTGCAGTCAAAGCGTGAAGAATTGCCAAGACGCAAACACGGAAACATGCCCCTGTGACGATTCAAAATTTTGTTTCGCCACCGCCAACCGCCGACGAAGCTGTCGCCATCGCAACCGCACTCGAATTGTTGTGGCCAAAACCGCAACCGAACATAACTACAACTGTGCAAACTTCGTGGAGATTTAGCGGCCGATCTTGGACTGATTCAGTTCTGGCGCGTCGCAGCCGACCAAATTAAAAATGGTTGGTCCGCTAAAAGATCTGCGGGTTCTCGATCTATCGACCGTCTTGGCCGGACCAAATTGTGCGCGTTACTTAGCTGACTTCGGCGCCGATGTCATCAAAATCGAAAAACCTGATGTTGGCGACAGCCTGCGCGGTATGGCGTGGAAAGATCCGCGTGATGGCACAGGTTTATGGTGGAAGTTAGTCAATCGCAATAAGCGAAATGTTTCACTTGACTTAAAGATTGAAAAAGATCGCGAATTATTTTTAAAATTGATTGACGACGCCGATGTACTTGTCGAGAACTTTAGACCGGGCACACTTGAACGACTCGGTGTCGGGCCAGACATTTTGTTGCAACGAAACTCAAAACTCGTCATCACCCGCGTCACAGGTTTTGGGCAAACAGGCCCATACAAAGATCGCCCAGGCTTTGCATCAATCGCCGAATCAATGTCAGGCTTGGCCGCACTTAGTGGCGAACCAGATGGCCCGCCGATGTTGCCGCCGATTGCTTTAACTGACGAAGTCACCGGTGTTGTTGCGGCATTTGCGACAATGGTCGCGCTACACAGCAAAGTCGGCCAAGTTGTCGACGTCAATTTACTTGAGACAATGTTTCAGATAATGGGACCTTTAATTTCGTTATTTGTATTGACTGGCGAAGAACAACCACGTCTCGGTTCACAGTTGCCATACACAGTTCCACGTGGCGTTTATCAGTGCAACGACTCTAAGTGGGTTGGCGTTTCTGCAAGCTCTGACACGGTTGCTGCTCGTGTTGTCGAAGTATTGGGCTTCGCAGGCGATGAGAGATTTTCAACTTTTTCAAGTCGCGTCAAACACCGTGATGTCTTGCACGAACTAATGACAAAGTATTGTGCGGCTCGAGATAGTGCAACCGTATTGAAAGTATTCACTGAAGCCCAAGCCGCGATCGGCCCTGTGTTGTCGATGGCCGATATCGCTGATGATCCGCACTTTGCCGCGAGGCAAGCAATCAAAATAGTTGGCACAACCCCAATGCAGGGTTTGATCGCTGCACTATCGGGCACACCTGGCGAACTACGGTGGGAAGGTCGCGACCTAAACGCCGATGGCGATGAGATTCGCGAAAATCTCTGGGGCAAATAACAGAAAGCAGATTTTTTTGAAGACTTGGTCGAGAGGCGCCAAAGTTTTGGCCCTCACTTCTATTGGCGTGATGTTGGTTTCTCTGGATATCAGCATTGTTAATGTCGCCTTCGGGTCGTTTGTTGTCGAGTGGCCAGAGAGTCGGCGCACACTGACATGGATTTTTTCTGCTTACAACATTGCCTACGCGGCAGGTTTGCTGACCGCAGGTCGACTCGCCGATGCGTTTGGGCGCAAGCGAGCATTTCTCTCGGGGCTGATGATTTTTATGATTGGGTCAATTCTCTGTGCTGTTTCGCCAACTGCGATCTTTATGGTTATCGCGAGAGTTATTCAGGCTGTTGGCGGAGCAATCCTCACGCCTGCTTCTTTGGCACTCGTATTACCCGAGTTCGCAGTCGAGAAAAGATCAGCCGCAATCGGCATCTGGGGCGCAGTCGGCGGAATATCTGCGGCGAGCGGTCCAATGGTTGGTGGTTTTTTGGTCGACACATTCGGATGGCACTCAGTTTTCTTAGTGAACGTGCCGTTTTGTTTATTGGCATTCGTCGTTGGCTTGAAATTGTTGCGTGAGTCGCGAGACGAAACAGCACCGCGCACAGTTGATTATTTTGGCGCGCTACTTGTGGTGCTCGGCGTTGGACTGCTCACATTGATGATCGTCCAAAGCGACGAGTGGGGTTGGGTTTCAAATCGGTCGTTGGTCATTTTTGCAATTTCATTTTTGCTTCTCGGCGTATTCGTATGGCGCTGCAATCAAGTCGCACACCCCGTGCTCGACTTGCGTCTATTTAAATTGCCGTTCGTCACCGCTGCAGCGCTCGGTGGTTTTGCGTTTTCAATGGGTTTCTTTTCGATGATCTTTGTCAACACTCAATGGCTGCAAGTTGTTTGGGGATACAGCCCTTCTTTATCTGGCATTGCTGGTTCGCCTGGGCCATTGGCGGCGGCGTTTGTTGCTGCGCCTGCGGGCAAACTCGCAAATCGCATCGGGCACGGCAAAGTAGTCGCCGCTGGAGCACTAATCATGTCATTTGGTATCGGATGGATGAATTTCTTCATCTCGCCCGAAATTCACTATTGGGATTTCTACTTTCCGACCATGGTCGTCACCGGCATTGGTGTTGGTCTTTGCATCTCAACAATTTCTAGTTCGGCAACTGCGTTCTTGCCACAACCGCGTTTTGCAATGGGTTCGGCGCTGAACAACACTTCGCGACAAATCGGTGCTGCACTTGGAATTGCTTTGGTCAGTTCACTGCTAGTTGCTGCAACGAAAACTGATGACCCCACCAGCGGATTTCACGCGGCATGGACACTAATGACCGGAGTTATTCTGCTCTCTGGTATTGCGATGCTGACTCTTTTTCGGCGACCAACTGCTGAACAACTCGCCCAAGCGATTTAACCAGCCACGCCCACTGGGCAAGTTACGCCAGTGCCACCGATGCCGCAATAGCCACTCGGATTTTTTGCCAGATACTGCTGGTGATATTCCTCGGCGTAATAAAACTCGGATGATTGTTTGATCTCGGTTGTTATGTTGCCGAAGCCTGCCTGGGTGAGGCGTTGTTGAAATACATCGCGGGTGGCGATTGCCGCGGTTTGTTGCTCCGCATTGGTGAAGTAAATCGCGCTGCGATACTGGGTGCCAATGTCGTTGCCTTGGCGCATGCCTTGCGTCGGATCGTGCGACTCCCAGAAGACTTGCAACAATTTCTCGTATGAAATTTTGGCCGAATCAAAGACTACGAGCACGACTTCGGCGTGCATCGTGCTGCCACTGCACACCTCGCGATAAGTAGGGTCAAGCTTGTTTCCGCCGCTGTAACCGACGGCGGTTGTGTAAACCCCATCTAATTGCCAAAATTTGCGCTCAGCGCCCCAAAAACAACCAAGGCCAAAAACTGCTGAGTGCATCGAATCTGGCCACGGCTGAACCATCGAATTACCAAGGACAAAGTGTGCAGTGTTCATTGTGTCAGGCTATTAGATGCCTATGCAATCAAGTGAACTCGAACCTCGATTGTTTTTGCCATCCGACATTGATGCCGCCCTCGAACTAAATAACGCAAACGCGCCGGCCGTTGGCGAGATTGATCGCGCGACTCTTGAATTCTTGATTGAACACTCGCTCTATTCGTTTGCGATTGGCACCGAATCGCTTCATGCCTTTTGCATCACTTTTGCGCCTGGGGCACCGTACACGAGTGTCAACTATCAGTGGTTTTCAAAGAAATATCCAGACTTTGTGTATCTCGACCGCATTGTCGTCAGCGAAAATATGCGCAATAAATCGCTAGGTGCCAAACTCTATGCCGCTATCGAACAGAGAATGCTGAAAGATCGGTGCGCCCCACTTCTGACGTGCGAAGTGAATCTAAACCCGCCGAATCTCGGCTCAATACGTTTTCACAATCGAATCGGTTTCCGCGAAGTCGGTCAACAAGATTCAAAGCCTGGTCTCACAGTCAGCTTGCTGGCCAAAGCGCTCTGATGTCTCTCAAATTATTCAATAAATCGCTCAATCTAACTGTGTTGATCTGGGTGCTGCTGTGCATTTTGGCTCTTGCCCGATTTGCGTCAATTTCGAGCAATCGAACTTTTCAATACGACGAATGGAATTTTGTTTTAAATCGTTGGCAACTATCGCTAG
>ERZ889217.1166-NODE-1166-length-13827-cov-32.386509_pt1 | contig 13827 bp, 16 predicted proteins | sample MGYA00521098_ERZ889217 | MGnify/ENA primary metagenome ERZ889217 (study PRJEB32303, sample SAMEA104408613) | aquatic metagenome | biome: Brackish water; feature: Pelagic; material: water | place: Baltic Sea | collected 2014-06-10T22:04:00 | depth 2,362 m ...
CTAGCTAGCTAACTACAACTGAATACCCTGTAACACCCATTGGGCAGTATTGATTTAAACATTCAATAAAGGAGCTCACACGTGAAAGATTTCCCCCGAATCCCTGTTACGAGCCAAGATCCACGAATCGAAGGGTCACTCGAAATTAGTTGCGAGACTTGCATCATGCGGGCGAGTGCCGCCTGTGACGATTGCGTAGTCTCATTCTTTTGTAACGAATCGAGTGAATCGGCGGTGGTTTTGAACCTAGAAGAACAAAGAACACTGCGAATGCTGGCAAATGCCGGAATGGTGCCTACGCTTCGGCATCGTGCAGTTAGCTAAAAAACCCGAGAAAGACACGAGCGATTCAGCGCTCAAACTAGAGCTCAAACCAGCGCTCAAACCAGAGATCAAACCACAGTCGACAAGACATCTATTCGTTTCGTCAAGTCGTTACGCAGAACAACTAATTGCGCTCGGTGTCGCCTCTGGCCTGCACCGAGTCGGCGTGACTAGTGCCGACGTTTTGAATCGCGCCCGAGAGGTGCTTACCGAAAGAAAATCTCTGGGGCTTCATAACGAGATGCAGTTCACTTATCGCAATCCAATCAGAAGTACAGATCCAACGAGCACGATGCCAACCGCGCGATCAATAATTGTTGGTGCACGGTCATATGCAACGCAGATGCCGCTAAAACCAATTGAGCAGTCTGCGCGAGTTGCCCGATATGTATGGGCTGATTACTACGAACAGCTTCGTCAAGGTCTTGCACAAATTGCAGCGCAACTAAAGAAAGATGGTTGGCGGGCGATTATTTTGGCTGATGATAATTCAATTGTTGATCGTGAAGTCGCGTACGAGGCAGGTCTTGGTTGGTATGGCAAGAATGCAAATCTTTTAATTGAAGGTGCCGGAAGTTATTTTGTACTCGGCAGCGTGCTAACCAATGCACCGCTAACGCCGTCAACAACAACTGTCAAAGACGGTTGCGGTTCATGTCAAAGATGCATTGACAAATGTCCGACTCAGGCGATAATCGCACCAGGCGTCGTAGACGCACGAAAATGTCTGGCATGGTTATTGCAAAAACCCGGAATTTTTGATCCTGCGTTTCGAATTGCACTTGGCGATCGAATTTACGGATGTGATGACTGTCAAGAGGTTTGTCCGCCGACAGTTCGCCATGCAATCGTCGAAGAGCCGCAGGGCAAAACTCAAGCATGGGTGAATGTGATGTCTATATTGAACTCGGACGATGAAACTTTGCTCGAAAACTTCAAAGCGTGGTACATCGCCGATCGTGATCCAAAGTGGCTTCGGCGTAATGCGTTGATAATTCTTGGCAATATCGGCGATGCTTCAGATGAAGCTATTCAAGTAGTTCTGAAGCGTTACCTAATAGATCGCGAACCAATTTTACGAGCACATGCAGTTTGGGCGACAGCACGTTTAGGTTTGAATAATCTGTTACCAAGCAAAGATAGTGACCCAATAGTTCAAGACGAGCTCGACTCATTGCCGAGCGTAAAGTAGTAGCAAGTGAAGCATTTATTAGTAACAAACGACTTTCCGCCAAAAATCGGTGGCATTCAGAACGTTCTTTATGAGTGGTGGCGCCGTTTACCGCCTGAGAACTTTGCGGTGCTTACTAGCCCGTATCGCGGAGCCCAAGAGTTTGACGCAGCACAAAAATTTTTAGTAAAGCGAATCACCGAGCCAGTTCTTTTGCCTCATCCGCTGATGGTGCGACGCATAAATCAAATGGCGCAAAAAGTCGGTGCTGAGTTGGTTGTGATTGACCCCGCTGTGCCGCTCGGCATTGTTGGCCCATGGCTAGACCTGCCATACGCAGTAGTTCTGCATGGGGCAGAAGTTACTGTGCCCGGCCGACTGCCAGTGACATCAAAGTTGCTCGGCAATGTTTTGCGCAAGGCATCAGGCATTATTGCGTCGGGCACATATCCGGCACAAGAAGCGCGCCGTGCCGCAAGACGCGATCTAGATATCACTATCGTGACGCCCGGCGTTGACTTCTCACGATTTAGAGAATTGTCACAACAACAAAAATTGAATGCTCGAAAACATTTCGGTATCAATGATGATGCAGAACTTATTGTCGGTGTGAGTCGGCTTGTGCCGCGAAAAGGTTTTGATATTTTAATTCGTGCAGCGGCTCACTTGGCTAACGACTATCCAAAATTGAGAGTCGTAATTGCTGGTGGGGGCCGTGATCGAAATCGACTTGATAGAATAATTCGTGAGTTGCGGGCCCCAGTGACGATGCTTGGTCGTGTTAGTGACGAAGATTTACCAAATCTTTACGGGTGCGCTGACATTTGTGCGATGCTTTGTCGCTCTCGATGGGGTGGTCTAGAGCAAGAAGGGTTTGGCATAGTTTTTGCCGAGGCTGCGGCCTGTGGAGTGCCACAAATTGCCGGTCGTAGTGGTGGGTCAGCCGACGCAGTTGAAAATGGCGAAACTGGATTAATCATTGACAACCCAAATCGGGTTAGCGAAGTTGTTGCTGGGATCAGGCGATTATTGGACGATAAGAACGCGCGGCAAAAGATGGGTCATGCGTCACGGTTGAGAGCCGAAAGTCTGTTTGACTACGACAAACTTGCCGTGACTCTGGGTCAAGCGTTGAAAGCGCTTTAGTTTGTGTTTGAATAGGGGGGTGCCAGATTCAGCAGTCGAGTCAGAACTCATCGCGGCGACACCCGAGCATTGTTTCGCGGTGGCGACTGATGTTGAGCACTATCCAGAATGGGCGCACGACGTAAAAGAAGTAAATATTCGTGAGCGTGACGCCCAATCACGACCAGTGTTGGTTGACTATCGAGTCGCCGCACTGGGACGAAGCTCTAGTTACTCACTTAAATACGACTACTCACAAGCGCCCAAAAGTATTTCGTGGCATCTTGCTGAAGGTGATATTGAGCGCGCGATCGATGGCGAATATCGATTCGAATCATCAGGCGACAAAACCAAAGTTACCTATCTGTTATCAATTGAGTTGATAGTTCCGATTCCGGGTTTTATAAAACGTCGTGCCGAAGGCCGAATATTGCATACCTTAAAGGAACTAAAGGTCCGCTGCGAGTCGTGACAGCCGTTGCTGGCATAGATGTCGGCGGAACAAAGTGTCTTGGAGTTCTTTTCGAGGGCGGCGAAATTATTAACTCCGTTCGCCGTCCGACGCCGCACGCTGACCATCTAGTTTCAACTCTCGCCGAAATCGCTCGAGAACTTGGTGAATACAAAACTCTCGGCATCGGCGTGCCGGGTTTAATAACTCCGACTGGTGTTGTACGTGAATCACCAAACTTGACTGGCGCGATTGAACTCGACCTGCGCACACTTTTGCAAAAAGAACTTGGTCATGTAATTGATGTTGAAAATGATGCAACTTGCGCGGCACACGCAGAGTGGCAATACGGTGCTGGTCGCGGCGCTACCGATATGTGGATGGTTACCTTAGGTACTGGAATCGGTGGAGGATTTGTTTCTGGTTCAAAGTTACAACGGGGCAGTCATGGTTTTGCTGGCGAGATCGGACACATGATTGTTGAGTCGCAAGGTATTTTGTGTCCGTGTGGGCAGCGCGGATGTTGGGAGCGTTATGCATCAGGCTCGGGGCTGGCAACAATTGCTGATGGTGAACGTGGTGAAGAAGTAATAGCACGCGCAGTTGCTGGCGACAAGCAGGCTATGGGGTACCTTGACACGTTCGGCAAGTGGGTTGCTATTGGTTTGGTGAATTTAACAAACATCACTGACCCGAACGTGATTGTGATTGGTGGCGGTCTGGCCGAAGCGGCAGATTCTGTGATGCCACATATTAAAAACTGGTTTAAAAAACTGCTTTACGCACCCGAAAACCGTGACCACCCAGAATTGCGCGTGGCGCAACTTGGTGAGAGTGCTGGCGCAATCGGCGCCGCATTGTTGTCGGCGCTTTAAATAACTAACGCGTCACTTCACCCAGTTCATTGATCGCTTGACAGCTGTCCGCCAAGTTTCGTATCCAGTTGGTTGTGTGACGGGTGAAAAAGTTTTTTCAAGTTGCCACGCATCTGAGATGGCTTGCGTAGATTGCCAAACACCCTTCGCTAGCCCTGCAAGATAGGCCACACCCATCGCGGTCGTCTCTAATTCATTTGGTCGCAACACATCAACGCCTAAATGATCGGCTTGCAATTGCATCATAAAATCAACTACCGAAGCGCCGCCGTCAACTTTTAATTCAGTAATTGGTACTCCAGATGCTTGAGACATTGCTTCGACGACATCGCGAGTTTGAAATACGATCGATTCAATTGTGGCTCGAGCGATATGTGCACGCGAGGTTCCACGGGTGATGCCGAAAATTGCACCACGCGCGTATGCATCCCACCACGGACTACCAAGACCCGTGAACGCGGGGACAACTACGATGCCACCAGAATCGCTGACGCTTTGTGCAAGTGTGTTAATTTCGCTGGCATTGTCGATGATGTTCAAGCCATCGCGTAGCCATTGAATTGCTGCGCCCGTTACAAATATCGCGCCTTCAAGTGCATAGATTGGTGGGTCGCTACCAAGTTGCCAGGCAATTGTTGTCAGCATTCCGTCTATCGGTTTAGGGCACGTCGTACCGACATTCATCAAGACGAAACTGCCAGTGCCATAAGTATTTTTAGTGCTACCAGCATCAAAACACGCTTGGCCAAATAATGCCGCGTGCTGGTCGCCGGCTACGCCGCTGATCGAGATACCTGCTGGCACGGAGCCATGTTGAATGGTTGCACCAAAGTCACCGCTTGATGCGCGAACCTCTGGTAAAAACTTCGGTTGTACGCCAAATAATTTCGTTAGTTCATCACTCCAACGTAATTGAGCGATATCAAACAACATTGTTCGGCTTGCATTGGTGCAGTCAGTAACAAAAGATTTTGAACCAGTCAGGTTCCAAATCAGCCAAGAGTCAATAGTCCCGATGCAGAGATCAGCATCTTGGCGAATTTCGCGATTAGTTAAAAGCCATTCAATTTTTGTTGCTGAGAAATAAGGGTCGAGAACTAAACCAGTTTGTTGTCGCACTAGCGGCAAATTCTCGGCGAGTTCTACACATCGATCAGCGGTACGTCGGTCTTGCCAAACTATTGCGTTGCCGTATGGCTTACCTGTTTGCTTGTTCCAGGCAACAATCGTTTCACGTTGATTCGTGATTCCGATTGCAGTGATTGTTTGGTTTATTTGCTGGGTGACGTCCTGTAATGTCGCTAATACTGCCTGCCAAATTTCCTGTGCATCGTGTTCGACCCAACCAGGTTGTGGAAAGTGTTGGGTAAATTCGCGATACGACGAAATCGATTTAGAACCATCGGCAAATACTGCGCGAGACCGCACTCCGGTTGTTCCTGCATCAATTGCGATTACGACGCTCATATTTTTATAAGTTACAAATAATTTGCAGCTGGCTCAACAGCATCTAATTACTTTCGCATACCAAATCACTTAACGCTTCAAAAATTTTTGGAGATGCAATCATGATCTCGGCCGGGCTTGAAATGCCGCCATGAAAATCTCCGCTGCGCGCGCCAGCCTCGATTGCAATTAGTTCTGCCGCCGCGATATCCCAAGAATGCAAATTCTCTTCAAAATAGGCATCGACTCTGCCACACGCAACGAAACATATATCAACGCTGGCTGCCCCAAGTCGACGAATATCGCGCACTTTGTGAATAAAAGTTGAGACGCGCTTTGATTGAATGGTCCGATGTTCTGGCGAATAACTAAAGCCCGTGCAGACCAATGCCTTTGAGATGTCTGTTATTTCGTTGCATCGAATTTGTTCGCCATTCAAAAATGCTCCACCCCCACGAGTTGCTGAAAATACTTCGTCAAGCGCAGGTATGTATACGACACCAACGAGTGGGCCTTTTTCATCGCTGATACCAATTGACACACTCCAACTAGGTAAGGCATAAAGAAAGTTTGTCGTGCCATCGATTGGGTCAATACACCATGTGTAATTGTTGCTGCCAGAGTGCGAGCCACCCTCTTCGCCAATAATTGAGTCGTCTGGGCGGCGAGAACGAATTTCATTGACGATGTACTTTTCTGTGGCCTTATCAAATTCGGTAACCATGTCGGTACTGGTTGTCTTAGTTTGAACGTCATTCAAACCGGCACGACGACCTGCATATGCTCGCTTGCCGCCGGTGACTGCTAGTTCGGTGCAGATTTCAAGAAGCATTGTTGCCTCAGAGTTACTCATTTGTGACCGTCAAGTTCTCGCCATTCGCCGACTGCTCGCAAAACAAGCACGACGACAACACTCATTCCTGCTGCGCTGATCACGGCACCAGATACAAGGCCAATCGAGTTCGGTACATCACATGATCCTTGACATTGCAAATCAATTAGCGAATACCCGATTAGTGCGCCGGCGAAACCAGCAATCAGGATCCCGATGAAGGCGATAACTCTTGCGCCAACCGAAGGTAATGCGGAAAGTGCGCGAGTATCACTGTCCTGCGTGGCAATCATCCTTAGAAGCGTAGGTTCATGAACTCATGTTGCGATGCATGGCTAGCGTTTGATTTGTGGGTGCTCGCCAAAGTTCTGATTTCCGAACGATTTTGCATGTGGATATGGACATGTTTTATGTCGCAGTTGAATTACGCCGTAATCCGCATCTAATTGGTAAGCCAGTAGTTGTCGGTGGCGATGGTTCGCGTGGCGTTGTCGCTGCAGCATCTTATGAAGCCCGCAGGTTTGGGGTCTTTTCGGCGATGTCATCGTCGCAGGCAAAACGGCTTTGCCCGCAAGCAATTTTCTTACCCGGCGACCACAATCATTATTCAGATGTCAGCGCTGAAGTATTTCAAGTCTTCAACGAGTTCACACCATTAGTTGAAGGACTATCGCTCGATGAAGCATTTCTCAATGTTTCTGGTGCGTTGCGGCTTTTTGGTTCTGGGTCAACGATTGCTCACGAAGTCAGGCGTCGCGTTGCCGAAGTCACTCAACTAACTTGCAGCGTTGGTATTGCACCAAATAAGTTTTTGGCAAAACTTGCATCTGTTGTTGCAAAGCCAAAAGCGTCACGACAAGGAGTTGTGGCAGGGCACGGGGTCTATGAAGTCGTGCCGACTCGCGAACTTGAGTTTTTGTATCCGCTTGAAGTCGAGGCGCTCTGGGGTGTTGGGCCAGTGACGCTTAAAAAACTTCAAGGCCTCGGAATAAAAACAGTTGGAGATCTTGCAGTATTCGACTTAAAAGTATTGATCGCAGTTCTCGGTGATTCGCAAGGACGTCATCTGGCGATGCTCGCACAAGGTGTTGATGATCGAGATGTTGAACCTGATCGTGATGCGAAATCAATCGGACACGAAGAGACTTTTTCGAGCGACATCACCGAATACGAGAATGCGCATGATCATCTTGTGAGACTCGCAGATTCTGTGGCTACAAGATGTCGTAATTCTGGTGTTGGTGCGCGAACGATTTCGCTGAAAATTAAATACGCAGACTTTCAATTGGTGACAAGATCTATCAGCGTCGAAATGCCGATTTCAACGGCACCCGCAATGGTCCGATTGCTTGAGCCATTGTTGCGAAGCATTGACTTGAAAGCCGGTATTCGATTGCTGGGTGTTAGTGCGAGAAATCTTGTTGCCCCTGAACAGCAAATGAGTTTGTTCGACATGTCTTCGGGCGATGAATCTGCCAATAATTTAGATGCAGCCTGGATCACCACCACGTCGGCAATCGACGAGATTCGCGATCGGTTCGGTGATTCAGCAATAAAACCTGCCAGCGCACTTGGTCAAGAGCGTGACCCAAGTTCTTCAAAGTGGGGCCCTAGCGACCCAAAATCGCGATGAACCTCACATACAATCGGGGTAGTGATTTAAGATACAGACGAATCATAATGCGACAGTGGAGGTCATATGCCGTTATCCGACAACGAACGACAAATTCTTGCTCAAATTGAGTACGACCTTAAAGAAGACGAGAAATTCGCGCAAGCTGTTTCTTCTAAGGGTCTGTATCGACATTCGGCACGCACCGCATGGTGGGCAGGTATCGGTATTGTCGTCTCAATGGTTTTAACAATTCTTGGTTTGCAAGTTCATTTTGCTTTAGCATTTGGAGGCTTTCTAGCAATGCTTGCGTGTGCATTGATAGTTGAGCGTCAATTGCGTGCGATGTCAAAAGTTGGTCTGCGTGATGTCACTGAATCTTTGCGAGCATCTCGCGTAAATGCCCAACGGATGCGCGAAAAGTTTACGCGCGAGCGCTAAAGATACGTTCTGGTGACTTCGCGCGGTTATTTCGCAGTTGACATCGGTGGTACGAAACTTTCAGTCGGAGTTGTTTCGCTAACTGGCGAAGTTCTTTCGCACGGGCGTGTCGTCACGCCACAGGCAAATGTGTGGCAAGCACTAAGTGAACTAATAAAATCACAACTCGCTTTGACTGATGTTGAACTTATTGGTTGTGGGGTTGGATGTGGCGGACCGATGAGCCCGGAAGGCGAACTAGTTTCGACGTTGCATATTTCGGAGTGGCGCGATTTCCCTTTGCGCTCAAAATTACAAGAACTTTTACAGATGCCTGTTTATATTGATAATGATGCGAAAGCACTAGTTCAAGGTGAAGTTTGGTGCGGTGCTGTCGCTGGTCAAACTGATGTCATTGGAATGGTTGTGTCAACAGGTGTTGGTGGCGGAATCATTTCGGGAGGAAAGGTACTCAACGGTCGAATTGGCAATGCGGGCCACATTGGTCATGTGATTGTTGAACCAGAAGGTCGTTTGTGTGCGTGCGGGTCGTACGGTTGTCTTGAGGCGCACGCATCTGGTCGGTCTATTGAAGCGATCACCGGCAAACCCGCAGCCGAGGCAAGTCTTGACGTAATTCAAAATACGGGTCGACTTGTGGCGCGCGCACTCGCAAGTGTCGGCGCAATAATTGATTTGCGTACCGCAGTAATTGCTGGTTCAGTCGCTCTCGGTTTTGGCGACCCATTTTTTGAGGCAGTACAAAACGAGTTAAATCGCACAGCCAAAATTGCATTTATTCGTGACTTCACTGTTTGCAGGGCTGGACTCGGTCAGTTGTCGCCGCTCGTTGGGGCAGCAGCAGTAGCTCGCAATCTAGGATGTGATTCATGAAACCTGTCTACGAGCCTCAGGCCGAAGAATACCGCGAAAAGGTTCAAGCATTTTTGGCGGAGAAACTTCCCGCAACGTGGAAAGGCATCGGTTCGCTTGAAGGCAAAGCGGCAGAAGAATTTATGATGCAATGGCGACAAGTACTGGCATCGAGCCCATACCTTGCACCAGGTTGGCCCGTTGAATACGGTGGCGGTGGGCTCTCGGCGCTAGAGCAAGTGATAGTTGCAGAAGAATTTGCTCGTACAGGTGTACCAACAGGTTCTTTCAATGATGTATTCGGCATTCAAATGCTTGGCAATACTTTGTTGATCTGGGGCACCGAAGAACAAAAAAAACATTACTTACCACGAATTATTTCCGGTCAAGATCTTTGGTGTCAGGGATACAGCGAACCAAATGCCGGATCAGATCTCGGCAACGTTGCGCTCAAGGCGACTCTTGATGGAGATCAATTTATTTTAAATGGTCAAAAAATTTGGACTTCCTCTGGTCAACATGCGACACATATTTTTACGCTCGCTCGCACAAATCCTGATGCACCAAAGCATAAAGGCATCTCATTTTTGTTAGTTGACATGCGTCAGCCAGGAGTCGAAGTTCGCCCGATCAAGATGATCTCAGGCGAGAGTGAGTTCAACGAAGTTTTTTACACCGACGCAGTATGTCCAAAGGAAAATGTCATCGGCGGGTTGAATAACGGTTGGGCAGTAGCGATGTCGCTACTTGGATATGAGCGCGGTGAGGCGGCAGCAACATTGTCAATTCGTTTTCAAGCTGAATTTGATCGACTTCTTGCTCTTGCTCAAGAGCGAGGTGTTGCAAGTGACCCGAGAATTCGTCAACGCTTAAGCGAGTGCTATGGCCGAGTTCAAATTATGAAATATCTGGGTTTGCGCACGCTGACAAAGTTTGTTGCCGGTCATCATCCAGGGCCCGATGGCGCGATTTCAAAGTTGTATTGGAGTGAGTATCACAAGATAGTTACCGAACTGGCGATGGATATTCTCGGTGCAGATGGTCTTGTGCCAGTCGGACGCAAACCGATCTCATCGTTTCAGACTGACGATGGCGGCGCGGCTAATAGTTCGATGAGTTGGGCGATGACATTTTTGAATGCGCGTGCGGGCACGATTTATGCGGGCTCTTCGCAAGTTCAGCGCAATATCATCGGCGAGATGGTGCTTGGATTGCCTAAAGAGCCCAAACCCAATTAACTAATGAAAGTTATATCGGGCATGCGGTCAGGTGCGTCGATTGTTATTGCAGTGATTTGTCGGCCAAGTTTGTGGATCACGGCACTAACACAGTTATCTCGTTTAACCCCACGGCGATGGTGGGCTCGAGCACCATTTTTGCCAGTGCCGACACCTGAATATATTCGTTTTCGAGTTTTGACTCAATACGGTGAGCGCGGTCACGCCTTAGAAGTTGTCGATGTATTGAGTTATTTGCGTTGGCTGAAAGAATTTCAATGAGAAGTGCGCTGGTACTTAACGCAACTTTCGAACCGCTCTCAATAGTTACTGCGCGACGCGCGATTTGCTTAGTGCTCTCAGACAAAGCCGAAATAATTGAAAACGACGGAACACAAGTTCGTGCTGAAACTTTTGTGATGCCCGGACCACTAGTTATTCGATTGCGGTATGTCGTCAAAGTTCCATATCATCGACGCACTGCAATGTCGAGGCGGGCGATATTTGCGCGAGATAATCATTGCTGTCAATATTGTGGCGCCTTTGCCGACAGTATTGATCATGTCATGCCACGGTCTCGAGGCGGTATGCACGTCTGGGAGAATGTCACCGCTGCGTGTCGAAGTTGCAATCTAAAAAAACGAGACAGGACTCCTGATGAAGCAGGAATGCGACTGGCAAATAAACCGCATACGCCGCGAGAACTTGCGTGGATCACCGTATCGGTAGGCAGAATCCCTGAAGTGTGGAAACAGTATCTCGCATACGCGTCATAAAGTTTTTATAGAAGTTTTTATAGAATTTCTTTTAGAATTTCGCTGATGAAGTCTTGGCAAATCCATCACATTCGTGACTCGGCTGAGTCGGTGCACTCGCGAGAGTTGCCTGCCGAGCGTTCGATCTGGCGCGCCTCAATTACTGAGTCTGCAATTGTGTTGGGCTCAAAACAATCGTTCGACATTGTCAATCAGCAAGCTTGCGATGATGATCTAGTTAGCGTTGTTCGCCGACGTAGTGGCGGCGGTGTCGTGTTTCTTGGGGTCAATCACCACTTATGGATCGATCTTGTGATTGAGCGTGATGATATTTTATGGAGCGATGATATTGGAAGATCAATGTGGTGGGTTGGCGATTTGTGGGCCGCAGCACTTGCCGAAAATGATGTGGCTTCGCGTGATCAATTAATTGTTCATCGTGGTGGGCTTGAGCGAAATGAGATTTCGGATCTAGTCTGTTTTGCCGGGCTTGGGCCAGGCGAGGTAACACTGCACGGCAAAAAGTTGGTGGGTATTTCTCAGCGACGAACTAGAGAGATGGCAAGGTTTCAATGCGTATTGCACAGTCGCTGGTCGACCGAGGCGTACGAAAAATATTTAGATTTTGAAAAACTGTCGGGCACCAAAAAAGTCATCGGATCAGACTTCAATTCAATTCAAACAGGGGTTTCGGGTGGTCTTAATGAGATCGCCAATTCGTTGATTAATTTGGCTAAATCGCTCTAGCTCACTAGCTCACTAGCTAAATAACTAGCAAATAGTGTTTTTTGGTATTTAGAGTCGTTCACTCAAAATTTGGTGGGGCAAAGTGGGGTAAAATCAACAATAGTGGGGGAAAGTGGGATATACTCTTTTCAGGTTGCGGAGGGAGCTCCAAAGCCTTTTAGATAATGGGTTTTGGGACAAAGCGGAGGGTCAGTGTTTGTAGGTGCACACGAGCGTCAATTGGATCCAAAGGGTCGCATCGCTCTGCCAGCCGCTTTTCGTCCACGCCTTGAGCCAAAGTGCTATCTCGCTCTTGGGCGTGACAAATGTGTAGACGTTCTCACCACTGAAGCTTTCTTATCTGTAGCTAACGATGCGATGGACAAAGTTCGTCGCGGCGAGATGGATCGCAAACAGCAGCGAGCTTTGGCCTCAAACATGATTGAAGTAACTGTCGACACTCAAGGTCGCATCAACATTGATGAGAAATTGCGCACTTATGCAGGGCTTCAACTTAATTCGCGAGTAGTTGTCAGCGGTTCATTTGACCGAGTCGAAATTTGGGATCCAGAGCGTCATCAGCGCATTAGTGATTCCGGTGCCCAAGAACTAGCTGGCGCAGAGTAGCGAACGAAGGGAGGTCACGCAACAAACTTTTTTGCAACAGTCACAAGTTGCATGAGTTTCGATTATCAGCAGTCTTCCGACTAACAAGATGGATAGCACCCAACTCCGCTCGCTACTGTCTCGCTATCCGGGGAGAAATCCCGGAGGCACCGTTGGTCGGGGGACTGCTGATAAGCGAAGCGATGGTGGTGACTAGTTGCAGGTTGCAAGACTGCCATGACGAGTGAAAAAAGTTCAGAACTGAATTCGCGGTTGAATTCACAGCACGAATCACAGCTCAACAGACATGAGCCAGTGATGTTAAATGAAATTGCTCAATGTTTTACAACGGTACCCCCCGGCGTTGTAGTTGATGCAACTTTCGGTCTTGGTGGGCATGCCAAGGCAATTTTGAAAGCTAACCCATCTATCCAAATTTTGGGATTAGATCAAGATGCAGATGCAATCGCAAATGCAGAGAGGATGATTGTCGATGACGCATCGCTGCGTGGTCGGTTAACAGTTCGTCGAGTTCGCTTCGATTCGTTGAATGCAGTTCTCGAAGAGCTCTCGATCAAAGAAATATCTGGTGCCCTATTTGATCTCGGGGTTTCTTCGCCACAACTCGATATTGCAGAGCGAGGCTTTTCTTATCGAAATGATGGTCCATTAGATATGCGAATGGATCAGCGCGGTGAGTTGAGCGCCGCAGATGTCGTTAATAGTTATCAAGAATCAGAACTTGCTGGCATAATCACAGAGAATGCAGATGAGAAATTTGCACGGCGAATAGCTCGGGCGATTGTTGCAGCACGACCGATCAGCACAACCACACACCTGGCTGAAGTGATTGTTGCAGCGATTCCTGCGCCGGCGCGTCGCACGGGTGGGCATCCTGCGAAGCGAACATTTCAAGCAATTCGCATTGAAGTTAATAAAGAACTTGAGATTCTTGCGAGAGCATTGCAAGTTGCAATTGATGCCACAAAAGTTGGTGGGCGAGTAGCAGTTTTGACCTACCACTCAGGTGAAAATCGAATTGTTAAACAAGTTTTCAGATCCTCTGAAAAAGATGCTGATGAACAAAAAATCGGATCACCATTTGTGCACGAGTCGCAACTTGGCACACGCCGTGTTCACCGAGTGCGAGTCGCTCAATACCCAAGTGAGCACGAGCAAACTCAAAATCGCCGAGCTAAGTCGGCTCGGTTGCGAGTTATTGAAAAAGCCCTTGCAGAGGCTAGAGGCTGAGATGTCTGCGGCATATTCTCGTCGCCAAGAAACGATTCGTCTGCATCGCGCAGAACCTGTAACACGAGCAGGGACGCGCGCGGTCACGCGGCCAGTTACGCGACAAGTCACGCGGCCAGTTACGCGACAAGTCACGCGGCCAG
>ERZ889217.1167-NODE-1167-length-13823-cov-11.878922_pt1 | contig 13823 bp, 12 predicted proteins | sample MGYA00521098_ERZ889217 | MGnify/ENA primary metagenome ERZ889217 (study PRJEB32303, sample SAMEA104408613) | aquatic metagenome | biome: Brackish water; feature: Pelagic; material: water | place: Baltic Sea | collected 2014-06-10T22:04:00 | depth 2,362 m ...
AGATAAAACTTGGCGACAAAAGAATATTTTAGAAATTCAGCAGAGTTCATCTTTGTCTGAAGTCAGTAATGCTTTGATTAGCGCGTACTTACCGCTTGTGCTGGTGGAAGGGTATGGTGCGATTCAAACTCAAGTTCTTGCCGCACGACCAAATCGACCACGACATCTTTATTCGTCACAGTCACTGTGGGCACATCTCGAATTCAAGGTATTAGCGGCAGAGTGGTGTGAGCAAGGAACAAAGCTGCACTATCACCAACATGGTGGCTGGTATGGCCTAGACGAGTTGCACGTGGGAGAGCGTTACGAGTGCCGAGTTTCTGATACCTATTTCACATGGGGCTGGAGTCGAGGAGATAAAAATACTCGGCCCTTGTCACCGGTGACGCCGAGGATAAAAAATCAAAAAAAATTGTACGACTCTTTGATTTGCTTTGATCAACCTCAACAGATTTACAGGCTGCAATATTTTCCATTGCCGGGAACTCTGCAGACGATGTATGACCAAGTGGCTGAATTCGTTAAATCGCGAAATAGTGATACTCAACTGAATATCAGATTGTTTCCTGGTGAATATGGTTCGGCTCAATACCAGAAGATTATTTCAGCCAGACCTGGCGCAAAGTTTGATAAATCTCTAGACATTGTTAAGCAGTATTTTGATAGCCGAATAGTAATTCATAGTTATCTAGGAACCACGTGGCTCGAAACTCTAAGTCATAACATCCCAACTGTTTGCTTTTATGACCCTGAGTCATACAGATTCAGACCAGACGCCAAATCTTTGATTGACGCATTAGCAAATGTAGGAATCTTGCACATTTCGGGTCGAAGTGCGGCTGAGCATTTAAACCAAATTGATGGCGATGTTGAAACTTGGTGGATGTCCGAAGGTGTGCAGTTGGCTCGTCGGCAATTCACGCAAAGTTTTGCGAATTTTTCTTCAGACTGGAAATCTCAGTGGGAGCAAGAATTCGCCCGATTGCTCAAGTCGTAAACGTAGAAATGATTGACGAGGTTCTACGAGCAGAGGCTTTAGCGACAAAGGGTTTTATGCCGCCAGATGAAGGCGATGCGCTTTATGCAGCGGCCTGCTCTGCGTGCAAAATATTGCCGCAGTTACCGATTGTTGAAGTCGGCACATATTGTGGTCGCTCAACTGTTTGGCTGGGTGCTGCGGCGCGAAAATATAACACAATAGTTTTTTCTGTTGACCACCATTTTGGTAGCGAAGAAAATCAAAAAGGCTGGGAGTGGTTTGATGAATCGCTAATTGACCCTGCGACCAACCGACTAAATACTTTGCCAAGTTTGCTGGCGACCTTGCATAGAGCAAATATTGGTGATGTTGTAGTGCCAGTAGTTGGAGAATCAAAAGTTGTGAGTGCTCAATGGTCAGAAAAGTTAGCGATGTGTTTTATTGATGGCGGACATGGTGACGAACCAGCAAGAAATGATTATTTGGGATGGTCACCGAAAATCGCGCTGCATGGTTTTTTGGCGATTCATGATGTTTTTACTGATCCGAAAGACGGTGGTCAGGCTCCGTATAAATATATTTATTGCGCGGCGATTGACTCTGGTGAATTTATTGAAGTCGATATGACTGGATCATTAAGAATTCTGCAACGAATTAAATAAGCTAATTAAGCGAGCTATTCAACTAGCTAGCTTAATTAGCTAGTCATAGTGAAAGATACGTGAAGCAGGTGAGATGCCACCCAACGAGTCTGCAGCCAAAATTATTGCAGCGCCAGTATAAGCAGATCGTTCTTCAGCAGGAAATTCAACTTTGTTCGGGTAAACGAGTCCAGTTAAATATGATCCATCGGCTGTGCGATGTTCAATTGTTGTATTAAGCAAATATTGTGCAGTATCAATATCGCCAATCGCGGCATATGCAAGTGAGCATTCTGCTGTTTCTGATGCAGTAATCCACGGTTCATCACTGACGCATCGCACACCACGATCTTGCATCACAAATAGTTCCCATTGTTCTTCAAGACGGGCTTTGGCTTCAACGCCAACGAGTGCACCAGTTAGAACTGGGTAATACCAGTCCATTGCCCAGCGCTCTTTGGGTTCAAAGGCTGTGAGGTCGTTTTGAATTATTTGATCAATTTGTGCAGCGGCGTTAATCCATTCTGGTTTAGATGTGCCGAGTACATCTGCAACATTGCTCGCCGAAATTAAAGCATGCCGGATTGATGAGCAACCAGTTAACAATGCGTAATCCCATGGTTTCTCGTTCTCTTCACGTGCCCAAAGAATCGTGCCGTCACTGCGTTGCATATTCAGAACCCAAGTCATTGCGCTTTCGAGCATTGGCCAAAACCGTTTCAATTGTTCGTCGTCTTGTGTGCATAGCCAGTGATGCCAAAGTCCTGTCCCGACATATGCGCAAACATTGCTGTCAAGTTTTGTTTCTTCGACTTTTCCGTCACTATGAAAATAATTGAACCACGCACCATCGTTGCGTTGAGTGTTTCGTAACCATTCGTAAGCGCGACGAGCATTATCGTGTCGACCCATGACGTCAAGTGCCATTGCTGTTTCAACATGATTCCATGGGTCGCAGTGACCACCTTCAAACCAAGGAATCATTCCATTTGCGAGTTGAAGTTTGGCAATTGAGTTTGCAGTCATTGATAATTCGTCGATTGTGAGCGATGAGGAGTGAACCTTCATTTGTTGTTCAATTGTCATAGTGGTGCGCTAACTAACTTTGGCTTTTTCGCATACACAACATAACTTTTACCAATCACTGGGCTGAGCGCACGATCAAGAACGCGTGTAATTGGTGGCGCAGAAATGATGTCCCATTCAAGAAACTTCTTGTACATTGCAACGGCCTTGTTGTCTTCACGTTGCGGACCAACCGCACATTTCAACCACCAGTAAGGCGAGTGCAAACCGTGTGCCTTGTGTGAACCACCAACTATAAGACCCGCCTGTGAAATTTTAGAACGTAACTCGCTGCTGCGATAAATGCGAACATGCCCACCTTTGACGAACGGTGCGTGGTACTCGTCAGAAAGCGCCCAGTTAATTTTTTCAGGAAACCACGATGGCACGGTTGCCGCGAGTACACCGCCAGGTCGCAAGACACGAACAAATTCGCGCAATGCAGATGTGTCGTCATCGATGTGTTCAAGAACTTCAGAAGTAACGATGCAATCAAACATTGCATCGTCGAAAGGCAAGCACGTGGCATCGCCACGCACCACACCAGTAAACGAAGTCGGGTCGAGTTCACCTGCTTCGTACATTGCAGCAAAGGTTGCCCGTGTTGTGGTCACTTCTTGTTCGGCATAGTCAAGTGCCACGACGCGGGCCCCTCGGCGCGCCGCTTCAAATGCGTGGCGACCGAAACCAGTGCCAGCATCCAAAAATGTGTCGCCAGGCTTTAGGTTCAATCGGTCAAATTTAATTGTCAGCATTTTATGCGCCGTCACGTTTTGCGAGTTTTCGCTGGTTGTCGGGCATTGACAGAACTTCGCGATATTGATCAACAGTCAACTGAGCACAATGTCGCCACGACCATCGAGCCGCCACTCGAGCACGTCCGGCAAGACCAATTTTGTCGCGTAATTGTTTATCATCGAGTCCGCGACGAATTGTTGCTGCAAGCGCGTCGGCATCACCAGCGACACATGACAAAACTGTTTCTCCATCGATGCCAGTTACTTCTGGCAATGCACCACCAGTTGTGGCGACTAGACAGATACCTGTGCTCATTGCTTCAATTGCAGGAAGGCTGAATCCTTCATAAAGACTTGGCACAACTGCGAGTTCGCTCTGTGCATACAACTCAACAATTTGCTCATCAGTAACTCCAGAAACAAAACTAATGCAGTCTTGCAACCCAAGAGATTCGATTAGGTCGGCGCTTGCACCAGCTCGTGGTTTGCCGATTATTGTCAAATGAATTTCTCGTTCTGTGCGAAGTTTGGCGATTGCTTCAAGCAAAAATGACAAACCTTTAAGTGCAACATCTGCCGATGCAGTCGTAATTAGATGTGCCGATTTTCTCGTAATTGTCGGAATTGGTTTAAACAAATCTGGATCTACACCAACAGGAACAAGTCGCATCCGATCCTTTGACACTCCCATATCGGTGTGAATGTCATTGATTGAGTTTTCACTAACGACAACGACGCGCGGCATCTTGCTCGCGACACGACCTTGCATCCACACGAATGAGTACCAGCGACCAATCGCGCGACGCTTCCACCAAGTTGGTGTGTGTGCCATCTCGAGTTTTCGATCTTTTGTGATCGGATGGTGCAAAGTAACAATTGTTGGAATAATTTTTTCAATTTTCAAAATTCCGGTGCCAAGACATTGATTGTCGTGGACAAGGTCGAAGTCATTTATTCGGTCTCGTAACACACGATGGGCCCGCATGCTAAAAGAGAGTGGCTCACCGAATGTGCCCTTTAGAAATAATGCAGCCTCAACGAAGTTCGGCCAGGTATTTAACTCCCAATAGGCGGGGAATCGTCCAGGGTTGTGGTCATTGAAAATATCGAGGCTTGGCAGTTTGTGCAGTTGCACTCGTTCGTCAAGCACCGGATATGGCTGGCCACTAAAAACTTCAACATGGTGACCAAGATCTGTGAGTGCCTTAGTCAGATGTCTTGTGTATACGCCTTGCCCGCCGACATGCGGTTTACCACGATAAGTAAGGTATGCGATTCGCAGTGGTCCGTTGACGTCAAACGGCTTAGTCATTAGGAAATCCTACCGTCAGGTATTTGCAGTATTAGCTAGCAATTTAGTTAGCTAGTTAGTTATCTAGTCAGCTAGTGATAACCAGTCGCATAAATCGGGTGAGTGGAGCAGTTGGAGTGATGACGATTGGATCAAGATTGAATCCATCCGGTGGCCCTGATTGCGGTTCGACACATATTGCATGTTTAGGTTCGTCGTAGACGACCCAATGTGTGCAATCAGTTTCAATCTCTAATTTCACTTTGTCATCAAAATTAAGTTTTGGCGTGCGTTGCGAGCCAGAAAAACAATCATCATGTGGGCCAGCAGTCGGTGAAATTGTCTCGCCAGTTGGAATTCCATATTTGTCACGCAGATACATTTTTTCAAACTGGGTTTCTAGTTTGCATGGTCGCGCGAACCATGGATGCCATCCAACTTGTGCCGGCATCGTTGCATCGCTGGTTACAAGATGCAAACGAAATTCGATGATGTCATTTGCGACCGTAATAGTTTGAGTAACTTCACCAGCAAATCCCCACGCTGGGCCGAGATCTATTTTCATTGCCATAACTGACGGTGAAGAACTAATAGTTGTCCATGGACGATCTAAAACTGTGCCGTGAATTGCATGGGGTGCCATATTGATTTCGAGTTGGTGTTGTTTAGAGTCATGAACGAAGATTCCATTTCGCACGCGACCCGCCCACGGCACCATTGGGTAGCAGCCCCACTTTTGCAGATTTGTCTCTGCATTTTGAGTTATCAGCAACTCGCGACCAAAAGCCACAATTGAGGACACCCGACCGCCGACATTAGGGCTTACCACGCACCGCACATTTTTGCTTACGATAACGAAGTCTTTATCAGCCATTAATTTTTGCCATACCTTTACGCTGCACCGACCAACAAATAATTAAGCCGAGCACAAGCAAAATAATAAACAATTCATCGCCAAGATGTGAATATAAAGTTCGTCCAGTCGTTAGTGGCACATCAACGATGATTGTTTTCGCTTCACCAACACCAACCCGTTGAGTGATAACTCCGGTCGGTGTAATCACAGCGCTGAAACCAGTAGTTGCCACTTGCAGTGTCCAACGCCCGGTTTCACGCGCCCGCAACGAGTTTGTTGCCAGTTGCTGAGTCTGCAAAATTGTGCCTGTATAACTTGAGCCATTTGTTGGGTTGATCAGAATTGTCCCACCTGACTCGACGCCACTGTTTGCTCGACCAGCGAAAAATGACTCCCAAGAAATAGCTACTGCGAGATCTGTCTTTTGCAGATTTAGTACCGCTGGTTCTTTGCCCTGTACTGCATCGCTTGGTATTCGATCTGTTGGTGCACCGACTGCAGTAAGCAAACTTCGCAAACCAGATGGCACGTATTCGCCAAAAGGCACGCGACGAACTTTGTCGTATCGCGACGTGATGTCACCGTTTGGTTGTACAACAACTTGGGCATTGGTGAAGTGTCCGATGCCGGCCTCTTCGGTGATGCCAACTACAAACTCTGCGTTAAGCCGTTTTGCTTCTGTTGCGATTTCTGAATATTCACGACTGCTCGCGAAGTCAACAACATCAATCACATTTTCTGGCCAAATAACTATCTCAGGTTTGTCACTGAGTTGCAAAGTTTTTGTTACTTCTAAATGACGGTCAAAAGAATCACGCGCTCGAGAGTTAATTGCCAGAACTCCTTGTGGTCCACCACCTTGCACCAGGGCGATTCGCAGCGTTTTGTCTGTTGTTTGCACAGGCGATGAGATTTGTCCAAAAATCTGCAAGGCAATTAAGACCAACAGAACAATTGCGACTGGTTGTCGTGACTGTCGTTTGTTGAAATAGCCAACTACTAACGCTGCGGTTTGTAAAACGAACCATGATGCCAATATTGGCCCACCAATCGCAACAATGTCGGCGACTCGAGTCGGAGAAATAGCAATCGGAAGCGTTGCTAATGGAACACCACCAAATGGAAACGAAAACCGCAGTGCTTCTGCCAAAGTGTGCGCAACTGGTCGCGAGAATATTGGTGTGTTGAATCGTGACGCAACTACTTCGGCTACGCCGTGCAAACTTGCAAATAAAAGCGTCGCAATTATGTAACCAGGCGCACTAAGAAACCACATCCACCCCATACCAAGAGCCAACCACGCAAAAGCAAATACAAAGCCGATCAAGAAAAGTTCAAGCGAGCCGTTCACAGATTTTGCTAGTTGAAAAAATACAATTAAACCGCAGATCGAAAGCGGCCACCATCCCCATGGCGGCAGCGAGAATCCAACCATCAGCCCAGATGCGAGTGCCATCACAAGACGAGAAAGTTTTGTATTTCGAAATGTCGTGATGGTCATCTATACGGGTCTTCGGTTCGCAGCAAAGCTTCAAGTCGATTAATTCTCTCGCGGACAGGAGGGTGTGCAGATACAACTAGAGCACTGCTTGTTTGTTCATCGTAGTTTTGTGAATCGTCACCGACATGCTTGAGTGCGATTAGCAACTCGTTACCAAAACCCATGCGTACTGCACGTCGATCAGCCTGAAACTCTGATTCGTGACCAACTGCATTGCTTAATGCTTGAGATACGACTAGTGCAGCCACGAATAATGAAGACACGACCGTTAGCGCTGCAGAAATCAATAGACCAATAAATTTGAGAGCGTTAAGTCCTGACTTGAAAGTATTAGAAATTCGTTCGGCAACTCTCTGCAAAATAAAACCAATTCGTGCGAGTAATAAAATTGGCAAACTTAACCACTGGGCAATAGTTAATGCAACCGTGTGAGAGCCAAGATGGTGACTTATTTCGTGAGCCAATACTCCCGTAAGTTCGTTCTGATCGAGTTGATTTACTGCATACGAAGAAACAACAACTAGATGTCCACCTGAAGCAAACGCATTGATTTCGTTGCTGTCGACAACTGCGAGTACGAAACTATCGATTGATATGTGGTTGGCTTGAGCAACTCGACGCCATGCGTGCTGCAAAGTTTCGGCTTCGAGAGCCGAAGGTTTTCTTGCCTCTAGTAAACGAGATAAAAAGATTCGCTGTATAGATTTTGAAAAAAGCAGAACTCCGAGTGCGAGTGCCGCAAATGCGAACAACGGATATGAAACATCGGAGAAATGCCAAAATGGAAGCCAGAAAACACCAATCGCAAGAAGCCAAATTGGAAACAGCGCCGCAGCCGGGGCAAGCGCCGCAACCGCAGCCGAATCAACTTGGCGTTTGGCGATTGTCACTTATTAAGTAGACCAGCAATGAGCGGCTTAAGGCAACCACCGTTTACAATCGCTTTATGAGTGCCACGCGTGAAGAGCGCATTGAGCAACACGAACGCAATGCAAAGTGGCAAAACCCACCTGTGCGAATTGAGATGCCTGAGTGCATAAACTGCGATGCTTGTTTACGAGCATGCCCACCGCAATTTGGAGCAATATTTAATTTCGGAACCGATGTTGTGATCATTCCAGAATTATGTAGCGGTTGTGATAAATGTTTGCCTGCGTGTCCGGTCAACTGCATTTATCCGTTCGCCGATTGGCAGACGACTGGTTCTCCGAGCGAGTGGTGGAGTGAACCTGGAAGCGATAAAGATCCGTATATCTGAACAGTTATAAAGCGAATTCATGAATATAGAAAATACAAGTAACCTGAAATTAATGTTTGCGAGTTTGCCGAGCCCGTCTGCTGGTTCGTTAGAAATATTTTCGCTGCGATTTAACGCGTACGGATTAATGATTGCGCTCGGTGTTGTCGCCGCGGTTTGGTTATTTAAAAAACGTCTGTTAGAGCGCGGGCTCGGACATCCAGATGATGCAAGCACAATTGCAATGGTTGCGGTGCCAATCGGCATTGTTGGTGCTCGTGCATATCACGTAATCACCGATTGGGAAAGATTTCAGGGGCGCTGGTTTGATGTAGTGAAAATTTGGGAAGGCGGCCTTGGCATCTGGGGAGGAATCACTGTCGGTGTTATTTCTGGAGTTTTCGTCGCTCGCAAACGTGGTCTTGCAGTTGCAACTGGATTGACTTGTGTCGCACCCGGCCTTGCACTAGCGCAATCAATCGGTAGATGGGGTAACTGGTTTAATCAAGAACTTTTTGGTAAGCCGACAACACTGCCTTGGGCACTTCAGATTTCAGCTGAAAAAGTAAAGTCGGCTGGTTTTGAGGCTGGCACGACATTTCACCCGACATTTCTTTATGAATCACTTGGATGTCTATTTATATGTGTTGCGCTAATCAAGATTGAGCGGCGCTGGCGCCCCCGAGATGGTCGCCTTTTTGCGATGTATGTAGCGGGCTATACGGTTTTAAGGTTTTTCGTAGAGTCATTGAGAGTCGACACTGCAAAACATTTTGGTGGCTTGCGATTGAATCAGTGGACATCAATCGGTTTTTTCACACTTGCTGTCGCGTATCTAACCATTGATCGGGTCGTAGAATTAAAGCCGTGGCTGAAAAAATTTCCCAAGAAACAGTAGTTAAAGTTTCGCGACTTGCCAGGTTGAGTCTGACTTCAGACGAAGCCGAGAAGATGACATCACAGTTGGCAGGAATGCTTGAACACTTTCGAGATATTGACGCTTTAGATCTCGCAGATGTTGAGCCGATGACGCAGCCCTATCCTCTTAAAAATGTGTTGCGCAAAGATGTTGAAGCACCATCGTTAGATCGTCAAGAAGTTCTTGGCCAAGCACCTGCTACAGAGAGCGGTCGTTTTCGTGTTCCACCAACTATTGGTTTTGACGTTTAATAAATGCAAAAACTTGTTGAGATTGCCTCAGGTGTTAGCAACGGCTCGTTAAGTGCAAGCGCGGTTGTTGAACAACATCTAGCGCGAATTGATGTTCGAGAATCAGAGATTCACGCTTTTAATTTGGTAACTGCTGATCAAGCACGACTAGATGCAGCAAAAGTTGATGCAGATGTCAAGTCTGGCAAAAAAGTTGGAGCGCTTGCTGGTGTGCCAATCGCAGTTAAGGACAACATGTGCACGCGTGGTGTTGAAACAACCTGCTCGTCAAAAATTCTGCAAGGTTGGAAACCGCCGTATGACGCCACAGTTGTCACTAAATTGCGCGCTGCCGGTGCAATTATTATCGGCAAAACTAATCTCGACGAATTCGCAATGGGTTCAAGCACCGAGAACTCGGCGTTCGGTCCGACAAAAAATCCACATGATATTTCACGTGTGCCTGGTGGTTCGAGTGGTGGAAGTGCCGCTGCAGTTGCTGCTGGTTTCGCGGCTGCATCTCTCGGCAGCGACACTGGTGGAAGTATTCGTCAACCTGCTGCTTTGTGTGGTGTCGTTGGCGTGAAACCAACTTATGGAGTTGTTTCGCGATATGGACTCGTGGCATTTGCGAGCAGCCTTGATCAGATTGGTCCGTTCACATGTGATGTTCGTGATGCGGCAACTTTGCTTGAAGTTATCTCTGGCCATGACCCGTTAGATTCAACTTCGATTCCACAACCGGCGCCGTCACTAGTTTCAGTGCTTGAGCACGGTGTTGCTGGCATGCGCATTGGCAGAGTTACAGATCTTCCTGAGGGCTGCGAGGCAGATGTGCTTGAGCGTCTTGAGTCTGCGTTTGATGCGTTGCGAAATGCGGGTGCAACAATCGTTGACATTAAATTGCCGTCAATTCAATACTGTCTGACTGCTTATTATTTGATTGCGCCTGCAGAAGCGAGCAGTAACTTGGCTCGTTATGACGGTGTGCGTTATGGCAATCGTGTTGATGCAGCAGATTTAAATTCGATGTATGCCGCAACTCGTGAGGCAGGTTTTGGTGAAGAAGTAAAGCGTCGAATCATGCTCGGCACATATGCACTGTCGGCTGGTTATTACGACGCGTACTACGGCAAAGCGTTAAAGGTGCGCCGATTAATTTCTGATGATTTTGCTCGTGCTTACCAAAGTGTCGACACAATTCTGACGCCGACTTCGCCGTCAGTGGCGTTTGAGTTTGGGTCGAAAACTGATAATCCACTAGCGATGTATTTGTGCGACGTGTTTACGATTCCAACAAATTTGGCTGGGCACCCAGCGATGAGTGTGCCATTTGGAACTGGCGCCCACTCGATGCCTGTTGGTGTGCAAGTTCTGGCCCCAACTCTAGGCGAGCAAGCAATGTTTAAAGTTGCGGCCGAACTTGAGCGGGCATCATGAGCGATGTTGCTGCACTACCAAATGGTTGGCAATTAATTGTTGGTCTAGAAGTTCACGTCGAACTAGCAACTAAGACGAAAATGTTTAGTGCCAGCGCTAACCGTTTTGGTGACGAACCGAATACAAATATTGATCCGGTCACACTCGGTTTGCCTGGGGCATTGCCAGTTCTGAATCAACACGCCATTGAACTTGCGATGCGAATTGGTTTGGCTCTCAATTGCAAAGTTCAGCCATGCACATTTCATCGTAAAAATTATTTTTACCCCGACTTGCCCAAGGCATACCAAATTACGCAATATGACCATCCATTGAACGTTGACGGTCACTTGATGTTGCCTGGCGATGTGCGCATCGGTATTGAGCGGGCGCATCTCGAAGAAGACACCGGAAAGTCAACCCACTTTGGTGGCTCATCCGGACGAATTCACGGCAGCGATTATTCGCTGATTGATTTCAATCGCGCAGGCGTGCCACTCGTTGAAATTGTTTCGCGCCCAGACATTCGAACTTCAGAACAAGCACGTCAATATGTTGCCGAGTTGCGCTCGATTTTGTTGGCTGTTGGCGCCAGCGATGCGAAAATGGAGGAGGGCTCAATGCGTTGTGATGTCAACGTCTCGGTACACAAACCTGGCACGCCATTTGGTACGAGATGTGAAATCAAAAATGTCAACTCGATTCGATCTGTTGGTCGAGCGATTGATTATGAATCACGTCGACAAGTTGATTTAATCGAGAGTGGTGGCACGATTCGTCAAGAGACTCGTCACTGGGATGACTCGACTGGTCGCACCGAAACTTTGCGCACCAAAGAAGATGCCGACGACTATAGATATTTTTTAGAGCCAGACCTTGTGCCGCTTATTCCAGACCCTGAGTGGATTGAGGCTGTGCGAGCAGCGCTTCCTATTTTGCCAGCGGCACGACGTTTGGCTTTGGCCGAACTTTGTGGTGTTGACAAAGATGGCGAATCGGCACTTGTTGTAGTTGAGCGCGGGCAAGATGATTATGTTGGTGCAGTTATTTCTGCTGGTGGCGATCCACGTCGCTCGATCATTTATGTGCAACAAGCGTTCGCCGAACAAGGGGCTACACCAAAGGTGCCAGCAAAAGATTTGGCTGCGTTGACGATTCTTGAACGCGATGCAAAAGTAACTTCAACGCAAGCAAAAACTTTGTTAACTGATTTGATCGACGCCGGCGGCGGCGATGTTTTGGCGATGGCCGCGAAGCGCGGATTTGAGACACTTGACACAAGCGCAGTTGAAGAAATGGTCGATGCGGCGATTGCTGCAGAGCCAGGTGCGTGGCAGAAGTATTGCAATGGCGAAGATAAAGCACTCGGAGCTTTGGTCGGTGCAGTGATGAAATCTTCTAAAGGCAAAGCCGACGGCAAAGTAATAACTGCTCTGCTTCAGTCCAAAAAGAATTCGTAAGGCTAGGGTAGATACACAATATGGGCTCCAGTTTTTTAATTACTTTGCGTGAAGGTCTCGAAGCATCTTTGGTGATTTCAATTTTGTTGACGTATCTCGTTAAAACAAATCGACAAGATGAGAAGCGTTCAGTCTGGCTTGGCACGATTGTCGCTGTGGTCGCCTGTTTGATTGTTGGCGTTCTCTTCTATGTTCTCGTTGATGGACTTAATGGCAAAGTAGAACAAGGTGTTGAAGGTTTCTTGGCCCTTGCAGCAATGCTTGTGCTTACTCAGATGATTTTTTGGATGCGAGCAAACGCACGCAGTATGACGTCAGATTTGCGTAAAAAAGTAGAGGCTTCTTCAAAAACCACTTTGATTGTGATTGCGTTTGTTGCAGTCGCTCGCGAAGGTTTAGAGACTGCGTTATTTTTGCTCAGTGCGAAAACCGAAACAGCATCAGGTTCATCAGTTGTTATCGGTGGATTAATCGGGCTTGCTGCATCAGTCGCGATCGGAATCGCTATTTTTCGTGCAGGCAGTCGAGTGAATTTAAAAACATTTTTCAATGTCACTGCAGTTCTATTGCTCTTATTCGCCGCTGGCCTTGCCGGCAAAGCGGTTCACGAATTGCGCGAACTGATCGGTTGGGAAACCGGTCTATTAATTACACCAGCGTGGACGATCGAAACAGGTATCTGGTCGGCCGGTGGAACTTTCTATGACTTCATGAAAGGTTTATTTGGCTGGCATGCGAACCCAGAGCGTTTGCGAGTCGGAGCTTATTTCGTATATCTAATCCCAGTTTTGGCAAGTTATTTGATGAGTTCGAAAACGGATAAGCAACTAGTCTCGTAATCTATGACAACTCGCGAGCCTGGCACGCCTGTAAATATCAAACCGCGAAGTCGTGATGTCACCGATGGCATTCAAAAAGCAGCATCGCGCGCGATGTTGCGCGCCGTTGGTCTGGGTGATGATGATTGGGTCAAGCCACAAGTTGCGATTGCAAATTCATGGAACGAAGTAACACCGTGCAATGTTTCGCTGAAGCGACTTGCTGCGCGCGCCAAAATTGGTGTGCGCGAAGCTGGTGGTGTCGCACTTGAGTTTGGCACAATCACCGTTAGCGACGGCATCAGCATGGGACACGAAGGAATGCGGGCATCGCTAGTTAGTCGAGAGGTTATTTGCGACAGCGTAGAAACTGTGATGCACGCCGAACGATTTGACGGCTTTGTTGGTTTGGCTGGTTGCGATAAAAGTATCCCTGGCATGTTGATGGCTGCAGCGCGACTTAATTTACCGAGCGTGTTTGTTTATAACGGTTCAACTTTGCCCGGCGTGCACAATGGCAAAAATATTGACATCACAACCGTGTTTGAAGCAATCGGTGCATGTGCTGCAGGCAAGATGACTGAAGACGAACTTGGCGAAATTGAACGTGAAGCCTGCCCAGGCGAAGGTGCTTGTGGCGGAATGTTTACTGCCAACACAATGTCAAGTA
>ERZ889217.1169-NODE-1169-length-13800-cov-29.045617_pt1 | contig 13800 bp, 13 predicted proteins | sample MGYA00521098_ERZ889217 | MGnify/ENA primary metagenome ERZ889217 (study PRJEB32303, sample SAMEA104408613) | aquatic metagenome | biome: Brackish water; feature: Pelagic; material: water | place: Baltic Sea | collected 2014-06-10T22:04:00 | depth 2,362 m ...
CTAAATAACACTTATCAACTAGCCTTCGCTCGTGGCGATTGCAGATACAGACATAGAACGACTGCGCGAGTCGGTGTCGATTGTCGACACAATTCAGGGTTTCGTGCAGTTGCGTCGCGTCGGGCGAAATTGGGTTGGCCTCTGTCCGTTTCATGCAGAAAAATCTGGATCTTTTAACGTTCGCGAAGAAACTCGCCGTTACAAATGTTTTGGATGTGGTGCGTCTGGTGATGTTTTTAAATTCATCCAAGAAATTGAGCATCTCGATTTCGTCGGGGCGATCGAACACATTGCTGGTAAAGCCGGCTATCAACTGACTTATACGACGGGTGGGCAAAGCAAAGATCGTCAACGCTCAAAACAATTGACCGAAATCATGACCCAAGCAGTTGAGTGGTATCACAACCGATTGTTGACAGCGCCCGACGCTCGAGTGGCACGTGACTATTTGCGCGATCGTGGATTGTCTGGCGATGTTGCACGCGAATTCAAACTTGGTTGGGCCCCCGATGATTGGGATGCATTGTCACGCGATATTGGCGTATCAATCGATCTGCTTCGCGAAACTGGACTCGGATTTGTCAACAAACGTGGCAAACCACAAGATTCATTTCGTGCGCGAGTGATGTTTCCGATTTTTCGCGATTCGGGTGAGCCTGTTGCTTTCGGCGGACGAATTCTGCCCGGAAGTCAAGATCCTGCGAAATATAAAAACTCACCAGAGACTGCTATTTACGCAAAATCAAAAACTCTCTACGGCTTGAACTGGGCGAAAGCCGAAATCGTCACGGCCGATGAAGTTATCGTCTGTGAGGGATACACAGATGTGATCGGCTTCCAACGTTCTGGTATCAAGCGAGCAGTTGCGACTTGTGGCACGGCGCTGACCGAAGACCACGTTCGGTTACTAAAACGGTTTGCAACAAAAGTCGTGTTGGCGTTTGATGCTGATAAAGCCGGGCAAGGTGCCGCTGAAAGATTTTACGAGTGGGAGCAGCGCTATAAAGTGCAGGTGAGCGTCGCACACTTTCCGCAAGGTAAAGATCCTGGCGATTTAGCAAATAGTGACCCAACAGCGCTTGCAAGCGCAGTCGCAAACGCTCAACCATTTTTAGGTTTTCGACTGCAACGAGTTCTTGACGCGGGATCAATCGTTTCGCCCGAAGCTCGTTCGCGTACAGCAGAGCAAGCAATGGCTGTGATCAATGAACATCCCGACACAAATGTGCGAAAAATTTACGCGGGTCAAGTTGCAACTCATGTCGGTATCCCCGTTGTTGACTTAGTAAAGCTTGCCGAACGAGGAATAAGAAAACCTACGATCAATATTGCGGCGTCACCGAATTCGCGACGCAGTGAATCTGCCGAATTTGTTGTTTTGGCACTTATGTTTTCGCAATGGGAGATAATTGCAAATTGGTTGTCAGAAGCGTTGTTTACCGATGAAGTAAATCGCCGTGCGTTTTTGTCAGTGGCTCAAGCCGAAGGGAATGTATCGAAAGCCTTAGAATTAGCTGACCCAGAAGCACGCGAAGTTTTAGAGCGGGCTGCTGTTGCCGATGTCGAGACTCAACCGATTCGGGAAGCCTGGAACTTACTTTCTGCCGCGGTACGTCGTGAACTCGCACATCGGGTGACTTTGAGTGATCCAGAGCAGATTCGCGTTGACAGATCTGCGCGTTTGCTGCTTGAAAATCTAGAGGTGCCAAGTGTGGCAGAATCTTCAGCAGAGCAATTATTGGGTTGGTTAAATCTTCGGGTGGGGGAACACGAGTGACGACATCGTCAACAAGGGACACTCTCGGGTCTGACTCTGTTCGTCTTTACTTAAACGAAATCGGACATGTTGATCTTTTGACTGCTGATGAAGAAAAAGATCTTGGCAAAAAAATAAAGGCTGGCATTTCCGCTCAAGAAAAACTTCATCAAACTTCTGAAGGTTTAGATTTCTCAGGTCGTCGTCGATTACAACGCACGGTTAAAGATGGTGAAAAAGCGAAAGACCATATGGTTCGGGCGAACCTACGTCTTGTCGTTTCGATAGCGCGAAGATACGACCGTAAAGAATTGCAACTTGCCGATTTGATTCAAGAGGGAAATATCGGTTTGATGCACGCCGCCGACAAATACGACTATGAAAAAGGTTTTAAATTCTCGACATATGCAACTTGGTGGATTCGTCAGTCAATGACTCGGGCGCTTGCCGATCAAGGCAGAAATATTCGAATTCCTGGTCACATGATGGAGATAGTTAACCGTGTGCAACGCTCGGAGCGCGATTTGACGAGCGAACTTAGACGTAATCCGACGCCAGAAGAAGTTGCTGCGCGTTGCAGTCTTTCGGTTGAAAGACTTTTGGAGATAATGCAATTAGCTATACCGACGACAAGTTTGGATGCCCCAGTTGGGCACAATACCGACGACTTAACAGTTGGCGACACAATCGCCGACAGTGACCAGAACGATCCCCTTGGAGCCACCGAGAGAAGCCAACTACACGATGCGGTTGAGCAAACTTTGAAAGACCTGCCACCTCGTGAGCAAGAAATTGTTGCGATGCGTTTTGGTATTGGTGAGCACAAACGTATTTATACTCTTGAAGAAGTCGCCGACAAAATGCACGTGACTAGAGAACGCGTTCGTCAAATCGAGCAAAAGACTTTGGCTCGAATGCGTCACCCACATAACAGTGCCAATCTGCGCGCATTTTTTGAAGATAAATAACTAGCAAAGTTAATAGCAGCGCTTATTTAGTTAGATCTACGACTGGCTCCCATTTGCGCGAAGTCCATGAGTTAATTAGCGCCTGTTGAACACTGACAACATCAACGGCTTCTTTGAATCCAGGTGTGTAGGTCGTGCCGGTTGCCAATGCATTCATGAAGTTCAAATCTTCGATTGCAACAAGGTCTTCGAAGCCAATCGCGTTGGCCATACCTGGGGCAAACGCACCATGAAATGGAAACCGATCTCCCCCGAAAATGGTCTTGTACCCAGTGTTGACGCCTTCTTCGCGCTTATAAAACTGCAATTCGTTTAGCTTCTCAAGATTCCACGACAACGAACCTTCAGTCCCGTATACCTCGAAAGCATTCTGGCTTTCCGGGCCAACCATTGAACGACTTGTTTCGAAAGTTCCGGTTGCACCATTTTCAAAGTTGCAGAGCATTGATGCGAAGTCTTCATTTTCAACTTCACCCTTTGGGTCTGTGGCCTTGCCTCGACCGTAATGACTTGCCGCTCCAGTCGGTAATGGCCGATGAGTGATCGTATTATTCTTCATTCCGGTAACTTCTGAAATACCGCCAACTAAAAAATGGGCGAGTGAAACCGAGTGGCTCAAAATATCACTGGTCACGCCGTAACCTGCTTGTGCAAATTTGAAGCGCCAAGTTAGCAAACCAAGTTCGTCGCTGCCGTACATCGATAAGAATCTTCCGCGATAGTGGGTGACGCGACCGATTGCCCCACTTTTGATTAGTTCACGCGCGTGAATCACCAGAGGCGACCACAAATAGTTGTAACCAACACCAGTCGGTGTCGAATGTTTTTTCGCAATGTTGTAAGCCTCGACTGTTTGTGCTGGCGTGCCGCCGATTGGCTTCTCGCTGAATATTGCTTTGCCTGCTGCCGCTGCTGCCGCAATCATCGGCACATGCAACATATTTGGTGCAGTAACCCAGACCGCATCGACATCCTTAGCGGATACTGCTTCTTCAAAGCCAGCCACCGCCCGAGCAAAACCAAAATCGTTGACTGCTCGGTCACGCCGACTCTGTTCAACATCGGCACAGACCACGAGTTCTGGCTTGAACTCTGCATCTGGAAATAGCGAAGAAATTCGCAACGCGGCACGACTGTGGGCTTGGCCCATCCACCCGAGACCCAATACAGCAATACCGATACGTTTTTTCATATTTTTCTCCGTTGTGTTTAGTTAAATAGTTATTTTTTCAATTAAGCGTTGACTCGACCGCGAGCTGAAGTCATCGGTACTCGCGGGTCAGTTTGTTGCGACTTCCATTCGTCGCGAATCCAGTGATGGCTCGGGTCATCGCAAAATGCCATCGTGCGGTCTTCGGCCGGGCCCGCCAGAACATTTAAGAAATACATTGGATATTCAGGCGCAGCAATTGATGGCCCGTGATAACCAGCTGGCAAAATATAAACATCGCCATCGCTAAGTGTGATGGTGTCATCAACAGAACCGTCAACCGTGTACGCGTGAAAGTAACCCCGACCATCTCGGTCGCCATGATCAGATTGTTTTTTGCCGATTCTGAAGTAATAGATCTCTTCGTTCATATTCGGACAACCAGCGATGCCATCATGTCGATGTGGTGGCCACGAAGACCAGTTGCCACCAGGCGTCAGAACTTCGCAAATAATTATTCTGTCTGCGCCTTGAAACGAATCTGGTGTGGCGATGTTGTTAACTTGACGAGTCGCAAACCCTGCACCTCGTGGTTCAACTGGCACTGCGTTGGCTAAACCATGGTGAGCAGGAAACTCTTTTGTGGCCATAGCTGTGCACACGGCAACTTCGCCAGCATCGGCAGAAAGTGACAACTTAGAACCAACTGGCGCATAAAACCAGTCGGCGACTGCTGCGAATACTCCAGGTCGGCCAGCAAGCGAATAGTTCTTGTCGTTGCATTGAACGTTCGCCGAAATCGATGAGAGTGGAACTATCACAGCTTCGCGATTAGCAAGATCAATTTCAACTGTGTTGCTTTTTGACATGCTTGAAAAGTCATAAACATCGATGCCGCAATATGTCCATCCAGCAGTCTTGGCGTCTAAAGAAACTGGTTGGTTGGCACGAGCCAGCGAACCTTGTGGGTAATACCAACTTGAAGTTTTGCTCATCGGCCCTCTGCCTCCACTTCAAATAATTGAACCATGAACAAGTTTTGCTGCTCGGCCGATGGCATTCTCGACGTCGTCATCATACGGAAATAGTAACGGTCGACCTGCAACTAATCCGATCACATTGGGAATCTGCAATGCTCCGGCCCATTCGCTAAAAGTTGAATCAAGGTTTTCGCCTGGATCACCGCCGAGTAATAAAATCGGCATTGTTGTGGCGCCACCCAAAGACTTATGGTTTGTCCACGCTGGAAGTTTCAGCCAAGTAAGACCTGAGTAAGAGCCAAGACCTGCAGCGATCGAAATGATTTTATCTAGTCGGTCTGTAGATCGATCAAGCGTTGGCAAACCATTTACATCTTTCGTGTAAGGCAGTGGTTCGACTAAGCAAACGATGTTTCGTTCGGCCAACAATCGCATTGCATCAACTACATATTCAATAGTTTTGCCAACACCCGAATCGGTGTTTTCGATACGCAGCAATACTTTGCCGCCATCAAGACCAAGCGACGCAATATGGTCGGCATCGTATGCAGTCATCGGGTCGTCAAGTCCCCACATCGATCCAAGATAGCCACCACGATTCATCGTGCCAAAAATAAGTTTTGATTCAAGAGCACCAAGCCACGCGAGTTCTTCAACAATGTCCGCACTTGCTAATAAACCATCAACCAATGGGTTGCTCAAACTTCTCATCAGTCGGTCAAGCAGCGAGTATCTATCAGCAATTGCAAATTCGTTTTTACCGGCGGCGAGTATGCCTCTGGCTGTGTGGTCTGCAGCAACAATCAGTAATCTGCCGTCTTTGCCAATTAGTTTGCGCCGTTTACGATTCGAGACGGCTGTTACGAATGATTGCGGATCGCGAACCCGTGCCTCAAGAAGTTTTTGGTATTGCGATCTATTGAGCGACGACACAAACTAACTCTTAATTTTTGCTTGTTCCGAGATGAAAGAGCGCAAGATTTCTTCGGTTGGCATCGCATCAGCGCATGCAAGTTTGGTTGCGACATAGGCACCAGCGGCATTTGCGAACTCGCCAATTTCGCGAATTGACCAATTATGAATTAAGCCGTGTGAAAGAGCACCACCAAACGCGTCGCCTGAGCCGAGGCCGCACACGAGTTTGATTTTGAGTGGAGCAATGCGAATTCGTTCTTCGGCAGTTGCCAGCATCACGCCCTCAGCACCAAGTTTGACAATGGCAAGCGAAACTCCATCAGCAAGAAACTTGTCAGCGATTTTGTCTGGGTCGGTTAGGCCGATTGCCATTTCGCATTCTGTTTTATTGCCAACAACAACCGAGCAGTGGGCGATAGCGGCACGAGCAGCAACGCCAGCAGCATCGATAGACGCCCAAAAACTTGGGCGATAATCAAGATCAATCACCGTGTGCTTTTTGCGACTTCGTTGCGCAAGCCAATGCATTGAAGACTTCGCAGTTTCACCATTAGACAGCGCACATCCACTCATCCAAAAAACGGCGCAGTCATCGATTAGTGATGCTGGCACTGAGTTGGCGACGATGGTTGTATCAGGGGCGTTCGGTTGCCTGTGAAAAATAAGTTTTGGATCTTCGGGTGGGTCAAGGGCTGCAAGCACAACTGGGGTTAAGCCATTCGGCTCACTCGAGACGAATTGTGTGTCAACATTCCATGTGTTGAGTTTGTTGAGGATGTATTGGCCTAAAGCGTCTGAGCCGACTTTCGTTAGCAGCACTGCGTGGTTGCCAAGTTTCGCCGCGGCTACTGCAACATTGCTTGGGCTACCTCCAACGCTTTTCGAAAAAGTTTGCTCGCTACCAAAAGAAGCCCCGGCTTCGATTCCATAAAGGTCGATGCTTACTCGGCCGACCGTGACAACAGTGTTTTTCATCAGATTTGAGTTTAGGTTGCGGGCAAGGGTTTCTTTGAATCGTTGGTGTTGAGCGACTAGTTTTCTTGCATGCGTATTGCTGTATTTGGGGCTGGTCGAATGGCCGAAATTCGAATTGAAGACATGGTTAAAGATCCTCGGATTAAAAACATTTCGGTGATCAATCGTTCGCCTGAAAAAGCCGAGTCGCTTAGGTCAAGATTCGGTGTTGAGATCGTTTCTGAAAAAGATTTTAACCCACAAGACTTTGATTCATATGTGATTACAACTGGCACTTCACATCACGCCCAAGCACTTGATTTAGTTTTGGGGGCCAATCGCAAAATTCTATGCGAGAAGCCAATTGCTCTCGAACTCGCAGACACTGATGCTGTTTTGGATCGCGCAAAAAAAGCTGGTGCTGAGATTCAAGTTGGTTTTCAAAGACGATTTGATCCACCGATTGCAAAAGCCAAGCAACTAATTGATAGCGGTTCGGTCGGCACGATGTATCACATTCGGTTCATGTCAAATGATATTGAGCCGTCATCTCGAGAATTTCTTGCCGGGAGTGGCGGAGTGTTTCGTGATCTTCATGTGCACGATTTTGATTTGGCCGAGTGGCTTTGTAACGAGCCAATTGCAGAAGTATTTGCAACTCGCCGAGTTCGCGAGTTTCAGCAATATGCCGAGTTTGATGACGGCGATGTTTCGCTGATTCATGCGATGACACAATCTGGAGTTCAAATAAGTATTTCAGGTACTCGTCATGATCCACGCGGTCATGATGTGCGTTTTGAAGTTTTTGGTTCAAAGGATTCGTTGAGTGCTGGTCTTTCTCCGCGGACTCCACTCAATTTGCTTGACTCCGGCATTGAGTTAAGTACATCTCCGTATACGGGTTTTGTTGATCGATTCAGAGAAGCCTTCAGAGAAGAAACTAAGGCGTATATCGAGTGGATCGCCGGCAATCGAAATAATCCATGTCCACCTGATTCGGCACGTAGCGGCATTTGTGTTGCGATTGCTTGTGAAATTTCGACAAGAGAAAAGCGTGTTGTGAAAGTTTCCGAAGTCAGAGGATCATGACTCGGTTGAGAGTCGCTCTAATTGGTCTTGGGCGCATGGGCCGAGTTCATGCAGCGGCCCTCGCTAAATCTGAAACTGTTGAAGTAGTCGCAGTTGCCGACCCATCTGAACAAGCAATTGAATTTGCGAGATCATTGTTTCCGAAGGCTGCGATATTTGCCGACTATCAACAGGCCTTAACTAACGATCAAGTTGAAGCCTGTCTAATTGCATCGCCAACACCATTGCATCCACAAATGGTGCGAGACGCGCTTGCTCACGGTTTGCATGTACTTTGTGAGAAGCCACTCGCACTGGATATTGAAGTTGCGAACGAACTTGCCAATATGGCGATGAATGCAAATCTGGTTTTGCAGATTGGCCACTGGCGAAGGTTTTCGCCGCCTTGGGCAACTGCAAAGCGAGTTTTAGACAGCGGCGCAATTGGCGCACCGATAATGATTCGACTTTCACAGTGGGACGCAAATTCACCTCCGGCAAGTTTCTGCGATGTAACTGTTAGCGGCGGCTTGGCAATTGATTGTGGTGTTCACGAATACGATCTTGCCGAATGGTTCTTCGGTTCGCCAGTAAGAGCAGTGCGAGCATGGAACTTGACTTTGGTTGAGAAATCATTGGCCGAGGTTGGTGACGTAGATAATTTGTGCGCAGTACTTGAGTTTGATGACTCTAGAGCTGCGTTCGTCGATCTCTCGCGTAATTGTCGTTATGGCGATGATGTTCGAACCGAAATACTTGGTTCAGATGGCGCAATATATGTTGATCTGTTGCCGACAGGTCGAACGCGGCTGGCAACTAATGACGGTGTTCATGAAGTTCAAGGGTCACAAGTTCTAGATGCGACGGCTGCCGGCGTTGAAAATCAAATTGATTCGTTTGCTACTGAAGTTTCGTCGCGTGGCTCGACTGATCTACCTGATGGCCACTCAAGCGCTCGGGCTACGAAGATTGGTCATGCTGTTAATTTGGCGGCGAAAACTGCTGATCGAATTGAAGTCTGAGGTGTATAAAAAATTTGAAGGCCGAATTGTTTTACATCAAGACGATGTCGGAATGTGCCACGGAGCGAATGTTGCTTTCGGCGAACTATCAGATCTTGGGTCAATAACAAGTGGTTCAGTGATGGTTCCATGTCCATGGTTTCGAGAAGCCGCTGAAATGGCAGTTGCAAATAAAAAACTTGATCTTGGCGTGCACCTAACGTTGACGGCCGAAAAAGAGTTCTATCGCTGGCGGCCATTAACAGTTGCAAGCAAATCAAGCGGATTAGTTGATGGTGACGGTTACATGTGGCGAGACGTAAGTTCTGTTCGGCGTAATGCCAATACAGAAGCAGTTGCCTTAGAACTTCGCGCGCAAATTGATTTTGCTCTCGCTACTGGCTTTGATGTGACACATCTTGACGCACATATGGGGGCGACACTCGCGCCCGAGTTTTGCGCAATATATATCGCACTAGGAGTTGAATATAAACTTCCTGTTTTATTGACGAAAAAACTCTCAGATTACGGACCAAACAATCACGTGGCTCGTGTAACTGACGAGCAGTTTGATGAGTTCGTTGTACTCGCAGAGGGCGAAAGAATGCAGATTTTTGATCGAGTACTTGAAACAGATTTCAACCGAAAGGCAGTCACGGTGCTTGATGATCTTGCATACCAAACAATGTTTACGAAAAATCTGAACGGCTTAACATTTGCCGCACTGCACCCAAATGCACCAGGTGAAGTTGAAGTGATCGAACCAAATCAGTTTCACGTGCGCACCCAAGAGTACAAAATATTTAGTTCAGAAAACTATTTGTCATGGCTTGCAAAAAAAGAAATCAAACCAATCGGAATGCGCGAACTTCGTGATGAAATGCGTCTAGTGAAATAAATAACTCGTTAATTAATTAGTTTTTGAAATATGTTCTGGTATTCCAAAACTCTTGGTAATCATTCGCGTAGCTATAAGCACAACTGCTGCTGTACACGCTAAGAAAATTGGATATGTTGATATTCCGACTCGTTCAAGTAACTGACCGGCTACCCAAGGCAAGGTCATTGAACTTAGCCCGGCTGTACCAACTATTCGTGCAGTTATTTTGCCGGAAAGTGAAGTACGGCTGCCGATGAAACTAAACATCAACGGAAACTGCGGTGCCGCAGCCAGACCATAGATAAACGCACAGGGCAGCAAAATTGAATCAAATCTGAAATATAAAGCCCCGCAGACGGCGATATTTGTTAGTGCTGCAATTTTGATAAATATGATCCCGTGGCTACGACGAGCTAAAAATACAGTTGCAAATCTACAGACCATAAAACCAACCCAAAATGTCGAAGTTAAAACTGCAGCTTCGTTCTTTGACAAACCAGTTTTGATTCCGTAGGTGTAAATCCAAGTAACAAATGCAACTTCAAGTGCAACATAGCCAAGAAAAAACATCATGATCAAGGCAAGTTGTCGTCTTGAAATTTTTTCATGGCTTGATCGAGTCTCGAGGTGCGGGTCAGCCGGTGATTTATGAAACACAACAATCATCGCAATAGTGCAAAGCGCGACTGCGACGAACCAAAAAGCAAGCGACGCATCTCCAGTTAATGCATCTGATCCACGAACAATCAGCGGACTCAAAATCGCGCCGACCCCGAACATCGTGTGCATCAGTGCGAGGCGAGGGCCAACTCGTTCTTTGAGCTCCCAGACAATCAATGTGTTGCAGCCAACATCTGAAGTTGAGATTGAAGTTCCGAATAATAAAAACATCAATGCCAAAATGAGTCGATTCGAAATAAATGGAATAGTTGCAAGGCAAATAGACCCAGTAAATAGAGCGGTTCCGATCAAACGATTGCCTAAACCTTTGTCGTAACCACGTGCAAAAATTTGCGTGCCTATGATGTATCCCAGGCCATATGTAACAAGAACAATGCCGACTGAGGCGATAGTTGTGCCGACTTGCTCGGCCAATAGTGAGATAGACGGTCCGATCAAGCCGAAAGCTACGCCAACAACTACAAACACCCCAAAATACGCGCGGTGTGAATGCGAGGTTGGTTGTGCGATTAGTCCAGTATTCACCCCACGCACGCTACGAGTTGTGAAGACTGCGTCGACAGATTATCGGTAGAAACTCGCGAAAGTAATTCGTTTGCAGCTTCGATTCGAGTCGCCCATGAACGATTTTTGACTGTGCGACTTGTTGACCAAATTATTCCGACAATTTCGCCCTTCTCGTTGATCAGCGGGCCACCAGAGTTGCCCACCACAACCTTCGTTTCGACTTCAATACCCGGTCGAGAGACATCGTGTTTTATATAAATATCTTGTGTATTGATGCGTAAATTTCGTTTGAATTTTGCTGGTCTGACAACCTGCTCAGAATCTTGAAATATGACGAATTCGATTTTCGAATTTCGGTCAACTTTGCCAAAATTGATCGGTTTCAAAGTTGCTTTTGTGTGCGGCTGTTGAATCGAGAGAATTGCTAAATCCATCTCGGTATCAATTACAACTACTTTTGCTTTCAGTGTTTCGCCGTTAGTTGTGGTGACGGTGTTTGACAATTGCCCAGCAACTCCGTGGGCTACCGTAAGTACAAGGCCGTCACCAATCACCGTGCCGACCGTTTGTGTCGCTGAACTTTTACAACCAAAGGAATTGATTTGCACTACGCCTAGAAATCTGCGAGGAGCGTGTCCTTGGTTCGCTACCAGGCCCAAACTAGTAAAGATTAGACAAGCGAAAACTATTCTCGATTTCAGCGATCTACGAAAATTCAGACGCTTAGTTTTCGCTGGTAAGTCCGTAGGCGTTTTCGGCAGGGAGTTCATCCATCATGTGAGGGAAAGGGTAGTTTCCTCCGAGGAGCCGTTTTAACACCGGAGTTGCACGCGAGAGGACTTCTGGTGAAACACCATTTTTCTGGTCCTCAAATGGGGTGACAAATTTCGCGAGGTATTGAATCAGAACTCCGATGCGGTCGGCATTGGAATTGTTTGGCATTGCGCAATGCCAGACCATTCCATTAAAAATCACGCAGTCGCCAGCTTCACCAAGTTGTCGAGATGCCCCTTTGTAAAATTCGTCAGCGTTTAAGGGCCATGAAAGTTCTCGTTGTGAGCCAGGTGTGTAAGCGGTCGCCCCATTGTCTGTGGTGAATTCATCGAGCAATATCGTCACCTGAGCGTTTAAAGCAAAACTTGAGTTCATATTGTTGGGAAACGAGCCAGGTTTAAATATGTCGAGATATGGATAATCAACGTGTGGCTCCTGGCCTGCAGCACCGGGCATTAAACGATTTGCGGCAATCGATCCCAAAATGAACTCGTTTCCTAGAAATTCATTTAAAACCGCCACAACTTCAGATTTTTGAACCATCCGTTCAAAAACCTGACCTTTGTTCAGAAGATTCCATACTCTGCGTTGTAAGTGAATTTTGTCTTCATTGGCACCATGAAAGTGCGTAGCTTTGTCAGATTCGTTAGTTGAGTAATGCAAGATGGCATCTCGGGCAACTTTGACTTCGTCGGCGCTAAATGCTCGCTTGACTAGAACAGCACCGCCACCGATGAGTAATTCATTAACGATTTCTGTGATCTTGTTTTTGACCTGCGACATTTCAAGTGTCAACATTGCTTATCCCCCAAACTGAATTCAGAAAATTTAACCAAAGATTTAATCCGAAGACGTATCAAAATAGTATCTCATCGGTTAGTTTCCTACTAGTTTGTTTCAAATAATAATCAAATTAATAGAGGGCATTTAAAATGACGAAGACCAAAGTTTCGGTAGTTGATCGACTAGTGGGTAACCCGATTTCGTGGGGTGTGTGCGAGGTTCCTGATTGGGGCTTTCAACTGGATTCGAGAACTGTTCTTGGTGAGATGAAAGCTGTTGGTCTTAAAGCGACAGAGCAGGGGCCAGTTGGCTATTTGGGTGGCACTCCTGAAGAAGTATCAAAAGCCGCAAACGAATTTGGCCTACCAATCGTTGGTGCTTTCGTACCTTTAGTAATGCATGATCTCACACAACGTGATGCGATGCGTAAAGCCATTCATTTTTCAGCGAATCTTCTCAGCGAGACCGGAAAGGGTTTTTTTATCACTGCAGTGGTGGTTGACGAATCTTGGGGCAAGCGATTTGAATTATCTGAAGCTCAGTGGCAAGCAATGTTTGACGGTTTTATGGAAGTTGATGAGATTTGCGCGAGTTACGGAATTCGCCAAGTATTGCATCCTCACTTAAATACACTCGTCGAAACTCAAGACGACGTAAATCGTGTTCTTGCTGGATCAAATGTCCGTTGGTTGCTTGACACGGGCCACATGCTGATTGGTGGCACCGACCCAGTTAAATTCGCGAAAGAGAACTTTTCTAGAATCGACCACTTTCATGTCAAGGACGTAAAGATGGATATTGCGAAGCGTTTCTTAGCTGGCGAGATCACGTTGATGGAAGCGACTCGCGATGGCGTGTTTTGTGCTGCTGGCGATGGCGATGTCAAACTCGCCGAAGCCATCGGGGTAATGGAGTCGAACGGCTATGAGGGTTGGTATGTACTCGAACAAGACATGGCGATCGTTGGCGACCAGCCACGCGATTCAAAGATTTCTACCGCCGGGGTGCGACGAAGTATTGCGTTTTTAGCCAATCTGAGCTAGTTAAATAGTAGTTAAGCGTCCTCAAAAGTAATTTAGTAAGTATTTGGTTTTGGCTTGCCACTGTGAATTATGTCGGCTACCTTGTATCGGGCAGGAATCATCCTGTTCGAATAACTATGCATAAAGGGGAAAGTAAATGAAGATCCAAAAAACATGGGGAGTAGTCATGGGTGCAGTAGCACTTTTGGCACTTGCCGCTTGTGGTGGTTCATCAGATTCAGCATCTGATTCATCAGCCTCAGAAGATACAGCAACTGTTACAGCAGGCGAAGACATCACAATCGTAGTTATCACCCACGGTGATGACGGCGTGTTCTGGTCAGTAGCTCAAAAGGGTGCA
>ERZ889217.1170-NODE-1170-length-13800-cov-20.570753_pt1 | contig 13800 bp, 11 predicted proteins | sample MGYA00521098_ERZ889217 | MGnify/ENA primary metagenome ERZ889217 (study PRJEB32303, sample SAMEA104408613) | aquatic metagenome | biome: Brackish water; feature: Pelagic; material: water | place: Baltic Sea | collected 2014-06-10T22:04:00 | depth 2,362 m ...
GTGTCGGTGAAGGTGTCGGTGAAGGTGTCGGTGAAGGTGTCGGTGAAGGTGTCGGTGAAGGTGTCGGAGCGTCGGACGAGGTCATTTCGACGTGGCGCGCTTATTTTTCCGCGCGGGTGCGGCCATGGGGGCATCACCGGTGTCGGTGCCGCCGCCTACGAATTTCTCCTGCGCGTCGTGGAGATGGCGATAGATGGGTTCGCCGCCGGCGGAGCGCACGGGCCGTTTTGCGCGGGCAGCCCAGTCGACCCAGAGCTGGGCGAGGCGGGCGGCTTCAGCGGGTTGGAGCTGGGCGAGGTCACGGAGCTCGGTGCGGTCGGCGGCGAGATCGTAGAGCTCCCACGGGCGACCCCAGTCGGAGACGAGTTTCAAATCGCCGGCGATGACGGCGCGATGATCGAAGAGATGAAAAAAAAGTTGGTCATGAGGCGGGCGGGTCGCGCCGGCGAAGATCGGGCGAAGGCTTTGGCCTGGGAGCGGATCGAGGGGGCGGCCGGCGTGGGCGGCGGGCCAGGCTGCACCGGAGATGTCGACGAACGTGGCCATCAAGTCGATGAGATGGGCGGGTTGGTCGGTGAGCGTGCCGGGCTGGCGGAGGGCGGCGGGCCAGTGGGCAATGAAGGCGGTGGAGCTGCCGCCATTGGCCATGTTGCGCTTGTAGTGACGGAATGGAGTCGTGCTGAGATGGGCCCAACCGAGTCCGCAGTTGATATTACCGGTGCCGGCGGTGAGTTGGGCGACGGAGCGTTTAACGCCGTGGTCGAAGGGGCTGGCGCCGTTGTCGCTGAGGAAAATGACGAGGGTGTTTTCGTCCTGGCCGAGTTCGGTGAGTTTCGCGAGGACGCGGCCGATGGCGTGGTCCATGCGATCGACCATCGCGGCGTAGGTGGCCATGCGGAGATCTTCGAAATCCTGCTCTTCGGCGGTGAGCGAAGCCCAGTCGGGAATCGTCGCGGGGCGCGGAGAGAGCCCCCACTCTTTTTTCATGATCCCGAGGGCGAGCTGTTTCTCGTAGCGCTGCGTGCGGAGTTGGTCCCAGCCGGCGAGATATTTGCCACGGTATTTGCGAATATCCTCGGGCCAAGCCTGAAGGGGAGAGTGGGGCGCGTTGAAGGCCAGATAGAGAAAGAAGGGGCGGTCGGGTTGTTGGCGGCGGGAATCGGCGAGGAAGCGGATCGCGTAGTCGGCGTTGGCGTCGGTGGTATAAAATTTTTCGTCGGGGGCGGGACGGAACGGCTGCGCGTCGAGGTGATGCGAGGCGTTGCCCTTAAAGTAGTCGCTGGCGCCACTGAGGTGGCCGAAGTAGCGGTCGAAACCGCGGTCGACGGGGTTGCCATCGAGATGCCATTTGCCGACGGCGAAAGTCGCGTAGCCGGCGGAGCGGAGGACTTCGCCCATCGTGGGGCCGCGTTTCACGCCGAGGCCGGTGTCTTGCCAATACTGGCCGCTCATAAGCGAGGCGCGGGTGGGTTCGCACTTCGCGGAGTTGTAGAACTGAGTGAAGCGGAGGCCCCCCGCGGCAAGGCGATCGAGGTGCGGCGTTGCGATCTCGCCGCCGTAGCAACCGAGGTCGGAGTACCCCATGTCGTCGGCGAGAATCAGAATGATGTTAGGACGCGCGGGTGACGTGGCGCCGAGGGCGGACGTACTCGCAAGTCCGAGGAGGAACACGAGGGTGGAGAAGGCGAGGCGGAGGAGGGGCATGGCGGGAACGCGTGAGTGTGGCGGGCTGGGGCGTGCCTGGCGGGGTGCTATTGATCGAACTCAATGATAGGCCGTGCATTTTCCACGCGACCGTGGGGGCGCGTGCCGGCGGCGGGGCCGTCGAGGCCGAGGTCGGCGGCCATGATGGCGACGAGGGCTTGGAGTTGGGCGACGACGGCGGGGTGGGCGGCGGCGACGTTGTGCGACTCGGCGAGATCAGTCTGCAGATTGTAGAGCTGGAGGGAGCCGGCGGGGCCGGATTTCTTTTTCGTCTCGGCGGGGGCGGCGAGGTGCAGTTTCCAATCGCCGTGGCGCACGGCTGCGAGGCGCAGGCCGTGGTAGTAGAAAAAGGTTTCGTGCGCGGATTGGGGGGCGGCGCCGGTGAGCTGCGGCCAGAGGTTTACGCCGTCGAGTTTGCGGTCGGTGGGGAGCTTGGCGCCGGCGAGGGCGGCGAAGGTGGGCAAGAGGTCGAACATCGCGGCGATGGTGGGCGTCGTGGAGCCGGCGGGGATTTGGCCGGGCCACCAGGCGAGGGTGGGAACCCGCAGGCCGCCTTCCCAGGTGCTACCTTTGTGGCCGCGGAAGGGCGTGTTGAGCCCGCGGGGCGTGCCGCCGTTGTCACTGGTGAAAACAACAAGCGTGCGTTCGGCGAGACCCTGGGCGCGCAGGGCATCGAGGATGCGGCCGACGCCGGCATCGACCTCCTCGACCCAATCGGAGTAGAGGCCGTGCGGCGATCGGCCGGCCCATTTTTTTCCCGGGTAGAGGGGGAAGTGCACGGCGTTGTGGGCGAGGTAGAGGAAGAAGGGCGCGGATGGGTGGGCGGCGATGTAGGCGAGGGCTTCATCGGTGTAGACCTCGACGAGGGATTGCTGGTCGTCGGGGAGCATGCGTTTGACGACGCGGCCGTTGCGCAGCAGCGGCAGCGGCGGCTGGTTCGCCTTGGTGGTTTTGGGGAGCGGATCGCCGAGGTTGCTTTTCACGCCGTCGCCGGCCGGGCCCATGTCGTTGGAGTAGGGCAGACCGAAATGGAGATCGAAGCCCTGATTGTTGGGGAGGAACTCGGGTTGGTCGCCGAGGTGCCATTTGCCGACGATGGCGGTTGCGTAGCCGGCGGACTTGAGGACTTCGGCGACGGTGACTTCGTCGGGCGAAAGTCCGATGGGATCGCCGGGGAAGAGGACGCCCGAAATGGGAAGGGCGCGTTTCGCGTAGGAGCCGGTCATGAGTGCGGCGCGCGACGGCGTACACACGGGGGCGGCGTAGAACGAGGTGAGCGTGCGACCCTCGGCCGCCATGCGGTCGAGGTGCGGGGTGCGGTTGAGTCTTGATCCGAAAGGGCCGATGTCGGCGTAGCCCAGATCGTCGATGTTTATGACGATGAAGTTGGGTTGGGCCGGCGGGGGCGCAGCGACGACGGGAGCTGCGAGGGCGGCGAGGGTGAAGGCGAGGAGCGTGAGAGGGTGCTTCATGGCGTGGTGGGGCGGTTTTTCTTTTTGGAAACGTTCACCAATCGGAGACGCCGGGGGCGTGGGGGAAATAAGTGAAGACGGTGTCGCGGGACAACGACTGACCCTGTAGGGCGGGGAGAAACTGCACGATCCATCTCCGGAAATGCTTCGGAGATCGCTGGCGCCTTGCGGCGGCTGGCCCTCTCGATTCTCAAGCGGGACACTTCAGTGAAGAAGTGCTTCATGTGAGGCAAAAGGCTCCAGGCAGGATGGTGCAACGACGTCCTCAAAGGAATTCTCGCTGGAAAACAAGGCGATTAAGATGCGGTAGCCCTGCGTGCCACCCCCTGTTTCCCCGGTGCTCCACCGATCCCAGATTCCCGCTATCAGATTCCCGCTATCAGATTTGCTCGAGGTGATACTCGTCAGTGATCAGGCAGCAGCGATCAGGCGGCAGCCTCCACGAACCCCTCGCTGGCTCGTGCGAGAGCCATGCTCATCGGGGCGGCTGGTCGTCATCCATCGTGCTAATGTAGCTTCTGAGTCGCTCGAGTTCGTCGCTGACATGACGAAGTTTGAGCATGTTCTCGACCCGCTTGACCAACTCAATGCGATTGACGGGCTTGGAAAGAAAGTCGTCGGTACCAGCTTCCACGGCCCGTTCGATGTCGCCCAATTCGCCCAAAGCTGTCACCATCAAAATCATGATCGGGCTTGTAACAGAGTCTCCCTTGAGCCGCTGGCAGACTTCAAAGCCCGAGAGCTTCGGCATCATGACGTCGAGCAGGATCATGTCGGGCCGAAAGGCTGTCACCTGTGCGAGCGTATCAGCGCCATCCACGGCGGTGGCGATCTCACAGTCGACGTCGGCCAGGTAGGCTTCGAGAAGCTCCCGATTGGGCTCGTTGTCGTCGGCGATCAAAACCCGGGGGCGACGGCTGTCGGCAGGCGCGGGACTGGCTTGGGACATCGATTGGCTGCTCACAGTTTGTTCAACGGCCACCGGGACCGCTAGACCGCCTCAAACAGCGACTGGCTCTTGACGATCGCAAGATCGTCGGGAAACGTGTGGTAGGTCTGGAGGAGCATACCCCGCGGCCGCGTCTCGAGATCGATCCAACTGACGGCGCCGGTCGAGAGCCGGCCGGCAGCCTCGAATCGGTGGAGCAGCCCACGGCGACTGCCTGAAATCAGGATCTCCTGCTGGAATGACCAGAAGAGTTCGGCCGGAACCCGTTCCAGCTGAAAGCAGGTTTCATACGTCACGCCGCCGCGGCATTGCACCCGGTCGCTGCGTTCTCCAGCGATCCGGTGGGCCAGCAGACGACGCTTCTGCGGCAGCGGCTGCGCCGAACCGGTGGCAACCTCCGTCAGTGTGGTCCCGGCGTGCCGCCAGGTGATCACATGGCCAGAATCGGTGATCGCGATGGTGGCCTGATAATTTCCACGGTCGATCACCCGCGTCGCGCACAGCTGGAAGAGCTCCGGATGCAGCGGCCGGCCAAATACCTGAAACACGAGTTCAGCCGGCTTGGGTCGCAGTGAGAGCACGAGTGAATCTCCGAAACCTGATCGATCCGACTTTTGCAGAGCTGATTGTCGGGCGGCCTGCTGCCACCACCCTTCCCCTAGTATACGGAAGGGGCTGCTGAGGCAACAAAGCGGTGGTCTGGCCTGTGGTCATACCAGCCCCACGAGCATGTCATAGGCCGCGTGCGCACCGGCCGCGATGCCGAAGCCCCGAATCGAAAACAGCACTGCAAAGAACAGCCCGGCCAGAAATCGGAACGTGAAACTGTACGGATCGAAGGCATCTCCCAGCGGGCCGATATAGTGGGCGATGCTGAAAAGCAGGCTCGAGCCGATGACTGCCTGCATCGCGGCGGTAGTCGGTGTGGCCCCGAGACGGCCGCAGCACCAGGCAATGGCCGGCATGAGCAACAGCCGAAACAGCACCTCCTCGTAAAGCCCCGCACCGCAGAAGGCGACGAACCGTCCCCAGAAGCCCTCCGCAGCACCTGCCACCAATGGCCAGAACCGATCCTGGAGCCGGGCGATCGCCACGAGGATCACCGCCCAAAACCCGCTTTCTACCGCCATGCCCATCAGGATCCCGCCGCTCCAACGCCAGCGGTCGTGCTCGACGTGATGCCAGGCCAAGAGCCCCAGGATCGTGAGCACAGGCAGGAGGAAGTAGGCACCAAATCCTGCCTGATCAAGAAACGTGCGCAGCCAGACATCGGCGCCGTTGCGTGCCGTGCCGCGGCCGAGCACCAACACACCTCCCTCGTAGGCGGCCACCAGTGGTAGCGTAAACACCAGGCTCGTCAATGGCGTGCGGGAAATGCTCCAGTAGTTGTCGGCGGGGCCTGAACCCTCCGCGGTCGTATCAGTTGGCTCGGGGGCGGCCCAGCGTTCGACAGACGTGCATTGCCCGCCGCTGTCAGCGGCGTGGTCGAGTTGTGCTGCTGATTCACCACCACTCGGATCCGCATCGGCTGAGGTGTGCATGAGAGTTGTCGAAGGGGGATCCCGATGGTTCAGCAAGTGATCATTGATTCAGCACACCATCTGGCAGCAGTTTCGACAATGCTTGCACAGCTAGCATAATTTTTTCCTCTGAATCGAGGCTTTGTTTCCGTCCTTTTTTCTTCTCGTTGACTGACGAAGCGTGTTCACGGCTTGACAAGGTAAGAGCGCGCCGCAGAATGCCACATCATGGAACCGCAGTTGGACGTCACCGACCGCCAAAGCCCGTTGGCACCGGTCGGGTTGATCGTCGTCGGACCTAAAACCAGGTGGGTGAACAGGCTCAAGGTCGAACTCGGTGCCCGAGCGACGCAACTTAGGCGTGAAAAAAGGCCCGCCGGAAGATCTGACTGAACTACACGCGTAAAGAGGGGGGCGATGACTTGAGGGATCGACAGTCGACGACCTTGGTCGTGGCCTGGATGTCCCCCCCGCTTTCGCGGTGGAATGGCGGGTGGCTCCGCTGAAGACCAGGGCGGTTTTCCGCCCTGAAATTGGGGGTTTTTGGGTGAGCGGCTGGCATCGTTTGCATTGATGAGGCCGCCCGGCGGTAGAATTCGGGTTCACGAACTCGGGCAGGGTCGGCCATGGCACGATGCCTGATTGGTTGCGGTTCAAATCTCGGCAGTCGCCGCCGGCAGTTGGAACAGGGGCTTGAATTGCTCCGGTTCATGCCGGGTGTCGACTTGTTGGCCGTAAGTCGGTTTCATGAGACACGGCCCGTGGGTGGCCCGGCTGCCCAGCCGGCTTTTCTTAACGGCGCATGCCTGATTGAGACAGATCTTCCGCCAGGTGAATTGCTCGGTGCCCTGTTTGCCGTGGAGAACACGCTCGCCCGCCGGAGGGAGGAGCGGTGGGGGCCGCGGACGATCGATCTTGACTTGCTTCTCTATGACGAACTGGTGCTCGAATCTCCGGAATTGACGCTGCCCCATCCCCGGATGGCAACCCGTCGATTCGTGCTCGAACCCTCCGCTGAAATTGCCGGCGAACTCTTCTATCCGCCAGCCGCCTGCACCGTCCGCGAACTCCTCGACAATATCTCTGTGCCTCATCCGTTGGTCGCCGTTGTTGGCATTCCGGGCAGCGGAGCCGCCGAGGTGGCGGCTGCCGTCGCCGATGCAACGCTGGCCAGACTGATCCGGGCGCCTCGCAGACTGCCGCTCCCGCGTGGCCATGCGGCCGAGGATGCTCATCGCCTCGCTTCCCTCGAGCGTCAGGGCCGAGAGCCAGACGCCTCGACGGTAGTCAGGCCATGGCTCGAACTAGTCGCTGCCTGGCGGGATCCCTTGGCAGCCGACGCCTGGGAGCAGGATCCTCAGGGCACGATTACCGACTTCTGGCTCGATGCCGTGCGGGCTGCCGCCGCCGAAGCGCTGCCGCCGTCCGCCTGGCCGATTTTCATGGCGGGCTTCGAGGAGGTCGCGGCTGATGCGGTTCCACCCCATGTTGCAATCTTTCTCCAGGTGGGCGAACCCGAGCTTCGTGAGCGGATCGCCTTCCGCCGGCGAGCCGCGGCTCACAGCGACGTGTTTGCCGACCTCGAGGTGAGCGGGTCTTTCTCGGCCGGTGAGCCTGCCGAGGATGACTTGGTAGCGTATCTCCTGCGAGTACAGGAACGGCTCGAGCGACGACTCCGCTGCCCCTCCGACCGGTGCCCACGGGCTCCGAAGGCCGTGATCGCGATCAATGCCAAGGATCTGGGTCAGGCGACAGCCGATGCGACCGCCGCGGTAGAGGCGATGCTCTGATGGAGGCAGCCCTGGAAGCGGCCGTCACCGGTTCTCGGCTCGTCCGCGAGCCCGAAGAGATTCGCCTGGCACTGCTTGCGGCCCGGTCGGCAGGCAGGCGGGTGGGGTTTGTGCCAACCATGGGAGCCCTCCACGCCGGCCACCTGGCTCTGGTCGATCGGGCGGCGGCCGACTGTGACGACGTGGCAGTGTCGATCTTCGTCAATCCCACGCAGTTTGGGCCGGGCGAGGATTTCACCCGCTACCCGCGGGATCTCACGGCCGATTTGGAGCTGCTCGCCCGGCGTGGCGTTCGCTGGGTTTTCGCCCCGGCTGTCGAGGCAATCTATCCACCGGGCCATACCACTCGGATCGAGGTGGGCGGGCCGGCCCTCGGCTTCGAGAGTGATGTGCGGCCGGGGCACTTTGTCGGTGTGGCCACCGTCGTGTGCCGACTGTTTCAGGCCGTCCCGGCCCACACGGCTTACTTCGGCGCCAAGGACTGGCAGCAGACGCGGGTCGTCAGCCGGATGGTCGCCGACCTCGGGCTACCAGTGGAACTGGTCGTCTGTCCGACTGAGCGGGAGCCTGATGGCCTAGCGCTGAGTTCACGCAACGCCTATCTTTCGCCGGCGGATCGTCAGCGGGCAGCGGTCCTTTCACAGGCGGTTGCCGAGGCCGCAAAGCTCTGGTCGGCTGGGACTGACGTGGCTGGAGTCGAATCTTCCATGCGGAAGTTGATGGAGTCGCAGGGTGTCATCATCGACTATGCGGTGGTGGTCGATGCCGAATCCCTCGGTCCGGTTGCCGCTGGCCCGGCAGTGGCGCTCGTTGCCGGCCGGCTGGGCGGAACGCGGCTGCTCGACAACCGGGCTCTGCCTGCCCGCGAGGTGTCGCACCGATGAGATCAACGCTGTTTCATGTTCCGACGTCGATTCCTTGGGCTGATGGCAGCCTGCCGCTGTTTGGGCTTGGGCTGCTGACTGCCATCTGGCTGGCGGCAGCTTCCGCGTGGTTCGCGTGGGTGGCTGTCAGGCAGGGCTGGCAGATCGCGGCTGGTCAGCTCTGGTTTCCCGTCGCGGTCGTGGCCGGCATGCTCGGCTGGGTGTTGCCAGCGCTCGACGACGGTGCGGGTGTGCCGGTGCGGGGATATGGGGTGATGCTGCTCGCCGCTGCAGTTGCCGGCACCTGGCTCTCGGTCGTCCGCGGTCGCCGGCAGGGAATCGATGCGGACACGATCCTGGCGGCCGCTACGGAGGTTTTCATCTGGGGTCTTGTGGGCGCGCGGCTGTTTTACGTGCTTGAGTATCACGAGCAGTTCTTCGCCACAGGGAAGCCATTGGGACAGACGCTTGTCGACATCCTGAATATCGCGAACGGTGGCCTTGTGGTCTTCGGTTCGCTGCCGACCGCGGCACTTGCGATTTGGCGATTCGCGGCCCGCCGAGGACTGCCCATTTTGACCCTGGCGGATTGCGCCGCCCCAGGGATGCTCGTCGGCCTGGCAATCGGTCGGATAGGCTGCTTTCTCAATGGCTGTTGTTATGGAGGGCCTTGTGATCTGCCTTGGGCAGTGTCGTTTCCGGCCGGTACTGAAGTGGCGTCTCGGTATCCCGCGGCCGTGGCGGCTACAAGCGTGCCGGTTCATCCGACCCAGCTCTATGCCGCTGTTGATGCGGCGATCCTGGCGGCCCTCGCGGTGGCCTGGACCCCCTGGGCCCGCCGGTCGGGGCAGGTCTTCGCGCTGGCGCTCACGCTCCATCCAGTATCCCGAATGCTGCTCGAGGCGATCCGAGTGGATGAGCCGCCAGCTCTCGGCACCCCGCTCTCGATTTCACAACTGCTGTCGATTTTCATGCTCGGATTGGCTGCCGGTCTGTGGTGGTGGATCGAACGCCAGCCGGTATCAGCACCAGCGGGCCGAGCGCAGGGGGCGGCGTGAGCCAAGGAGAAGATCCGCCGGCCGGGAACGGCCAGGAGCCGGGGGCCAGTCGTTGGGCCAAGCCCGGCTGTGTCACGATCCGATGCCGGGAAAACGGCCCCCTCGTCATCGAAATCTCGGGCATGGCCGAGCAACCAGGTACTGGATCGACTGGCCCTGCGGCGCCCGAAGTGCGGTTGATCGACCCCGACGGGACGGAATTTTCGCTGCCTGCCGGCAAGCGGCCCCTGGCCCTGTGTCGTTGCGGACAGTCCGCGAACCGGCCGTTTTGTGATGGATCCCACCGGGAAACAGGATTTCAAGCGGCCGAACGGGCTGGACCAGATGGGGAACGGGTTGAACCTCCCGATTGTGGGCTCCGGGCGGCCGGTGGAGGGCCGCAAAAAACCGGCTCCTAACGGATGTGGAGCCTGTGAGGCCGACGCAAAGTCTTCCCAGAAAACGACTTACGTCGAGACCAGGGGGTCGAAAATCAGCCTGGGACAGTTGGAACGATATGGACTGGCCCCGGAAGTACCTGTAGGGTTCTACGACTCCCGCCGACAATCGGCGGCTTTCGCCCGCGGACTTTTCTGATGCCGCAGACATCCTCAAATTTTTATCAGCGGAACAGCGTGGCCATCCTGGCCGTGCTGGCGTTTCTGCTGCCCCTGGTGGTCGTGGGCGCGATTAAGGCCAAGGGCAACAACCGCAACGACGTCAAAGGTTGGCTGCCACTGGAGTATCCGGAAACCCAAACATATCGGTTTTTCCGCCAGAACTTTCAAGGCGAGGAGTTCATTCTGATCTCCTGGGACGGCTGCACGATGGTCGACCCCCGCCTGAATCTCCTGGCCGACAAACTCCTCCCGCCCCCGGAGGAGGCGGCCCGGATCGACCGTCCGATCTACTTCAAGACCGCCCAAACAGGTCCGCGGGCCGTGGCCCAGATGACGGCCGAGCCGCTGAATCTCGATGCTGACGAGGCCGTTCGGCGGCTCACTGGAGCCCTGATCGGACCCCCTCAAAAGGGGATCGAGCATGGCAGCGTTGAAGACGATCTCGATGCCCGACAGACCTGCCTGGTGCTCACGCTGGCCGACACCGCCCGGGCGAATCTCCACGGCGCGATCGACGAGATCAAAAACGTCGCCACGCAGGAATGCGGGATCCCGGAGGCGGATCTCCACATGGGCGGCCCGCCGGTGGACAACGTTTCGATCGACAAAGCCGGCCAGACGAGTGTGACGATCCTGTTCGGTCTGTCGCTGGTCGTCGGTTTTTTCGTGAGCTGGTGGAGCCTGAAGAGCAAGGCACTGGTCGGTTTGGTGCTGGCCTCGGGTGTTTACAGCATGTTCGCCAGCCTCGCGATCGTCTGGTACTCGGGCTACCCAGTCGATGCGATCCTGCTCACGATGCCTTCGCTGGTCTATGTCGCGACCACCTCGGGTGCGATCCACCTGGCCAATTATTACAGGGATCAGCTGGCTGAGACGGGCGTGCAGGAAGGGGCAGCGGGGAAGTCCGTGCACCATGCCCTCCTTCCCTTGTCGCTGGCGACCGGCACCACCGCGGTCGGTTTGGCTACGCTCGCCGTCAGTGAATTGGTGCCGATCAAGATGTTTGGCATCTTTTCCGCAATTGGCGTGGTTGTCAGTTTCGTGATCCTGATCACGTTCATGCCGGCGATGCTCGAACTTTTTCCGCCCAAGCTCAGGCTCGGGACAGCAACCGACGGGGATGCCACCGACTGGCGACCGATCGAGCAGAGTCCCTGGTGGAAGGTGGGGGAGTGGATCACTCAGCATCATGCGGTGGCCACAACCGCCTGCCTCCTGCTGATGGCCGGCGTGGGGTACGGCATGACCCGAGTCGAGAGCAGTGTGCAACTGATGCGGCTGTTCTCTCCGAAGGCACGAATCCGCACCGACTACAAGTGGCTGGAAAAAAATCTTGGCCCGTTGGTTCCAATGGAGATCCTTGTCCGGATCAATGAAGAGACCTGCAGCCTCGATTTTCTCGAGCGGATGAAGCTCGTCGAGCAGATTCAAAAGAAGATCGCCAGCCTGGCCGAGGTGGGCAGTTCGCTTTCGACCGTCACGTTCAGCCGCGGCCTCGACGTGCCAGAAGGGGGCGGTGGCTTTGGCCGGATCTTCGGCCTCAACCAGGATCGCCGGGAAGATACGCTCTCTCGGGCGCTCCTCCGCCATCGCGGAAAATTTCTTGCGGGTGACTATCTGCGGGAAACCGAAGTGACCGAGCCGGTTGGTCCGGTCGTTGAGCCTCCCCCAGCCGATTTTCTCGCCGGAATCGGGCAGCAACTCGGGATCATGTCCAAGCCAACGCCGCCGCCGGTGGCCACCGAGACCCACGCCGAAGAACTGTGGCGGATCAGCGCGCGTGTCAGCGCGGTGCAGGAAGTCGATTACGCCCTGTTCAAGGCCGACCTGCAGAAGGAAATCGACCCGATCCTCGCCGAGCTCAAAGCCGAGGGAGTCGAGGGGGTTTCGGTCGATTACACCGGCCTGGTACCGCTGGTATACAAGGCCCAGCACTCGCTGCTCGACGGCCTGCAAACGGGTTTCATCTGGGACTTTGCCATCATCGTTTTCGTGATGATCCTGCTTTGCAGGGCTGCCTCTGCCGGGATTGTGCTTCTACTGCCAGCCGCTTTCCCGGCGGTGATGGTCTTTGGCGGCATGGGCTGGGGCAACTCGCTGCTGAAGTCGCTCGATGCCGGCACGCTCCTGATCGATATCGGTACGGTGATGGCGCCCAGTGTCGCTCTCGGCGTGACCGTGGACGACGTGGTGCACTTCATGCTCTGGTTTCGGCGGGGTATCTGCGAAGGACTCGATCGTAAGCAGGCCACCATGCTCGCCTTCAAGGGCTGCGCGCGGGCGATGTATCAGAGTTGGGGAGTGATCGGACTCGGTCTTTCAGTCTTCGCGCTGTCGCCGTTCGGGCCGACCCAAAAGTTTGGGTACATGATGCTTTCGATGCTCACCGTCGCGTTGGTGGGCAACCTCGTGTTTTTGCCGGCCTTGCTTGCCGGCCCCTTGGGTGGCGTGTTTGCCGCGAGTGTGCTCCGCAACGAGAAACGGAAGCAGGGCCGCGACGGCGGCCGCCGGATCACGACCGATCCGGGCAGCGATACGCTGCCCGCCCCCCACATCGCCCCCGGGCCGACGAAGCAGGTCGTGCATGCCTGACGGCTTGCCGACCGCCACGGTCATCCTCAAGCCCCGCCGGGCTCGCCCGTTTTTCGGTCGGCATCCGTGGGTGCTTGATTCCGCAGTGGACCGAGTGGATGGAAGCCCTGCCGACGGCGACGTGGTGGATCTGCTGACCTACGACGGAAAGTTTGTGGCTCGCGGCCTGTGGAACTCCCAGAGCCGGCTGCGGGTGCGGCTCTATGCCTTTGACGCCGACACGCCCCTTGATGATGCGCTGTGGCGGACACGGCTCACTCGGGCGGTGGCCCTGCGAGAGTCGCTCGGGCTGAACGACCGCGACGGAGCTGCCCGGCTGGTCAATAGCGAGGGAGATGACCTGTCGGGGCTGATCGTAGACCGCTATGGCGAGTATCTTGCCGTGCAGGTGACCGCGCTGGCGATCGAGCCCCGGCTGCCGTTCGTCTGCGAGGTGCTGGAAAGCCTGGTCAAGCCCCGGGGGATGATCCTGAGGGGTGCCGAGCGCGGGCTCTCGAAGCTCGAGGGGCTGCATCTGCCCGACCGGCTGCTGTTGGGCACCGAGCCCGGCGGTCCGATCTTCGTGGCCGAGCATGGCCTGCGGTTTGGGGTCGACCTGACGGAGGGGCAGAAGACAGGCTTTTACCTTGATCAACGGGATAACCGCCAAGCGGCCGCCCGCTACGCCGGTGGTCGCCGCGTGCTCGATATGTTTTGTTATTCAGGTGGCTTCGCCGTCGCCTGCGCCGTGACCGGCCGAGCCCGAAGCGTGCTGGCCGTCGACACCAGTGCCAAGGCAGCGGCCCTTGCCCGGGCCAATGCCGACTTCAACGGCGCGGCCAATGTCGCCGTCGAGACGGCCGATGCCTTCGAAAAACTCGATGCGCTCTCAGCGGCAGGCGAAACCTTCGGCATGGTGGTGCTCGATCCGCCCAAGTTCGCTCGCAGCCGTGGCTCCGTCGACGATGCCCTCCGTGCCTACCACCGGATCAACCGCGTGGCCTGTGATCTGCTCGAATCCGGTGGCATCCTCGTGACCTGCTCCTGTTCAGGATCGGTCACCCGTGAGGACTTTCTCCAGATGCTCGCGGGTGTTTCCCAGCGGGCCGGCCGCACGCTTCAATTGCTCGAAGTCCGCGGTGCGGCGGCCGATCACCCGGTGAGCGTGAGCTGCCTGGAGGGCGAGTACCTCAAGTGTGTGATCGCCCAGGTCGGGTGAAGCGAGTCCCGCCGAGGGCTGGAATCTCCGGGCCTCCTCGGCAGTCCCCGCTCCC
>ERZ889217.1172-NODE-1172-length-13800-cov-14.569443_pt1 | contig 13800 bp, 13 predicted proteins | sample MGYA00521098_ERZ889217 | MGnify/ENA primary metagenome ERZ889217 (study PRJEB32303, sample SAMEA104408613) | aquatic metagenome | biome: Brackish water; feature: Pelagic; material: water | place: Baltic Sea | collected 2014-06-10T22:04:00 | depth 2,362 m ...
TGTGACCTCATCCTTATCAGGGATGCGCTCTAACCAACTGAGCTATAGCCCCGATTTGATACGAGGGACTTGAAAGGCTACTGCGATTTTTCGCCAGCCTCAACTGCGATAATTCGTACTTCTTCTTCAAGCACAGTTACCCGAACACCACCGACAAGGTCGGTTATTAGGTTGAATATCGTTGCGGCCAGTACCCAAAGTCCGGTATACAAAATCACCAAGAAAAGCCCTAAAACCCAAAGGCTGCTAAAAATTTTGCCACCATCAAACTTGAATGTTTCCCAACCAAACGACTCCATAAAGTTTTCGACATTGTCAACAGTGCCTGTTGACTTGGCAACATTCCAGATCAACACGAGTGAGATCAAGACAACAAAATACAAAACAAGGTGAAAAGCCAAACCAACCTTAAACACCGACCATGGATCAATGTCTCGAATAACACGCGTAACTCGACGCACCCGTGGTTTGCCTGCACTGCTTTGAGGTTGATCTTTAGTGACGCGCAACTTACGTTTTAAACGATCTAGTTCGGGGACGACTGGTTCAGAACTCATTATTGCAGTGTACGCAGATCTTCACCACGACTAGTCAGAGCAAAAGCAGTACGCACGACCTCGTGATAACTAGCGGTTACTTGGCATTGATCGACTGTAACTATGACGCTAACTAGTTCGGCGCCGTTTTGGTTTGTTGCTTGCTGTGCTGAATCTTGTCCATAAATAACACACGCCAATGCTGCTGAATCTGCTGCAAGTTGCGCTCGCTGTACATCAATCATCGTTGTTATTGAATTTGCTAAACCAACGAGTACTAGAGATGTTGCGGCAAGCGCAACCACAACGAATAAAACGGCAGAACCGTTTTCATGTTTGCTAAGAACTTTTTTAGCGAAAATAATTAAGCTTCGTCACTAGACAAAATAGGTGCAACAGATGCAACCACTTGTCCTGCGCCAAGGCTCATCACACGCACGCCAGTGGCGGCACGACCTTGGCTCGAAATCTCTTTAACTGGAGTTCGAATTGTTGTGCCCGCAGAAGACACGGCAACAATTTCGTCATCGATACCAACCATAAATGCTGCAACTACTCGACCTTTTTTGCCGGTGAGTTTGATGCCAATCATGCCCATTCCGCCTCGACCTTTGCGAGTGAAATTGCTCAGTTGTGTGCGTTTTCCGTATCCAGATTCGGTGACCAAAAGAATTGATCTGTCGTCTTTGGCAACATCCATTGAAACAACTTCATCGCCAGCACGAAGTCGCATGCCTCGAACACCGGCTGCAGAACGACCCATCGGACGAACTTGCTTTTCTGAGAATCGAATTGTTTGACCGCCACCACTGACAATAAATACGTCATCTGATCCACTGGTTTCGATCACTCGTACGAGTTCGTCTTTTGGTCGCAACTTCAAGGCGATTAAACCGTCACGACGTGACGAATCGTATTCGTTGAAGGCGGTTTTTTTGACTTGACCTTGTTTTGAAACAAAGAATAAATATCTCGTACCTGGAAACTCGCGCGTATCAATAATCGCCTGGATTGTTTCGCCGGCTTGCAATGGAAGCAAATTAACAATCGGCATACCTTTGGCCGTGCGTTCACGTTCAGGAATATCTAGCGCTCGTAACCGATATACACGACCGCGGTTAGAAAAGAACAACAGATAAGCGTGAGCAGTTGTAAAAATAACGTTGCGCACAATGTCGGCATCCTTCATTTTCGCCCCGGATACGCCACGACCACCCCGACCTTGTGATCTAAACGAATCTGCCGTAACTGATTTGACGTATTGCGCCTGTGTCATTACGACTACAAGTTCTTTATCTTCTACTAAATCTTCAACGCTCATCTCACCGACATCTGCTGTGATTTTGCAGACACGATCAGTGGCGAATGTTTCACGAACAGCACTAAGTTCTTTAGAAATTACGGCACGCAACTTCTTGTCGTCGGCCAAGATTGATTTCAATTCTTTGATTCGAGCCTGAACATCTTTTTGTTCTGTTTCAAGATCAATTCGTGACAATCGTGTTAGTTGTCGAAGTTGCATATCTAAAATATCGATTGCTTGACGTTCGCTGAACTCAAACTGCTTGCCCATCAAAGCTGCTTTGGCTGCGTTTCCGTCTTCACTGCCCCGAATTACTTTGATCACAGCATCAATTACGTTGAGTGCTTTGAGACGACCTTCAAGAATATGACCACGATCTTGCGCTTTCGCCAGACGATATTTGCTGCGTCGCGTAATTACGTCAATTTGGTGACGTACATAGCCTTGAAGCGCATCTCGAAGATTGACCGTGCGCGGCACACCGTCAACCAAAGCCACCATGTTCACAGGAAAACTCGTTTGCAGTGTTGTCAATTTGAACAAATTGTTCATTACTACGTTTGAATTTGCGTCGCGCTTAAGTGTGATGATTAAATTTGTTTCGCCACCTGATGAGTTGTCGTTGACATCAGCAATGCCGTCAAGGTCTCCGCCGTCAACGAGTTCTTGAATTCGTGCGGCAATCGCCGAGCAACTTGCTTGATATGGCAACTCGGTAACAACAATGCGCATCTGATTGCGTTGACCTTCTTCAATCGCAACTTTGGCGCGCATTTTGATGCTGCCACGACCAGTTTTGTATGCATCGTTAATGCCACTGCGACCCAAAATTAAACCACCTGTCGGAAAGTCTGGTCCTTTGACAAATTTCATTAAGTCGGCAATTGAAGCCTCGGGGTTGTCGATGAGGTGCAACGTTGCATCTACGACTTCACCAAGATTGTGTGGCGGAATACTTGTGGCCATACCAACTGCGATGCCTTGCGAACCGTTAACAAGCAAGTTTGGAAACCTCGCCGGCAACACCGATGGTTCTTCTGACGTGCCGTCGTAATTAGCAATTAAATCAACCGTGTCTTCGTCGATGTCGGCAAGCAATTGCATCGCTAGTGGATGTAACCGCGATTCTGTATAACGACTCGCAGCCGGACCAAAGTCTGGAGAACCATAGTTGCCGTGAAAATCAATTAATGGATGTCGCAGCGAAAACGGTTGAGCCATGCGCACGAGTGCGTCGTAAATTGCTCCGTCACCGTGCGGGTGATATCGAGCCATCGTGTCGCCAGTGACACGTGCACACTTGACGAAAGGTCGATCTGGACGAAAACCTTGTTGGTGCATGTCCCAGATAATTCGACGATGGACTGGCTTGAGCCCATCTCGCACATCTGGCAAAGCACGAGACATGATTACCGACATTGCATAATCTAAAAACGACCGCTCCATCTCGTCTTGCAATTGCACTGGTTGCACACTTTCGGTTGGTGCTAACGGAAGTTGCGATGCGCCAGAGTTTTTTGTGGTCGGCAACGACTTTTTGCCGAGTTTTTTAACTGGTTTTTTATCTGGTTTTTTAGCTGGTTTTTTTGCGGCCATATTTGTGTCGTCCTATTTAACAGTTCTAATAGTTTTAATAGTTTTAATAGTCATTAAAAATCAAGGTTGCGTACATCGCGAGCATTTTTTTGGATAAAGGCTTTACGGCTTTCAACATCGTCACCCATTAACACACTCATAACATTTTCGGCCTCTGCTGCTTCTTCAACATTGACCTGTAACAGGGTTCTCGTACCAGAATCCATTGTGGTGCTGCGAAGTTCTTGCCAATCCATTTCGCCTAGGCCTTTTAAGCGCTGAAACTCTTTCTTGTGGTTTGGGTTGGCTACAAGAAAACGCTCTTTGGCTGATTCGTCTTTTAGGTAAGTTTTTTCTTTGCCGACTTCGGTAGAGAACAAAGGTGGTTGGGCAATATAAATAAAACCGCTCTCGACCATTGGTCGCATCTGACGATAGAAAAAAGTTAATAGCAGTGTTCGAATGTGACTGCCATCAACATCTGCGTCAGCCAAAATAATCACTTTGTGATAACGGGCTTTATCTGCAGCGAATTCGTCGTTGCCAACGCCGCCACCGATCGCCGTGATTAGCGCTTGTACTTCGGTGTTTTTTAGCATTTTGTCAAGACGAGCACGTTCAACATTGAGAATCTTTCCGCGGATCGGCAAGATTGCTTGCGTTTGTGGATCACGTGCGTCAACAGCAGTGCCACCAGCAGAATCTCCTTCAACTATAAATAGTTCACTCTCGGCAGGGTTGCCACTCTGGCAATCTTTAAGTTTGTCGGGCATTCCGGCGCCGGACAGGGCGGTTTTTCTGCGCACTGCGTTGCGTGCATTTTTTGCAGCAATACGTGCCTGAGCTGCGGCAACCGCTTTTTTGACAATTCGATTTGCTTCAGTCGGATTTTCGAGCATCCACTCTTCAAGTTTCGTGTTGGTTTCTTTTTGCACAAATGAGCGAATCGAAACGTTGCCAAGTTTTGCTTTTGTTTGTCCTTCAAATTGCGGCTCACGCAACTTGACCGTGATGATCGCGGTGATACCTTCGCGAATATCTTCACCAAGAAGGTTCTCATCTTTTTCTTTGAGAATATTTGTTGACCTGGCGTATTTATTAACTACTGACGTAAGTGCAGTCTTAAAACCTTCAACATGCATGCCGCCCTCAACGGTCGAAATGCCGTTCGCATAGCCATAGATGCCCTCGTAATACCCGGTATTCCATTGCATTGCAATCTCTAAAGTTTGGTCATCTTCGCTGGCTTCGTATTGTGCAACTTTATTGAATAAAGCCTCACGAGAAACATTCAGGTGTTTGACAAAATCAACGATTCCACCTTTGTATTGGTATGTAATCTTGTCTTTTTTGTCGGGGCGCTTATCTTCAAAAATTACTTCTAGGTTGCGATTAAGAAATGCGATTGTTTGCATTCGCTCAATGACGGTTCGCGCCACAAATTCGACACCTTCTGAAGAAAATACTTCAGGGTCTGGCCAAAAACTAATTGTTGTGCCTGTCGCGGTTTTTGCCGGTGACGCACCTTGTTTTTGAATTTTTGATTTTGGTTTTCCGCCATCAATGAACTCTTGACGAAATCTTGTGCCATCACGATCAATTTCTGCGACAAGACGTTTTGATAATGCGTTGACAACACTCACACCAACACCGTGTAACCCACCAGAAACTTTGTAACCGTCACCACCGAACTTTCCACCGGCGTGCAAAACTGTGAGCACAACTTCGAGCGCACTTTTGCCTTTGTGCGGACCAGAAGGATAAGGATCAACAGGAATTCCGCGACCGTTGTCGTGTACAGAACACGAACCGTCTTCTTGCAACGTGACTGTGATTCGAGTGCAGTATCCAGCCATTGCTTCATCAACAGAGTTGTCAACAACTTCCCAAATTAAGTGATGTAATCCGTTTAACCCAGTTGACCCGATGTACATTCCGGGGCGTTTTCGAACAGGATCAAGTCCTTCAAGAACTTGAATATCTTTGGCCGCATAAGAAGCGACTCCAGTCTTTGCAGAAGCAGTACCTGTCGTAGTTTTAGCTTTCGTTACTGCCATTTTTTCGACACCTTTTTGAGCGACTTTCAACTGGATTTTTGAGTGATTTTTAGGCCGATTTAAGTTTTAGAAATACCCCTAAACAGGCACAATTATTCTACTCTCTAACTGTTCGCGCGACCTGATTTCACTCGCACATCTATTCCACTAATTGTGGTCCCAGTGAAGTGACTCAAAGTTGTGCAAATGTCACGCTCAAGAAACTTCATATGTGTTGACCAAGCAGGGTCGTCTACCTCGATCAACAGTCGCCCTCGGTCGAGTTTGACGGGTGATACATGTTGCGCGACCTGTTCGCCGACTAATTCTTTCCATAAACCGAAGACTCCAGATACTGTGTCGATATTGGGTGACCCAAGTCTCTGTAATAAACGGTTGACTTCGTCGGTTAACGATGTCGAACTATCTTGTTTGTTATCTAGTTCGTTAGCGCCTTCGTGTGCTGAATCTGAACTCATAATGACTCAAGAATTGTGCCGGCACGAATTTGAACACGACGACCAATGTGTGCACCTATCGGCAATTCGGACGCAGTAGTAATCAATACCTGCCCCACAGGAAAGTGGTTTAACAGGGCCTTGGCACGGTCTGGGTCAAGTTCTGAAAGAACATCGTCTAACACCAAAATCGGTATTTCGCCAACACTTTGACTAATAAATCGGTGCAATGCAAGGCGCAAAGCAAGCGCAAGTGTTCGTTGCTCGCCTTGTGATGCGTGCGTTCTTGCTGCAAGGCCATTTATCTCGAGTTCGATGTCATCGCGATGTGGCCCAACTGTTGTAACTAACCGTCGAAGATCTTCGCTGCGAGATTGTTGTAGTGCAGTTTCTAAACCGGTCTCTAACCATGTCGGCGAATAATCAACGACAACGTTGCACGAGCGTTGCGCAAGTTCTTCATAAGCATGCGTAATAAATGGTGTCAGTTGTGTGACAAGATTTTTTCTGGCTTCACCAAGTTGTGTTCCCATCGTGACAAGTTTTTCGTCCCATAGATCCAACATTGAACTCACAGCGTTGTTGACTCGCCCACCAGATTGTTTGAGCACTGCATTTCGTTGGCGCACGGCACGATCAACGTCAAGTCGCAACGCATCATATTTAACTGCAAATGCAACGAGTGAATCATCCATGAAATCGCGGCGTAAATGTGGCCCGCCTTTAACTAAATCAAGGTCATCGGGTGAGAACACCGTTGTTCGCACCATGCCCAATAAATCACGGGTTTTAGGAAGTTTTGTGCCATTTACTAAAACCTGATTGCGACCCTGGGTTGTCAGTTTGGCCTCAATTGAAATTTCGCGACCATCGTCGTGTCGCACCTTGGCTCGCACAAACGCCGTGTGGGTTGATGTTCGAATCATTGCCTCGGTCGGCACACCACGAAAACTTTTCATTGTTGATAGATACGCAAGTGCTTCGGTGAGATTTGTTTTGCCTTGCCCGTTTGAGCCGATGATTGCGGTTACGCCGGTTTCAAAGTCAACTTTGGCATTCGTATAGTTACGAAAGTCGCTGAGTTCAATGTGTTGAAGAATCACGTCGGTTTGACGCTATGCAAGGTGTGTTGCGGTCTTTATTTTTGAACTAATTATGTTGTGAGTCGTTGTGGCATCACAAGATATAAATAATTCTTGTCGCCGACACCGCGCAACACCGCAGGTTTGACCGGGTCTGTTGATTCAATGGTTATTTCATCGCCTTTTATCGCATCAATGCCGTCCATTAAATATTGCGAGTTAAACCCGACAGTAATTTCGCTGCCATCTAATTTGGCGTCAAGTTCTTCAACTACTTGACCAAGATCTTGGGTGATAACAGAAAGTCGAATTGATGTCGACAACATTTCTAACCGCACCGGAGTTGTCTCGCGGGCAAGAATTCGCGAACGACGCACCGCTTCTAACAAAGGTTCTCTTGCTGTTGTTATTTTGTTTGGATAATGAGCAGAAATTAACTGCTTATATTTAGGAAACTCAACATTTAACAACGTTGTTGTCAGAGTTGACCCCCCGACTTCAAACGTTGCACGGTTTTCGCCAAGTGCCATAGTCATAGTTTCAGCCCCGCCGATTAAACGCTCAAGTTCACTTAGTGCCCGCCCCGGAACAACAATTTCGGCACCATGACCAAGCATCGTTGCGCCAGGCAACTCGCGAACCGCCAAACGATAAGAGTCAGTAGCTACCAAACAAACAGACTCTGGTTCGGCGACCATCAGCACGCCTGTTAAAGCCAACCGTTGCATGTCGTTTGATGAAGCGCGAACAACCTGACCGAGCGATTCGCCGAATACTTTTGCGCTCATTGTTACTGGTTGAGTGCCAGCGGTGACAATATTTGGAAAGTCTGACGCTGCGAATGCTGGCACTGTGAATTGTGATTTGCCGGCCGAAACAATTATCTCTTCACCCTGCGCCTCAATAGTCACTTTTTCTTCTGGCATTAAGCGCACGATGTCGCTGATTAGTTTTGCGCTAACAACAGCAACCCCATCTTGGGATCCGCCAACAGCAAGACTAAAACGCACACTTAAATCGTTGTCGGTGCATGTTAAAACAAGCAAGTCACCTTTAACCGCAAGATGGACACCAGACAACGCGGGCATCGCGTTATTGCGATTTGATGCGACTCGTGCTGCAGCACCAAGTGCCTCGGCGAGAAGTTCTCTTTCGACTCTAAATTTCATACTGTGACCTCGTTTTTTGATGTGTATTTTGTTTTGCAGAGTTGGCAATTGTTGGATGTGGAGATCCATATAAATAACTAATAACAGTAATAAGTGCTGTGGATTGTGGATTAACTATCTTTGGCCCAGCGTAGATGCGGTTTGTGCCTGTGTAAACAGTTGGGGTGTTGATCACATCTTGCAGATTTGTAGTTTCGCTGTTTGTGGATAACCAACTGTTATCCACCGGTAATCCGCAAGGTTTGCACATTGTTACACACACGGCACTCATGAGGTTTTAAATTTCTTAATTAGCTGGGTGACTTGCTCATAAACTTCTTTTCGTTCTTTAATTACACGCTGAGTTTTATCAACCGCGTGAATTACAGTCGTGTGATCTCGACCACCAAACAATCGAGCAATTGCCGGGTAACTAAGTTCGGTAAGTTCACGTACTACGTACATCGCGGTTTGGCGTGCCGTGACCAAAGGTCTTTGTCGGCTCTTGCCTTTTATCTCTTCAACACTAAAACCAACAAAATCTGCAATTTCTTTTAATAATTGTTCGTCGGTGCGGGGTTTGACGGTGTTCTTTGTGAGCAGGTCGGTGAGCAGTGTTTTGGCGAGATCTACATCTACGGTCGTTTTGTTGAGACTTGCGTAAGCCGTTGTGCGAATTAATGCGCCTTCTAGTTCACGAATGTTAGAAGTTACGTTGCTGGCGATGAATTCAAGAACATCACTCGAAATTTCAGTGCCGTCACGCTCAGCTTTGTTGCGCAAAATTGCTAAACGTGTTTCCATATCTGGCGGTTGCACATCAGTGATTAGTCCCCATCTGAAACGGCCACGCAAACGATCTTCTAAAGTTGGAATCGCGTCTGGAACACGGTCAGAAGAAATGATGATTTGCTTGTTTGCACCGTGTAACGAATTGAAAGTGTGGAAGAACTCTTCTTGCAAACCCTCTTTGCCTTCCATGAACTGGATGTCGTCGATCAACAGCACATCAACTTCGCGATAGCGACGCTTGAACGCAGCAATTGTGTTGTTGCGGATGCCGTCGACGTATTCGTTCAAAAAAGTTTCAGTTGAGACGTAGCGAACCTCAAGGTCTGGGTAGTGCTCGTGCACGTAGTAGCCAATTGCGTGTAATAAGTGTGTTTTGCCGAGCCCAGCTGAACCGTAGATAAATAAAGGGTTATATGACCGACCAGGGGTTTCTGCAACGCGCATTGCTGCAGCCAACGAGAACTGATTTGAAGCACCTTTAACAAAAGTTTCAAATGTGTAACGCGGATTAAGCCCAATCGCCGCACCCTTTCCTGAACGAACTTTTCCTGCCGGAACCTGTTTTTTTGTTTCTGTCTCGCGTTCAACAACAACTGGTTCAAAAAGTGAAGTTGTTTTTTGGGTGGTCAAGCGCTCAAGAACGTCAACGGCGGTTGCAGTTTGCACATCAACAAGTAGTTCGCGATCAGCAGCACCAATTTCGTCAAGCGCGTCACGTACAAGCGACATGTATCGCGTCAAAATTCGGTCCCGCACGAAAGAATTCGGCACACGCAAACGCAAACTCATCTTGTCATCGGCGATTGCCACCGCATCATTGAATGTAGAAAACCAAACAGCCTCTGAAACTTGGGATCGCAAAACTTGCGCTGTGGCTTTCCAGAGTGTTTCGTGCTCTTGGACTGTTTCAACTATTTCGTTTGTCATTTCGTTTTCTTTCTCGGGGGAATTCGGTTAACAGAAACTTGAATTTCGCACTCAAGCCACCCCTTGTGGATAGAGCCTTGAAATATCAATCGGGAGAGCGAAATTAGCAGGTTTTCCACAGGGGGAGAAATGCTGACGAATCTGAATCTCGTGTTGCCCTCTGATACTTCTACCCCTAGCCTTACAAATACAAATTTTTCTTGACGTCAGGAGCCGTGCGTGAAACGCACCTTTCAACCAAACAATCGCCGTAGGTCCCGCAAACACGGGTTCCGCAACCGTATGAGCACTCGAGCCGGCCGGGCCGTGCTTAAATCTCGTCGGGCAAAGGGCCGCTACCGGCTCTCTGCTTGATCAGTCGCATTCAGACGCGGCGGATCTTTCAACAACTCCAGCGAGACGGAACATATGTTCGCTCGGGAACCCTTTGGTGCAGCATGATTACTGATAAATCTCTTACCCAGCCAGCGATTGCCTATGCCTTAGGGCGTCAAGTAGGTGGCGCGGTCAAGCGCAACTTGCTGCGCCGCCGGCTACGTGAACTGTTTCGGGCCAAGGCCAGTGGGCTTTTGCCGGGCTGGTATCTAGTTGGCGCCGCCTCAGGGGCAACAAAACTGTCATTTAATGATTTAAGTAGCCAAGTCGATGCGTTGCTCGGGCGTTGTGCCGCCAAGGCTGGCAACTAGACCATGAGCAAAATCATGCTTCGGGCGATCAATTGGTATCAACAGGCTTTTGCCTATCGCCTATCGCCTTGTCGATTTTATCCAAGTTGTTCGAATTATGCCCAAGAAGCGATCACTATTCATGGATCATGGCGGGGCGGCTTATTGACTTTGCGAAGGTTGTTGCGTTGCCGCCCTTTTGGCCCGAGCGGTTTTGACCCCGTGCCAGAAATCTCATGTTGTGATCAACATGTTGCGACAACAAAGGTGGCTTACGAAAATGTTTAGTAATTTTTTTGGTGCAGCCTCTTGGTTGATTGCGCTTTTTTATAGTTGGATTCCAAACTATACATTTGCGATTGCGATGGTCGCAGTTGCGGTGATGTTGTTGATCACGCCACTGACGCTTAAGAGCACCAAGGGCATGCTTGAGATGCAACGACTGCAACCAGAAATGAAACGGTTGCAACAACAATTTAAAGGTGAGCGCCAAAAACTCAACGAAGCAATGATGAAGTTGTATCAAGAACACAAAGTGAATCCACTTGCATCTTGTTTGCCGTTACTCGCCCAGATGCCGGTATTCATCGTTATGTTTCGCGCAATTAGCGGATTGACGAATCGAGTAAAGCCAAATGGCGCATTTACTCCAAAATATCTAGACCATTCATCAGCAATTTATAAATCACTTGTTGGCAAAACCGAGATGGTTTCATTTGGTATTGATTTGGCTAAAACACCGCTCTCTGCGATGCGGGACGACTTTATGTCGGGGCTCGTATACGCCTTACTGGTAGTGCTTTTGGCCGGTTTATACCTAGTTCAGCAACGAATGATTGCCTCACGCACGGCCAGCCCGACAATGTCAGCAAGTCAAGCGAAATTAATGCAGTACATGCCAGTTGCGTTTGCTGTGTTTCAAATTTGGTTGCCAACTGCGTTGATTGTTTATTACATGATGCAAGCAGTGATTCGAATTATTCAACAGCAGTACATCACACAACGCTTCTACAAAAAAGACGGCAGCCTCGGCAAACAAGCGCAGGCCGCAAGTGCGACAGCACGTGAAATGAAAGATAATTTAAAAAAAGACGACAACGATAAAAGCGATAAAAAAAATCAGAAAAAAAACGACACGAACGAAACACAAAAATTTATTAGTAAACGTGTTACTCCATCAAAAAATAGTCAAGTACAACCATCTCGTCGTCGACCTCAACCACCCGGAAAAACCCGCAGTGGTTCGGTACCGCGAAATAAAAAACCAAATCTCTAATACAACCGAAAGGAAATTGAATCATGGAATGGGTAGAAACAACAGCAGAAACAATTGACGACGCAAAAGCATTGGCCCTCGATCGTTTAGGGGTCGATGACGTAGACGCAGAATTCGAAGTCGTCGAAGAGCCAAAAGCAGGCCTTTTTGGTCGAACCCGTGGTGAGGCCCGAGTTCGCGCTCGAATTAAGCCAAACTCGGTTCGAGCTAAAGCCGACCGCCGCGACCGCCGCGGAAAACCAACAGCTGAAAGGTCTGAACGGTCTGAACGACCTGCCCGACCGCGTCAGCAACGCCCAGAACGTGCCGAACGTAGCGAACGGGGTCCACGAACTGATCGTGGCTCACGCTCGCCTCGTGCCGACCGGTCAGATCGAAATGATGCTCCGCGTGAACGCACACCAAGAGCCGACCTTCCTCCAGTAGATCCAACCACCGTGAGTGCTGTAGCAACTACATTTTTGGAAGGTTTAGTCACTGCGGCTGGTCTAAAAGGTTCAGTATCAGCAAAAGTCGAAGGCGAGAACATTGACATTGACGTACTTGGTGACGACCTAAACTTTTTGGTTGGCACAAAAGGTGCAACTTTGATGGCTTTACAAGATTTAACGCGAGTCGTTAGTCAACGCCGACTTGGTGATCACGAAACACGCTTGCGTGTTGATGTTGCCGGTTATCGTGAAAAGCGCCGTGAGGCTTTAAGCCGTTTCGCACTCAAAGTGGCTGCTGACGTTAAAACTTCAGGCCAAGCTCGTGCTTTAGAGCCAATGAATTCAGCTGATCGCAAGATTGTGCATGATGCACTTGTCGAAAGCGAAGGCATTTCAACTCGTTCAGAAGGTACTGATCCTTTCCGTAGGGTAGTTGTGGCTTTGGCTTCAACTCTTGAAAGCTCGGTAGATGATCAAGATTCAGATCAGGCACTCGACTCTCAAGAATCGTAAGATTCGTAAAATTAGCCAGACTTTTCTCTAGGTCTGGCGACAAGATTTACTGAAGTTTTAGAAAGCTGTCTAGAAACGCGCTCAAAAATTAGATAGTTTCTGATCATGGCTTCAGTTGACCCTGCGAAATCGAGGGTGCTTGAACGAGTTTTACGCGAAGCCCAAAGAACAGGTGCTTTAACGGCCGTCCCAGTTGATGAGATAATTAGTCACGCTAAATGGTTCTCTGAGGCGATACCCAAAACTGCGCTTACGGCCGTAGACCTTGGAAGTGGGGCAGGAGTGCCAGGCTTGATCGTTGCTCTCGAATGCCCAGAACTTAAACTTGTTCTAGTAGACCGCCGATCCGGTCGAACGGACAGTTTGTTGCGAGCGGTTAACGCCTTAGATCTTGCAGATCGAGTAACGGTATTGTGCAGCGAGATCGGTGAAATGGTTCGAGACTCAACTTGGGCAAAACACTTTGATGTAGCGATGAGTCGTGGTTTGGGGCCACCAATTCAAACCCTTAATTTGTCGAGAGATCTGGTTAAACCTGGGGGAGTAATTATCGTTAGTGAACCCCCACCCGATAGCCCATCTCGATGGGACCATCAGCAAGTTTTAGCCCTTGGCCTAAGGGGCCCAATTCGACTTGGATCTGTGGCAATGTTCCACGTGAAACATCCAGACCTTGAGAATGACGACTTCACGGCGTAACTAACTATTTAAGGCTCTATCCAATGTTTCACGTGGCACACTTAGGTCGCTGGCTAACCCATCCATTTTCTCTGCAACATGTCTAACTAGGCTTGGGGTATGGGCGAATCAGGCAAAAACCAAGCAGCAGCACCAACTCGGCCATTGCCACGAATCATTGCTTTCGCCAATCAAAAAGGTGGTGTTGGCAAAACGACTACAACAATTACAATTGGCGCTTCATTAGCCGAACTTGATTATCGGGTGCTAGTAGTTGATCTTGACCCACAAGGCAATGCTTCAACAGGCTTAGGCATTAACGCCAGAGATCTCGACGCGACTATTTACGACGTGTTACTGCGTGGCGAAAAACTTGAAAA
>ERZ889217.1174-NODE-1174-length-13784-cov-35.977347_pt1 | contig 13784 bp, 14 predicted proteins | sample MGYA00521098_ERZ889217 | MGnify/ENA primary metagenome ERZ889217 (study PRJEB32303, sample SAMEA104408613) | aquatic metagenome | biome: Brackish water; feature: Pelagic; material: water | place: Baltic Sea | collected 2014-06-10T22:04:00 | depth 2,362 m ...
TGTTTATAGATATCAGCTGGCAGGGTTTCATCGTGATATTCACGGGCCCGTTCTGGATCTAGCGAAAGATCAAACTGTTTATTCCAATCAAAGGCATAACGGGCGCGGCTTAGTTCATCATCGCGATCGCGGGCGCCAGGGCGGTGACGGGCGATATCAGCGGCGTGGGCTGCAATCTTGTAGGCGATCAAACCTTCTCGCACATCATTGGCATTAGGTAAACCTAAATGCTCTTTAGGTGTTACATAACAAAGCATCGCCGTGCCATGCCAACCGGCCATTGCTGCACCGATGGCACTGGTGATGTGGTCGTAACCAGGGGCAATATCAGTTACCAGCGGGCCCAATACATAGAAAGGTGCTTCGCTGCATTCCTCCATCTGTTTTTTCACATTGAATTCAATTTGATCCAAAGGCACATGGCCGGGGCCCTCCACCATCACTTGAATGTCGTGGGTCCAAGCTCTACGGGTGAGCTCGCCGAGAGTTTTTAATTCCGCTAATTGGGCAGCATCAGAAGCATCATGCTGGCAGCCAGGCCGCAAGGAATCACCCAATGAAAAGCTGCAATCATAACGTTTAAAAATTTCGCAAATATCATCAAATCTTGTGAATAATGGATTTTGCTTGTGGTGATAAAGCATCCATTGAGCCAAAATGCCACCGCCGCGGCTCACGATTCCAGTGAGGCGGCCTTTCACTAAAGGCAGATGCTCAATCAATAATCCGGCATGGATAGTTTGATAATCAACCCCTTGCTGGCAGTGCTTTTCAATAATATGTAAGAAATCTTCTTCTGATAGCTTTTCAATTGAGCCGTGAACACTTTCAAGAGCTTGATAAACCGGAACTGTTCCGATTGGCACAGGTGATGCGTTAATAATTGCCGTGCGCACCTCGTCAAGGTTCACACCACCAGTTGATAAATCCATCACCGTATCGGCGCCATATTTGACGGCTAAACGTAATTTAGCCACCTCTTCTTCCATATCGGATGCATTAGGAGAAGCGCCGATATTTGCATTTACCTTGCACTTACTAGCGATACCAATCGCCATCGGTTCAAGGTTTGGGTGATTGATATTGGCCGGGATGATCATTCTTCCCCGCGCCACCTCTTCTAAAATCAATGATTCAGGCAGGTTTTCCCGTTTGGCAACAAATGCCATCTCTTCAGTGATCACACCCTTGCGGGCGTAATGCATCTGAGAAACATTGGCATCACCTTTACGCTTTTCAATCCAGGCACTACGCATAGCAATTTCCTCAACGGGGAGGGGTAGCGCCGCACTTCCTGCACTTCCCTGCGCCGGTATTAACCGGATCAGGTTCGGAGGGTGTGATCTCAGCCTTCACCGGATTTTCGGCGACGGCACCCCTAGTGACTAGCTCAACCTAGCAAGCGTTCAAGGCTCTCGCGTTGCAACTTCAACTTCAACTGTTTACCCGCTTCCTGCAAGGTGGGATCGGCATCAACTAACGCCATTTCGGCAAATTGATCCAACACCTCAGGCGTTACATCCTTTTCATCAGCTAGAGCCGCCAAAATACTGCTGCGCACCAGCCAATGGGTATCCCGTTTATACAAATCAAGAAGTGCTGGTAAAGCTTGCTCCATGCCATGGCGCGCCAGGGCATTTGCTGCTTCTGCCCGCACATTGGGATCCCCCTCTAGCTTCAACACCTTGAGCAGGGCCAATTTTCCCTGTTCATTTGCTTTATAACCAAGCCCCATACAAGCTAAGGAGCGCACCAAAAATGCTTGGTCGTTTAAGCATTCCAGCAGCAATGGCACGCAGGTATCAACGTCGTAGGGCTGCAAAGCAGTGATCGCCCGCATCCGAGATGTGGTGTGGCCGCTGGCGATCGCCACACGAATGGCATCTATGCCCATTGAAGATGGTTCTTGTGAAGCAGCAGTCATGGGGGGCCTGATTCAAGCTCTTTAACGGCACGCAGTAATCGCTGCCTATGGCGACCATAACTAGCTGCGCGAGCAATTAACAGCCCAGCAGCAATAAAAAGGGCTGGCATCGCTTGCAGCCGTTCTGCTCCTTGGCGTTGGCCACCCCCCATCAAGCCAAACAGGGCCAGCGCAATTAGTAGTGGGGTGGCAAGCGCCAAAGGTAAGCGGGTATTCATGGCTTGCTGTTTTGCTCCAACCAGCGCTTTAGGGCCGTTGCTAATAGGTTCACGGCTACGGGCATACAAGCCTCATCCGGATTGAATCCACCATGGTGCAAAGGGGCGCAACCATCAAGGCCCGCCACCCCGAGCCGAAACATGCAGCCGGGTAAATGATTTAGGTAATGGGCAAAATCCTCAGCGCCAAGGCTTGGTTGAGCTAACTCCAACACCTGCTCGCGGCCCAATTGCTCCACCGCAATGCCCTCCAGAAGATCGGTGAGCTGCGGATCATTTTGCACAGGTGGTGCAATCCCTCGCCAAACCAATTTCACCTTGCCGCCGTAGGCAGCACATATGGCTTGAGCAGTGCTTTCAACCCATTCGGGCAACTGTTCGTAGAGCTGGCAATCAAGGCAGCGCAAGGTGCCAAGCAACCGCACCCGATCAGCGATCACATTAAAAGCGCGGCCACCTTCAATGCGGCCAAAACTCAATACCACCGGTTGCAACGCATCTAAACGCCTGCTGATCGCCTCTTGCAAACCACTTATTAGGCGGGCAGCAATCCAAATCGCATCCACCGCTTGATGGGGTCTTGCGCCGTGGCCTGCCTCCCCGAACACCTCCAACTCCAATTCAGCCGCCGCGGCCGTGAGGGCCCCATGACGCAAACCGATGCTTCCCACTGCAATGCTCGGAAATACATGCAGCCCCAATAGGGCACTCAACCCTTCAATTGCCCCCGCCGCCAGCATCCAGCGGGCCCCCTCTGCTGTTTCTTCCGCCGGTTGAAAGATCAAACGCACGGTGCCGCTTAATTGCTCTGCCAATGGCGCTAGCAGCATTGCCACCCCTAAACCCACGGCGGTGTGAATGTCGTGGCCGCAGGCATGCATCAACCCAGGGCTGGTGGAGGCATAACTCAACCCGGTGGATTCCTCAATCGGTAATGCATCCATATCAACCCTTAGGCCAATTGCAGGGCCGTTGCTGGTTCCCAATTCCGCTACCACTCCCGTGCGCCCCACCCCCTCCTGCACCCGCCAGCCCAGGTGGCGTAATTCGCCTGCCACCAATACCGCTGTGTGATGTTCAGCGCCGCTCAATTCAGGATGAGCATGGAGATATCGGCGTATTTCCTGCAACTTATTAATTGCATCACTGCCTAAAACCAAATTGGTAGCGTTCATGGATCCAGTTGCAAAAAGCGCTCTAATGCCGCCACCGGTTGCGGTGGCCAGCGCCTTACTTGCAGTAGCCAGCTGCGATCCCGGTAACGGCTATCAAGGCCGGAAGCTGCCGCCCAATTACTTTCCGCTTCTCCAGCTTTACCTTCCTCCCACAGCAATGCCGTGAGGGCAGCCCTGGCATCAGCAAATAAGGGATAACGGCGAATCAAATTGCGCAATTCCAATTCCGCTTGGCTTAAGTTTCCCAGCTGAAATGCAGCAAGGGCTGCGCTAGAGCGAGCCATCGCCATCCCGGGCTTTACTTCAGCTGCCAATAAAAAAGATTGTCTGGCGCTTACCCAATCATCCAAACTGCCTTCCACATTGCCCAGGTTGTAGTTGGCTGCAGCGTTAGCTGGATCGCGTTCAAGAATCCATTCGTAATCGCTGGAAGCTGCCTGCCATCGCCCTAGAAATTCTTCAGCTGTGCCTCGATTTAAATGGGCATCACCAATATCTGGTGCCAGTTTTAGAGATTCTGTTTGATCTGCAATCGCCCCTTCCGGATCACCAAGGGCAAGGCGTACGTTGCCGCGATTACTCCAAGCTGCACCATCATTTGGAGCATTTTTAATAACGCCATCCCAAAGCTCTAGGGCTTGATCAAAACGACCTTCTTTACTTGCCTGCAAAGCCAAATCGAACTGTTGGGCTATCGATCCAAACACCAACACCAACACAAGGAAGCATTGTCCAAAAATCAATAACATCAAGCAGCCTCCAAATGCCTACGACCTGCCTCCGTAACTATTCGCCCCCTTGGGGTGCGCTGCAGAAAGCCGAGTTGTAGCAAAAATGGTTCCACCACCCCCTCCAGGGTGTCGGGGTCTTCCCCCAGGGCTGCTGCCAGCGTATCGAGGCCAGCAGGGCCACCGGCGTAACTACCCAGCAGCAGTTCCAATAAACGTCGATCGGAAGCATCCAAACCAAGGGCATCCACCCGATGCATTGCCAAAGCTTCCGCCACCACTTCTGCTGTTACCGGGCCATGGCCCTTCACGCTGGCAAAATCCCGCACCCGCCGTAATAAACGGTTTGCCACCCGCGGCGTGCCGCGGCAACGGCGGGCGATTTCTGCTGCTGCGGCCTGCATTAATTCCACTTTTAATAACTTTGCTGCCCGCAGCACGATCAATTCAAGATCACTGCAGTTGTAGAACTCAAGCCGTTGGATTAAGCCAAAGCGATCCCGCAGGGGTGAACTCAATGCACCCGCTTTAGTGGTGGCACCAACCAATGTAAAAACAGGCAGTTCGAGGCTGCGGGTGCGGGCACCGGTGCCAGCGCCCACGGTGAGATCCAAGCGAAAATCTTCCATTGCCGGATATAACAACTCCTCTGCCACGCGATTTAAACGGTGGATTTCATCAATAAACAGCAGTTCCCGAGGCTGCAAATTCATTAATAAACCCACAATGTCGCGGGGGCGTTCCAACGCCGGAGCACTGGTAATACGGCAGCGCACCCCTAATTCCTCTGCTAACACCAGGGCCATGGTGGTTTTACCAAGCCCCGGCGGCCCATACAGCAACACGTGATCAAGGGCCTCTTGCCGTTGGCGGGTGGCCTCTAAGGCAATCGCCAATACCTGCTTTAACTCCGGCTGACCCACGTAGTCGGCTAGACGCCGCGGCCTTAAACCCTCATCGCGGCCACCATCGCGTTCCGAAGCATTGGCTTGGGGAGCCAGCAACCGCGGTGTGTCTTTTTTTATGGGCTTGCTGCCGGAAGACTGAATCGCCATGGGCCGAGGCTAGGGGGCACGGCCCATGCAGGCAAACCATGGGTCACGATGGTGTTAAGGAATGCATTGGGTGAACTCGGCGCGTGGCAGGCAAGGGTAAAGGTGCAACAGCAGCAGCAAAGAAACGGCTAGAGGCCCAACGGCTACTGGCAGACAACCGTTTGGCGCGGCACAACTACGAAATTCTTGAAACCCTTGAAACCGGTATTGAGCTGGTGGGCACTGAGGTAAAAGCAATCAGAGCTGGCAAAGCAAATTTGCGGGATGGCTTTTGTTTGATTCGTAATGGTGAATTACAACTGCACAATGTTCATATCGCCGGCCATGAACAAGCGAGCAAGTTTTACAACCACGAACCCCTAAGGGTGCGCACGCTGCTGGCCCACCGCAAAGAAATCAATCGTTTAAGAGGGCACTTAGATCAACAAGGCCTCACTTTGATCCCCTTAAATTTACAAATAAAAGGCTCGTGGATAAAACTCACAATTGGCCTTGCAAAAGGGCGCAAATTACACGACAAACGCGAAGAAGAACGTCGTAAACAAGACGACAAAGATTTGCGTTCAGCGTTGAAGCGGCTCTGAACTTTCTTGCGGTGGTGCAACTACTTGATTAGGTGTTGGCGCTGGTGCAATTGGAGGCGGTGCATTAATAATCTCAGGGGTTGAAGTTGGCATTTGGATATTTGCAGGTGCTGCTGGTAAGGGGGGGTCTACCCGCACCGAAAGGCTGATCATGCTTGCGGCTAAGCCATCGTTGCGCACTAAAACCTGCACAAGCGAGCCCTCCACTTTTGGCAGCACTACCACCCGCAGTGGTCCGCGGGGTTCGAGCACTTGGCCGTTAGCGCTGAATACAGTCATTTGCATCAGGTTTGTGCCATTTACGCCAAGCACCAACTTGAAACCCGGTTGCATTTTTACGGCAAATAAGCGAGCCCCTTGGCCATCCACTACTGCCGAGAGAGAACGGGCCAGATTTGGGGTGGGCTCCAACTGTTCCACCTGCAAACCCTCCAAGCTGCGCAGGGCAGCCGCATACCACAGCTGGCGGAAGGGTTCATCTGGCACCGTTTCCGGGTTGCGACCCGGCAGCATGTTTTGGGCGCTACTGCTTACCAGTTGCAACAAAACCTGAGGGCTTAAGCCCTGGGCGGTAAGGCTTGCTTGGCGCGCTTCCCAATCGGCGGGCTTGAAACTACCCAACTTTGAGCGCAGCACCAGCGGCAATTGCTCTACCCGCACCAACCAGTCTTGAGCGAGATCGTTCCAAATCTTGCGCAGGGGGGCATCTTCAAGGGAATCACTAGGTGGCTTACCGCCCCGCTCCGGAAACTGGGCCGCCAAGCCGCGATCCACCAGCTTTAAAAACCAATCACGATCCACTTGTAATGCCTTCAAGCGGTTTAGTAATTGCTGGCGTTGATCCACTTCCGCCGGCGGCAAACTCACAGATCCCGGCAGATTTTGTAATGGCATAGCCCCTGGGCGACTGCGACCCAACAGCAACCAGCCAAGGGCCGAACCCACTAAGGCAGTGAGGATCAAAGCCAGCACCACCGGCCAAAACCTACCTTCCGCCGCCTTTTCCTTTTCCTCTTGGCGTTGTTGCCGGCTAGCGCGGCGCAGGGTTTTAGGGGCCCCACTCCCATTAATGGGGTTGGGAAGCTTGGGCTCCGGTTTTATTTGTTCTGGCTCACTTTTTTGGGGAATTAATACCGCAGTGCGATCACTGCGGCCTACCGGACCGGTGCTATCGGGCACCGGCAGGGCCGCTAAGGGTTCCATTAACTGGGCTGCGGTAGCAAATCTTCGCTGTGGGTCAGCGCTCAGCATCCTCTCCAGCAATAACCGAAAAAGGGGGTCAACCTCCAAACCATCGGGCCAGCGCCATTGCATCGTTTGGGGATCCAGCAAGCCAGCTGCTGCTTCTCCGCTCAGCAACACCATTGCGGTAACCGCAAGGCTATGGAGATCCATCCAAGGGGCTGGTGATTCCTTGCCTTGTGCCACCGGCGCGTAACCAGGGGTGGCAGCGAGCAAAGGTTCCTCACCGGGTGCCCCCTGCAAACCGAAATCAATCAATACCGGAAGGCCGTCGTTGTCACGGCGCAGCAAATTGGCTGGCGTGAGATCACCATGGATTAAATCTTGGCCATGCAGAGCCGCTAGCGCTGGTAATAACTGGCGCAATAGCAACAGCACCTCCCCTGCTCCAAATACCAGCTGCCGCTCTTGGCGGCTAATCAACAAATCGCTGTAGGTGCGGCCAGCAACCCATTCCCGCACCTGCCATAGGCCACCTTCCTCTGGGATTAAGGCGCCTAAACGCGGCACCTGGGGATGTAAAACCCCTTGCAGCCGCTCTAAGCGTTGCCGCAACAACAACAACTTTGGCGCTGATAAGTGGGCCCAGCCACGAATTGCAACGGCTAGGCCTCCAGCAAGGCTGTCGCTGCCGCGCCACAACTGAACACCAGGGGCTTCACTGAGCAACTGCTCGAGGCGATAACGGCCCGCCAATAAATCTCCGACAGCGGCTTCAGCGGGAAATGCCACAGCCAGCACCAAATTGCATGGGAATCAAGGGAGAGTAGGCAAGCTTGGCCGTTCCGGCTGCTGCAAGCCACGGCTTTCTAACCATTCCCGCTCCCAGATCCTTGAACGGTAGCGATCACCGCCATCGCACAACACCGTTACGATCCTGTGCCCTGGCCCTAGGCGGCGAGCGGTTTCAAGCGCTGCAGCCACATTGATGCCAACGGAACCGCCCATAAATAAGCCTTCAAACCAGAGCAGCTCATAGAGCACCTGCAGGGCAGTTTGATCGCTTATTCGCACTGCATCATCTACAGGCACATTTTCCATATTTGCTGTAAGCCGGCTGTTGCCGATCCCTTCGGTAATCGAGCTACCTTCCATGCTGAAGTTGCCGCTCGTGAACCAGCTATGCAGGGCACTGCCATGGGGATCAGCCAGCACGCAATGCAAATTGCGATCGCATTCCTTTAGATAAAGCGCCACACCGGCATAGGTGCCACCGGTGCCGGTGGCGGCCACCCAGGCATCTAATTTTCCCGCGCATTGTTCCCAGATTTCAGGCCCAGTGCCGTTGTAGTGGGCTTGGCGATTGGCCTGATTATCAAATTGATTTGCCCAGATTGCCCCTGGAATTTCTGCGGCGATCCGCCCCGAAAGCCGCACATAGTTTTCCGGATCGCGATAGGGCACCGCCGGCACCGTGCGCACTTCAGCGCCAAGGCTGCGCAGTAAACCTATTTTTTCAGCTGATTGAGTATTAGGAATAACAATTACGCAGCGATAACCGCGGGCATTACATAAATGGGCAAGGCCAATGCCCGTATTACCCGCGGTGCCTTCAACTACGGTGCCACCTTTTTTCAGTTCCCCCGTTGCTTCTGCCGCTTGCAGGATGCCAAGAGCGGCCCTGTCTTTCACTGAACCACCGGGGTTCATGAATTCCGCTTTGCCAAGGATTTCGCAACCGCTCACGGCGCTGAAATGCTCCAAACGAATCAGGGGTGTATTACCCACGGCCCCCACAAAACCTCGGGTGATACCCATAAACAACGCCGATTTCTTCGCCGCAGGCTAGGGTCCCGCCACTGCTTAGTCGAGGGATGACCAGCTGCTCACCCTCTGCGGTTCACCCGTTGTTAGGTGATCTGTATCGTCTTGTGCGAGCTAAAAGCGAAGCTTTAATCGCGCCCCTTGAACCAGAAGATCTCTTGTTGCAAGGGATGCCAGATGCCAGCCCGCCCAAATGGCACCTAGCTCACACCAACTGGTTTTTTGAAACCTTTCTGCTGCAACCCCATCAGCCCAATTGGCAGGGGCCACCGCAGCCCTGGCTGGTGCTCTTTAACAGCTACTACGAAAGCGCCGGACCCTTTTATCCGCGGCCGCAAAGGGGCTTATTGAGTAGGCCACCACTACGGGAGCTGCTGGATTGGCGCCATCGTGTTGATCAGGCTTTGCAGTTTTGGCTCGCAAATGGGCCAGCAACAACAATCAGCAACCTCATTGAGCTTGGCCTCAATCACGAGCAACAACATCAGGAATTGCTGCTGCAAGACCTGCTCGATAGTTTCAGCCGCAACCCCTTAAATCCGATTTATGCCCTTGATGCTCCAGCGGTGGCAGCCGCAACGATGGGCCTTGGGGTTAGGGATAGTTTTTATTTCGAAGGGGGCCTTGTAGAAGTTGGCAAGCAGCTACAAAACTCTGGTTTTCATTTTGATAATGAAGCCCCTCAACACAAGGTATGGCTAAACCCTTGGCGCCTCAGCCCGCAGCTGGTAACCAATGCTGAATTCGAAGCGTTTCAGCTTGATTCGGGGTACCAAAAGCCAAGGCTCTGGATGGCTGAAGGCTGGGCCCAGGTGCAGCAGCAGCAATGGCATGCACCGCGTTATTGGCGGCCAGACGGGCTGGAATTCAGCCTTCGGGGTTTGCAACCGAGGGATCCAAACGCGCCGGTGCAACACATTAGTTGGTTTGAAGCTGATGCCTATGCCCGTTGGGCTGGGGCCCGATTACCAACGGAGCTGGAATGGGAAATTGCTTTGCAGCAACAACCAGATCTACCCCAAGCTTTTGGCTGTTTATGGCAATGGACCAATTCGCCCTACGGGCCTTACCCCGGTTACCGCCCCGCCCCTGGCGCGATTGGCGAATACAACGGCAAATTCATGAGCTCTCAGATGGTGTTGCGGGGCAGCAGTTTCCTCACTCCCCAAGGCCATAGCCGCATCACATACCGCAATTTTTATGCCCCTGCATGCCGCTGGCAAGCAGCTGGCCTACGGCTCGCTTGGGATGGCTGAAATAGAAACTTTTTCAATCATCGATCTACACCCCACTCCAGCTGATATGGCGGAGGTAGTGCTTAGGGGGTTAGAGCAGCGCCCAAGACAGCTGCCGGCCTGGTTGCTCTACGACCAGCCTGGTTCGCTGTTATTTGAAGAAATTTGTAAGCAACCGGAATACACACTCAAACGCACAGAACTGGAGCTGTTGCAAAAACATGCCAATAGTTTTTGCGCGCAAATTCCAGCCAACAGTTTGGTATTGGAATTTGGTGCTGGCAGCGCCGAAAAAGTGGGGCCGCTGCTGCAGGCCCTCAACAACCCCGCCTACATCGCCATAGATATCAGCGCCAGGCATTTGCAGGAAGCAGGTATGCGCTTACAGGCCAAATTCGCCTCAGTGCCGATGCAAGGTATCTGCGCCGACTACAGCCGTGCACTGGAATTACCCCTCAGCCCCGAATGGAGCCAAAGGTTGCGGCTGGGCTTTTTTCCCGGCAGCTCCCTAGGCAACTTTGAGCCGGCAGAGGCCAGTGCTTTTTTAATGCGGCTTAAGCAGCTGCTTGGGCCCAACGGGGCGTTGTTAATTGGTATCGATCAACCGCGGCCCCAGGCCCAGCTGGAAGCGGCCTACAACGACGCTGCTGGATTTTCAGCAGCTTTTGCACGAAACCTATTGCTTCGTTTACAGCGTGATCTGGATGCAGAAGTAGATCCGTGGGGATTTAGTTACAAAGCCGAATGGCAATCTGAGCAGCAGCGTATTGCTATGGCGCTTGTAAGCAATGGCGAACAACGGCTGCAACTGCTGGGGCAAGAGGTGATTTTTAAACCTGGTGAAATTTTGATCACCGAATACAGCTATAAATATTCGCCTGAAGCATTTCAAAGCCTTGCCGCTTGTGCCGGTTGGAGCAGCAAGCAGCGCCATTGCGATGCAGCTGATAGCTACAGCTTGCATCTGCTTGTTTGAAATTGGTTTTGCAAAGCAACACTGGCCGAGCACACTGGCAGGGCACACTTGTATCAGCTTTGAACCAAGCGCCATGGGCCGAGAAGAACAGCGGGCGTTAGTGCGAAGGGTGAGAGAATCATTGATTGAAGAATTAGAAACCACCTATCGCCGCGCTTTTGATGCAATCGGCACTGAAGAGATCGGGGAAGGTGCTGTAGCCAGGCTCACCCAGTTGTTACTGCGCTCGAGGGATGGGGCCATCACCCCCCTTGAGGAAGAGATCGAAGCTGCCGTTATTACAAGGGCACCGGATGGAATCAACCAATAGCTGGTGGCAAGAAATTGAGCGAGAGCTGGAGCGCCAGTTTGACAATTTCCTAGAAGATCATCCAAATCAAAAAGATTTATTTGAAAAAGGTGAAGCGAGTGAAAAACTACAACGCTTGCAAATTCGCCTGGCATCAATCAATAAGCAAGCCGATCTATTAAGGCAACGCTTATGTGATCTAAGCGCCGAAATCAAACAATGGCGCCAACGGGTGCAGCGGGCCCAGCAGGCCGGCGCCAATCAATTAGCTAGCCAAGCGGAGGCTCACCTAAGTAAATTGATGGGACAGGGGCGCGATTGCTGGCAAGCCTTGGCTGAACTTGGCGTAGAAGATCAACAATTGCGGCAGGAAATTCAACAAATACCAGCACCAAATAGCCCAAAGAAGCAAACTTCGTCAGTAGATTTAGAAAAAGATTCAGAAATAGATTTAGAAACAGCTTGGAATAATTTTGAAGCCAATCAAGCCCTAGAAGATCTCAAGCAAAAACAAAAATAACAACGAATATCTTGGTTTAATTATCTATAAGCTAAAGGGAGATGCCTAAACTTTTGGTGCTTTTGGCACAAGATTTACACCTTCAGGTGGTGGAGTGGGATCAGGATCTGCAATCAACATATGTTGCAAAACAATTTCGGGGCGTTCGCTATCACGCCAGCGGATGCGATATGCAGGCATCTTGGTACCACGGCTAGTGGTTTGCTCAACTGCCTCCATAACCCAGCCCCTCCGGGACCGGCCTTGGGGGTTGCGTTTCACCACTGCATCAGCGTGAGTAAAACGAAATCCAACGCGTTCGCCACTCATGCGTTAGGAAATTTAATCAGTGCACCCATTATCCACCTTGGCAGGCCGTAGTAATGGGAAGGCGATCACATCTCTAATGCTGGCGCTATCGGTAAGCAGCATTACAAGGCGATCGATGCCAATACCTAAACCCCCCGTTGGAGGCATTCCCACTTCTAGAGCTTGCAAGAAGTCTTCATCCACCACCTGCGCCTCTAGATCACCCGCCGCTCGCCTTTCTTGTTGGGCCTCAAGGCGCCTGCGCTGATCCACTGGATCAATAAGTTCACTAAAGGCGTTTGCTGTTTCCCTACCCGCAATGAATAGTTCAAAACGCTCCACCAAACCAGGTTTGCTGCGATGGGCCCTAGCAAGCGGTGAAATTTCTATCGGGTAATCCAACACAAATGTGGGTTGGATCAAGCTGCTTTCAACCCGTTGCTCAAATGCTTCTACCAACAAGCGGCCAAGGCAATCGGCAAGAGCTGGCACTAGAAGGTTGGCTGCTTCCATTGCAGCTGCTGCTTCAGCGTGATCGCTAAAGCTGTTGAAATCCAAGCCGGTGGCTTCCAGCACTAACTCATGCATGGTGGCTCTTCTCCAGGGGGGGGCGAAATTAATTTCGGTGCCTTGATACGTGATTGAAGTGCCGCCACACACCTGCATGCAGCCATAAACGATCAGCTCTTCGGTGAGCTCCATCATCTGGATGTAGTCGGCATAGGCCTGATAGATCTCCACCGAGGTGAATTCAGGGTTGTGACGGGTGCTAGTGCCTTCATTACGGAAGATGCGGCCCAGTTCATATACCCGTTCAAAACCTCCCACCACCAGGCGTTTGAGATGTAATTCAGTGGCAATCCGTAGCGTTAAGGAAAGATCAAGGGCGTTGTGATGGGTTTCAAATGGCCGGGCATCTGCCCCCCCAGGCACGCTTTGTAATACAGGAGTTTCAATTTCCAAAAAGCCGCGATCATCTAGCCAACGGCGCAAAGTACTCACCAATTGAGCGCGCCTGCGAAAGGTTTCCCGAGTTTGAGGAGAAACAATTAGATCGAGATATCGCTGTCGATAACGCTTTTCCACATCGGCTAAGCCATGCCATTTATCCGGCAAGGGGCTAAGCGATTTGGAAAGCATCCACCAAGTTTTTACTTTTACGGAAAGTTCACCGCGATCGGTGCGACGCAAACTGCCTTGCACACCAATTAAATCGCCGGCATCCACAAGGGTGGTGAGTTGAGCAAAAGGGGCCGGATCAGAGCTTGAATCAGCATCAAGGCTGGATTTTTCTAAATAGAGCTGAATTGAGCCACTGCCATCTAGAAGTGTAAAAAAGGCCAACTTACCCATCACCCGGCGGGTGATTACACGCCCTGCAACCAACACTGTGAGATCGCGTTCCTCACCATTAGCGAGATCGGCGTGGGCAGCTTGTAATTCGGCGCTGTTGTGGGTGGGCGCGAAATTAAGGGCATACGGGCCCTGCCCAAGTGCTTCTAACGCCTTGGCTTTTTCAAGGCGAATTTCTCTAAGTTCCAAATGTTCAGGCCCCTGCGGCAACGCTTATTTCACCCACCCTTTGGGAGGCATACCCAGTGCCTCGAACAGTGAGGATGAGTTCGGGATTACGGGGATCGGGCTCGAGTTTGCCCCGTAAACGGGCCACATAAACATCAACCACCCTTAAATCCGCCGCGCGTCTGGGAGGGTAACCCCAAAGTTGCTCAAGAATCTCCGCTCTTGGTACTACGCAACCAGGTTCTCGAAATAACAACTCCAGAAG
>ERZ889217.1175-NODE-1175-length-13774-cov-7.523289_pt1 | contig 13774 bp, 6 predicted proteins | sample MGYA00521098_ERZ889217 | MGnify/ENA primary metagenome ERZ889217 (study PRJEB32303, sample SAMEA104408613) | aquatic metagenome | biome: Brackish water; feature: Pelagic; material: water | place: Baltic Sea | collected 2014-06-10T22:04:00 | depth 2,362 m ...
TACCGTAGTAGTGTTTTCTATGATTATGATTATTAAGACTTTTTTTTTCTTCTTCATCCCTCGAAATCGCTATCATCTTCGTCGTCGTCGAATTCATCTTCGTCGTTGTCGTATTCATCTTCGTCGTCTTCTACGATGTCTTCACTGAAATCATCGTCATTTTTGGCATTAACGGGTTCAGGGTTCTTTCTCTTCTTCTTCGTCGTCGCAATTTCTTTCGGCGGAGGGGGCGGTGGTGAGTCCTCCATTTTTACATCTTCTTCGTCTTCAATGCCGTTTAAAGCGCGCTCTAATTTCAGCCTTTGAATATAATGCTTGTAATCCTCAGGATCTTCGCTTTGCGCTGCTTCAATGAGGTCGCTCGTTTTATCCAACACTGAGTGTAAATAAATCATTCTCGTCGGAAATGGAACTGCTGGCTCGTCTTTTAAGATGCTGTCTCTGAAGTCTTGCAAAAGCTCTTCTTTGAACAAATCTGGAAATCTCTTCGCGTACTTCGCTCGAATAGCTTCCGTTTCTTTATCGGCTTGCGCGCGGGTAATGATGTTTTTAAGGATATCGATCTCGCGCCATTGTTGATTTTCTTTTTCGCGCACGACGGCTGTGAAACCACTGACCCATCGGTCTGGTTTTTTCTCTTCCTGGCGGAGGAAATACTCAAACTTTTCGCAGCCGTATTTAGGAGCAAGTTCTCTGGCCAAGTATTCAACATCGCGAATGTGCACTTCGTACTTGACACGCAACGAAAATGATGCAGATGTTTGTCCACTAAGATCAACGCGCAATCCTCGACAGACAGCTTTCCAATTCTTTTCTCTCGTGATGGCATTGTATCCACCTTGATGCAAAGCCTCGACGAACAAACCATACAAATCGAGCGGTTCACGACAAAACGATGGTTGGGTGTTTCGATGCGGATTTCCGTCGTGGTACAACGGTAACTTCTCGCGAAGCTTATTGAATGCATCGATGTGAACTTGTTTACGAACACCGGCTTCGTTCCAGCCCCATTTGAGCGCAAGTTCTACTCCTTGCTTTTTCAAAGCGACCATTTCGTTCGTCATATGAAAAGGCGTCGGATCGCACATTAAAGTACCAGTTCGCGTCAAGTACGGACTTGCAATCTTACCGTTTGCTGGTCCATAAACATCAGAGTTAAGGCGTCTCACGTCTTTAGAAACGTCAAATCTGTGAAAGAGGCAAATTTGTGGCCTACCATCAGAGGAAGGCGCGATGCCGATTTGTCGATCTCTTTTCGTAGGCTTGAATATAGGCATCGGCTCGCGCATGTACGCCATCAAATTTCGATCCGCGATTGGATTAGTTTTACGTATGATTAGCGGAGCACGCTCAAGTTCCCATGCAGAAACAGCAGTAGGCGACACTTTTCCTCCATTTTTCTCAGCGTCGATACTTTCAGATTTCCAAACTACACTAACCCCATCAAAAGGATCATCCTTTTTGACTTTCGTGACCTCGCCTAGATATTTAATTTTTTTTCCTGGATCCTTTTCGTTTTCATCTTCAATGATGCCGCGATCGAAGTCGTCGAAGACTTCGCCGTCGGGGAAATGCATCATTACTTTATCACCAACCTTCCAGTCGTAGTTCTTACCTCTCTCGTATTGTTCTAAAGTAACGATGTAATCACCTATTTGTCCGCTCGGAATGAGAGGACACGCTAATAAGCGCCTTTTCACTTCGTCTCCAACGTCTTCGTCTGAAGATGAATCTACTATAAGGCCTAGCTCAAATTCTTCGTCTGAATCTGCCGGTTCTTTGCGTTTCTTCTTCGTCTTCTTTTTAGAGTTCTTCGAAGCTGCGATTTGTTCGGTTTTCTTCATTTCCACTTTACTTGGTTCATCGATAAGTTCGAGGAGAAACCAAGCCCACGGTTCGTCAACGTGACCATCGTCGTGTTCTTCTTGGCCTCGGAACGCTGTTGCCTTCACGATGCAACGCTCATAGTTACGAAGTAACGCAGTGTCGACAAAATGCGGAGGAATCAATTCGTCCGAAAGATGAAATCTTTTCGTTTCTTTGTAACCTTTCATGCAAAGCATGACGACGTCGCCAGTTTTGATTTTCGAAGCGTGCTTGGCCAAACCTTCGGTATCAGAAAACGCAAACGTGTGCGCAGAAAGCCTCGCTGGATCGGTCAATTGTAAGACAACAAGCTTATGAAGTAACGCGGCGGCGGAGGTTACGTTCAAAGACACCTCTACAGCGTCATCATCCATCATTTCTTCATCGCCTCCATCGTATTCATCATTCGGGCCACCTTCACCGGGAGAATTCTTGATGAATTTTTTCACCTTTCCCATCCAAGATTGACGAGAGTTATGCCACGAAGGATCCATCACTTTAGAAGTGCGGCAGCAATTCTCTAATTGTAAAAATGCTTGCATCAAGCGCTTCAAGACAACGGATTCTGGAGCGTGCTCGATTATATTTGTGAGTTCTTGGTCACACGCGATGAACTTCTCGGTCCAGTTATAATCTTGTACCCAAAATGGTGTCGAATGCAAGAGATATTGCGCGACTGAAACGAGTTTCAGGGCTTTGGCGTGTGAATTTCCAAAGACTGACTCTCTTGAACCATCGGAGTTTTCTTCTATTTTTGAGTAGCCGTCATATTCGCCATCGATTGATTTTAAAAATTCCTTGAATTTTTCACGCGTCTCTTCTTCGGCGAGCTTCTCGCTCGTAACGTTATCGTACGTTTCTCCAAGAACAGATCTAGAAACCAAATTTGCCCATCTACAAATGTATTTTTCGTGCACATAGTTTGGATCGCACCAATTCGCGAGCTCAAAAAGTTCTTCGTTTGGGTACACAACGCCCCAGTTAGATGCAGCTTCGTATACACCATCGACGCTCATGTTGATTTGACGATCGGCGTCGTCCGCAACGGGTAAGTCGATGAGATAGTTGTCTGTGTATTCACCATCGTCAACTGGTGGACCGACGGACTTGACTTCTTTCTCTTCTTCGCCTTCAGAATCTTCGTCATTGTCGTCGTCATCGTCGTCGTTATCTTCTCTCATGTTTTCATGATCTTCGTTAGTTTTTTCCTTCGTCACGGCTGACTTTGCCGGAGAAGGTTTTTTCTCCTTTTTCTCCTCTTTAGGCTTTGGGGTACTGACGAACCATGAGGGTAACGGTGACTCTACAAACAACATACCGCTTCCATTTCTTCCACCGAGCTGGAAATATCGACGTCCTCGCATATCTTGAGCGACTGGTCTTCCATGTCGGAAAATTTGACGATCGTCGTTATCGCGATACCATCGAGCGGCTTGTCGCGTCCAGAGCATGCGCTTTTCGTTATCGTCTTTTGGCCTTCGCAAATTTGGATCATCAATGATAATTTGTTCTTCAGCAGCTACTTTTTTAGCTTGTTCTTTTTTAGGTTCCACTGCTACTACGATTTCGTCGGGCCTGTTTCGACATTTTTGTCGTAGACGCGGGTTATTGCAAGTGTGACAATCTCCGCATCTAAACACGCCTTTTCTACCTTGCTTATTTTCTTGAGTGTGAGGAGCTCGCGACTCCACGGCCACAACGGGCCTCTTCTCCTCTTCTTTAACTTTATTGATTACTTTTGGATTTTTCTCTTTGATTTCTTGTAGCTTTGCGCCCGCGACTGGAATCCTCAACAAATGCTCGGGAATGACTATTGGAATTCCGACATCGAAAGCTCTAATTCCGAGCGCCTGCCTCTTCTTCTCACGAATCTCATCAAGTTTATCCATCTCGTTTTCGTGAAACCCCTCAGAATCTGCCGCGATGATGACTAAAGCCGAGGCTAAACAAACTCGTAAGCTTGGTTCTAAATCCGCCGTGATGACGTTGTCCGCATCGTAAAGCATCAGTTCTTGTAGTTTCTCAATCGCTAATCGTGCACCAGTACGAATTCGAGCATTGCAGGGAGTCATCGGAAGGTGCTCTTCGATGTTTTCGATAGCCAATTGACGCCAGTTCAAAGATGCGAGATCTTGAAGGCCTATGGTTTCGTCTCGAACCGATCGCGCGTCGGTGAAACCCATTTTGGAGTTTCTCCTCATAGTTTCTGCCAAATCAACTGCGTCCGCGCGCGCTTCTATGGCGCGAATCGCACCAATGATGACGTCTTGAACGACCAATGCATCAGTTGGAGTGCACTCTGATGATTTTGATAGAAATGCGCGCGCGAATCTCTTAAGCGTTGTAGTCGGGACGTGGAAAACAGTCTCGTAAACGCTCGTAATGTCCCAAAGACTTAAAACTTCGCCAACAATTGCTGGCGATGCCCACGGGAACTCCTCTATTGCTCTCGAACACTTTGATGGATCGGCGATTCGAGGCGCAACGACGATGGGTTTATTTTTTTCTTTCAATGCGAGTTCGCGAGCTTTCTTTGCGGCTTCCTTTTCTGCGAGTTTTTGCTCTTTTCTTTTCGCGCGTTCTTCGTCGCGGAGTTTTTGTCGCTCTTTCCTATCGTGCTCCATCTCCGCGCGATCTTTTCTTTGTTTAGCCAGTTGATTGGCGATCATCGTCCATCGACTGAAAGAGATCAAGCACCACGGAAGTTTCCCGTTGTAAGGCTGGCCGTATTGTGAACTTTCCGAGCCTGGAGGAAGTAAAACGCCGGACTTGATGAGATGTTCGATCTGCGAGCATACGAAGAACCCGTCGCGTTTGATTTCGTTTTCAGAGTACGAAAACTCATCATCGTCGTCATCATCGTCGTCATCGTCGGTTTCGTCGTTTTCTTCTTCCTTATTCTCGTCGTCGTCGTTTTCCTTATCTTTGTCGTCTTTAACGATTGCAGAATTCTTATTAGAGTTCTTCTGCTGTCGAACGTCAAACTCGACTCTAGGCGCGTTCTTCATAGCCTCCAACGCAGTCGTAAACGAGCATTCCCAATCTTTTTCGAGGCATCTCTTAAACACGCTCGCAAAAAGCGCTCTTCTCCTCGTCGTTGCATACGTCGCGGCATACTTCACCCCGGGTTGCCCTAACTTATACCACGCTCTCGGAGTAACTAACCATATCGAATACCCTGGTTGTTTCAAATCGCTCTCGCTACCGACCTCATCGTAGGACACGCACCAATCCAAAACATCGACGAGTTTCAACGCATGCGGTGGTTTCAATTGTGGCTGCAACTTCTCCTTCAACAACACCGACGGTAATAAGTTCTCTCCGCCCTCTACCTTCCTCGCTTTTCCAAACACGATCAAATCTGAAGTCTTAATCGCGGACGTCAACGCGACGAGCGCTTTCTCGTCTTGCTTATCTCTCACATCGAAGTCTTCCAACAGTCTAATCGGTAGCGCGTGTTTCTTTTTTTTTTCTCGTCTTGGATCAAAATTTCCCACTTGCGCGTTTGCGAACATGTGCGTCTCGGGTTCGGGCGATATCTCGTACCTATTCCTTCGCTGCACGACGGTCAACGAAAGCTTGCTGCGCTGTTGTCGTTGTCGATCATCGCTCTCCGTGGCAGCATTAACGACAACGGCGGCAGCTCCTTCTTTCTGTTCATCACTCGCGGTCGTACCAATCCCATCCCCTTCCATATCCATATCCATACCAATCTCTCTCTCTCTCTCTCTGATTAGCGATTCTCAAAACTAGTGCAGAGATCCGCTAAAATATACTTCTAGCTTTCTTGGCCTCGAAGTTGTTCGTAATTAATCCTTCTTAATCTCTCTCTCTATTCTCTCTAAAACTAAACACGCACTGATTGATTTACAAATATGTTTTCAAATTCTCTCTTTCTTTCTCTCAACGAACGAACCAACGCGAAGAGTAACGCGGTCACGCGATCACTTAAACAGTCTCGTCGTCGTCGTCGTCGTCGTCGTCGTCGAGATCACGGCTTAACTATGCTCGATATGTGTACTTATTTAATAAAATAATCGCAGTACTAAGCGAGGGCTTTTTTATGCAGCTGCTCGTGTTGCTTGGGAATTTCCAAATCCCATCAGGAACGTTCTGAAAATTTTAAGTGAAGGAATTCCTGGATAATTAAGTTCAGCGCACGCAGCGGCGCCCGTCGAAGCTTCTTTTTTCGATGCGCGACTGCGCGGTGCGCGCTAAAACGTGCAAGCCTCGCGATCGTTCGTTTTCGTTCGCGTTGCGGCTGATTGGATCAAACAGCCGCAGCGGTCAAACGTGTAGAAGAGGTCAAACATGTGAAGACACGTTCTGAAGCAGATCTCTGAACTATGGTTTATTTAATTTCGATAGCGAAGCGGTTTAGTTCTTGTAAATCGTAAATTGGAACGATAAATGTTTTACGAGGGACATCGTGGGACCGCGTGGAGCAGACCTTTACGTCGTAACTGCTCGCATCATCGTGCGTAGTAAACACGTGAGTACTATGAAACCCTAAACATATCAATACGCCTTCTTCCATAGAAGTGTACATCTTTCTCGGTTCACTTCTTCAAAAGTAGCAAGAAATGAGAGGTTACTTGCAGCGGGCGTTGAAAACGAGCCGATCATCGGCTTCACAGGCGAAAGAAGTACTCATCGCAATCGCTCGTTTAAGGAGTTCTTCGTCGCATGCGTCGAGACGCTTTAATGGAAACGAGGATGATTTACGTGCGATGCGGTTCGTTACGGCGTCGAGGGAAATCGGGGAGAATAAATCGCACGTGGGAATAATGGAGGAGATCGTTGAAGAAGCCATGCAAAAGCTTGGAGTGAGTAGTAGTAGCAGCGCGAGCGGTCGAGATTTAGGAGTCCGTACGATTGCGATATTACTCGCGACGAAAGATTTCGTCAACGAAACGCAAGGATTAGAACTTTTACCTAAACTGTGCAGAGATTTGATTGAGAAAAAAATGGGCCGAGCGAGGGGCGGCGTAGAGCGCGTGAGATTGATCGGAGGCGTCTGTGAGTCCGTTATTAATGGGAGACAACAAACACAGAACGGGATATCGTTGACGATGGCGAGTTTTGGTGATAAAGATGTGAAGTGCGAGACGTTTCGTACTAAAGCGGATGAGTTGCCGAGTTTATCGTCGATCGAGGGATGGAAAGAGGTTATTAAAGGTGATATGCGCGGAGATAGTACTTTGTGTGTTACGTTTTCGAGTCCAGTGTTCGCTACTGGAGGCGTTATGTCAGTAGAGAGTAATGATGATGATGAAGATGACGATGAAAGTGATGACGAGGAAGAAAAAGTAGAGAAGCGAATATCTAAAAGCGGACCTATGTTTCGCCCGACTTTAGATCAGTTCTTGACGCGTCTGAAGCACGCGGTACCGAACGGCTTGATTTGCTTTGGAGGCGCTTTAGAGAATGGAAGTGAGAAGAATTCTGCGTTATTTTGTGATGACGATGTCTTCACGTCTTCGAATTATAACGACGGAATAGCGGTAGGATTGCTTTTATACGGAAGCGAATTAGACGTTGAAATGACTTCAATAGGCTCGAACGAGCGAGCAATTGGTCCTACTTTTCAAGTGACGAGCGCGAGTAGGTGTGGTACGGAAATTTTAGAGCTCGATTACCTGCCCGCTCGCAAAAGAATTCTTTCTGTTCTTGATACAATATCGCCCGACGATCTTAACAGAAAAGTTAGCATCGGCGTTGGAGCAGACGCAAGTAGTAAAAAAGTAGGCAACGACGATGATGATAATAATTATAAATATGCTCGCGGAGAAATAGTTAGCTTAGGAAATTTGGACGACTTCGCGAAAAGTAGGAGAATAAATAAAAATGCGCCTAAATTTGCAAGCGCAAACATCGCTGAAACGTTTTTGACTGGTTTGCGATATGGCGCAATTGAAATCAGTGGCGCGACTGTGAAAAACGGAGTTCTCGCGCAAATACACGTTGATGACAACGCGCATTCTTCACAACGAGAACTGATTATGAAAAAGTTTTCCAAGAAATCGAAACAACCCGTCGGAGCTTTATTTCTTTCCGACGTCCGAGCAAACAGAATGCTCGCGGCTGATTTCGCTGAAGTTTTGGGCGATAAAGTGAATGTTTCCGGAGCGTATGTTAGAAGAGAGATAGTCGGAGTGGGTTTAGATGCGCGCGAAAAGTTTGCAGTCACGAAATCATCGTCAACTGTATTAGCATTCTACGATCGTAGCAGGGAAAAGAATTTATAGTATACATTTGAAATGTACACACCCAATGTACACGCAAGTACATTGTAAAATTGTACACGCGTGCTATCATGCGTTTCTAGTTTATATCTACATCAATCGTTTTATCGTCTCCGTAGGATCGACGACCGCTACTACTACTACTACTACTACTACTACTGCTTGTTCGACGACTTCCTGGTTGTTGGCCGCCCATTCCGCCTGGTCCTTGTCGTCCTCCACCGTATTGTTGATTTCTTTGCATATCCTCCATTCGTTTTCTCGCTTCTGCTTGCATCTTTTCAACTTTTCCGGCAATGAACTGTGGGAAAAGTAAATTTACTACAAACGCGAGTAATCCAATAGAATAGAGCAACGTCCAAAAGATTCCACTCGAGAACAACCAAATCCAAAACACAAAGTTCACTATTTGCCCTGCTGGCGTTTTGCGTCCCTTTTGATACGCGTCTCTCGCCGCGGGCCAAGATTTTTTCACAAACTTTGTCAATCCAACGTTTTTATCAAAATCAATCACGGACTTGCGCATAGAGGCGACAATCTCGTTCGTCTTTGCACCCACTCCGTATCTAATTTCCAATCTATTTGCAGTTTCTCGAAACGAGGAAACGATTGCATCGACGGAGGCTTTTTCTTTTACCATCTTCACGAAATCTTCGTAAAAAGTTTTCTTATTGTTGTCCTCGTTTTTTTTACTTTTACTTTGAGACGACGACGACGACGAAGAAGAAGAAGTACTCGATTCCGCCGTCGTTTCATTACCTCGTCGTTCTCGTTCATTCGTCTTCCCTTTCTCACTGTTCTCCTCAAATCTTTTCAGCAATTCCCGTTTCTCGAAACAATCGCTCGTATCGACGCCCTACAAATATTTCGAAAGAGCGCGCAAAAAATGTCAGTCAGCGCTCTAAAACACAAAAGCGCACGCGCACACACACACACACACACACGCGAGCGTACAGTACTTTTCGAAAACTTCTATCCTATCAATGTCTCATTCAATGGTGTTCGTTTCGCATCACGGATTATCAGATCCGAAAGATGGTGTTTTTGAATGCATCGTTTAATCATCGACATTAATCAGGATCAAACAGACCACCAGGGTTTGTTTTCATATCCGATACAAACACGTATCGACCACGCGCGCGATCCTAACACGACTAAGACGACCGACCGATGCGAATAAAAATACGAAAAAAAGAAAGCCAGAGCATGCGGCGAATTTTGCGTTACCATTTCATCCAAAGCCCTCTTCAGCTCTCGCGCGGACATCGCCACGTTTCCTCGTTCGTTCTCGTTTTCATCCATCGCTTTGCTAGAGACGTGTTTTTGTTGGCCACCGCATTTGTTCTTCTTCCCCGATTGGCCGATCGAATTAGCGCGAGTCGTAGTCGTGATAGTACTGCTACTGCTACTGGTTCGAGTCGTGCGTTGCGCTGCCGCTGCCGTGCTGGCGTGGAAAAAACGGAAAGGAATCTGCGTCGTCGTGATCATGGCCAGTTTTAATGAGAAGTTCTTTACTCTCTGCTTTACCTTTAAAGCGCGATGGTTCTGATGAGCGATAACGCGTTTTGTTTGTTTTATTCGAAACTGATCTGCTTTTACTGATCTGCTGTCCACGACGCGGGCGGCAAAAACTTGTTTTGAAGAGTACGGCACGCTTTCAAGAAGAAGAAGAGAGAGTAAGAGTGTCACGCGTGCGCCTCGGAGATCGTTTTGTTCCTATATCGCGAACGCGTAAACGGAACGCGTACTTTTGTGTCTTGGTCAAACTTTAAAAGAAAAAAATGAGATCGTGTTTTAAAGAGTTCAGCGCGAACACGTGAACGCTTCCAAGAGAGAGAGAGAGAGAGAGAGAGAAAGAGGAAACTTCGTTTCCTCGCGCACGCGCCTCGAAATCGTTTTGTTTCTATCGCGAACGCGTAAACGTTGTCGCACAGCAAAGAAGAAAAGTATCATAAAGTATGCATAAGCGCGTTGGTCAAAAAAAGGAAGGAAGAAGAAGAAGAAGAAGAAGAAGAAGAATAAAATAAAATCGTTTCCATCATCATCATCATAATAATAAACTTTATTTAGTACAACGAGAGCGCAATAAAAAAGAAATGAGCGAAAACGAAGAAGAGCGAGAGCAGACGATGGAAGAGCGCGAGCGCTGGTTACGCGCGAGAGGGGTCGAGATCGAGACCTGCGAAGATCGTTTGCGAGAAGAAATGGAACGAAAACGAGCGCTTTTGAAGGTTGGAAACGAGGAAAACAGAGGACGAGAAGGCGATGATGATGATGAGAGTCAAGGCGTAGATAATGGTCGAGATGATCGATGTAGATGGTTAGTGTGCGTGAGAATTCCTTGCGATGCGAACGAGGCGTTCGAAGAGGTAAAGTTAAAGGTGGCGATCGAAAGACATGGGGACGTGTTTCCAGATTTAGTGAAACCGTTCTTCGTCGGCGGCGGATTGATCGACGTGAATATGGCGCAAGATGCCGCGATGAAGCAATTAGGGGCGGAGTTCGCACAGAAATCGAGTAATTTAGGCGTAGCTTTGCAGAAAGAAACCGCCATGGGTTCTACCGAGACGTTCGCGTTAGTTCGACCTTCGGAGAAGAACGGCAGAAGAGGCGTGTACATATACTTGGACGAAGTCGGGTTATTAAAGGGGAAACCGAGGAACGATCGCGCGAGTTCGTTAGCGAGCTCTGCCGGGTTCTCTAGTGTTTCGTTTCATGGCGACGTGTTCGTTGGTGCGGTGAAGACTGAGCCGCAACCAATGCGATCGGTTGATTTTTATTTACACGAAATGGATAGCTCAGCGAAATGGTTAAAATTGGCGCCGATGGAGAACGCCGAGTATTCATTGTCCATGAAAGAACTCGAAAATGCAATGAACACGAAAAATGGAGCCGGCATGCAAAGAATAAACATGGGCGGCGGTACTAACGATATCGACGGCGATGGTCAAATGCCTTCAGGCGACGGCGAAGGCTATCGATGGGAGCAAACCGAAGACGAAGTCGAGATCTCCGTATACGTCCCAGAAAACGTAACTGCGAAAGAAATCAAAGTCGGTTTCAACGCAGATTCCATCTGCGTCAAGAATAAGCAAACGAACGCAGAAATCATCAAAATAGAGAACTTATTCAAGAAAATTAGACCGGACGAATGTACTTGGACCATCGGTAAAACGCAGACGTCTACTCGTACGCTCGACGACGACACCGGTTACGTTAAGTGCGTCGTCTTAAGTCTCGCGAAGATCACCGAAGGCGAAAGTTGGCCCGATCTTCAGAAATAAATAAATATATACATAAATATATACGTATTATTCACGTTGAGATCGGTGTCGCTCGAGTTCGCCAGCGCCAGCATATATACAATATATAGAGAGAGATTTTTGAGCACTTTTATGAGGCGGCAGTGCCCAAAGTAAAGGCTAAATATGAGAAAACAGTCGCGTCGCGTTCGTCCATCGTATTAATTCGCTGGAATAGTTTACAATAATAAGTAGAGCATTTTTTGGATATGAAATTTTCACAGACTTTTTTCCTCATCAAAACCCGCGGCTCCATTAAGTACGCGCGGATATAAAAACAAAATCATGCCTCGATCGAAACCAAAAGAAGAAGAAGAGGAAGAAGAAGTACGAGCGCGTTCGTGTTCATCTTCTTCCGCGAGTAGTTCGATGTCTCGTTTAAGCACGCGCGCGATCGTGATCATGAGTGCGATGAGTTGTTCGTTGATCTCCTGCGAGGCGAAGAAGATTAGTTTGCGATTGAAAAAGGGAATCCAGTTGATCGAGAAGATTCCGCAGGAGAACATCTTAGGCGCGATCGCGGAATGCCTCGAAGAAGACGAGCGCGGTGCGTGCGAGGAGTATGGAAAGGAGTCCGAGTATGGTCAGATGAAGGACTGGGACGTGAGCGAAGTCGTGGACTTGGATTACGCGTTTTTCAAGAAAGATTCGTTCGATGGCGATTTGTCGAAATGGGACGTATCGCAAGTGACTTCGATGCGCGAGATGTTCAGTGGAGCTCGAGATTTCAGTGGGAAGAACGGGTTAGGTATGTGGGACACTGGGAACGTGGTCGATATGGGGTCAATGTTCGCCGAAGCTTCGAACTTCAAGGGCGCAGGGTTGAAGAAGTGGGACGTCAGGAAAGTCACCGATATGAGTTTCATGTTGAAAGACGCCGTGGATTTTAAGGAAGATTTGTCTCTTTGGCGACCAGTGAGTTGCACGACTACGTATGGGATGTTTCAAAACGCCGTAGAGTTCGAATCCGACGTGAAAGAGTGGGGAATGAAGAAGAAGGCTGATACGAAAGATATGTTCTTAGGAGCGGCTAATTTTCTCGGCAGGTTTCAATGCAATCATCCATTAAATGGACCACCGAGTACGTGCGAAGATTCTTTAGGAGGAAAATCTTCTTCTTCTACTACTTCTACTACGAGCAGCAGCAGCAGCAGCAGCAGTAGCAAGAAAGGTAAACCGGTTGCGATGAAATACGTAGCCGCGATGGGCACGACGGACAACGACTTCACCGAAGATGAAGTTCATCACGCTGCTACAACTGATTCGACGCAAACTTCATCGGCGTCTTTTGATAACCAACTCGAAGTTAATGCTCAAGCAGCTGCGGATTTAGTCGAAGCAGAGGATGATGAGCCAGTGAGTTCGGTACCGATGAACGTCGCGTACCCGCACCAGGCGGCTGAGGAAACTCCGAGTTCATCGTCATCGTCGTCTTCTCCGTATTCGTCTTCTTCGTCTTCATACGTTACGACAACGACAACGACAACGTCGTATTCATCGTCTTCATCACCGCCGTCGTCCACGTACGTTTCATTACCAGAAGAGGAAGCGACGATAATTGATTGCGATGATGGCGAGTGTCCAGAAGGGACGGCCGAGTCCATAAAGGATCTGCCACCAGACGAGCGAAAAGAAGTGAGGGATGCTCTCAATCTTAACCCATTAAACATAACCGGAGACGACGTCGACGAATCACGAACTGTTACATCGACCATAAGTAAAGATGAATTCTTAGAAGGCGAAAATGATGATGATAACGAAGACGGAGAAACCGTTGAAGTTAGTAAAGATCAAATCGAAGATCTCGTAGAAGACAAGGAAGCTTTCGATGCAGAGTTTGCGAAATTTATGGAAGCATCGAAAGAAGAAAAAGAAGCCGAAGCCGAAGCCGAAGCATCGAAAGCTGCGAAGATTGGTGAAGACGAAGAGCAAGAGAGGGAAGAAATGGAAGCTATTGCAGAAAATATGGTTTACGTTGAATCGGCTTCGATGACGAATCCTTTGAAAGTTAGAGCAGATGGCACAAAGTCAAAGACGCATATGGCGGTTCCGCAAGTGATTCCCGTGACTACTGAACAATCTTCTTCGAAGAAACAAAAGGGTCACCATAATCACGTGATGGATCAAATCGATGACGAAGACGTCGACGAGGAACTAGAAAGATTGAAAAAGAAACTGAACAGATTGCAATCGGAAACGCCAGAAGAGATTGAAGCAGAGAAGAGCGGCGTGAATAGACATAAACAACTCGACGATAAATCGTTTTATCGCGCGGTTTCAAAGTGCCTCCTAGAATCTTCCGCCGGTTTATGCGTTGAATACGGCGCCGTGACTCGATTTGGTATGATGCCAGACTGGGAC
>ERZ889217.1177-NODE-1177-length-13767-cov-116.568188_pt1 | contig 13767 bp, 15 predicted proteins | sample MGYA00521098_ERZ889217 | MGnify/ENA primary metagenome ERZ889217 (study PRJEB32303, sample SAMEA104408613) | aquatic metagenome | biome: Brackish water; feature: Pelagic; material: water | place: Baltic Sea | collected 2014-06-10T22:04:00 | depth 2,362 m ...
TGCTACGCACGCGAGCATCATCGGCGCCATGACGCGGTCTGTTTGCACTGAAAGTAGTTGAACGACAACAGAGGTACAAGTCATGTCTACCCGAGTTCTGATGGCAGCACTGTTGATCACAACAATGATGGGATCCCTGGCACCGTCCTTGTCATCGGCCTCCAAAAACAATGGATCGAGCCCTGCGCAGGAGCAGCTTTCCGGCAGCCACACCAGAACAGGTGACTTTTGATACCCAGATTTGAATCAGCACAAGTCTGGCGAGGCGTTTTCATCGAATAGAAGTAGGCGCAGTTGATTCCCGTCCATTGGGAATCCACCTACTTCTGTTGTGAGGAGTTCATGAATCCGTTCCAGCTGATGCTGCTGGCATCGGCCGCACTTGGCTTGGTGCTGCCTGCCGTCATCGCTCCTAAAACCGCAGCCGCAGGTGAACTGGCGTCGCTGAATGGCCGCGAGGCCATCAACGACTACATGGAGCAGCAAGAAATTGACGAACTCAAGGCCTGGCGATCCCAAAACCAGGTCACTAGCGTCAACCAGTTTTCCGACATACGGCCTTCCGACTGGGCCTATCAGGCTCTGAGCAACCTGGTGGAGAAATACGGTTGTGTCGCCGGCTATCCCAACAGCACCTACAAGGTTGGCCAGGCCATGACTCGCTACGAAGCGGCAGCCCTGCTCAACGCCTGCCTCGACCGCGTCACCGAGGTGACCGATGAGCTGCAACGCCTAATGGACGAATTCAAGAAAGAACTCGCCGTGCTCAAGGGCCGCGTAGATGGCCTCGAGGCCAAGGTGGGCGAACTGGAAGCTCAGCAGTTCTCCACCACCACACAGCTACGTGGAAAGGTCGACATGATCATCGGGGCCACCAACTACACCGGTGACGTCAACCAGAACTTTGCCAATAGCCCAGCCTTGAAAGGCAAAAAGAAACAGGAGGCAATCACCTTCAATTACCGGCTGCAACTCGATCTCGACACCAGCTTTACTGGCAAAGACCTGCTGTATACCAGATTTAGAACCGGTAACTTCTCTGGCAATTTTTCGGGAGATCCTATTGGACTCACCCACCTCGAAGACTCCAACATCAATGGGGATGTTCTCAAAGTTGACAAACTCTGGTATCAGTTCCCCGTAGGGAATTCCAAGGGTGCCAACGGCATGATCTTCGTGGGCCCCCGCACCGAGGGCTACTACATGCTGGCCAGCCAACCCACACTTTATGGCAATGGCAATTTCATCCTCAAGGAGTTGAAGGGTCGAGGAGCCTCCGGCGTGTATGGAAACTCAAGCGGCGCGGGCTTCGGAGCCTGGTGGCGGACAAAGAAGAATAGCGCCGGCAATCGATTCAGCATCAGCTCCAACTATGTCGCCCAGAATGGCAGCAACTCGGGTGAAGATGCTACGTACGGCGACGAGGGGCTATTCAACCAGGGCAGTAAGTCTAAATTTATTACCCAATTGGCTTATGGCGGCAGCCAATGGCAAGTGTCGACGGCCTATGCCTGGACATCAGCGGGCGCAACAATGGGGAAAGGCACTTTTTATGGAAGCAAACCGGTCGGCGTGGATCAAACTGCCAGCTCCCTGGCTCTTAATGCCTTCTGGCAGCCAAAGCAAACAGGCTGGATCCCCTCGATCAGCCTTGGTTATGGCGTCAACTGGTTCAGCGGAGGAAACACTGAGGGGCGCGACCAAACCATGGAATGGCTTGTGGGCTTTGAATGGGATAATATAGGGAAAGATGGCAATACTTTGGGCCTGGGCATCAGTGGCCCTCAGTGGGTAACAAAGGGGAGCCAGAGAGACAACGATTCTGGCCTTGCTGTGGAACTTTGGTACAAGTATCAAGTGACCGACAACATCTCGATCACACCTGCAGTATTTTACCTGAGCAATCCCCTAGGCAATGCAACAGTTGGTGACTTCGGCACAATCGGCTATCTCATGAAAACCACTTTTCGCTTCTGAATCCGAGAGGCCTCCCAGCCTCATAACATAGCTCACATCTAACCAGCCCCCATGCTCGGAGAGGGCTTTTTGCTGCCCACTTATCAACGAAAACAGACTCCTCAAGGATAATCAGGATGCAGCGGTGGAGGAGGCCCCGGCTGCAGCACCACAGGCACGCGTAAGCCTCAGAGATCGCCGCGTTCAATCAAATTGAGAGTATCTTCAGCACTCCCTCCATCAGCTCCAGGATTCGAGGCAGGGATGGAGTCATTGGCGGCAGGATTGACGACGGATTCCTTTGTTTTTTGGTTGAGTTTTTCGCGCTCACAGTTTTCGCCTTCACCGACTGGAACGCATTCAGCGCTATCGGCCAAGAGTTGGGCTTCTTCAGCAGAGAAGGGAATCAACGAAGCTGCATCCACAGGAGCCGCAGAGCCCCCGATCATGCTGGCCGTCGCCAGAAACAGAGCAAGACTGGTGCGCTGGGCCATGGACGAAACCAGAACGGAGGGATACAGATTTATTTTAAGAAAAGACGGCGCACCACAGTCCCTCTGTAGGCAGACGATTAACGCTAAAGGCCAAAGACGCACACCCATGTGTATCATTGGTCACCCAGCCCACATCCGCAGCAAGTTGGTCTGGCAGCGATAGAGAAGATCAAGGGCGTCGGACCGGCCATGGGCAGCAGCCATGGCCTTACAAGCCGTCTCCAACTCAAACAGCAATTCGCGCTGCTCAGAGGAACGGACAGCACTCTGCACCCAACCCACGGCGACATAACGCACTCCGTCCGTGACAGCCTCGACTCGATGCAGACAGCCGCTGGGGTAGACGATGGCCGAGCCAGCACGAAGCCGCACTAGCTCTTCTCCTAGGGGCAATTCAAGGGTGAGGGCGCCTCCGCTGTAGCTCTCCAGATCAGAGAGGAACAGTGTGAAGGACAAATCTGTTCGCCCTCCAGGCATGAACGGGTTGTCAACGTGGCGGCCATAGCCCTCACCCACGGCGCTGCGGCTGAACAGCAGACTGTGTATCTTCAGCGGGATGGCAGCAGCCCGGAACAAGGGGTGGGCATCGAGCGCAGACAGAACCACATCTGCAAGGGCTGCAAAATCAGGATGCTGCTTATCCAGTTGCCAATTGTTTTTCACCTCTTTGGCGTAGCTGCCAGCAGTCTGAGCACCGGGAAGCCAGGCAGAATCATCCAGATTGGTCAATCTAGATTGAAGCTGCTGAAGATCTTGGGCTAATAGCAGATTTTCAAGCGGAAAGTGCATGGCTAAACCAACCTGCGGAAACGACCGTCAGCACCCATCTTGAAGCAGATCGACACCCACCAGCCCCACGCCCTCCTGTGCTTTTTGCTACACGCCAGCGGCATCAATGAAGCGGGCAAGCAAAGCCTGACTGGATAAGCTCATGAGAAAAGGATGCAAGCAACCACTGTGCTCCCAAAGCTTTTCAAACATTCTGTTCTCAGCTTGGGTGTGCTGGCCATTGGCGCAGCCGCCACAGCCGTGGCGAGCAGCCTCAACGGCTTGGCGATGGCGCAATCCCGCGAGGTACGCGTCTATTCAGGCCGCCATTACAGCAGCGACAACTCAATCTACGAACGCTTCACCAAAGCCACTGGCATCAAGGTGCGGCTTCTAGAATCGAACGATGCGGCCATCATCGAGCGCCTGCGCAGGGAAGGGAACAACAGTTCTGCCGATGTGATGATTCTGGTTGATGCGGCTCGGCTCGACAACGCTACCCGAGAAGGGATGTTTCAGCCGATTCGTTCGGCTGAACTGATGCGTGACGTGCCCCTTTCCCTACGGGATCCCCAGGGGCGCTGGTTTGGCCTCACCAGACGGGTGCGTGCCCTCGCCATCAACCCGTCGGTGCTTAACCCCAAAACCATCAACACCTACGCCGATCTCGCCAAGCCTCAGCTCAAGGGGAAATTGTGCTTGCGCAATCGCTCCAGTGTTTACAACCAGTCGCTCGTCGCAGATCAAATGGTGCTGCGAGGCGATGCGGCAGCAACCCAATGGGTAAAAGGGATGGTGACCAACCTCGCCGAACCGGTCTTCAGTAGCGACATGTCGCTGGCGCGCGCCGTCGCGCAAGGTGAGTGCGGCGTAGGCGTCGTTAACAGCTATTACGTTGCCCGCATGCTCTCCGGGCAGACCGGCGCTGCCAACAAGACCCTAGCCAAAAAAATCACCATTAAATTTCCAAATCCAGCCCATGTGAACGTCAGCGGCGCCGGCGTCACCCGCTACGCCAAAAACAAACCGGAAGCGATCAAACTGATTGAGTTTCTCAGCTCACCGACAGGCGGAGAAGGGTATGCATCAGGCAGCTTTGAATATCCGCTCAAAGGGTTTGGAAACAATCCAATTCTGCGCCGCTTTGGCAATTTCAAATTTGACGGTGTTTCCTCATCCCAGCTCGGCTCCAAAACCCGGGCAGCCATCCAATTGATGGCTGCCAACGGCTGGGAGTAGCGGTTCGTGCAGCAAGCTGGTTCCCGTCTTTAAGTCGCAGACATTTCGTTGAGCACGGCCCGCGATCGTCTCCCCCTGTTGCCATGGCGCAACCGAATCGATCTATGGCGTGACATCAGTCGCAGCCGGGCCGGACTGGTTGCCTTGGTGATGGGGGTCAGCCTGCTGGCCATCCTGCCTTTGCTTGCCCTAGTCAAAGAAGTATTGCTCAGTGGCCAGGAGCAGGCCGCTGGTCTGGGGCCCGATGGACTCGCTCAGATTCGCGGCACCTTGCTTCTGGTGCTAGGGGAGGGCGTCCTCGGAGCCGTCGTGGGCACGACCATCGGTTGGCTGACGGCCGTATGTCGCTTCCCCGGCCGCCGGTGGCTGCGCATCGCCCAGCTTCTGCCCATGGCGTTTCCGGCCTATCTCCTGGCCGCCAGCTTGATTGACTGGGGCAGCTACCGCGGCCTGCGAATCCATGGCCTCGGCTGGGCGGTGGTGCTGCTCAGCCTGGCCAATTACAGCTATGTCTTTCTGCTGAGTACCGAAAGCTTCTCGGTGAGCGGCCGCCGCCTGCTGGAGGCCAGTCGCAGCCTAGGTGTCGGCCCATGGGCGAGCTTTTTTCGAATTGCCCTACCGATTGCTCTGCCTTCGATCGGCGCGGGCGTCGCCCTCAGCGCCATGGAAGTGGTCAACGAACTCGGCGCGGTGCGCCTGCTCGGGGTTCCAAGCTTGTCGGCCGGAATCCTCGACCGCTGGCAACTGGCCGGAGATCCCCAGGGGGCCGTAGCCCTGTCGTTGGTGGCCCTGGCCATCGTGGCGGTGCTGATCGCCTCGGAACGGCTGCTCCGCCAGCGCAGCCGCCGGTGGAATCTGGAGGGCTCCAATGGGGGCAACCATGCCTGGCAACTGCATGGCTGGCGGGCTGCCCTGGCCCAGCTGATCACGGCCATCCCCCCGCTCTGCGCCCTGGCGATCCCGATGCTCTGGATCCAGCAGGGCTGGGAGGGGCTACACAGCGAGCCGCTCGACGAACTGCTCCAGCTCTCTGGACGCAGCTTGGGCCTCGCCCTTGCTGCCACTGGCGTCACCGGATTCGGGGCCCTGCTGCTGGCGATCTGCCGGCGCTGGAACCCCCATCCGGTGGTGCAACAACTCACCTTCGTATCCGGCCTGGGATACGCCATTCCCGGCAGTGTTCTGGCCCTTGGCCTGATGGTGATCGGCGGCCCAGCCGGTCTGGGTCCGGTGCTGCTGTTGCTCTGGGGCTATGGCGATCGCTTTATCGCCGTGTCCAAACAGGGGCTGGATGCGGCCCTGGAGCGGATCCCCCCGAGCATCGATGAAACGGCCACCAGCCTGGGTTGCGATTGGTTGGGGGTGCTGCGTCGCATCCACCTGCCACTCCTGAAGGGCCCCATGGTGGTGGGCTCACTCCTGGTGTTCGTGGATGTGGTGAAGGAGCTGCCGATCACCCTGGCGCTGAGACCGTTCGATTTCGACACCCTGGCGGTGCGCGTGTTCCAATACGCCAGTGATGAGCGGGTGGGCGCGGCCATGGCGCCAGCGCTGTTGATCATGGTGTTCGGCTTGGCTGCCTCTCTCGCCCTGATACCAAGCTTGGAGCGGCGCAACTAGTCGCGGCCGCAACGGCACTTGCCGCCCTTCCACTTCGAGCATTTGCTCTGCTTGCAGCCCTTTTTCTTGTCAGCGCTGGGGCCGCGCTGGCCGAGGGGGGAAGGAGCGTCGTTGCTGGGGCCGATGGGCTTGGCCATAACGGCAACCTCAATTCAGAGGTTGAATTCTTGAATCAGCCTATGGAGGCCCAGGCCTGCCACGGGCGGACTTTGCGCTGCTTTGACGCCGGATTACAGGCGGTTGTGCCAATTGCAACACGTTTCCTTTAGGACGACTGTGGCTACGGTGCAGCTAGCGAATCGATCAACCCCATGGTGCATTCCACCACCAGCACCAACACCAACAACCCCGTGGCCACCGGGCCCGCAGGGCGGGCGATGGCCCAGCCGATGGAGGCCTCCCTGCTGGAGGGTCTGCAGCAGCATCTAACGATGGAACGCCAAGCCAGTGCGGCCTACTGGGCCATGGCGATCTGGTTTGGCGAGAGGGAGCTGCGGGGCTTCTGCCGGTACCTCAAAGGTGAGGCCAGCAACGAACAACACCACGCGGGGTTGGTGGCCGACTACTTGGTCGCCCGCGGCCAAACCGTGCAGCTGGAAGCGGTGGCACCACCCCGCCAGCACTGGTCAGGCGCCGAAGAGCTTTTCGCCGCCGTCTTCCAGATGGAGGCGGAGGTGACCAGCTCCCTGCAACAGCTCTATGCCATGGCGGAGCGGGCCGGCGATGTGCGCACCACCGTGTTCCTCGATCCGATGGTGCAAGGGCAGATCGACTCCGAACACGAGGCGGCCCATCTGCTGGGGCGGATTCGCTTCGCCCAGGCCAACCCCGCCGCCATGCTGGTGATTGATGGGGAGCTGAGCGAGGGCAAGCACGCTCCCGAATCGCTCGCCTGAGCCCGGCTCAGCAGGGCAGGGGCCGGTGGGTGAGTTCCGTCAGGAATGCCAGGGCGAGGCGGTCCCGCAGACCATGACTGCGGCCGAGCTGCAGGGCACTGACCTGCAGCTCCTGTCGGCGGATGCGCAGCAGCTGCAGCTCCTGCTGCAGGCGGCGCACCAAACCCTCCTCGCGACAGCGGCCCAGGTCATCTGCCACCTGCCGGGAGCGGCAACGTAACCGGTCTGCTTCCCGGCAGAGGCTGGCGACCAGGCTCTCCGATGCTGGGGAGCTGCTTGGGGGGATCTGACTGGACATGGCAGGTCTCAGGCTGCAGCAAAGGGCGCGGTTTCAATCAATTCCGGAGCCAGGCGCATGCCGGCTTCGCCGACGGGGGCCTCGATCAGCCGGGCCTGGCGGATGCGGGAAATCAACCGGGTGGTGGTCACCCGGGTGGTGCCGATCAGTTCACCGATGCGCTCGTGGGTGAGACGGAAGGGCAGATCGCACCAACTTCCGCAACGGCGCCCCAAGCGGCGAACCAGCAGCCCGAACAGGGCATGCAGGCGCTGCTCGGCGCTGCCCAGGTGGCGGATGCGCAGGAGCTGCAGGGTCCATTCGTTCACGGCATCGAAGCCTTCGCCTTGGCGGGGTTCGGCATCGCTGCGGAAGCTCAGGGCAGTGAGGGCCTCGACGCAGACGCCCTCACTGCAAAGGCGATCGACACAGAGCTGATCGCCCGCCTGCAGAAAGGCGAGGGTCATCCCTTCGGTCTCCTCGCAGGGGCAGTAGACGCGGGCCACCCCATCGAGCACCTCGATGCAGCTGCCACTCGGCCGGCGAGCCGGATCCAGCAGCACGGTCTGACCTGCCGGCATGCGCACGGCGGCAACGGGATCGTCGGGAAGGAAGCGGAAACTCATGGCCGAGGGGAAGGGGCTTATTGCGAATGACTCGCAACCTAAACAAGCGCCCGCCCCTTTTGCAAGCGATTCTCAATAACAACTGCCAATTGCAACCAGGCTTGGCGCCGGTGCGGCGCCCCAGTTGGGCGGCACAAAAGCCCCAAAGATGGAGCGAGCGATGACTGGCTAGAGCCAGTCGCTGATTGCGTTTTTTGCCAACTTTTACTGCCAAGGCAACATCATGTTGGGGCAGATCCATGCTTTGTGGCCCTACGCAACAGGCTCCTGCCAGATAGCTTCGCCCTGGTCAAGATATGGTTGTTTCCCACCAATGCTGGGGAGTACTTTTTCATGGTGAACCGCAAGATTTTGTCCAGCTGGCCCTGCCACCGGATCGGCCTGCTGGCCGCAGCTGCAACCGCATTAGCTGCAGCTCCCGCCCTGGCCCAGTCGGACACGCTCTACAAACTCGACACCAAGTGCAGCGTCAAGGGCGGGGCGCCCCAGGCTTGCGTCATTGAGGCCGTCAACGAGGGCAGCGCCACCCTCTACCGCCACATCATCGGCAAAACCGTGGACACGATCCGCGTCACCGACAGCCCCGTGCGGATGAGTGTCTGGATCGATAGCACCAAAACCTGGAAAAACCTAGACAACGCAGCGGCGCTCTTTTCCACCAACACGATCTGCTTCAACGGTCGGGATCTCTGTGCCGTCAACCCCAACTACCTCAACAGCGTGCGGGAAGATCGTCCCGACGCCACCGCCGGCCGGGATTTGATCAAGGTGCAGTTTGGCGCCGACGGCCGGATCAACCTCACCTGCTACGACGACGGCTGCAAGGGGGTCGGCCAATGAGACACTCCCTAAACGGCCCCCTGGCCGGATTCGGCCTAGTGATGGCCGGTGCGATCACAGGTGTGATGGCCCTGCCCATGGGCGCAGCCCTGGCCTTTGAGCGCCCCTTGCCGCAGAGCAGCACCGCCGCACTGTTCGACCAACAGGTGGCTCGCGGCGGCGGTGGCGGCGGACGCGGTGGCGGAGGAGGTGGCGGACGCAGTGGCGGCGGTGGCGGCCGTTTGGGTGGCGCCGGCGGCGGCGGCGGCCGCAAGGCCAGCGGCCACAGCGGCTTCAGCAACAGCGGCCCCGGACTTAACCGCGGCTCCACCAAGCCCGCAGGGGGCTGGAGCAGCAAGGCCCAAATGGGCGGGGGCGGGCCATCCCTAAATCGCACCGCAGCAGCGACACGCCCCGCAGCATCGACCCGTCCGGCAGCGGGGTCTCGCCCCGGCGGCTCGTTCGGCAGCGGTGACCGCATGGCCAGTCGGGACAAACCCGCAACTCGCGACCTGAACCGGGATGTGAACAGGAACGTCAACAGGGATGTCAATCGCAACGTAAACCGCGATATCAATCGGAACTGGAGCCGCAACGTCAACCGCGTCAACACCTATCCCGGCTGGGCCCGGCCCGGTTGGGGCGTGGCTCGGCCCTGGAACCACGGCTGGTATGGCGGCTGGAGCACCCCTCCCAGCTGGGGTTGGTGGGGCGCGCGGGCTGCAACCTGGGGAATCGCCAGCCTGACCACCGCAGCCATCATTAACGACGCAGTCAGCAACGCCATTGACGACCACAATGACTACATCGTTGTGGCCAACACGAACTACGAGTTGCTCTACGGAACGGTCCAACCGACGAGCAGCGATTCGGTCAGCTTCGTGATCAAGGTGAACGGCTCTGAGTACCAGCTCAATGCCAACTGCAACCGCGGCACCATCAATGGCCAGGACCCCAGCAGTGCCGCTGAAGCCGAGCTGCTCAATGCCGCTTGCCAGGTGGCCTACGGGTCGGCCTGAGGTTGCTGCACCGGGCGCAAGGCCCTGATGCTCCAGGGCCCGCGGCAAACTCCGCGGGCTTTTTTGTAGGTCAAAATCCAGCCAATCATCGCTGCAGAAACTCTTGAGCCGCTACTTAGTTCGCCCAAGCCACCGACTATCAATGCCAGCCAAGTTATTGCACTTCTCACAAAGTTCTGCGTTATCTGCAGCTGCCTGCCTCTGCATCGCAGCTACCCCTGCCAAGGCCGAGCCCTGGCGCAGCAGCGTCGAGCTCTATGGGCCAGTGCCCCTGAGGCTCGACACCACAACCACGGTTGTAACCCAAAACAACCGCAGCGTGACCACCGAGGCCGTGCTGAACCTGGGCCAGGTTCTCGACAATCTCCAGTGGATCACGGCTGTGCGAGGCAGTGTGGAAAAGGGTCGCTGGGGTGTGCTCACCGACCTGAGCTACACCAAGCTCGGCCAGGAGGATGGGGCCACCACCCCCAACGGCTTGCTCACCGGCCGGGCGAGTGTGAATGTCAGCCAGGGCATCTACGACCTGGCAGTGCGCTATCGCTTTGGGGAGCCAGAGGCGGCGGTGGGCACACCCGGACAATTCAGCCTGATCCCCTACGCCGGCATTCGCGTCATTGATGCCCAAATGGATGTCGCTGCCCAGGTTGATCTGGGCAACATTCTCAGCGTTCAACGACAGGGCAACTTCGGCCGCACCTGGGCCCAACCCCTGCTGGGCACCCAGGCCAGCCTGTTTCTCTCACCGCGGCTGCGGGCCTTTGCCCGCGCTGATATCGGTGGCTTCGGGCTGGGCGGCGCCAAAGATCTCTCCGGCAATGCCCAGATCGGCCTGGGCTACGCGGTGGGCAACAGCACCGATCTGAACATTTCCTGGCGCTATTTCGGGGTTGATTACAATAATGGTGACAATCCAGACAGTGGCTTCAGCAGCTACCAGAATGGCTTGGAAATTGGTTTGAAATTCTTCTTCTGATCCCCATGGCCCGTCGTTCCTCCTTCTTTTCAGACTTCAAAGCATTCATCAACCAAGGCAACGTGGTTGGACTAGCCGTTGCCGTTGTCATCGGCGGAGCCTTCGGCAAGGTGGTGGACGCCATCGTCAGTTTGGTGATGACCTCCCTGCTGGCACCAGCTCTCAAGGCTGCAAATGTGGCGGCCATCAGTGAGTGGCCCGCCGGCTTGGTGATCGTCGCCCTGATCAATTTTCTGGTGATCGCCTTTGTGGTGTTTCTGATCGTGCGGGCCATCGAAGCGATGAAGCGTGGCGATCAGGCCGCCGCCGGCCCCGACCCCCAGGCCCAGCTGGCAGCCGCTGCAACACGGCTGGCCGAAGCCCTCGAGCAACGTCAACTCTGAGTGATATCCAAACTCTGAGTGATATCCAAGCCAGGCGGCCTGACGATGCAGCGGAAGCCCATGTGGCTGGTGCTGGTATCGATCCCCTGGGCCATACGGGCCGCAGGCCGGTAGCGACGGCAATAGCTGGGGGCACAGAGAAAGGAGCCGCCTTTCACCACCTTGCGCGGCGCAGCGCCGTGCTGGGAGCCGGGGTCGATGCTTGCCTGCTTGCGGGCGCTCTGGGCCTCGGCGCAGCACCCGGCCGGCCCTGGCTGATGGGGGCCATACCAGCTGTCGGTCCATTCCCAAACGTTGCCGATCATGTCCACCAGGCCGTAGCCGTTGGCGGGGTACGCGCCTACCGGCGAGGTGAGCTCCCAGCCATCCAGGCAGCTGTTGTGATGGGGGAAGTCACCCTGAAAGGTGTTGGCCACGGGCACTCCGCCGGGATGGAGTTCGTCGCCCCAGGCATATTCGCAACCCTCCCGCCCGCCCCAGGCAGCCCGCTCCCACTCCTGCTCCGTGGGCAGTTGCTTACCGATCCAGCTGGCGTAGGCCGCTGCATCGGCGTGGGCCACATGCACCACCGGGTGCTGGCCGCGGCCCTTGATTGAGCTGCCGGGGCCCTCGGGATGGCGCCAGCTGGCGCCGGGCACGTACTGCCACCAGCTGTAGTGGTTGGCCTGCCCTACGGGTCCGGCCGGTGGCACGAACACGATCGAGGCCGGTTGCAGCTGGGCCGGATCTGCATCGGGGTAGAGGGCCGAATCAGCGAAGCTCTCAGCCAGGGTTCGGTAGCTGGTGGCCTTCACAAACTTCAGGAACTGGGCATTGGTGACCGGGGCCCGATCGATCCAGAACCCCGCCAGCTCCACCCGGTGGGCCGGCGCCTCCTCCGGATAGTGCTGGTCAGAGCCCATCCAAAACGAGCCCCCCGGAATCCACACCATGCCGGATGCCGGGGGCCGCTTCGAGGGCATGGATCAGGCAGCGCCGCTGGCAGCCTGTTCGAGTTTTTCCATCACCCGCTCCAGGGAGAAGCTGGCCGCCTTCTGGCGCGGTGGGAACTCCACAAAGGTTTTGAGGAACTCGCCCACATAGGTCTGGGCCGGAACCAGGAGGAAGATGTGATCAAACATCCAATCCCAGTAGGTGTTGGAGGTGATGTCGGCCCGCTCATAGGGATCGGTGAGCAGGTTGAAGATCTTGGGCACCCGCAGCTCCACGAAGGGCTCGGCCCAGATCTGGCAAGTTCCCTGCTCGCGCTGCTCCTTGAACACAAACTTCCAGTTGTCGTAGCGCAGGCCCACCAGGTCGCCGTCGTCGGAGAAGTAGAAAAACTCCCGTCTGGGGCTCTTATCGGTCCTGCCGCACCAGTAGTCGAGCATGTTGTAGCCATCCAGATGGATGCGGAACGTTTTGTTCCCCACCTGGTATCCCGTGAGCAGTTTCTGCTTGATCTCCGGCTCGCCGGCTGCTGCCAATAGCGTCGGCAACCAGTCGAGGTGGCTGCAGATGCCGGTGATGTTGGTGCCAGCGGGGATGTGGCCGGGCCAGCGCACCAGGGCCGGCACCCGATAAGCCCCCTCCCAGTTGGTGTTCTTTTCGCTGCGGAAGGGAGTCATCCCCGCATCGGGCCAGCTGTTCATGTGGGGGCCGTTGTCGGTGCCGTACATCACGATCGTGTCGTCGGTGACGCCCAGCTCATCGAGCAGGTCGAGCATTTCGCCGATGCATTCGTCGTGATAGATCATCACGTCGTGATATTCCGACTGCCAGCGGCCGCTGCGGCCCACATCCTGCGGGCGCGCGTAGGTGCGGAAGTGCATGTGGGTGGTGTTGAACCACACGAAGAAGGGCTCCCCAGACGCCACCGCATCGCGAATGAAGCGCTTGGCTTCGGCCATAAATTCATCATCGGCGGTTTCCATCCGCTTGCGGCTGAGCGCTCCGGTGCTCTCAATCCGCTGGCTGCCATCGCCATTGGCCCAGCAGTGCAGCACGCCGCGGGGGGCGAAGCGCTTGCGGAAATTGGGAAACTCAGGATCATCCTCCTTGGGGTAATCGCGCAGTTCCGGCTCTTCCTCGGCATTGAGGTGGTAGAGGTTGCCGAAGAATTCGTCAAAGCCGTGCATCGTCGGCAGATGCTCGTCGCGATCGCCGAAGTGGTTCTTGCCGAACTGGCCGGTGCGATAACCCTGGGGCTTGAGCAGCTCGGCGATGGTGGGATCTTCGTCCTTGAAGCCCTGCTCGGCGCCCGGCAGGCCCACCTTGGAGAGGCCGGTGCGGAAGACGCTCTGCCCGCTGATGAAGGCGGCGCGGCCGGCGGTGCAGCTCTGCTCGGCGTAGTAATGGATAAACTTGGCTCCTTCCTTGGCCACCCGGTCGATATTGGGGGTCTGATACCCCATCAGCCCGTGGCTGTAGCAACTCAGATTGCTCTGGCCGATGTCATCGCCCCAGAGGATGAGGATGTTGGGCTTTCCGTTCGGCATGGGTGGGGAGGGGGCAACTGCACCTGCTTTCAGGATGGGGAGGGGGGCTCCCCAGGGCGGGGAATCAATGCACTTCTTCACATGCACTTGGGGGCCTAGCCCTATATTCCCCAGGGATATTTGCGCAAAAATAAAAAATCAGCGCGCAGCGCAAGTCAGGCACGCAAGTTGGCCTGCCAGCGCAGGAAAGGAATGGATAAAATAATTGTTATGACCA
>ERZ889217.1178-NODE-1178-length-13759-cov-14.777802_pt1 | contig 13759 bp, 14 predicted proteins | sample MGYA00521098_ERZ889217 | MGnify/ENA primary metagenome ERZ889217 (study PRJEB32303, sample SAMEA104408613) | aquatic metagenome | biome: Brackish water; feature: Pelagic; material: water | place: Baltic Sea | collected 2014-06-10T22:04:00 | depth 2,362 m ...
ATTTAAGAATTGGCGTCCACTTGAGCGTTGCTCGGGTGGGCGCCAATTTTTGTTTATGTCAAAACTCTATTCAGCTCTAGCTTCTCTGAAATTCCTCAACCGCTAACTCACCAGACAACGCACGGGTATACCGTGCCACCATTGCCCCACTGGACCAACCAGCAGCCGCTCTCACCGATGCCTCAGACACGCCACTCCTGAGTGCCTGTACAGCCCAGCCACGCCGCCAAGCGTGAGCGGACGGCGCACCAAGCCTCTGCAACAAAAAACGCACAGCATTTGGTGTCATCCCAAACACTGAACCCTGTGTACGCCCACCAAGGTGCCCACGAACTTACGCTCGGGGTGTTACACGATTTTTGTACTACGCAAAGAAGCGGAGGAATACCCACGTGTTTGCAGCGGTCTTCACCAACAACCCATGCTGATAGCTCACGCTGTCCATGGACTGAAACGAGGTGCCATTGATGGTGACCCCGGTCGCGGCTCTGAGCATGATGGCATTCGCTAAGCGACCGATGTCAATACGGGTTCCAATCGGAAACGCCACTGTTGCATCAGCTGGGATGGTGATCTCGGCGTTAACCGTCGATGTGATCATCTTGCCGGCATCGGCAAGTGCCAAGGTGTAGAACGTTGTGGCGATATTCATCACCGTTTGGGCTGTGGCATAACTGCCAGCCGCACCCGTTGCACCCGTTGCACCCGCTGCGCCCGTCGCACCTGTAGCACCCGCTGGGCCGGTAACACCGAGCCTGAGGCGCTTCTCGGTCTTGGCGCGACACTTGCCGTTTGACGAGTACCGAACGACATCAGTTTTTTTATTGGCGCAAAGCACCACATTGTTCGCAGAAGCGACCGTTGCGCCGAAACCTGCAGTGAGCGATGCGACTACGGCAACAGCAATGACGGACTTTCGAATCATGGTGAGTCTCCCTATGGTTGAGAACAAATAATTAACTACCCAACCCACCTTACCTCGCCCTATTGTGCACTCGTGGCTTTTTATTTCACGGAATAGTCACCTTGTAGGGCTGCAATGGTGGGCGTGACGGGACTCGAACCCGGGACCTCCACCATGTCAAGGTGGCGCTCTAACCAACTGAGCTACACGCCCGAAAGCACCGTCAGCCTACACGCGCAGGCGTAACGGCCTACACGCGCAGGCGTAATGACACTTCGTTGGCCAACAGCCGACCAGCACGCGTGAGCACGAGGCGATCACCGTTGCTGCCCGACTCCACCCGGCGCACCAACTCCCCCATCTCCGCAACATCACTCGGGTCGAGCGCATCAAGCGGCACACCATCACGAGTGCGCAACTGCAACTGCAAGCGCTCCAACTTGCGCGTTGCGGCATCCAACTCCTCGAACGACGACTCCGCTGGGCGACCAGCCTCGATGAGTTCGATAAATCGATCAGGCGTGCGCACATTCCACGAACGGCGACCATCAACATGCGCGTGGGCTGCGCTGCCGAACCCGGCGTAGTTGCCGCCACTCCAATAGATGGCGTTCAACTTGCATTCGTGACCAAGCTTGGCCCAATTGGAAATCTCATAATTCACATAACCTGCAGCGCCCAAAATGTCGTCGACGATGTCATATTTATCGGCTTGGTCATCGTCATTCGGATGCCGCGCGGGCTGATCAGCCAACGCCGTACCCGCCTCGACCGTCAGCCCGTAAGCCGACACGTGTGGTGCGCCGAGTGCCACCACTTGTTGCACTGTTGCTGCCCAGTCATCGAGCGACTCGCCTGCCCCGCCATACATCACGTCGAGATTGAACGTGGTGAAACCAGTTGCGGTGATGGCGTCGACTGCACGCACCACATTGTCGGGCGAATGCGTGCGACCCAACGTTGCCAATACGTGGGGCGACGACGACTGCATGCCAAGGCTCACCCGATTAACACCAATCGAGCGATACACCTGCAACAGCTCCACCGTTACGTCGTCGGGGTTGCATTCAATGGTGAACTCGGCATCATCATGACGCGCGATGGCGTCGAGCGCATGCACCAACTCGTGCGGGCTTACATGTGACGGCGTGCCCCCACCCACAAACACTGCTGCAGCGCGCGGCGAGGGTGCAGCACGTTCAATCTCGGTGCGCAATGCCAGCAAATATTGCGACACGATGTGAGCTTTGTCGGTGAACGTGGCGAACGCGCAATAGTCACACTTGTGCCGACAAAACGGCACGTGCACATACACCCCGAAACCGATCTGCTCGGCAGGTGCGCAGGTAGACCAAGTCACGTTTGTGGGGGCACGAACACCAACCCAAGGCTGGCTAAACGCGCCGGAACTTCGTCAACACTCACATCGAGCATGACCGCAATCGCGCGAATGTCGTGGGCTCGCACCGTGATGACCTTGCCATTGAAGTCTTGCCGCTGCACCTGAATCATGCGTAGCAACTTCTCGAGCATCGAAAACTGTGGGCCCTGCATCTGGGCCAACTTGGCCACGTCGATGCGCAACTTGCCCTGCGGTGCTGATGACGAACCGGGCTCAACCCGCAACGGGTCGCGCGGCAACAGTTGATCAACACCTACGTCATAAAACCGTGCCAACCGCTCGAGGCGCGGCACCGAAATGGCTCGCTCGCCACGCTCATAGGCGCCGAGCACCGACGCCTTGAACTCGTTGTTGCTGCGCGTCTCCACATCGCCCAGCGACATGTTTTTTTGCAGACGAATCGAGCGCAAACGTTCGCCGACCAGACGCAAAAACGGCGACGACGCCTCATCGGCATCATCGGCCATGTTGTTGTTGTCGTTCATGCCAGACCAGATTTCATTGTGGGTTTATTCATGCGTTACGAGCTGGCGCGGCGGGCAACCAGCAGTGTTGCTGCCACCAGTGTGGCAGTTTCAGCGCGCAAGATGGTGTCACCCAATTGCACTCGTGGCACACCGGCGGGCAGTTCGTCTTCGGCGAAACCCCCCTCGGGGCCCACTACCACGAGCGACACACCAGCATGTAGCGCAACGCCATCGGGGTCGGCCACTGCCGCGCCATCGCCTGCACACACTTCGTGCAACTCAGCCAAACCAACGATGTTGGGCAACCACACCCGACGCGATTGCATGGCAGCCTCGCGAGCCACCACGCGCAGTTTGCGCAACTGTTTGTCGGCATCTGACCAACGCACCACCGAATGCTGCGTGGGGGCCAAGATGATCACTTCGTCAATGCCGATCTCGGTAAGTTTTTGCACGGCCCACTCGTTGCGATCACCTTTCACCGGCGTGAATGCCACTGCACAACGCACGCTCGGTGCTGCACTTACCACCACTTCGCCAGAAACTTCAAGTGCACCATCGCGCCACACGCAGGCACGCCATTGTCCACGACCATTACTGGCCGTGACCGATTCGCCATCGCGCAAACGCAATACGCGGCCAAGGTGATGCTGGTCCTCGTCGCCCAATGTTGGCGAATCGAGTTGGTCGACAAACACGTGCGCTGCAGAATGGCGCAACGCGTGAATCACGAAAAAGCCGATTTGATTTTGGAAACCAAACCTTCTTCGGTGACCACTTCACCACGCAACTCGGCAAAGCGACGCAACAACGATTGCTCGTCATTGCTCAACTTGGTGGGCACCGTCACCACCAGTCGGGCTCGGAGGTTGCCGCGACCGCGTGCGCGACCATTGTTGCCAAGGCGCGGCACGCCGCGACCACGCAAAACAAACTCGTGACCATGTTGCACACCAGCCGGCACCACCAAATGCTCGATGCCATCCAAGGTTTCTAAATCGAGTTCGGTGCCCAGCGCAGCCTGCGCGATTGACACTGGCACGTCGGTTACTAAATCGTCTTCTTCGCGACGCCACTGCGGGTGCTCGGCCACACGCAGGTGCACGAACAAGTCGCCTGCTGCCCCACCACGCGGGCCAACTGCACCGCTGCCAGTGAGGCGCAACGTTTGCCCCGTTGCCACACCAGCAGGCACTTCAACAGTGAGCATGACTTCTTCAACCTTGCGACCCTCGCCACGACACGTGGCACAGGGCGATGCAATGGTTTGCCCGATGCCGCTGCAACGCGAACAAGCACTCGTGGTGACCATTTGCCCGAGCACACTTTGCCGCACACGCCGCACTTGACCCGCGCCGCGACACTCACTGCACGTGGTGGCCGATGTGCCTTGGGCGGCACCGCTGCCATTGCAGTCACCGCATGCCACGGCACTGCGAATACGCAACTCTTGTTGTGAACCAAACACGGCATCCACCAACGACAACTCGAGAATCTTTTCTAGATCTTGGCCACGGGGTGGGCCAACCGGGCCCTGACGGCCACCAAATGGTGAACCACCGCCAAAGAACGCATCGATGATGTCACCAAACCCGCCACCACCAAACGGGTCACCGCCACCACCACCGCTGCCGCTGATACCCGCTTCGCCGAAGCGGTCATAGCGTGCGCGAGTTTCGTCGTCGCTCAACACCTCGTAGGCGTGTGACACCTGCTTGAAGCGTTCTTCGGCTTCTTTGTTGCCGGGGTTTTTGTCGGGGTGCAACTCGCGCGCCAACTTGCGATACGCGCGTTTGATTTCGTCGGCTGACGCAGAGCGGGCAACGCCCAGCAGCTCGTAAAAATCTGTCGCCATGATCTGCTCAGCCTTCGGTGAGTCGGCGACCCAGGCGATCGCTCACCACTTCGACCGTTGCCAACGCTGCCGGATAATTCATACGGGTTGGCCCGAGCACGCCCACACTGCCCACCGTTTGGCCATCGCGAATCACCGGTGCCAACACCACCGAACACACGCTGAGCGGCTCGACACCGGTTTCGGCGCCGATGGCCACGCTGACACCACGGCTCAACATGTCGCGCACCAACGACACCACCACATATTGCTGCTCGAGTGTTTCGAGCACCGAGCGCACTACTTCAACGGCGTCAAACGATGTGGTCAAACTTGCGGTACCGCCCACGAACACGCTGTCGCGACTGTGGCCGCCCGACACTGCAGCCACTGCGCGACCGACCAATGCTTCGACTTCAGCGTCGACACCAGCGTCGCTGCCACCGTGACGCGGCTCGAACGGTGCCTGCCCGAGTGTTTTGCCCACCAACGTTTCGTTGAGCCGTGCATTGGCCAAAGCAATGTGCATTTCACTTGGGGGTGTCGCGAAATCGATTTGTTCGCTTTCAATGTCGCCATTCGACAACACCGCCACCACCGTGCCGACGCGATCATTGAGCGACACCACATGCGCCGAGCGCACCACAGCTTCTGATACAGACGGCCCCGTGACCACCGCGGTGTAGTTAGTGAGTTGGGCCAGCAACAGCGACGTGCGGTGCAGAGTCTCTTCGAGACGAACATGGGCTGAATCAAAAAAGTCGCCGAGACGCTGGCTACTCACAGCACTCAAGCGCCCAGCTTTGGCCACATCGGTCGAGGTGAGATGGTCGACATAGAGCCGATAGCCCTTGTCCGTGGGCACGCGGCCAGCCGACGTGTGCGGCTGGACGAGGAAACCGTCGGCTTCGAGTGCAGCCATGTCGTTGCGAATGGTGGCTGGCGACACCGACACCCCAGGCAACGAAGCCACATGATTCGAGCCAACGGGTTGCCCGGTTGCTACATAATGCTCGATTACCCGCCGGAGAACGGCGATTCTGCGGTCATCAACACCACTCGTAGCCATGGTCGTGCCTACCAGACTACCGAGGCAGGCAGTGGCTGCTGGAACCACACCGGGCTATTTGCCGCTGAGCAATTTGTAGCGACGCAACGATTCGTTGCGCTCGTCGCTGTGATTCACCATCGGTGCAACATAACCGTTGGGCACACCAGCCGGGTTGTCGCTTGGCGTGTGCACGAACTTGTCGGGCACATTGACGAGTTCGGGAATCCACGTGCGCACATACGCGCCATCGGGGTCAAACTTTTCGGCCTGCATCGCGGGGTTAAAGATACGAAAATATGGTGCGGCGTCGGTGCCAGTGCCAGCAGTCCACTGCCAACCGTGATTGTTTGATGCAATGTCGCCATCCACCAAATGTTGCATGAAAAACTTGGCACCCCACTGCCACGGCAGATGCAGATCTTTCACCAAAAAGCTGGCCACGATCATGCGCACGCGGTTGTGCATCCAACCTGTGGCCAACATCTGGCGCATGCCGGCATCCACAATCGGATAACCCGTTTGCCCGGCGCACCATGCCGCAAAACGCTGCTTGGCGCGATCGTCGGTGTCAACGAGCATCGGCTCCATCTTGGGCTGCAGATTTTTCCAAGTGGTGCTTGGTTGATGATGCAACACATCGGCATAAAACTCGCGCCAACCCAGTTCGCTGCGATACACATCGTGATTGGTGTCGGGGCGCAACTCGGCGAGCAACTGGCGCGGATGCAACACACCGAATCGCAGATACGGCGACAACTTGCTGCTGCCATCCCGATCGGGGTTGTTGCGCTCCTCTTTATAACGGCTCAGTGCGTCACTGGCAAAATGTTCCCAGCGATCCCACGCGGCAGGTTCGCCAGCCACAGGCAGCTCGGCTGCGAGTTCGGGGTCGGGCGGAATGCCGTCGCACTTGATGTCGGGGGCCCCACGCAGGTTCATCGACGTTGGCGCTGGCAATGGCGCTGACCAACCATGTCGCACCCAGCCGCGCGAAAACGGCGTGAACACGGCATACGGCTTGCCGTCGTCTTTGCGCACGGTGCCTGGGTTGACGGCGTACGGCGAGCCGACAGCGACGAGTTCGACTTTCATGGCTGCCAAACGTGATGCCACTTCGGCGTCACGCTGCGAACCATACGGCGCAAAATCGGCGCTGATAAACACTTTGTCGGCGCCGACTTCTTGCACGAAACGCGGCACGATGTCGAGCGGGTCGCCATGGCGCACGACGATGGCACGATTCATCGAAGCATCGAGCGCGCGAATGTTGCGCAGCAAAAATGCAAACCGCGCTGCCCCCGAGCGTTTAACGAACAGCGGGTCGAGCACAAACAACGGTGTGGTGGTGCCGTGCGCAAGTGCAGCCAGCAGTGCGGGGTGATCAGCCAATCGCAGATCGCGACGAAACCACATGATTGACGCGCCCATAGTTGCGACTACCTCCAGCGCCAGGCCAACACGGCCAGACACAAAAAGCATGACACGCCGCCATAGGCCAGCGACCACTCGAGCGACACATAGTCGGCAATCAAGCCGGTGATTGGCCCGCCGATGGGCGTGCTGCCAAGAAATGCCACGGCGGTGAGGGCGAGCAATCGCCCGCGCATGTCAGGTGGGGATTCTTGCTGGCTGATGGCATTGCCAGAGGCAATCATCGCTGCCCCACCAAAGCCGAGTGGCACGCACAACACGAATGCCGCCAGCAGATTGGGGGCAAATGCAATTGACACGTTCGCTGCACCCAGCACACCCACGTTGAACATGAGCCAGCGCAGCGGCACGGTTTGGAATCGTGCCGTCGCCAACGCACCCACCACACTGCCGATGCCCGTAACGGTGAGCAGCCAGCCGAAGGCGTCGGGGCTTCCCCATTTGACGTCGGCCAATTTGGGGAACACGACGCTGTAGTTAAACGCAAACGTGCTCACCACCACATAGGCAAAAAACATCGACGACAAACGGCGGTTGGATTGCACGTAACGAAACACATCGCGCACGGGCTGGCCACCTGCTGGGCGCTTGACGGCGGGCACCATTTCGCTCGAGCGCAACCCGACGATGCCGTAGATCATGGCGGCATACGACAACCCGTTCAAGATAAACAACCAACCCGTGCCCAGTGGGCCCACGAGCACAGCGGCCAAGGCTGCACCAAACACGCGTGAACCCGTCATCACCGTGGTGTTGAGCGACATGGCATTGCCCAACTGGGCGGTTGGCACCAGTTCGGTGATGAGCCCACGCCGCGCGGGGTTATCCATGGCCCCGACCACACCCAAAAACAAGGCCAACCCCCACACCACGGGCAGCGAAATGTTGTTGGTTAAGTCCAACACCCCAATGGCCATTGCCTGAGCAGCCAACAACACCTGGGTGACGATCATGATCGTGCGACGATCAAAGCGGTCGGCAAACGAACCGGCCCACGTGCCGAGAAACAACATGGGCAAAAACTGAAACGCCACCGTGTAGCCGAGGTCGGAAGCCCGACCCGTGAGTCGATACACCAAATACGACGTTGCGGTGAGCTGCAACCATGACCCGATGTTGGAAAACAACAGACCAGCAAAATACAAACGAGCGTTGAAATAATCAAGTGAGCGGAACATGCCGCGCGAGCCGACGGCTGTGTCAGTCATCGAGCTTTAACGCCGTGATAAACACATCGCCGGGCACTTCGACACGACCGATGGATTTCATCTTCTTCTTGCCTTCTTTTTGCTTATCCAGAAGTTTTCGTTTACGCGAAATGTCGCCGCCATAACACTTAGCCAACACGTCTTTGCGCTTGGCTTTGACGGTCTCGCGCGAAATGACCTTGCCACCAATTGCTGCCTGAATCGGAATATCAAACATCTGCCGCGGAATCAGCGCCTTGAGTTTTTCACACATGCGCCGGCCATAGTCGGTGGCCTTGTCGCGATGCACAATCATGCTGAATGCGTCGGCCGGAATCGCGTTGAGCAAAATGTCGACACGCACCAAATCGCTCACGCGATAACCCTGCAACTCGTAATCAAGGCTGGCGTAGCCCTGCGACTTGCTCTTCATCTGGTCGAAAAAATCCACCACCACTTCGGCCAATGGCACGAGATACTGCAGTTCGACTCGCTCCGGCGACAGATACTCGAGTTTGGTCATCTCGCCGCGGCGATTTTGACACAACTCCATCAACGCACCGGTGTAGTCCTTGGGCGTGATGATGCTGAGTTTGAAAAATGGTTCTTCGATGCAATTGATGTTGACCGTGGCCGGCAGATCGCTCGGGTTGTCGACCACTTCGACCTCACCATCGGTGCGCAAGACCCGATATTGCACCGATGGCGCTGTGGCGATGAGGGCCAAGTTGAATTCGCGCTCCAGGCGCTCTTTGACAATTTCCATGTGCAACAAACCCAAAAACCCACACCGAAAGCCGAAACCCAGCGCCCCGGATGATTCGGGCATATATGAAATTGACGCGTCGTTGAGTTTGAGTTTTTGCAAACTGTCGCGCAACACTTCGAAATCGTCGGCTTCGATTGGGAACAAACCACAAAACACCATCGGCTTGGGGTCGAGATAGCCATCAAGTGCCGCACTCGCTGGCCGTGCCACATGCGTGAGGGTTTCACCCGAGCGCGCTTCGCCCACATCTTTAACGCCGGCAATCAAATAACCCACTTCACCAGCAGCGAGCTCGGTGACTTCTTGGGTGGTGGGGCGACGTGCACCGATTTCGAGTGCTTCGTGTTCGGCACCAGCCTGCATGAACAACAACTTGTCGCGCTTGCGCATGCGGCCATTCATCACACGCACGCTCGAGACCACGCCGCGGTATTGATCAAACTGACTGTCAAAAATCAATGTCTGCAGTGGCCCATCGGGGTCGCCTTGTGGCGCCGGAATACGAGCCACCACGGCATCCAACAACTCGGGCACACCCAAGCCAGTCTTTGCTGAAATGCGCAGAATGTCTTCGGCTGGGATGCCGAGCACTTTTTCGATTTCCATCGCAAAGCGATCTGGGTCGGCTGCCGGCAAGTCAATCTTGTTCAGCACCGCCACGATTTCTAAATCGCTTTCCAAAGCCAGATAACAATTGGCCAAAGTCTGGGCCTCGATGCCCTGTGCGGCATCCACCACCAACACCACGCCCTCACAGGCGGCAAGCGAACGGCTCACTTCGTAGCCGAAGTCCACGTGCCCGGGTGTGTCGATGAGGTGCAGCGTGTGGCCCTTCCAATCCACGCGCACATTTTGAGCCTTGATCGTGATGCCGCGTTCACGTTCGAGATCCATCGAATCCAGATACTGCGCACGCATGTCGCGGGCCTGAACGGCGTTGGTTAATTCAAGAATGCGGTCGCTGAGCGTGGATTTACCGTGGTCAATATGCGCAATGATCGAGAAGTTGCGAATTGTGGACTGTTCCATGAGGGCTTGTTTCACCCCACGGCACTTGGGTTGAAACCTGCCAAATTCTACTCTTGGTATGCGTGGGGGGTTGGGCGATGCTCGCAGTCGCTGGTAGCGTGAGCGAGCCATGGCCAACATTAAAAGTCAAAAAAAGCGCATCCTCACCAACGCCAAGCGCACCGAGCGCAACAAGGCCGTAAAGAGCGAGTTGCGCACCCGCGTTAAAGCTGTTCGCGAGACCAGCGGCACACCAGAGAGCGCCGAAGCATTGCGCATGGCCGTCAAGCGCCTCGATATGGCTGCCGCCAAGCGAATCATTCACCCCAAGCAGGCAGCCCGACGCAAGAGCCGCCTCATGCGTCAACTCAACGCCGCGAAGTAGGCCTAGCGCCTTTGGCGCGTTTTGGTCGCACTGGTTGCAAACGGCTGAGCCGAGCAATCATGATTTCGAGTACCACTTCGTTTTCTAACCCTGTGCCACCGCGCAACGCGCGATCTGAGCGTGCCAGCAACTGCACCGCATCGAACATTTTCTTGGGGCCAAGCGCGCGCGACAACTCGAGATATTTGCGACCTTGATAATCGCTGCGCGAACCGATGAGCGCCATCGCTTGGGCTGGGTCGCTGGCACCCGAGCCATCCAACCGCAACGCCTTGGTGTAGTGGTTCTGCAGCAGCGACATGATTTGAAACGGATGAAACTCGCCGCTGCGCAACATGCGACGCAACATGAACAACGCAGTGGCGGTGTCGCCCGCATCGACTGCATCGGTCAAATCCCACGGTTGCACGTGGCCGGCTTGGCCAAGAAACGGGCTCACATCTTCGTATGACAAACGTTGCTTTTGGCCATAGGTCGATGCCAACACATCCAACAACCCCGGCAGGCGTGCAGAATCTTGCCCCAGCCAATCCACCACTTCTTCGAGTGCCACGGCGTCGATTTTTAACCCAGCTTCGATGAACTTGGCTTTGTACCACTCGACAAGTTCGCGTCGCTTAGAAGGTGGCGTGGTTTCAAAATTGGCAGTGCCTGCCTTTTTTAGCGCGTCGTTGAGTGCTTTGGGAATGCGACCACCAGCAGTGACGATGAGATGGCATTGCTCGCTAGGCGTGCGAAGAAATGCAACGAGTGGCTCGACATTCAACGGCGTGACATCCACGTTGCGCACCACCACCACTTTGAAATCGGCGAACAGCGATTGTGTTTGAGCCGCATTGACCGCCATAGCCAAGGCGGCAGCACGGTCGTCGGACTGTGCTTCGGATAAATCAAACGACTCGTAAACCGACGAACGATCAGCATCGCCGACGAGCTCGTCGACCAAATCGCTGAGCCGCGCCGAAATGAGTCGGGCGTCGTCGCCAGTGATGAGATACGTCGGCACCCCTACAGCCTCGCACGAGGGTGAGCTAGTGCAGGTGGTGGCGCATTTTCTTGCGAATCAACACGCCGGTGATAACCACACCCCAGGCCAGGGCATTCGCTGGGCCCCGCACGCTGAGTCGGGTGCCCCACTCGGCCACCCACCACACCCAGCGCACCGCTGCCACCACCGGCATGGCAAGTAACCCCGCCACTGCATCGGGCACGAACGCAGCAACCGCCAGCAAGACCGGGGCCACCATCATCACCCCCGAAGCAACCGGCACGGCCAACACATTGGTGCCCAAGGCAACAACAGGCATCGTGCCAAACCACATCAACACAAACGGTGACACACCGAGTTGGGCGGCAGTAGTTGCAGCAAACACCGACGAACCCAAGTGCGGGGTAATGACCACGAGCCCCGTGGTGGCTGCCACCGACAACACAAACCCCACCGACCACGTGGCCAACGGGTCGAGCCCCACGATGCCCAGCACGGTCATGGCCAAGGCCCGCAACGGCACCACGTCGCGACCAATAGCAAAACCAATCTGCACTACCGCCGCCATTATTGCTGCGCGTACCACGCTGGATTCCAAACGAGTTACCACTGCAAACATCGACACCACGCCCAGGGCCACTGCCAAACGCGGCCACCGACTGAGTCGCCGCAGCCCAGGGGTAAGAGCGGCCAAAATGAGCGCCACGTTTTGCCCCGACACAGCGAGCAAATGCCCGAGCCCAGCGCCGCGAAATGCTTCGGTCATACGTTGAGGATGACGCGACTCGTCGCCGAGCACGAAGCCGCGCACCAACGCAGCGTCTTGCCAGTGCATGGTGCGAGCGCCACGATCAATCAATTCGTGCACACGATTTGCCGCGCGATGCCACAACGCGTGCGCTGGTGCCGTGGCATACACCGTGACCTCGCGCAATTCGCCTTGCACATGGCGCCCCGCCACAAACCGCAAGCGACGCTCGTCGTACGCCACACGGGTGGCATCAAGAATCACGGTGTCGCCCATGCGTACCCGCCGCAAGGCACCGCGCTCACGGCCATAGACCGTGAGGCGAAACTTTTCGTCATCCACCGACACAATCAGCGACACCGCACCGTTGCGATTACCCGCGTCTGAGCGCGCGATGGCTGAGCCCGAAAAGTTGCCTACTTGCGGTGTAGCTAACCGGTGCCACTGGGCTGCACCATGGCCAGCAAACACCACCGCGACCACCACGAACCAGCGACCTGCAGAACGGTGTTGCAACACTGCTGCGACTGCCCCGGCAACAGACAACGCAACGGCCAACCACCACACCAGGGGTGCTGCATTGACGCGGCCGGCAAATGCCATCGGCAAGCGCGCTGCTAGCTCGCTGCCCATGCGGGCGGCGATCGCACCACACAATGCCAACAACACCAGCATCAAGGTGAACGAGCCACGTGAGAGTGACGCGTTGGTCATGCGTTGGCGAATAACATGGCGCACGTGGCGATACCCGATGGCATCGTTGCCCGCCGCAGCGAACTGCGACGCAAAGGTGGCGTGGTCGCCGCGGGTGCAGCAGGCGCAGTGGCCATCGTCGGTGGATTGTTGCTCGTGTTGCCTGGGCGCGTGAGCGGAGTCGTGGGCTTTGTGCTCATTATTGCTGCGTGTCCGCTGCTTGTGGCCTTCGGTGTGCCGATTACCGCGGGCATCTCGACGCTCGCTATCGGCATCACTGCCAGCCTCGTGGCGTGGTTTGCCATCGGACAATGGGCGGCGATTCGCGCTACGCAACGCCCGATTGCCGACTGGCGCGACTATTGGTCGGTGCTGTGGCCGCTGGCTGCGGCAATGAGTGCAGGTGGGTTTGTGGGTGCAGCGATGTTTGCGCTCAGCATGCTGTAGCACTTCAGACTCGTACCAGCGCACGTAACTCGGCCAACTTTGCTGGGCCGATACCACGCACCGCCAACAAATCATCCACCGACGCAAACGGCCCATTGCGCGTGCGGTGGTCAACGATTGCTCGAGCAGTAGACGGCCCGATGCCTGGCAGGCGGTCCAGGTCGGCAACTGTTGCTTGATTGATGTCGACTAATGCCGGCACGCCATTGGATGGCACGGCGTTAGGTGGCGCACCTGCACCACTAACTGCATTCGGCACAGCATTCGGCAACGTGTTTGGCAACGTGTTCTGGGGTACTCGCTCGCCTATTCGCGGAATCCACAACTGCTGGCCATCGACCAACATCGCAGCCAAGTTGACTCGTTTGAGATCAGCCTGTGAAGTGGCACCGCCTGCCAAGCGAACCGCGTCGTCGCCACGCGACCCAGCCGCCAAGTGATACAC
>ERZ889217.1179-NODE-1179-length-13759-cov-5.491097_pt1 | contig 13759 bp, 13 predicted proteins | sample MGYA00521098_ERZ889217 | MGnify/ENA primary metagenome ERZ889217 (study PRJEB32303, sample SAMEA104408613) | aquatic metagenome | biome: Brackish water; feature: Pelagic; material: water | place: Baltic Sea | collected 2014-06-10T22:04:00 | depth 2,362 m ...
GTGCTCTTTCTCTGCTGTTTCTCCTTCGGGGCCCAGTTTGCCGGTCCCTACTTCACGCCCTACATGCTCGAGGCCCTTGGCTTCACGTATGGGCAGTATCTGCTCGTGTTTGGTGCCGGTTTTCTGGTCAAGGCACTGCTCCTGCCCTCGATTGGTCGGTTTGGATCGCGGCTGGGGCCGTGGCGGCTGCTGGCTCGGGCGAGTGTGGCGATCGTTCCGCTCGCGCTTCTCTGGCTGCCAAGCCGGAACGTGGGCTGGCTGATCGTGGTCCAATTCCTGGCCGGAACCTGCTGGGCCGCGTACGAACTCTCCGTGGCGCTTTTGTTCTTCGAGATCGCGGGCGATCGCGATCGCAGTGGAATCGTGACCGCATACACCCTTGGGCTGTCGGTGGCCACGGTCAGCGGAGCGGCTTGCGGGGGCCTGTTGCTCCGGAGTCTGGGAGAAACACCGCAGGCCTACGCCGTCGTCTTCGCGGCCTCGAGCCTGCTGCGGGCCGCAGCCCTTCCGCTGCTGCGACGGGTGCGATCGGCAACGTGAGACAGGCTCACGCACCCGGCGAACCATCCTCGTATTCGCACTGCGGACGAACGGCAATCCGCATCAGCCCGCTGGCATGCGGGCCTCGTGGGCGAGACTGTTGAGGAAGTTGCGGGCCTGACCGTAGTCGCCCGCCGCATACTCGCTGACGTGAGCCTTGAGGGCATCCGTAAACTGATTCACGGCATCTTGGATGGCCATGAAATCGTCGTAGCGAATGCTGCCGCCGGAGGCTGCCCGGCGGGCAAACAGTGAGTCGAGCCGATCGCGGTATTCCTTGTAGATATCGGCTGTGAGAACGAGCGGGTATTCAATGTGTCCCGTGACGGGGTCGAGCCTGGTCGAGCCGAGCCTCTGGGGCGCGGCCGCCTTCGCCATCCGGATGGCCTGCTCGGGCGTCACCGGAGGGCCGGCTGCTTCGGCCCGCTCGGACCGGTTCGTCTTCCGCATGTCGAAGTAGGTCTCGGTCCACCGGGCCCGGTTCTGCATGTTGAGCGTCTTGGCGTCTTCCCAGTTCTTGGCAGCCTCCGAGTTCTGCAGGTTGGCATAGCCCTGGGAGCGGACCACGGCAGCGAGGCCCATCTGGGCGCCCTGCTGGGCGGTAGACGACCAGTTGCCCCAGCCCATGCCGCCTCCCCACCCACCACCACCCCACTGGCCGCTTGAGTGGCCGGGTAGCAGAACCAGCGCACCGCATGCCACGAAGCCAACGAGTAGGCTTCGACGGATAAAAGCGCCCGCCCTGGTGCGGAGGCAACTCGTCTGGAGAATCTGTCGCAGCCGATCCGAAATCATGGCTACCTCGTCGCTGACACGGTGCGGAATTCCGGACGTCTCAGGGCAAAACTGCCCGTGTCGCTTCCGGAGGTCCGAGTATACTCTGGTCCCTTGACGAGGGCGACAGCGGTCCGCGGCCGGCACCAGCTTCCGGGAATCCGCTGTTCGGTGCCGCACCGCGGTTCCAGCCACCCCATCCCGCAGCCTTTCACTGGAGTCATCGCACTGATGTCCTCTTTTGTCCTCCCGCTCCGAGTGCCAGCCACCGTTCTGTCGGCGGGCATGATCCTTGCCTGCGTTGGCTGTGCGGAGACACAGTCGCCCCCGGCTGCGATTCCCGAGGCGGCGGCCGTGGTGGAAGAGGTTGTGGACGAGTCTGCCCCCGAGGAGGAGGTCGTGGTCGTGGAGGAGACGGTTGCCTCTCCAGCCGATGAACCACCGGCTGCTGACCACGATTCAGCCACCAGCCGGATTACCAAACTTGTCGAACTGCTGGGCTCAGCGACGGACGACAGCCGCGCCCGGGTGGTGGCCATCGACGAGATCACCACGCTCAATGGCGATGCCTCGTTGACGCTCGAGCCCCTGTCAGCCGCCCTGGCCGATGCCGAGCCCCGGGTTCGCTGGCATGCCGCGCGGGCGATCGGTCTGATTGGCCGAGATGCTGTGCCGGCGATTCCGGCACTCGCGAAGCTTTTGAACGATGCCGATCCGGTGGTCGTCACCCAGGCCGCTGCCGCCATCGGCCACATTCGCGACGACGATGAACGAGCTGAGATTCCGGCAGATGCGGCCTCGATCTATGCGTCTGCTGTGGAGCCGCTCGTGGCCACGATGGTCCACCCCGATCCGCGGGCCCGACGAGCGGCGGTGCGGGCGCTTCGCCAGGTGAGCACGTCTCGGCAGGAACTGGCCAAGACCGTGCGAAAGCAGTTGGCTGACGCCGACCCGATCGCTGTGATGCCGGCGCTCCACACGCTCGCAGACATGGGAGCCGACGCGGTGCCCTTCCTTCTCGAGTCGCTGGACGATCCGGCAAGCCGCTATTGGGCAGAGGTCGTGCTGGCGGAACTCGGCCCCGATGCTGCTCCGGCAGTGGATCCTCTCGCCCGCCTGGCCCGCGAAGGGGAGATTGCCGAAAAGATGCAGGCGATCCTCGCGCTGGCCGAGATCGGACCGGCAGCGGCACCGGCCGTGCCGGCGGTGATCGAGTCGCTGAGTTCATCCGACAGTTCGCTCCAGTACGTCGCGGCATTTGCGCTGGGAAAAATCGGGGCGGGCGAGGCCGATGCAGCCCTGCGTGAGGCGGCCGCTGCAGACGATCCGTTTCTGGCTTCACTGGCCAGCTGGGCGCTGGCAACCATCCATCCTGACGATGCAGCCCTCCAAGCCGAGGCGGTTGATCGGTTGCAAGGTGGGCTGACGAGCGATGTCCCGGCCGTTCGCAATGCTGCCGTGGAGGGGCTCTCGGATCTCGCACCGCGTCTCGGCGAGCCCGATCGGAAGGCTCTCGCCAAGGCATTCGCCGGCCTGCTCACCGACCCAATGCCCACGGTGGGGCTGGCGGCTGGCGGCGGCTTGATCCGTCTGGGGGCCGACGCCCTGGATGCCCTCCGCGCCGCGCTCGCGGAGCAGCCGGTTCGCAATGATGCGTTGGAGATCCTCTCAGTCATGGGCCCTCAGGCCTTGCCAGCGCTCGACGACCTCGTGGCCGCTCTGGCCGACTCCGACCCGGTCTGCCGGAGCGATGCGGCCTTTGCGATCGCATCGATCGGGCCGGAAGCGAAGGCGGCCGTGCCGGCGCTTGAACAGGTCCTCGGGGATGAATCGGCCGAGGCGACGGTGCGGTATACGGCCGCCTATGCTCTCGGGAAAATGGGTTCCGAGGCCGCTTCCGCAGAGCCGCTCCTGCGGAAACTCGTGGATTCCGAGGATGAACAGTTGGCGACCGTCTGCGTCTGGGCCGTGTTGAAAATCAAGCCGGGTGATAAGCCGCTGGTCGAGTCGGCCGTTCCCAAGCTCCGGAACGCTCTCCAGGGGGAGCGGGAGATGATTCGCCTTGAGGCGGCCGTGGCTCTGGGAGAGATCGGCCCCCCTGCCGCCTCAGCGGTCCCGATGCTGGAAATGCTCGCGGAAGATGACCCGTCGAGCGCGGTGCGGGCTGCGGCGAAAGCCGCGGTGCGGCGGATTCGTCCGTAGCAACGCCCCGGCGTGTCTTGCAAGACACGCCGGTCGATGAAAAAACCAGGCTTTCCGATCGGTTGATCTGCGGACAGTTGGGCGGAGTCCGGCAAGGTCTGAGGGATGGCCGCATCCTGCTTGAGTTGCCCGGTGCCATCCGCCGATTGCCATCCCTAGGGGATCGTTTTCTGACCGGGGCCGCCGCGGGGTGGCCTGGGGAATCAGGGTGGTGGTACAGGCTATGGCAACGCTTGGCTGGTTGGGAGCGGTGTGGTTGGGGCGGCTTTCACGGCCAGCCGCCGACCGTGTCATTCACCGCCACGTGCTCTCGCGGGCTCCCCGCAGGATTCTTGAAATTGGCCTGGGAACGCTCGTGCGGACCGAGCGGATGCTCCAGGCGGCCGCCAGGGTGGGAGGAGACGTGCGCTACGTCGGCCTCGACCGCTTCGAGGGCCGCGTGGCCGGTGATCCACCGGGGGTGACGCTCAAGCAGGCCCACCTCCGGCTGCATGCACTCGGCCAGGTCCAGCTTGTGCCGGGCAACGCCGACACGTCCCTGGCACGGCTCTGCAACCAGCTGGGCCAGTTCGACCTCGTCGTGGTTTCGAGCGACAACGACGAGCGGCACCTGGAGCGGGCCTGGTTTTTCATCCAGCGGATGCTGACGGCGGAGACGACCGTGTTCTTTGAGCCGGCGTCGGGGGCCGCCTGGACGCTCCTGCCCCGGCCTCGGCTCGAAGAGCTGGCCGCCCGCACCGTGTTGCGGCGGGCCGGCTGACGGGGCGGAGAGGACCTGCGGTGCACGCCGCGATTCCTCTGTTATTATCGGGGCTTCCCACCCTCGACCCCCGATTCCAACTCCCGATGGCATCCCCCCGCACGCTGCTCGACAAGATCTGGGACGACCATGTCGTCTGCACCCCCCCCGGCGAACTGCCGCTGCTCTATATCGACCGTCATCTCGTTCATGAGGTGACCAGCCCCCAGGCCTTCGAGGGGCTGAGGCTGGCGGGCCGCCGAGTCCGGCGGCCGGAGGCCACATTCGCCACACCCGACCATAACGTGCCGACCTCCGACCGGCGGCTGCCGATCGCCGATCCCGTGTCGAAGCAACAGATCGACACGCTGCGGGCGAATTGTCAGGAGTTCGGCGTGCGGCTCTTTGACCTTGGCGATGCCGACCAGGGGATCGTGCATGTGATCGGCCCCGAACTCGGCATCACGCAGCCGGGCATGACAATCGTCTGCGGAGATAGCCACACCGCCACGCATGGAGCCCTCGGAGCTCTGGCCTTCGGGATCGGCACGAGCGAGGTGGAGCACGTGCTCGCCACGCAGACGCTCCGGCAGGCCAAGCCAAAGTCGTTCGAGGTCCGCGTCAACGGTCGGCTCGCGCCGGGCGTGACGGCCAAGGATCTCGTGCTCCACATCATTGGCCGGCTCTCCACCGAGGGGGGCACCGGCTACGTGATCGAATACACCGGCGAGGGCATCCGTGGCCTAGGCATGGCCGAACGAATGACTGTCTGCAACATGTCGATCGAGGCCGGCGCCCGGGCCGGCATGATCGCCCCTGACGCAACGACCTTCGAGTACCTCCGCGGCCGTGACTTCGCTCCCCAGGACTTCGAGCGGGCCGTGGCGGCTTGGGAGAAACTGCCCAGCGACCCGGGGGCGACGTACGACCGCGTGGAGGTCTTCTCAGCGGCCGACGTGGTGCCGCAGGTGACTTGGGGAACGAATCCCGCCCAGGTGGTGGGGATCGACGCCCGCGTGCCCGACCCGGGGACTTTCGCCGATCCCAACGAGCAATCGAGCGCCACCCGGGCCCTGGAATACATGGGGCTCACTGGGGGCACGCCGATCATCGAGATTCCGCTCGATCGAGTTTTTATCGGCTCCTGCACGAATAGCCGGATCGAAGACCTGCGGGCCGCGGCCCGGGTGGTCCAAGGCCACCGCGTGGCTGCGACGGTCCGGGCGATGGTGGTGCCCGGCAGCGGCCGAGTGAAGCGGCAGGCCGAAGCAGAGGGGCTCGACCATGTGTTTCGCGAGGCTGGCTTCGACTGGCGCGAGGCCGGCTGCAGCATGTGCCTGGGAATGAATCCCGACACGCTCTCCCCCGGTGAGCGGTGTGCCTCGACAAGCAATCGCAACTTCGAGGGCCGGCAGGGCAAGGGGGGACGGACCCACCTCGTCTCGCCCGCCATGGCGGCGGCGGCAGCGGTCCGTGGCCACTTCGTCGACATCCGCGACTGGGAGTATCGCTGAGATGGAACCGTTTACCACGCACGAGGGTCTCGTGGCCCCGCTCGACCGGGCCAACGTCGACACCGATCAGATCATCCCCAAGCAGTTCCTCAAGCGGATCGAGCGGACCGGCTTTGGGCAGTTTCTGTTTTTCGACTGGCGGTTTCTCCCGGACGGCTCGCCCAATCCTGCCTTTGAACTCAACCGTCCCGAAGCAGCCGACGGCACGATCCTCCTTGCCCGGCGGAACTTTGGCTGTGGGTCGAGCCGCGAGCATGCCCCTTGGGCGTTGGCTGACTACGGCTTCCGGGCTGTGATTGCCCCGACTTTTGCCGACATCTTCTTCAATAACTGCTTCCAGAACGGAATGGTCCCGGTGAAGCTCTCCGAAGCTGATGTCGACGAACTGTTTCGGCGGTCCGCGGCGGCGACAGCAGCGGGCACGCGGTATCGGCTGCGGATCGACCTGCGAGAGTGCACAGTGACTGACGACGCCGGTTTCTCCCAGACCTTCACGGTCGATCCGTTCCGCCGGCAGTGCCTCTTGGAAGGGTTGGACGACATCGGCCTGTCGCTGCGGCACACCGACGAAATCGCCGTCTGGGAGGCATCCCATGGCCTGCCCCCAGTGCATGCCGGCTAATCGCCAGCCGTCTCGGCCCAGTTCCCCACGAGGTCTCCATGGCCATGACGCGACGCGAGAAGATCGAAACGCTTCTGCGAGACGATCCCAGCGACATCTTTCTCCGCTACAGCCTGGCACTCGAGATGGAGTCGGCCGGAGAGTGGGAGGCGTGTCTCGAGATTCTGGAAGACCTGGGCCGCGCCACGCCGGCGTATGTTCCCGCGCTCCAGATGGCGGGGCAGTTTCTGGCAGCCCGCGGCCGGTCCGAAGAGGCCCGCTCCGCCCTCCGCGAGGGCATTGAAGCCGCCCGCGGGCAGGGCAATGCCCATGCGGCCAGCGAGATGTCGGAGCTCCTCATGAGCCTGGGCGGCGAGTAGTGCCAATCGCTGAAAGCCAACCTGCGGCTTCGGTGGAGCGAGTGGGCTCTACCCGATCACCGGTGCCGGTTCAGCGGCTTCGGAGCCGCGGGTGATCGTGAAGCCGAGTTCCTCGATCATGCGGTAGTCGGCTTCAGGAAGCTGGCCCTGGGTGGTGAGATAGTCACCCACGAAGATCGAGTTGGCCGCGTAGAGCCCGAGTGGCTGGAGGCTGCCGAGATGGATTTCCCGGCCGCCGGCGATTCGAATCTCAGCCGTGGGGTTCACCAGCCGCATCATCGCCAGCCCCCGCAGGCAGTCGCGGGGAGTGAGCTGGTCGACCTGTTCCAGCGGCGTGCCGTCGATGGAATTGAGGAAGTTGAGCGGAATCGATTCGACCCGAAGTTCCCGCAGGGCAAAGGCCATGTCGACGAGGTCGTTCGCCGATTCCCCCATCCCCATGATACCGCCGCTACAGAGTTCGAGGCCCGCCTCACGGCAGGCTGCGAGCGTAGCCATCCGGTCGGCATAGGTGTGGGTCGAGCAGACCTCGCCGTAATACCGCTCGCTCGTGTTGAGGTTGTGGTTGACCTTGTCCACCCCGGCGGCCGCCAGCCGGGCGGCCTGCTCTGGGGTGAGAAGGCCGAGGCAGGCACAGACATTGAGCCCATACTCCTGCTTGATCCGGGGGGTGATCTCGCAGACAAAATCGATTTCCCGCTGCGAGGGACCACGGGCAGAAATCACGATGCAGAAGGTCTTTGACTGCCGCTCAGCGGCCAGTCGGGCCGCCTCCATCAGCTTTGGGGCTGAAAGGAGGTTGTAACGGGGAATCTCAGCCTCCGAGACCTTTGACTGGGAGCAGTAGCCGCAGTCCTCCGGGCAGAGCCCGCTCTTGGCGTTCATCAGGAAGAACAGTTGCACGGTGTTGCCGAAGGCCCGGTGGCGAACACGGTAGGCGGCGGCCAAGAGGTCGAGCAACTCCACGTCGGGCGACGCGAGGATGGCCAGGCCCTCACTCCGGTCGATGCTCCCGCCGGCAAGAACACTGTCGGCCAGGGCATGCCAGCGGCTCGGGGCAGGGGGGGCGGCGACGGTCATGGGGTGGCTCTCGCGCGGGCGGTGAAGAGGGTTCTCTGGTCGCGAAATGGTACGCGATTTCAGTGGTTTTCGACACCCATTCACACCATTTCCAGAGGGAATGGGCTAAGGAGTTCAACGCCGGTCGAGGTGACGAGGTAGTCGTTCTCGATCCGCATGCCGCTCTGGAGTTCAGGGGCGTAGAGGGCCGGTTCTACGGCGATCACTTCCCCTTCCTGGAGCACGTCGTCCCACGAGGGGTTGAGGTGCGGGGCCTCGTGGACCGAGAGACCGATGCCGTGGCCCAGGTGGCTCGACCAGGAGCCGACGGTCGAGCCAGCCAGCCATTCCCGCACGGACTCGTAGATTTCGCGGCAGCGTGCGCCCGGCTTCGCGAGTCGCTCGACGATCGCGAGTGCCCCGCAGACCTGCTCCCAGGCCAGAAACTGCGAGTCAGTCGGCCTCCCGTCGACAGCGATCGCCCGTGACGTGTCGGCGAAGTAGCCGCGGTATGCCGGGCCGAGGTCGAGGATGTAGAGTTCGCCAGCCCCGCAGACCCGGTCGCGGGGCGGGCCGCCGCGGACGCCGCAGGCATAATCGTTGCCCGTTCCAGTGAGCATTTCGCCACAGTTGGAGACTGCGGCGGCCTGGAGTGCCGAGAAGACATCGAGTTCGTTTACGCCAGGGGCGATCATGGCCCGAGCGGTTTCATACATGGCTCCGCAGGCTGCGATCGCCTGCCGGAGAAGAGCAAGCTCGTCTGGATCCTTCTGTCGCCGCATGGCCAGGAGATCGGGCTCGATGTCGGCGAGGGCTGCGTTGCCGAGCTGGCTGGTGACGTGGGGTGGGCAGGCCGAGAATTCAACACCCACCCGGCCGAGCCGCTGGCCGGCCAGCCAGTCACCAAACACCGCCGCAGATGCCTCCCGCTGGTCGTTCCGCAAGGTCGACCGCCACTTGGCTTCGTACGTCCTGATGTCATCGGCGGCGGGATCGGCAGCTGGCTTGTCGGGACAGACGAGCAGGCAGCGACCATCCGCATGGAGGGCCGCCAGGGGCGAGAAGCGGTGGTCCCAACGGTGGCCGGTGAGGTATTCGATGTGCTCGGGCGAGACGAGGATGACCAGATCGAGTCGGCGATCGGCCATCGATGCGAGCAGCCGCACCTGCCGCGCTCGGCAGCCGCTGGGATCGAGCAGAGGAAAACCACCGTTCATGTTGGGATCGAACCTCCAAGGCTGCCGCGAGTGTAGCAGCCGGGAGGAGACCCCCGGTGGACTCGCTCAGTCCTCGGCGGCCGCGTAGAACACTGCCCGCGAGCTGACGGCTCGGCGGCCACGCCGCCGCTGCCGTGGCGGGGCGATCATGCGAGACTCGAGCAGGTCGGCCACGATCTCCGCGTCGAACCCGCTGGTAGCCGCATCGGCTCCCGTCTCGTAGTGGATGTCGAGGTCGAGCACATCCGCAATCGGCCAGACCGCGGTCGCCCGTACCACACACTCGGTGTCATCGACCCGCATGGCAAGACGAACTGGCATGGAGGATTCGCAGGAACGGGTGGGCATGGGCATGGTCTGGTCTCCTCTGGCGGGGTGAGGGCCGCGGCGGGCCGTCACGGGAATGCAATGCATACGGCGTGCCGAACGTGCTGGTTCGTTGGCTCGGGCCTGCCATTCGCTCCATTCCCTCCAGGTTGCCTGGAGGGCACGAGCACTGGGAGGATCAAGCAGGCTGGGCGAACAAGGGGAATTGTCGCTGTGACGCACGGGTTGAAAAAATTGCAGCGGCGGAGCGTCAAGGCTGCAAAGTCATCGCTCACCGTCGGGATCACGTTGCCGCCGTCGGCCGCCGCGTGGGCCGCCGCCGGTTCTCGCGGCCGGTGTCTCGGTCACCCCGCCCCGGATCTGATCCCGAATGCGGGCGGCTAACTCGTAGTCTTCTGCCCGAACCGCCTCGGCGAGTTGCTCGTCGAGCGTGCGGCCCAGTTCGTACCGCTCCCGAACGCTCTCCCGCATCTCTTCGAGTCGCCGCACGAGTTCGTCGTCGGCGTATTGCTCGGAGGCGTCATAGCGAGCGAAGAGGTCGCGGAATCTTGCCAGGCCAGTGTTGATTTCGCTGATTGCGGTCTCTGGTCCGTTTTCCTGAAGCGCCGCCAGGGCGCTCGCCTGAACCCGATGGAAGAGCACAAATGGGCGGTATTGCTCGTGGGACAGCGTCCACTCCTCGTTGGGCGAATGCCGGTGGACGAAATCCATGAAGGCGAGGCTATGGTCGGCATCCTGGGCGGCCCGGCGATACTCCCGGAGCGAGAGCCAGCAGAGCCGTCGCTGGTAATACTGCACGAATTCGCGATCAGCCTCCACGCACTGATCCTGCGTGAGCCGGAAGCCGTCTCCCTCGCGGATCGCCTCGCTGACGAGATAATCGTAGTAGGTTTCGGCGCCATTGGGCTTCAGCCCGTCAGGCCGCAGATCAGTCTCCATCTGCACGATCCCCATGTCGATCCGCATCTGGACCACTTCGCGGCCGTTTCGGGCCTTGAGCAGGCGGGCATTCACCTCGCCGGGACGATAGGCCCAGTTCTTCATCAGCGTGTCAATGTCTCGGGGACTGGGCATGGCAGATCCTTCGCCTGGGGCGCACGCGGGCATCGTGGCCCGTACGGGAGATTATACCAGCGGCCTGCCGGCGAGTGCGGCTCACTCGGGGGGCGTCTGTCGCAGCCGCTTTGTGCTGCCGCGGCGTTTCTTGGCCTCCAGTCGGGCGGCCTTGGCGGAACGGGGCACCCGGGTGGCACGGCGTGACTTCGGCGGCACGATCGCCCGTTCGATCAGTGCTGACAGTTTGGCCAGGCAGTCGGCCACGTTGCGGGGCTGTTCCCGGTGCCGTTGGCTGGTGATGACCAGTTCGCCGTCGAGGGTGAGCCGGGATCGTTCCCGGGCGAGCAGCCGGCCCCGGACATCCTCCGGCAGAAAAGGGCAGCCTGTCGCCTGAAAACGCAGCACGGCCTTGCTGCTGGTGCGGTTGACGTGCTGTCCGCCGGGGCCAGCCGAGCGGGCGAACTGCCACTCCAGGGAGTCGGCGGGAATGACGATCCGCCGGCCTCCCAGGCTCACCACAATCTGCCGCGTCTTTGCCATCCACTCGCCTCCGGAACTCCAGTATGCCGCATCGCCCGGTGGCCGAGCGGCACACCGGATTTATCCCCGTCTGTCAAGGGGGAAATTACGACGGCTGCTAGCGTGGCTCGCCGGCTGGTCGCCGCCGGGCTCTCTGCCCTTTCGTGCGGCCACACCGGCTTCTCTGGACAGTCTCCGCGAAGCCGTTCCATACTCTGCCCCCACGTGGCTGGCGGATTACAGCGCTGCCGCGCGGGTTTCCCTGGAGCGCAGCACAGAATGTTCGAGATCGCCATCAGCCAGACGACAACGGCCCGCTGGGATCTTCCCCACGAGGTGGCTCGGCTCAGCAAGCATGGCTTCGGAGCGATTTCCGTGTGGCGGCCGAAGGTGTCGGACATGGGTGTCGAGGCGGCGGCGGCGGCGATTTCCCGCGCGGGCCTCCAGGTAGTGAGCGTGCTCTGGGCGGGCGGTTTTACAGGCGGCGACGGGCGATCGTTCGACGAGAGCGTGGCCGACGCGGCCGAGGCAATCGAACTCGCTGAATCGCTCGCGGCCAAAACGGTCGTGTTGCACAGCGGTTGCCGTGGCGGCCACACGCGCTCCCACGCCGCCCGGCTCTTGGCCCAGGCTTTGGAGCAGTTGGCTCCCCTGGCAGCCCGGAGCGGCGTCTCGCTTGCCTTGAAGCCCATGCACCCGTCGGCGGCTGCCGATTGCAATTTTGTGACCCGGCTGAGCGAGGCGGTGGACCTCGTCGAGCGGTTTGATGACCCGGCCGTGCGGCTGGCCTTCGATCTCTGGCAGTGGGCCGACGCTGCCGAAACCCTGTCGCTGCTGCCGCGGGTCGCCCCGTTGACCGCGGTGGTCCAGGTGGCCGACCGGGTGGGGCCGCCGACCGTTGGCGGCGATCGACTGCCCGTGGGCCATGGTTCCCTCCCGATCAGACGGTTGGTTTCCAAGCTCGTGGATTCTGGCTTCCAGGGAGCTTTCGAATTCGACCCCGTGGGAGAAACGGTTGAGTTTTTAGGCTACGAAGGTGTGCTCGCCTCAACTCGCGGCGTAGCCGACGCCTGGAATCTCTGCCCGGCAACGATCTTCGGTCAATGGGGCCGGTCGGTGCGGCCGGTGCCGCTGCGGGGATCTCACTTTTCTGCAGCCGCCTCCCGCAGATCCCACGCCTCGAGCCAGACGGTTTCCCGGGGCTGAAGGCCGAAGTCTTCCTGCAGCCGCTGATCGAAGTCGTCCATGTGGGCCGCCCCGTAGAAGATCGCGATCCGCCTCCGTCCGGCGGCGATCTCCCGGCGGAGCACGGTGAGGGCTGCGGCATTGCGATCGGTGATCAGGGTCGATCCCTCCTCACCGCCGAAGGTTGCCGTGAGCACCTCCATGTCGGTGAACTGTTCGGCCATTAGCCGGCGAAGCTTCACCTGCCGCCCCTGTTCGGAGCCAAACAGCAGGCCGAAGACTTCTCCGATGCTCACATCGCCTCCGGTTGATTTGCCCTGTTCGGCCCGGGCCATCCCCTCCTGCATAAGCTTGGTGAACATGCTCCACCAGGATTCCCCCCGCTTTCGCATCGCTGCGTCGAACTCCTTGGGCGAGAGGTCGGCGTGGACGAAATTGGGGGCCGAGTAGTCGATTTCCTCGAGCTGAAATGAGAGTCCGAGGAGCCGGGTGAGGCCTTGCTGGGCCGAGCCGATCGCCCCGGAGGGCTTGCGGCCAGGCTTCGGCACGCGGGCGTCTGGCGGGGCCACGAGCTCATAGAGAACGGCGTCGTAGTCGGCGAAGAGGCGGTCGAGTGTCTCGTAATAGTCGCTCCCACCCAGGTGGACAGCTGCCACGAGATCGACCTGGACTGGCTCACGGACGCGACCGCCGGGGCGAGGAGCGTCTCCGACATATTCGACAATGGACGTCTCGAGGGCTGCGGGCTGGCCTCCCTCGTCCCGCGTAAGCCGGAGAAACTCCACGGCCTCCTCGGCAACGGTGGAGCGGCTTGAGTCTGCGGCCACGGCCTGGCCACCGCCAACCAGAGTGGTAAGCAGGGCAAATAGGGAAACAGCGGCATGAAAAGGGCTGCTCGGCACCGGTGGAAAGCTCCTGCGAGTTTGGCGGGCCCGGACAAAGGCCCCAACTCGCAGAATACCCGACCTTTGCCTCGCAGGCACGCGTCGGGCGGGGGGCGTGTCCGGCAGAACCCGCAGGGTCTGCCAAGTTTCGTCAACCGGACCGACCTGCACGACCGATACCGAAAGAGCGATCCGCATTGGCGGGCGACTGGCTCCTGCACCACAGGACTCTCGAGCAATGGCTACGAAATTGGGTTTCCGACGGTTCCTGGCAGCGATTCTCGCGGCGGCCGGCATGGCGGTGGCGGTGGAGTCGGCGAAGGCTGGCGGCAATTGGATGCCGCTCCTACCCGACCAGGACTTCTACGATTTCCAGCTATTCGCTCCGCCGGACCTGCAGGAATACTCGCTCTACCCGGATGCGAGCGAAGGCCTGTTCTTCAGCTACGACCGCCTCCTGTGGGCGATCACGCCGCCGGCAGTCCGCGGCGTTGCCGAGACCCCGAACGGGAATTATCTGATTCCGGTCGATCCCATTTCGCCTCAGGCGATCGTGACTCTCAACAACTCGGCCATGGAGGCTGCGGTGGCGAATGGCAGTGACTTCACCAGTGCCATTGGCGGGTTGTACGTCTTCGGTAGCGATCCGCTGCGCTTGGATCTCAATACGAGCTGGATGCGAACCAAGATGTCGTGGGGGAACCGCTACGAAGGTGGCTGGATCTACGACAACCGGGGGATGAGTTTTTCATACCTCAAACT
>ERZ889217.1181-NODE-1181-length-13755-cov-30.903869_pt1 | contig 13755 bp, 15 predicted proteins | sample MGYA00521098_ERZ889217 | MGnify/ENA primary metagenome ERZ889217 (study PRJEB32303, sample SAMEA104408613) | aquatic metagenome | biome: Brackish water; feature: Pelagic; material: water | place: Baltic Sea | collected 2014-06-10T22:04:00 | depth 2,362 m ...
CCAGTGACCCCTTCCGTGTGAAGGAAGTGCGCTACCACTGTGCTAATCGCCCATTGACCAAATCTTACCCCCCCAGTTGGCTTAGACTCGATACTTAGGTTTGATGGCTGTCTTGCGGTTTGCCTGTGCGTGAGGTTGATGTGCTGATCGTTGGGGGAGGCGTGTCTGGCACGGCTCTGCTCTTTTGCCTTGCCCGATACACAAACTTGGGCTCAGTGTTGCTATTAGAAAAAGAAAAGCAGCTGGCGCTGATTAATTCCCGCTCCACTAATAACAGCCAAACTATCCATTGCGGCGATATTGAAACCAACTACAACCTTGAAAAAGCGCTTCAAGTGAATCGGCGAGCCAATATGTTGGTGCGCTATGGCGAGCTTCTAACAGCGGCAGAAAGGCAGAAAGTGTTGTTTTGTTTTCCTAAAATGGTGCTCGGTGTGGGGCCTGAAGAATGCAATTTTCTGAGGGAACGTTTTAAGCAATTTCAGCCCCATTTTCCAGGTATGGAGTTACTTGATGCTGCAGCGATAGGTCGCTGGGAACCGGCTGTGGCAAAAGGTATTAACGCTGCTTTGAGGCCAGAGGAAATTACAGCTATCGGCCTTGCTGCCAGCACTTCTGCAGTGGATTATCAAGCCTTGGCTAAATCATTTGTCGATCAGGCAAAAGCTGCAATCGCTACTGATCTTGAGAAGGGGCTTCTGCGACAGCTGGAGGTGCAACTAAATCAAAAGGTGCTGAATATCTCTAAAGACGGAGATGGTTATGTAATTAATACTGCAACAGAAATAATTAAGGCTCGCTATGTGGTGGTGAGTGCCGGGGCCCATAGTTTATTAATAGCTCAGGCCATGGGCCATGGCTTGGAATATTCATGTTTGCCTGTAGCCGGTAGTTTTTACTTCACACCAAAACTATTAAATGGCAAGGTTTATACAGTGCAAAATAATAAGCTGCCCTTTGCTGCAATTCATGGTGATCCAGATGTTTTGGTGCCAGGAAAAACTCGCTTTGGCCCTACAGCCTTAATTTTGCCATTGCTTGAACGCTACCGGCCTGAAACTTTTTGGGAGTTTCTAAAGGTGTTGAGGCTTGATGGCGCAGTTTTAACAGTACTTTGGCAATTATTTCGCATTAGCGATATTCGCAATTATATTCTGCGTAATTTATTGTTTGAAGTGCCGTGGTTAAGGCGCTGGCTGTTTTTGCAAGATTTGCGCAAAATTGTGCCTAGTGCTCAATTAAAAGATTTGAAATTCGCTGAAGGATATGGCGGGGTGCGGCCTCAACTAATTGATAAACGTAATCATAAGTTGATGCTGGGGGAAGCTCGCATCAGCTGCGATGGGCCAATTGTATTTAATGTAACTCCATCACCGGGCGGCACTGATTGTCTCGGCAATGCAGAACAAGATCTAAGGGCGATAGTGGCACGGCTTAATTGTGAATTTAGGGCTGAACAGTTGGAGCAGGAGTTGCACCAATTGCAGGCCTAAATAAATGATCGTGTTCGGCGCTATAAAGCTTTGATCTTGCTGCTCCTGATGCATTAAGGGCAGGGCTTATTAAATAAAGAGTAGTGCGCTCCAATCTTTCTGCCTTGCTATAGGCAGCAAGACCTTTCAATGGCACCAGTTGTAATTTTTGATCGGGCCAGCTAACTCGATAACCCACCGCTACAGGGGTATCTGCTGGGTAATGTTGCAGCAATATCGCTTCAACCTCTTCCACATGGCGGGCGCTTAGATAAAGGCAGAGAGAAGCACCAAGAGCTGCTATGTGCGCTAAAGATTCGCGAGCTGGTGTGCCGGTGCGCCCGCTGGCGCGGCTTAGAACAATTGTTTGCACGAGCCCAGGAATTGTTAATTCAGCCCCAAGCGCTGCTGCTGTTGCTTGATAGGCACTAATACCAGGTATAACTTCAACTTCAATGCCAGCATCAGCTAAACGGGAAATTTGTTCATGTAAAGCGCCATATAAACAGGGATCACCATCGTGAAGCCGCACCACCCGTAGGCCGCGAGCTACCCCATCAAGCATTGCCTGAAGCACTTCTTCAAGGGTGAGATTGCCACTACGCAGTTTTTCACAATCGGCTCCTGCAAGGGCTGCAATTTGAGGTGATACTAAAGAATCGGTCCATACAAGTAATTGCGCCTGCTCGATAGCCCGCAGTGCTCTGATAGTTAGTAAATCTGGAGCGCCGGGGCCGGCGCCAACGATTTGAATCTTTGCGTTAGTCAATGGGTTGGTAATTAAGTTGTAATTAAAAGGTTGCTAACTAATTGGTCGTCCGGGATCTGGCAGTGATCTTTTAAAGGTAAGCAACCAAGCCAATCCAGCGGCCCCTGCAATTGCAAGAAATAAACTCACCAACTGGGCCATACGCAAGCAATTGGCTTCACCAAGGCTGCCCCATAGGCAAAGGGGATCTAGCCGTAAGCCTTCGATCCAAAATCTGCCAAGGCTGTAGCCCAAAGCATAAACGCAGCTAATTCCCCCTTTTGGTAACAGCCATTCGCCATTAGTTCGCCGCTGCCGAAATAATAAAATTAGTAATACAAATAAACCTAAATCCCAGATTGATTCATATAAAAAAGTGGGATGAAACCAGCTTTCATTTAAATATGCAGCAGGGCGATTTGCTACTGGAATAAAGAGTTTCCAGGGCAGTGATGTGGGTAAACCAAAAGCTTCTGAATTAAAGAAATTTCCCCAGCGCCCGATCGCTTGGCCTAGGGCCACTGATGGCAAAAGCACATCCATCAAAGCCCAGAATGACAGTTTCATCCAGCGGCTGTAAGCGATCACGGCAATAGATCCACCTAGCAAAGCTCCATGGATTGCGATACCACCTTTCCAAATTTGAAAAGCCTCAAGCCAATTGATTTGATATTGCTGCCACTCAAATAGCACGTAATAAAGCCTTGCCCCGATCACTGCAGAGAGCACGATTAGCGGTAGTAAATCCGAGATCACACCTGGATCTAGGCCGCGCAATTTTGCAAGCTGGCTTGATACCCAAAGGCCAAGCAATACAGCTACAGCAATCAGCAGGCCATACCAACGGATGGCCAAAGGGCCCAACTCCACCAGCAGCGGCCCCGGAGACTGCAATATCGATAGGGGCATGGAATCAAACGCCTTCTGCGGCCTGAACTTTTTCGATCTGACGCTTTTTCAACACGAGCATTATCTGAGCGATTGCAACAGCTGCAAGGAAAGCGAGCAGGCCATAAATACGCACTGGATTTTGCAACACCACTTCAGCATCCATCTGGCCAAAACCACCCACATTTGGATCAGAGGTGATGGGCAGGCCTGCGGTAACACTGTCTCCAACTTTCACCAGCAGTTCCGGGCCAGCGGGAATTGCCTCATCGGTGGAACTGCCATCAACGGCACTAATGCTCACAGTGGAGCCGCCTTTGTCGTCGCTGGTGATGGCGCTCACCTGGCCTGTTACAGAGGCGTTGTAAATGCTGTTATTGCTTTTTTCGCCGGTGGGATACACCTGGCCGCGGCCGCGATTACCACCGATATGAAGTTGATATTTACCAAAGTGAATCGAGGAATCAGTGGCGGGATCGGGAGAAAGAATCGGGAACACGATTTCGCGATGCTCATCACCAGGCAACGGACCCACCAGCAAGATGTTGGGCTGGCTATCGCTGTATTGGGTGTAGTAAATCCCTTTGGTTTCTTCTTTTAATTCATCACTGAGCCGATCGGCTGGCGCGATCGTGAAGCCATCGGGCAACATCACAACAGCGCCCACATTGAGGCCTGCTCGGCTGCCATCAGCTGCCACCTGTTGCACTGCGGTGTCGTAAGGAATCTTTACTACAGCCTTAAAAACGGTGTTTGGCATCACCGCCTGCGGCACCTCTACCTGGGTGAGTTTTTTGGCGAGATGGCAGTTAGCGCAAACAATCTTGCCGGTGGCCTCCCGGGGATTGTCGTAGTTTTGCTGAGCCCAGAAGGGATAAGCCCAACTGGCTTGAGGTGCCACCAGCAAGCTGATGCTGAGCAACAAGGAGCTGATTAGCAGGGATAGAAAACGACGCATCGGAGGGGGAGGCGGGGCGGATCGGATCAAATAATTGAGGCTAAAAACGGCTGGAGTTCAGCCCCACCATGGCTTTTCGCCATTACGGAAATCTGTCTCAGACCATTGGGTAAGAAAAACGTTGTCGTTTTCTACCGATACATGGGCTAGAGCAAGAGATAGGGGGGCAGGACCCCGCACCACCATGCCGGCGCTGTCGTATTGGGAGCCGTGGCAAGGGCACATGAATTTGTTAGCGCCACTGTTCCATGGCACCACGCAACCAAGGTGAGTGCAGATGGCATTTATGCCGTAATTGCCAATGGCTTCAGGCCCATCCACGATTAGGTAAGTGGGATCGCCTTTGAGGCCCTGCACCAAATTGCGATCACCTTCTTTATGGCTTGCAAGCCAGCCGCTGGCGGTAACCACATTGCCCAATTCATCTTTGGCGGTGGTGCCTCCGCCTCCGCCAGCTGCCCGGGGCGGGATGAAGTAGTTGACCACTGGGTAAAGGGCCCCCAGAGCTACACCTGTTACGGATCCAAAGGTGAGCAGGTTCATGAACTGCCGGCGACCCATGCCGGGTACGTCATTTGCCGATAGCTGGGTCATAGGTGGGCGCGCCGCCACAGATATCCACCATTATGAACCTTTCTCTCCACCATGCTGTTGCCCACTTGCTTGATCAGGTAGTGCCCCTCAGCGCCGAGGAGTTGATTGCAATTTTGCAAAACCGCTGGGGTGTGAGTTATCACCTTCAGTTCCATCGCCGCGCCGGACGCCTTTATTTCCAGGTGATGTGGGGCTATTTGGAGCAGCAATCCTTTCCCCTGGATGCGAATGAATACCAACTCAACATTGAGCAGGTGGCGGAGCAGCTAAACGGGCTCGGTTTGGCCGAACAGGTGCGCGAATGGTTGTTAAACACTCGTGATAAACCACGCCTTGGCAAGGCCCTTAGCTTCCCTCTAGCGGATCAGGGGCGGATGAGTGAATTCCTTCTGTGAGGGCAACAAGCCCCACCCCCACAAGGAATAAGGCGCTGATGGCCCCGCTAAGCAGCAGCATTGTTACCGGATCGGTGGAGGGGGTAAGCACAGCTCCAGCAACGGCTGAAAACAAGATCACCAGGCGCCAACTCGCCAGCATTGGCCGCCAGCGCACCAAGCCGAGCAAGCCCAGTAGCAGTTGCAAAACGGGCAACTGAAAAGCCAAACCTGTGGCCACCATCAGTAGCAAAACGAAATCTAAATAGCGCTCGATAGACCAAATCGGCTCCACCACATCGGCGCCATAACTAACCAAAAAGCGCAAGGCTGCAGGCACCAAGGCCCACCAGGCAAAAGTAAGCCCCACCAGAAACAGCACGGCTGAGGCTGCCACCGCAGGTGCCACCAAACGCCGTTCCCTGCGAGTAAGGCCGGGCATAACAAAAGCCAAACCTTCGTAGAGCACATAGGGAAGAGCCAAGGTGAGCCCGGCATAGCCGGCCACTTTCAGAGATACAAACAAAAATTCACCTGGCGCCAGTTGCAAAAAACGGATGCCTTGGGCCGGTTCCTCCAGCAACTTCACCAGGGGCCGCACCCATAGAAGGCAAATCGCCGCTCCAGATACCACCGCTGCAAGGCTGCGCAATAAACGCCAGCGCAATTCCTCGAGGTGATCGGAGAAGCTCATCTCCACTTCGGCCGGGAACTCCGTGTTGCTCATGGCTTCAGGCTAGGCAGCAGCGCCAAGGCGCGATCCGGTTCACCCCAAAGCAGTTCGCCGCCTCCATGGCGCACCAGGCCAGCTTCCATGCCTGGGATGCGCTGCAATTGTTCTACCGGCACCATCAACACCGGCACGCGCAGATTGCCGCGGCTACGGCTGAAATGGGCGGCAAGATCGGCAGCCGCCTGTAAATCTGCTTCAGCAACCAGTTGTTCGGAACCCTTGAGCACCACATGGCTGCCGGGTTGTTCTTGGGCATGGAACCAGAGATCACCGCGGCGAGCATTACGAAAACTGATCCAGTCGTTCTGGCGATGATTGCGGCCAATTAATAGGCGCAAACCCCGCGAGCTTGTAAGTGTGAGGGGTTGAGGTTCCTTTTCTGGGCGCCTGTGTTGGCGTTTGGTTTGGCTTTTTTTTGTTTGAAATGGGTTGAGGTCGCTCTGCAATGCCTCCAGTAATTCAAGGTCGTTTGGATTTGCAAACTCCAGTTGCAGCAGGCTGTTTTCCAGGAGTTCAAGGCGGCGTTGGTGGTGAGCTAAGCGCGGTTTAATCGCTTCAACGGAACGGCGCAATTTGCGCGCTTTTTTGTAGAAACGCTGGGCTTGAAAAACAAGGCTCAGCTGTGGATCAAGCTCTACGGGCAAACTTTCACCGCCTGCTGGATCTTCGAGCAGCAAGTGGCGATGGCCACTGCTGGCTACATCAGGGCGACAGAGCAGCAAATTTGCCTGCATCTGCAATAACGCTTCGCCGGAGCAGCGAGCTAGTAAATCTTCTTGTTGCATTAGTTCGCGCTGTTCGCGGCCTAACAATTGCTGTAATTGCTGGTTGAGTTTTTGCTGCGCAATTTCACATTGGCGGCGCTGCTCGCCCGCACCATAAAAAGCAGCAAGGGCGTAGTTAAAACAAAATTCGTTTTTTTGATCCGCAGCATCTTGATCAGTAGCAACGCTTTTTTCTGCTGTTGCGCCCCAACAGCGATAACCCGTGCCCCAGGGGCTAAAGCTGAGCTTGTTTGTTTCTAGATCGTTAAGCCAACACTGCCACGCGCTGAAGAGATCAAGCAATTGGGCTTCTGTTAGCAGGGTTACTTCCATTGATGAGTTGAGATCTGCAGCTTCTATCAATTGCTCCCGCAGGGCAGGGCCGAGGCCGCGATAGCTCTGCAAAAGAGCTTTACCTAAAGTTTCTGGGCGCAATAAAAGCCGTTGCCGCCACTGTTCAAAGGGTTCAATCCTGCTGGGAAATGCCCCTTGTAATGGCGGAGGAGGGCTATAGAAATCGCCAGTGCCGATGGGTCTTAAGCGTGATTGATGGGCCTGCACTTGGCGGCCGATAGCAATTACGAAATTATGTTCATCGAGCAGAAATAAATTGCTGTGGCGACCCATTAGTTCAAGCACCACAAGGCGCTTTTGGGTTGCTCCGGGGCGTTCGGCAAAACCGAGTTGCACCACCCGTTCCCAAGGGGGCTGCTCCAGGCTCACGAGGGCTAGGCCCCCTAGGGCATGTTGCAACTGTTGGGCCAAGGTGCTCCCTTCGCCTTGGCGCGGAGGGGCAGGTAAGCCATGGAATCGAGCGCCATCTGCTTGCCAACGCAATTCAAGCCAGAGCCGTTGCGTAAGGGTGCGAAACCCCAGCTGCACTGAGCTCGTGCTTGGTTGTTGGGCCTTTTCGAATCTGGCTGGCAGCAGCATGGGCTGCAGTTCTTCAACCACTGCTTGGAGGCAGGTGGTGTCTTGGGGTTGCATGGCCTCAGAGTGCCCGGTACTAGTTTCGCCAAGCATTCACCACTTAAATGGAGAAGCGGCCAATGGAAAGGCAAAAGCCAAGGCTCACCGTATTGAGTGGCCCTAGCGGCGTGGGAAAAGGAACCCTAGTGAAAGCGTTAAGAAAGAACCATCCTCAACTTTGGCTTTCGGTATCAGCCACAACCAGGCCGGCAAGGCTCGGGGAGGTAGAAGCTATTGATTACTTTTTTAAAAGTAATGATGAATTTAAGCAACTTGTGGCATGCGGCGGTTTGTTGGAATGGGCGCAGTTTGCTGGTAATTCTTATGGCACCCCCCGCCAACCTGTGGAGCAGCAATTAGCTGCTGGTGCACCGGTGCTACTTGAAATTGAGCTTGAGGGAGCACGGCAGGTGCGTAAAACCTTTCCTGAAGCTTTCCAAATATTTCTAAAACCTCCGTCTATGGCTGAATTAGAGGCCAGAATTAGGGGGCGAGGCACCGAATTAGAAACTGCGATCCAAAAACGCCTCAAAAGGGCAGAAGAGGAACTAAAAGCAGAGCTCGAGTTCGATGCGGTAGTTGTAAACAATGATATTAATGATGCATTAGTTCAGCTTGAAATGTTGATGAATTTAGCCGGGAACGAATAACATGTCTGGGAAAAAATGATTGAATTCAATCATGATTACAGCGGTTATCATGAACCAAATTGCCGCAAAAGCTGGCGCGGTGGTCAGAAATTTTTTCATGATTTGGGATTAGTTTTGAATGATTTAGTGAGTTGCTCGGATCTTTAAATCAGCGAGGTGAAACTGTTACTTTGCTATCTACTTCTGTGAGCTTATTAGATGTGAGTTCAGCAAAAGCAGCCAAAGGCCACCTGGCGGAATCCAGGGTGCACTTAAGAGCAACTGGAAGATCGATCTGAATCTCTTTCATGTTTGCATCCTTGCCTTTGATTGCTTGGATGTAAGACCTGCCAGCCCAGCCAATGCAGCCGGCGATATAAAGGAAAGCAATCCCTGGCAGCATGAATTCGCCAGCATGGCTCCAGCGACCATCTACTACAAGGTGGGGAAGGCCATCAGTGCCGCAAAGGGCTTGGCCGTAACGCTCGAAACGAGCCTGGGCAGATGCAGTTTTGGCGGATTTAGCCCGATATAGAAAACGGGCGTTTTCATTGCATTGAGTTAATCCAGCTACCCCGGCATGGGCTAACGGAACAAAACCCAAAAGCAGATAGCCGCAAAGAGCTACAGCAAAAAACTTTGAAAATGCCTTTGAGATCAGTTGTTGCATGATGCGCATGATGGGCAGGCCCGCTTAGCGGTTGCTCCCAATAGTTTATGTGTGAATTCCACCCCTAATGCCAACGGTTCTAGCTCTCGAAACAAGTTGTGACGAGTCTGCGGCTGCAGTGGTGCGCGATGGGGCTGTTTTGAGTAGTGAAGTAGCAAGCCAGGTTGAAGAACACGCCCTGTGGGGCGGGGTCGTACCAGAGCTGGCATCTCGCCGCCATGTGGAGGCTTTGCCACATTTAGTGGAAAGGGCACTAACAAATGCACGCGTAAGCCTTAGCGATTTAGATGCAGTGGCCGCCACAGTGGCGCCCGGATTGCTCGGGGCCTTAATGGTGGGATCTGTTACAGGCCGCTGCTTAGCCCAATTAGCCCAGAAGCCTTTTATTGGTATTCATCATCTCGAGGGACATCTTTGCTCTGCTCTTAGTGGTGATCAAGCTCCCCAGGGGCCAATGTTGGTTTTATTAGTGAGTGGCGGCCACACAGAATTAATAGCGCTGAGATCCTTTGGCAATTACGAACGCCTCGCTGGCAGCCGGGATGATGCGGCTGGAGAAGCTTTCGACAAGGTTGCTCGCCTCCTCGGTTTGGCCTATCCGGGTGGACCGGCCCTTGAAATTGCCGCCCGTAGCGGTGATCCCTTGCGTTTTCGCTTCCCGCCCGGGCGTATTTCATTGCCAGATGGGGGCGTGCACCCCTACGACTTCAGCTTTAGTGGTTTAAAAACTGCAGTGCTGAGGGAGGTGCAGCGTTGGCAAATTGCTGGGGAGCCCTTACCTGTGAATGATTTAGCAGCTTCTTTTCAGCAGGTGATTTGCAAAGTGTTGGTGGAGCGCAGTGTGCGCTGCGCCGTTGATCAAGCTTTGCCTGGTTTGGTGGTGGTGGGGGGTGTATCTGCAAATGCAGAATTGCGCCGCCAACTAACTGGGGCATGCACTGCCGCCAGCCTCAATTTGCATTTAGCCCCCCTTGCTTGGTGCACCGATAACGCAGCAATGATCGGATTAGCTGCCTGTAAACGCTTGCAAATGGGGCAAAGGTCGGCTTTAAACCTCGGCGTAGCCCCCCGCTGGCCTTTAGCTAATGCGATTGAGCTTTATGGCAAAGCGCCTTTTTAATATAAAAAATCACTTAATATTTCCAAAATATTTCCGTTTTGCCGTGTCGCCCACCAATCAGCTCGAGCCAACAGAACTGAATGCCTGGCGCAGGGGTTTTACCCCTCAGGCTGAAATCTGGAACGGCCGATTAGCAATGCTTGGCTTATCCGTTGGTATTGGCGCATTGGTGCTTTGGCGTTTAATTGCCACAAGCTAGAGCTCACATCAGGTAGCTCTCTTTAATATCAAGCTGCTAGAAAATTGCCATTGGCTTCATTACCGCGCGTCACTCTGGTGCTTGGCACCAGACCGGAAGCCATCAAAATGGCGCCGGTAATTTTGGCTTTCCAAGCTTCGCCACTGTTTGAAACCCGAGTTGTTCTAACTGGGCAACACAAGGAAATGGTGGCTCAAGTGATGGCACTTTTTCAGTTAACTCCAGATCGCGATTTGGAGTTAATGACCCCAAGGCAAACACTCACCCATGTGACCTGCGCTGCGCTGGAGGGTTTGCGTAAAGAATTTGGCGAAAATCGACCTGATTTAGTGCTTGTTCAAGGTGATACCACCACTGCCTTTGCGGCTGCTTTAGCGGCTTTTTACGATCAAATCCCGGTGGGCCATGTGGAGGCGGGGTTGCGCACAGATAATCTCTACGACCCCTTCCCGGAGGAAGCGAATCGTCGTTTGATCTCCCAGGTGGCTCAGTTGCATTTTGCCCCTACTGCCCAATCGGCAAAAAATCTTCAAGCCTCTGGGGTGGTGGGTGAGATACACACCACGGGCAACACAGTTATTGATGCGTTGTTGTTGATGGCAGCAGCAGCACCTAGTTGTGAAGTGCCGGGCCTTGATTGGCAAAAACAACGGGTGATTCTTGCCACAGTGCATCGCCGTGAGAATTGGGGCACCCCTTTAAAAGATATCGCGACGGGTTTTTTAAAGGTGTTGGATCGCCACCCCGATACGGCATTGCTATTGCCACTACATAAAAATCCAACAGTGCGGGAACCATTACAAGAATGGCTTGGTGATCATCCACGGATATTTCTCACCGAACCGCTTGATTACGACCGCCTGGTAGCTGCAATTCGTGGTTGCACATTATTACTTACAGATTCAGGTGGTTTGCAAGAAGAAGCTCCATCTTTAGGGAAACCAGTGCTTGTTTTAAGGCGCACCACCGAACGCCCAGAAGCAGTGGAAGCAGGCACAGCAAAATTAATAGGTACTTCCTCAGAGGCGATTGAACGGGAAACCTGCCTGCTCCTCGAAAAAAGTGAAGCTTATGCCGCTATGGCAAAAGCCCACAATCCCTTTGGTGATGGCAAAGCTAGTGAACGAATCGTTGCAACAAGTGCGGCTTACTTGGCAAACCGCTAACTCTCCTTACGCTTTTTCGCCCAGGGCGGCAGATCGATAAATACTTGTTCACCGGCTTTCACCCCTGTGAGTATTTGAGTATTGCGGCCACTGCTGCTGCCAAGTGTTATCTCCACAAAACGTGGTTGGTTGCCAGGGCCAGGCACCAATACCCCAGGTTTTCCATTCTCAGTAACAATTGCAACGGTTGGCAGTAAGGGTTTAGGTGTTAGGCGGCCGGCATCAAAATCGATATCGGCAGTCATGCCAATGCGCAATTTATTTAAGGGTGGATTAATTAGCTCTAATTCTACTTTTACGGTAGTTACATTGCTGCTCTTTTCTGTGCGTGGTGAGATGCGTTTTACTTGCGCTGCAAAGCGTTGATCAGGAAATGCATCCACTCTCACGCTGGCAGCTTGGCCATTTCTTATGCGGCCGATATCACTTTCAGGCACCTTGGCAGTTACCTGAAGGCCGGCAGCTAATTCCACAATTGAAGAGCTTGTTGCTCCTGCCGTTGCACTGGCAGCGGTAGTTGGTGTTACGTAAGAACCGGGATCTGAATATCGGTTAGTGATAGTGCCAGCAAATGGTGCGCGCACTACTAGATCACCCGATTCAACTTTTCGCTGGGCAAGGCGTTGTATGGCTGCGTTGTAAGCAGCTTTGCTGCTATCAAAGTTGGCTTTAAAGCGTGCAAGATCGTCGCCACTGAGGGCGCCCTGGCTGAATAATTGGAGGCGTCTTTCGTATTCGCCGCGGCTGCGATTTAAATCCACCCTGGCCACTGCTTGCTGTGCTCTTAGCTCTTCTAGGCGGTTGCGAATATCGCTTGGATCCATACGGGCAAGTGGTTGCCCAGCAATTACCTGGTCGCCTTCATCTACGTAAAGCTCCAGCAGTTGCCCTTGCCTTTTTGGGCTCACGTTTACGCGCTGCTCCGCTTCGATTTCGCCGCTAGCAGTGATGATTCCCGCCAAACTGCCCTGGCTCACCTTGGTTACGTAGGGCCCGATATCTCTTTTTGGCCCTTTAAGCAAAGGCAGCAACAAAAAACCAGCGCCACTAACAAGCACTAGCAACACCAATGCAGCAGGCCACCAACGTCGCCATGGGGCTGGTGCGGATTGAGGCAAGGTAGGTGTGTTGATGGTTGCTGTTTTCACTGCAATCATTCTTCATGAAAACAGCAGCACTGGCGAGTGCGGCTCACCCTTTAAATTAAAGAAATGCTTAAAGCCGGAATCGTGGGGCTGCCCAATGTGGGCAAATCCACCCTCTTCAACGCTCTGGTGGCTAACGCCCAAGCCCAGGCGGCCAACTTCCCTTTCTGCACGATCGAGCCCAATGTGGGCACTGTGGCGGTGCCGGATCCAAGGCTTGAGGAATTGCGGCAGCTTTCCAATTCAAAAGATGTGGTGCCCACCAGGGTGGAATTTGTTGATATTGCGGGTTTGGTGGCAGGGGCCAGCCAGGGGGAGGGTTTAGGAAATAAGTTTTTGGCAAATATCCGTGAAGTGGATGCAATTGTTCATGTGGTGCGTTGTTTTGAAGACGACGATGTAATTCATGTGAGCGGTTCTGTTGATCCTTTGCGGGATGCTGAAATAATTAATTTGGAGCTAGCTCTTGCGGATGTTGCTCAAATTGATAAACGGCGAGAGCGTCTAAAAAAACAACTGCGCACCAGTAAGGAAGCCCAGCTAGAAGATGATCTACTCGCCCGCATTGGCGTGGAACTTGATGGTGGCGGCGCAGCGCGTAATTTAAATATAAGCAGTGAAGAGTATCTTTTGATTAAACCGCTTGGTTTGTTAACTGCAAAGCCGATTATTTATGCGGCCAATGTAAGTGAAGATCACCTGGCGGGCGGCAATCCATTTGTTGATGCGGTTTCTGAATTAGCAAAAAAAGAGGCTGCTCAAACTGTAAAAGTAAGCGCTCAAGTTGAAGCTGAACTAGTTGAACTTGGCGAAGATGAACGCAATGATTACCTTGAGGGTTTGGGCGTTAGTGAAGGTGGATTACGCAGTTTGATTAGCGCCACCTATCAACTGCTTGGCCTCCGCACTTATTTCACAACAGGTGAAAAGGAAACCCGCGCTTGGACCATTAAATCAGGCATGACAGCACCGCAAGCAGCTGGGGTGATCCACACAGATTTTGAACGGGGTTTTATCCGTGCTCAAACAATTGGCTATGGCCAATTGCTAGAAGCAGGTTCCCTTGCAGAAGCCAAGGCCAAGGGTTGGCTGCGAAGTGAAGGTAAAGAATATGTGGTGGCAGAAGGTGATGTAATGGAGTTTTTATTTAATGTTTAATGATTAATGATTAATGATTAATGATTAATGCCAAATAAATGGCCGGCCGCTGAGGTGAGCCCCATGGCAATCGCGCCCCAGATCACCATCCGGAGGGCGCCTTCACGCACAGGTGCCCCACCTGCCGCTGCGGCCATGCCACCAAATATCAAAAGGCTGCCAAGGGAA
>ERZ889217.1182-NODE-1182-length-13747-cov-37.021691_pt1 | contig 13747 bp, 11 predicted proteins | sample MGYA00521098_ERZ889217 | MGnify/ENA primary metagenome ERZ889217 (study PRJEB32303, sample SAMEA104408613) | aquatic metagenome | biome: Brackish water; feature: Pelagic; material: water | place: Baltic Sea | collected 2014-06-10T22:04:00 | depth 2,362 m ...
GAAGTGCATGCACTTGACGCCAAAGTGACGCTTGACGATAACGCAGCATTTCGACACCCAGAGTGGGATGAATACCGTGCGACCGAAGAGCTTGACGAGCGCGAAAAACTTGCCCGCGAAAAAAATCTGCAATACATCGGACTTGACGGCACAGTCGGGATCATTGCCAATGGCGCGGGTTTGGCGATGAGCACGCTTGATGTCGTGAACCAAGTCGGCGGCAAGGCTGCAAACTTTTTAGATATCGGTGGTGGCGCGAATGCCGAACTTATGACTGCGGCGCTCGAAGTGATCAACTCGGATACGAAAGTGAAAAGTATTTTCATCAATATTTTTGGTGGCATCACGCGTGGTGATGAAGTCGCCAAAGGCATTGTCGAAGCGATGAAGCGTGTCAAATTGCGCGCACCGATTGTGATTCGACTTGACGGTACTAATGCCATCGAGGGTCGTGCGATCATTGCAAATGCTGGCATTGACGAGTCACAGTTAATGTCGCGTTCAACAATGCTTGAGGCTGCTCGTGTTGCAGTCGATCTCGCAGGAAAGAATTAACAACATGGCAATATTTGTAAACGAAAATACAAAAGTTCTTGTACAGGGCTTAACTGGCGGCCAAGGGCGGTTTCATGGGTTGCGCAATCGCGACTATGGTACGCAAGTTGTTGCTGGTGTAACGCCCGGAAAAGCCGGTCAAGATGTAGAAGGTATCCCCGTATACGACAGCGTTGAAGCTGCAGTTATTGCAACTGGGGCAACTGCATCATTTATTGCAGTGCCGCCGAAGGCAGCGCCCGCGGCGATTCTGGAGGCTGCTCGTGCCGGAATCAGTTTTATTGTTTGCATAACCGAAGGTGTACCGGCGCAAGACGAAGCGCGAGTGTTTGCAAACCTTCAACGCGATTTTCCAAAGACGCGGTTGCTTGGGCCGAACTGCCCTGGCATTATTAGCCCAGGTAAATGCAACATCGGAATCACCGCTGGCGAGATCGCAGCGTTGCCAACTAAGCATGGACCAAACGTCGGCATCGTTTCGCGATCGGGCACACTTACGTATCAAGCACTTTACGAACTCAAGCAATTAAATATTGGTGTGTCAACTTGTGTTGGCATCGGCGGCGACCCCGTGCCCGGCACTTCGTTCGTTGACTGTCTGGCTGAGTTTCAAGCAGACCCCGAAACTCATGCGATTATTATGATCGGTGAAATCGGTGGCACTGCCGAAGAAGAAGCCGCCGAGTTCATCACAAATCATGTGACAAAACCGATGAGTGCATATATCGCAGGTGTCACAGCACCTGCTGGTAAAAAAATGGGTCATGCTGGGGCGATTGTCTCAGGTGGCAAAGGCACCGCGCAAGGCAAGATGGACGCGCTCAGAAGCGCTGGTGTGATGATCGGGTTGAATCCAACTGAGGCTTGTGATCTAATGTCGCAAATCGTTGCAGGGTTCTAGGTTTCAGTTTTGCTATCGGGTGACCGTCTAGTATTTGTGGTCGCCGAATAGATACAAGCACTGGAAGATGTAAACGGACAATGAACAAACGACCTCAACTCCTTTCGTACATTCCATCTTTAGATGGCATTCGCGCGCTTTCGGTGTTGGCAGTAATTGTTTATCACGCCAACAAACTTTGGTTGCCCGGCGGGTTTCTCGGCGTTGAAGTTTTCTTTGTGATCAGCGGATATTTGATCACACTGCTGTTACTTGCCGAATCTGAGCAAAGCGGTTCAGTGAGTTTGAGCCAGTTTTGGATGCGTCGGGCCAGGCGGTTGCTGCCCGCGCTGTGGGTCGCAGTGTTGGGCGTCGTTGTTTTTGCTTCGCTATTTCAACGCGAGATGCTCGGCACGCTTCGTGGCGATGTAGTCGCAGCGCTGTTATATGGTTTCAACTGGTTTCAAGTGTGGAACGGCACAAGTTACTTCACATCATTCGAGTTTGTGCCGTTGCGGCATTTGTGGTCGCTCGCAGTTGAGGAGCAGTTTTATCTTGTTTGGCCACTGGTGATGTTGGTGGTCGCCAAACTCGGCAAGCGAAAATTACCGAGCGTCGGTGTTTTGTTTTTTGGCATGTCGGTCGGCGTGGCAATTTATGTGGCGATGATCTACCGCTCGGGCACGATTTCGACGATTGACCAAACTCCACAACAATTCATGTCACTTTTTGGTCACTCTGTCTCAAGAATTGATTTTCTATTTCTCGGCACGCTCACGCGCTCAGGCGGGTTGTTGCTCGGTGCCGCACTTGCAATTTGGTGGCGACCTTGGCTATTGAAGCGATCACAAGCCGGTAGCGACGGAAGTTTATTTGATCTTGTCGGCCTCGTCGGCCTCGGAGTAATCGTTTTTGCGATGTTCAAATTTCACACGGTTGTTGAAGGCACCGATGCAGGCACGATTGGTTATGACTTTTTGTTTCGTGGGGGTTTCTTCATCGTAGATCTCGCCAGTGTCGCGTTGATTGCGGCAGCAGTTCATCCGTCTTCGTATATTGTTTCGCGCAGTCTGGGCAACCCCGTATTCGTGTGGCTGGGTCGACGCTCGTATGGATTTTATTTATTTCATTGGCCCGTATTTCAGTTTTATCGTCGGTTTGCTGGCATAGGTTTGACTCCGTACGAGTTTGTTGTGCTGGTTTTAATCGCTCTTGTGTTTACTGAACTTAGTTTTCGCTTGATTGAAACACCTGTGCGACACGGCGCAATTTCGCAATGGTGGAAGAAATTTAGAGCACCAAGCTACGGATCAGATGCCGTTACGCGCCAGCGACAAATTTTGTTTGTAGCAGTTTTTTCGCTACTCCCAGTTTTTGGTGTGGTCAGTTTGGTCACCGCAAAAGTACAAGTTGATGAAATCACGCAGAACCTTACTGATAATCAACAAAATATTGTTGATTTACTTGACTCGGGCGCAACCGCGGCGCCAGTTGTGGTCTCAGGTACGACAATTCTCGGGCAACCACCGGCAGACCCGGGGTCTCTTGACGGCCGAGTAATTGATATTTTAGCAATCGGCGACTCGGTGATGCTTGGCGCCGCAAATGTGTTGACCGAGCGCGGCGTCACGGTCGATGCATTGAAGAGTCGTCCATTTCGTCAGGCACTTGAGATCGCTAACTACATGAAGTCAATTAATCGTCTTGGGTCTGTGGTAATCATTCATCTTGGTACGAACAACACGGTTGATGCACAAACACTTGATGAAATAATGGTGCCACTCAAAGATGTTCCGTTGGTCTTATTTGTCAATGTGCATGTGCCAGCCGAGGCGCGACAAAACAAAAACAACCTGCTACTTAGTGAAATGCCATCTAGATACGAAAACGTTAAAGTGTTTGACTGGAACGCGGTGGCAAATGCCCACCCCGAATATCTTTATAATGACCAAACGCACATCCGCATTGAAGGTCAAAAAGTCTATGCAGATTTAATGATGCAAGCAATTGGACGACCTTAACTTTTACCGTAGGCTTGGGCGCTATGACTACACCAGTTCGAATCACAGTTACAGGCGCCGCCGGACAAATCGGATACGGAATTTTATTTCGCATCGCTTCTGGGCAGATGCTCGGGCCAGATACGCCAGTGATTTTGCAACTACTTGAAGTGACGCCAGCGCTTGGCGCTCTCAACGGCGTAAAAATGGAACTTGACGATTGCGCTTACGCGCCTTTGGTCGATGTGATCACAACTGATGACGCCAACATTGCTTTTGGTGACACAGATATTGCTTTATTAATTGGTGCAATGCCTCGCAAAGATGGAATGGAGCGCGCAGATTTGTTGACAGCTAACGGCGGCATCTTCAAACCACAAGGTATTGCAATTTCTAAAAACGCCAAAAAAAATGTCAAGGTATTGGTTGTCGGTAACCCAGCGAATACAAATTCTCTAATCGCGATGAGCAATGCGTCGGGTATTGATCCAAAACAATTCACAGCGATGACACGTTTAGATCACAATCGCGCGGTCGCCCAACTTGCGCAACGACTTGGCAAGCCAGTTAGTTCGATTAAAAAAATGACGATCTGGGGCAATCACTCGGCATCGCAGTACCCAGATCTTTACAACTGTGAAGTTGATGGTAAGAACGCTGCAACTTTAGTGAACGACGATAATTGGCTGCGCGAAACTTTTATTCCAACTGTGGCCAAGCGTGGTGCAGCGATTATCAAGGCGCGTGGTTTGTCGTCGGCTGCTTCAGCTGGCACTGCGGCTATGGATCATGTTCGTAACTGGGTGCAGGGCACACCAGCAGGTGATTGGGTCAGTATGAGCGTGCCTTCAGACGGCAGTTATGGTGTGCCAGCCGGCTTGATTTCGTCGTTTCCGTGCACGTGCGCGAATGGTCAATACAGCATTGTGCAGGGTTTGCCGATCAACGATTTCAGTCGCAAAATGATTGATGCTTCAGTCGCTGAGTTGATTGACGAGCGCGATGCCGTTCGCAGCCTGGGCCTAATCTAAGTCGCACGCCACGCGGCGCGAAGCGCTCAAATTTTGTCGCGAAGTGCTTAAATTTCGTTGCGAGTTAGAAGTTTGTGTTGGCGTTAACTGCTGAGAACACGACGTCAAGTGCGAGAAATAATGGCTGAGTTGCAATCACTCGTTCGTGGTCGCCTTTGAACCGAATCTTGCCGCTGATGAATGCTTCTTGGGCGTTGATCTTGCCAGTCGCAACTCCAACGGCTGTTTTCCAGTCTTGAGTGAATGCGATATCTGAAACGGTTGCTGGGCCAACTCCAAAACTGACTAGCCCGTCGCGCGATTCAAGATGATAAGTCACATCGCCGTGCGGAGTGCCGGTAACAATCTGCGTCACCGATACAGAGTTGTTGCGTGCCACAGCAGCGATTTCGTTATTTAATTTGATGCCTTCAGCAACCGCGTTGATCCACTCATTGCTGAGGTAATCAACGCGGTCTGACATTATTCGCCTGTCAAATAGTTGCCGCTATTTAAGCAGCAACCAAACTGACTGACTTACGACGTGAGAACATGATCGCGATAACCAAAATCACCAGCGAAACACCGGCGATGCTCAAACGCATTGCGTCGTTGTCTTGATATTTGATAATTGCTGGCAATGTTAAAAGAGCGACCAAGTTCATTACTTTGATCAGCGGATTAAGTGCCGGACCAGCAGTGTCTTTGAATGGGTCACCAACGGTGTCACCAATTACAGCAGCTTTGTGTGCAGGTGAGCCCTTGCCGCCGTGGTGTCCATCTTCGATGTACTTTTTAGCGTTATCCCATGCGCCACCAGCGTTGCTGAGGTAGTTAGCCATCAACTGACCAGTCAAGATAACACCAGCCAAGAACGCACCGAGCGCTGCATAGCCGATACCAAAACCAACTATTACTGGTGTGAGAACTGCGAGCAATGCTGGCGTTGTAAGTTCGCGCAATGATGCCGCGGTGCAGATGTCAATAACTGGGCCGTAGTCAGGTTGCTTTGTGCCGGCCATAATTTTGCCGTCCGCAAATTGATTGCGCACCTCTTGCACAACCACGCCTGCTGTTCGGCCAACTGCGCGAATCGCGAGTGCTGAGAACATAAACGCAATTGATCCACCGATTAGCAAGCCGATAAATGTTTTTACATCTGAAACGTTGATCTGTGTTTCTACGGCTGAGAAAATATCGCTGCCCTGAAGATATTCACCAATCTTTCTTCCTGGATTGGTAAACGAACTGATGTTATCTTTTGTGTAAGTCAGACCAAGTTCGCTGGCGATTGTTTCGATATATGAAGCGAACAACGCAACTGCAGCAATAACTGCCGAGCCAATTGCAAAGCCTTTAGTTACTGCTTTTGTTGTGTTACCTACTGCATCGAGGCTGACAAGAATCTTGCCAGTCTCACCGTGCAACTCGCCTGCCATTTCGGCGATACCTGCCGCGTTATCAGAAACAGGGCCGAACGTGTCTTCAGAGACGATTACGCCGGTTGTTGCAAGCATTCCCATGCCGCACAATGCAACGAGGTAAAGCGAGAACTGAATGTTTCCGCCACCCATCCAGATTGTTGTGCCGAGCGCAATCGCGATGCACAAAATTGCATATACAGATGACTCAAGTCCAGAAGCTGTTCCTGAAAGAACAACCGTTGCTGGGCCAGTCTCGGTGCTTTCAGCGATTTCTTTTACTGGGCCATATTCAGTGCCAGTGAAATATTCAGTGAGACGACTCAAAACTTGAGCAAGAATTAATCCGACAAGTACGGCGCCGAAAACTCGCCAACCCGTATTTGAAAAACCAGTCTTCTCGAGTTTGTCGTTGCCGACATAATAAGTTGCTAGCAAATACGTACCAATAACGGTGATGATGCCAGCAGTTAAAAAGCCACGGTTAATTGGCTTAAGCGCATTCGTCTCGCCGTCACGAGCGCGAACCGAAAATACACCAGCGATAGATGCGATAACGCCGATTGCGCGAGCGGCAAGTGGGAAGACCAAACCGAGTGCAGGGTTCAAACCAATTGAGTTAAAAGCTGCAACACCAAGAATGATCGAGGCAACAAGTGTTACTTCGTAACTCTCAAATAAGTCAGCCGCCATACCTGCACAGTCACCAACGTTGTCACCAACGTTGTCGGCAATTGTTGCTGGGTTACGTGGGTCATCTTCTGGGATTCCTGCTTCAACTTTGCCAACTAAGTCTGCGCCGACGTCTGCTGCTTTTGTGAAAATTCCGCCACCGACTCGCAAGAACAATGCAAGCAGCGAACCACCGAATCCGAAACCGATCAACATTGCTGACGATGTGTTTTGAAACAACGCGATGATTATTGTTGCGCCGAGCAAACCAAGACCAACTGTGAACATTCCGGCAACGCCACCCGTGCGAAATGCGACTTGAAGCGCTTGCTTCATCGAGCCACGTTTTGCAGCAGCAGCAGTTCGAACGTTGCCACGTGTTGCGAGTGTCATACCGATGTAACCGGTTAATCCTGAAGCAACGCAACCAAGTACGAACGCAATTGTTCGATACAGACCAGATTGCACAAATGTCAGCGCCGAATCGCCGCCTGGTTTGTCAATTGCGACTGAAGTTAAAAACACAACTGCACCAACTGGTACAAGAATCATGCCGATCGTGCGAAACTGCCGTTTCAAATATGCCCACGCACCAACTTGAATCGCCACGGCGATTTCTTTCATCTTGTCGGTGCCTTCATCTTCTTGAAGAACTTTGATCATCAAGTACCAGCCGACCAAAAGTGCCAATACAGCAGATGCCCCTGAGAGTCCAAGGATTAACCATTCGCCACCTTTAAGTGTGAATTGTTGCCATCCGCCTTCGGTTGCAAAAAGTGCGTTCACGTGTAATTTCTCCGTTTTCTGATCGGGTCGCCACCATGGAGACGCGTGTGTAATGTGTCTCGGAAAGTATAAAGAATTTGGGGCAACTAATGCCAATATGGGGCAATTACTTGGCATTTTTGTTGCGCTTTACTTGTCACTTATTGCCGGTCGTTTTGCGAGCTGTTTTTGATAGCCGATATAGCTAGCCGATATAGCACCAGACCTAAACCGTTAGTTTTGGCGGGATGAGACACGGTTCACGCTGCCTGTGTCGCCAAGAATGTCGTCCAGCAACGAGCTGACAACTAATGTGATCTGACGAGACTATGGCGAAAACACAGCAGACATTGACAAAAGCGGGCAAATCACTGGCACCGCGACAGCCAGTAACTGGCACGGCGTTGTCAGTACGCAAAAAGCGGTCTTTCATTGCTGACATTTATTCAACTGCAATCGGCAAAAAATATGCGATGGCAATTTCTGGTATTGCGTTGATGGGTTTTGTTTTGTTTCATATGATCGGCAATTTAAAGATGTATCTCGGTGCCGCTGAACTCGATCACTACGCCGAATTTTTGAAAGAGTTGCTTTATCCGCTTGCCCCAAAAGGTGCAGTGTTATGGATTTTGCGCGGTGGTCTGTTGGCGATGCTCGCATTGCACTTGCACGCTGCGTGGTCGTTGACAATTTTGAATCATCAGGCGCGACCAGTTAAATATCAATCACCACGTGACTATGAAGTTGCAAACTTTGCGAGTCGCACGATGCGTTACAGCGGCATGATTGTGCTGAGTTTTTTAATTTGGCATTTACTAGATCTCACGTTTGGTGTTGTCAACACTGTTGGAACTGATAACACTTTCGTTAAGGGCGAGGTATACGCAAATGTTGTGCGAAGTCTCGATCGTTGGCCAGTCGCCGTGTTTTATATCTTGGCGAATTTGTTGCTTGGCATACATCTGCGACATGGTGCGTGGAGCATCTTTCAATCGCTTGGATGGAACAATCCACGGTTTAATTCTTGGCGTTGGTCGTTTGCGACTGTGTTCGCGTTAGTTGTTGTGATTGGCAATATTTCATTCCCGATTGCGGTGCTCGCGGGCATCGTAAAACTGTAAAGGTTAAATAATGAACACGCTTTTGAATGCCAAGATTCCGAGTGGTGCGTTGCACGAAAAGTGGGATAACTATAAGGCTGACGCCAAACTTGTTAACCCGAATAACAAGCGCAAGTTTAAAGTAATTGTTGTTGGTACAGGTCTTGCCGGCGCGTCGGCTGCCGCAACCTTGGCTGAACTTGGATATCAAGTTGATGCGTTCACATTTCATGACTCGGCGCGTCGCGCACACTCGATTGCCGCTCAAGGCGGAATCAACGCTGCGAAAAATTATCAAGGCGATGGCGACAGTATTAATCGTTTATTCGTCGACACAATAAAGGGCGGAGACTTTCGCAGCCGTGAAGGCAATGTGCATCGCTTGGCACAAGTTTCTGTTGACATCATTGATCAGATGGTCGCACAAGGTGTTCCGTTTGCACGCGAATACGGTGGCACACTCGACAATCGAAGTTTTGGTGGCGCGCAAGTAAGTCGAACCTTTTATGCGCGTGGACAAACCGGTCAGCAGTTGTTGCTCGGTGCTTATCAACAGTTGTCGCGTCAAGTCGGTCTAGGTGGCGTTCGTCTTTTCAATCGAACTGAATTGGTTGATGTTGTCGTCGTTGACGGACGCTGTTCGGGAATTGTCGTTCGTGATCTGTTGACCGGTGAGATCACTTCGCACGCGGCGCACGCAGTTGTTATGGCAACTGGTGGTTACGGCAATGTGTTTTATCTTTCAACAAATGCGATGAATTGCAATGTCACCGCTTCGTGGCGCGCGCATCGACGCGGTGCGATGTTTGCGAACCCTTGTTACACGCAAATTCACCCAACATGTATTCCACAAAGTGATGAGTCGCAATCAAAGTTGACATTGATGAGCGAATCGTTGCGTAATGACGGACGAATTTGGGTTCCGAAAAATGCCGACGATGCGCGACCTGCGGACCAGATACCTGAGAGCGAGCGTGACTATTACCTCGAGCGTTTGTATCCGAGTTATGGCAACTTGGCGCCACGCGACATTTCGTCGCGTGCGGCAAAGCGTCTTGTAGACAAAGGCCATGGTGTTGGGCCACTAAAGAACGGTGTGAATCTAGATTTCTCGGCAGCGATTGAACGACTCGGCCTCGATGTTGTGCAAGAGCGCTACGGAAACTTATTTCAGATGTACGAGCGCATCGCCGGCGAAGATCCATACTCAACACCTATGCGAATTTATCCAGCGACGCACTACACAATGGGTGGTCTGTGGGTTGATTATGAACTTGCTACGACGATTCCGGGTTTGTATGCAGCCGGCGAGGCAAATTTTTCTGACCACGGTGCGAACCGTCTTGGTGCTAGCGCATTGATGCAAGGTCTTGCCGACGGATATTTTGTACTTCCGTACACAATTAGCAATGAACTTGCGCCGATGCTCAACAAGCCGATTCCGACGACTGATCATCCAGCATTTGTTCAGGCAGAAACTGAAGCCCGCGATCGTTTTAACGGTTATCTAAATGTTGGCGGCACGCGCTCACCTGATTGGTTTCATCGTGAACTCGGCAAGATCATTTGGGACTATTGCGGAATGGAGCGTACGCAACAGGGCCTTGAAAAAGCATTGTCAGAGTTGCCAGCTCTATATAGCGAATTCAAAAAAGATTTGCGAGTGACTGGCAACGGCGAAAGTGTTAACCAAACACTCGAAAAAGCCGGGCGAGTTGACGACTTCTTTCAACTCGGGATGTTGATGTGTCGCGATGCGCTCGACCGCGAAGAAAGTTGTGGTGCACACTTTCGCAGCGAATACCAAACTGCTGAGGGCGAGGCATTGCGCGATGACAAGAATTACTGTCATGTTTCTGCATACGACTGGACGGGCGACCCGATGGCGGCCGACTTGAATAAAGAAAAACTTGAATTTGAAACTGCACATCTCGCAACTCGGAGTTACAAGTGAAACATTTAACGAATTTGAAACTTAAAGTTTGGCGTCAAGATGGCCCTGATACGGTCGGCAAATTTGAAACGCACGTCGTTGAAAGCGTCAGCGATGAAGCATCGTTTCTCGAAATGCTCGATCAACTGAACGAGAAACTGATCGGCGAAAATAAAGACGCGATCGTTTTTGACCACGACTGTCGCGAAGGAATCTGTGGAACTTGTTCGCTAATGATCAATGGGCGAGCACATGGTCCGCAACGAGCAACGACGACTTGCCAGTTACATATGCGAACATTTTCAAGTGGCGATGAAATCGTAATCGAGCCTTGGCGCGCCGCTGCGTTTCCGATTATTAAAGATTTGATGGTTGACCGCGCGTCATTTGATCGGATTATCGAATCTGGTGGGTTCATCACCTCGCCAACGGGTGGAGCACCTGATGCAAACCTGATTCCTGTGCCAAAGCCTGTCTCTGATGCGGCGATGGATTCTGCTGCGTGTATCGGTTGCGGTGCATGTGTTGCTGCGTGCCCGAACGGTGCAGCAAATTTGTTCACCGGCGCCAAGATTGCACACTTGAGTGTTTTGCCACAGGGTCAAGCCGAGCGCTTTAAGCGCGCAGAAGCAATGGTCAACTCAATGGATGACCAGTTCGGCTCGTGCACAAATCATGGAGAATGTTCTGCTGCATGCCCGAAAGAGATTTCGCTCGATGTGATTGCGCTGATGAACTCAGATTTTAGAAAATCAAAATCAAAGAATCGCAAGCAACTCAGCCGAGGCTGATTTGCGCGATTTTTATAAAGGGGATAATTATGTTGGGTGACCTCGCTACTTGGGTGCAAGATGTAATTAATCAGTTCGGTTATTTTGGTGTTGCGTTACTGGTCGTGATTGAAAATGTTTTTCCACCGATTCCATCAGAGATCGTTTTGCCGTTTGCGGGTTTCGTTGCACAGCAAGGTTCTGGTGCGGCTCAGAGCGATACATCTGTGATCGGCATGATGATTGCTGCGACTGTTGGTTCGGTAGTCGGTGCGCTGATTTTGTATTTTGTTTCGGCGGCAATTGGTCCAGATCGATTACGTGCCTTTGTTGAGAAATTTGGCAAGTGGTTTGGTGTGAAGCCTGCAGATCTAGTGCGCGCTGAGGCTTGGTTTGATCGTCGGTCGTCGCTGGCAGTTTTGGTCGGTCGTTGCGTACCACTGATTCGCTCGATCGTTTCGATACCTGCCGGTTTTCGCCGCATGAAACTGTCAAGTTTTGTTGTGCTTACGGCATTGGGTAGCGCCGTTTGGAATATTGCGCTCATCGGAGCAGGTGCAGTATTAAAAGATCAGTGGGACCGAGTCGGCGACTACGTAGGGGTTTTTCAATGGGTCGTTATCTTGGCGATTGTCGTTTTCGTAGTCAGGTTTGTGATTTCACTAGTTAAGCGCCGACGCACTAGCGCAGCAAGTTAAATAATTCTGATGCAAGCATCTGATTCAACGCCAGTTGCTTACACGTTGCGCAACGGTATTCAAGAATCATTTCATAACGGCGCCGTCGTTTGCCTTGAACGAGACGGATCAATTGTGTTTAGTGCTGGTTCGCCGAATGCCGTAATTTTCCCGCGGTCATCGACAAAGCCATTTTTAGCAACTGCGATGGTGACCGCAGGTTTAAAGCTGCCGTCGAATCTTCTCGCACTTGTGTGTGCAAGTCACGATGGTCGACCCGAACATTTGCAAGCGGCGCGCGAAATATTGTCTGGTGCCGGGCTTGACGAAAATGCTTTGTGTAACACCAAAGATTTGCCACTTGATGATGATGCGGCGCGCGAGGTTGTTCGTGGCGGTGGCATTGCAACTTCGCTGCAAATGAATTGCTCTGGCAAACATTCTGGAATGTTGGCTACGTGTGTTGCATGTGGTTGGGCACACGACGAAAGTTATTTGGATCAAGATCATGAACTGCAGCGTTGCATCACAGAGATGATGCCAGAGTTGATTGGTGAGAATGTTGCACATATCGTCACGGATGGTTGCGGTGCGCCAGCGCAAGCGATGACTCTGGTCGGCCTAGCGCGCGGGTTTCGCGCGGTTGCAATATCGAAAACCGGTTCGGCGGCGCGAGTGGTTGCAGACGCAATGCGTGAGTATCCACAAATGGTTGGCGGACCAACTCGCGATGTGACGCTGCTGATGTCGGGCATTGCTGGTCTTGTTGCCAAAGATGGCGCCGAAGGTGTTTATGCTGCCGCCTTGCCAGACGGTCGAGCGATTGCGTTGAAGATTGCAGATGGTGCGAATCGCGCGCGACCACCGTTAATGCGTGCTGCGCTAACTGCTCTCGGCATTGATATTTCTGGTGTTGACCCGCATGCATTTGCGTCGCCAATTTTTGGGCATGGGCGGGTTGTCGGTGAAGTGCGTGTTATAGATAATCTTTTGTCATCATGACACTTCATCACCAGACCAAAACTTTTCTTGAGTTACTCGCTTCTCGTGGCGAACCACCGCTAGAACAGATGACGCCAACCGAGGCGCGCGAAATGAGTCGCAAATATTATGTTGCTTCGGAGTACCCAATTTTTGCGTCTCGAGATGTCGATGCTGGTGGTGTGCCGGCGCGCTTGTATTCGCCATCTAGCGAAAAGAATTTAGGTTTGTGCGTTTTTATTCATGGTGGTGGTTGGGTGTTTCACAACCTGGATGATTACGACGATATTTGTCGGCGCCTTGCAATGCAATCAGGTCATGCGGTTTTGAGCATTGATTATCGATTAGCGCCCGAGTTTCCATTTCCGACTCCACTTGAAGATTGTCTCACGGCGACTCGTTGGGCGCATGAAAACGCAGAGTCGTTGGGTTGCGATGCAAACCGAATGGTTGTGTGCGGAGACTCTGCCGGCGGCAATCTATCGACGCTTGTCGCGCAACATTCTGGTGTTGAGTTCAAGATGCAGTTGTTGATTTATCCAGCGACGGATGCGCGATGTATCTCAGAGAGTTATCGCAAAAATGCGCTTGGGTACTTGTTGACCGCTCCGGCGATGACATGGTTTTATGGTCACTATTTATCTAGTGCCGGCTCATCGCGTGGCAGCGTTGATGACCCAATGGTTTCTCCATTGTTGGCAAGTGACGCAGTGTTAGCCAAGATGCCTCCGACATTTATTATCACCGCTGAGTACGACCCGTTGTGTGACGAAGGTGAGCAGTATGCAAAGCGGCTCAGCGATTTAGGTGTGCCGACGACTTGCGTTCGATATTTCGGTCAGATTCACGCATTTGTGACTCGTTCGGCGTTTCTTGACGATGGATATTTGGCGATCGCGCAACTCGCTGATGCAATTCGCCGAGCATGCGCAAACTGAAAAGCCCTATTTTTATTTGCGCCTCGCAAACTGAAAAGCCCTATT
>ERZ889217.1184-NODE-1184-length-13733-cov-17.780377_pt1 | contig 13733 bp, 12 predicted proteins | sample MGYA00521098_ERZ889217 | MGnify/ENA primary metagenome ERZ889217 (study PRJEB32303, sample SAMEA104408613) | aquatic metagenome | biome: Brackish water; feature: Pelagic; material: water | place: Baltic Sea | collected 2014-06-10T22:04:00 | depth 2,362 m ...
CCGGTTGACGCCGCCTCCGCCCCTCCATACGGCACGGCAGCGTCCGGCGACGCGGGCATCGGCAACCACGACCTCCCAGGTGACGCCGCCCGGAGCCCTGGCGCGGGTGTCGGAAACCGCTGGAATCGCATACCATTTCCGGCGAAACCCCTTGCCTTCCCGCGCCCGCCCGAGAATCTCCCGATGCACGTTGCAGCTCCACCAGCCCCGAACCGCTGGCACGCCCTGGCCGACCGCGTTCTGACCGGTGGGGCGATCACCCGTGACGAGGCGCGGTCGATTCTGACCTCGCCGGATTCCGAACTGCTCGACCTGCTGGCGGCCGCCTACCGGCTCCGGCAGCGAGCCTTCGGCAACACGGTGCAGTTGTTTTTTCTGATGAACGCCAAGAGTGGCCTCTGCCCGGAAGACTGCGGCTATTGCTCCCAGTCGAAGGTCTCGGAGGCCGAGATACCTCGCTACAACCTGCTCTCGGCTCCCAAACTACTGGAGGCGGCCCGCCTCGCGGCCGAGCGGCAGTCGAAGACCTTTTGCATCGTGATCTCGGCCCGGGGGCCCACCGAGCGGGAGATCGACTTCGTCTGCCAGATCACCCCGCAGATCAAGCGGGAATACGGGCTCAATGTCTGCGCCTGCCTGGGGCTCCTCTCGCCCGAGCAGGCTATCCGGCTCGCCGCAGCCGGGGTGGACAAGGTCAATCACAATCTCAACACGAGCGAGCGGTATTACGGCGAGGTCTGCTCGACCCACACCTATGCCGACCGATTGGCCACGCTCTCGGCCTGCCGACAAGCCGGCCTCGAACTGTGCAGCGGCGGCATCATGGGGATGGGGGAATCAGTCGACGACCTGGTCGACATGGCCTTCGAATTACGGCACCTGCAGGTAGAGTCGATTCCGCTCAACTTTCTGAACTCCATCGATGGCACGCCCCTGGAAAACCTCGACCGGCTCACCCCGCGAGATTGCCTGCGTGGCCTGGCGATGATGCGGCTGGTGAACCCGACCGCTGAGATTCGGATCGCTGGCGGCCGAGAGCTTCACCTCGGCAGCCTGCAGCCGTTGGGGCTTTACGCTGCCAATTCGATTTTCGTGGGCGACTACCTGACGACAAAGGGGCAACTGCCTGAGGCCGACCTGCGGATGATCGAAGAGCTGGGGTTTACGATCACCCGGGGCTCTGAGGCGGCCGTACCCGCCCCAGCACTGAACTGATGCCAACTCTTCACTCGCCGCCAAGGCTTCCCAGGCTCATGAGCAACTCCGACATCTCACCGGCGGCGTGGGTTTTGGCTTGATTGCGTGCGGCTTCGATGCCTTCCCGCAGGGCAGCCCGGGCTTCTTCGGTACGGCCCCGGGCGGCGAGGAATTGGCCGGCCATCTGCAGGGCGGGCACATAGGCCGGCGTGGCCCGGCCCAGGTCTTCCAATATTTCGAGACAGGCTTCCCACTCACCCGCCGACTCCAACTCCAAGGCGAGGCTGTAGCGGAGGAAGACATCGCCTGGGTCGTCGCGGAGCAGAGCCTCGATCTTCTCACGGCGGGGCAGCGTCATGGGGAGGCGTCTCCTGGGATGGGTGGGGGCACGGGAACAGGTGGCGACGGATCCACCAGCACGAGCGTGCCAGACAGATCAGACGTCAGCATGATAAGCATTCGGTCTGCTACGGCGGCGAGATCCCGCGGTGCGACAGCTGCCGCCACGAGAGTGGTCCGGATGGACTGCCGGCCGCCTTGGAGCACGGCGTCGAGCCGCCAAAGCCCCGTTTGGCCGTCGCTGGTCCGCTGCCCCACCATGCAGAGCGTGTCCCCACGCCGGTCGAAAGCGATGCCGCGCACGGCTGTTACGCCGCTGTCGAAGCGAGCCCGCTCCCGGCCTGTGAGATCGTAATAGACAACCGTATCCCCCCGCGACGGGTCCCCGACAGCAGGCTCGACGGGTAACACGAGAACCAATTCGTCCCGCGGGCTCACCGTGGCTGCCAGCGGCCGAATTCCAGCCGGCAACTCGGGACAGGACCGCTCGGAGCATGGTCCGATCCGCACACCGGCTACCGCGGCCCGCAAGACCGGTGGCAGGGGCGGTGGCAGGCCGACGATCGCCAGCCAGCCGCGGGCCGAACTCGCCACGATGGCCACGGGTCGTTCTGTCGCGTCTGCCTCGCCCAGGGCGATCTTCTGAAGCGGGGCGGCTGAGTCGGCCGTCATGCCCGGTTCAACCCGATAGCTTCGCAGCCACCAGGCATCGGCGTCTTGACCAACTGCCACCACCAAGTCACCAGGAAGACAGCCGATGGCTGCGCAGCGGAATCCGACCAGCGGCCCCACCACATCTCGCCACTCAGCCGGCCGATCTGCCTCAAAGGAAACGATTGCTCCGCGTTCACCGTCGAGGCAACGCACGGTCTGCCCATTGGCCGTGGCAGCCAGGCGACTCACACCCGGTATGAGGCCCAGCCGACGTTCCTCACCGCCGGTCGCTATGGCCCCCGCCAGGATGAAGCCCACGGCGATGAGTGATCGTTGCCGGGCTTCAGACACTGACCGGTGGTAGGCCATGAGCCACTTCCCAGACGGTGATCTCATCGGCGTGACGCAACGACAAGGCGATGTCGTCGAGTCCCTCGAGCAGGCAGTGACGCCGGAAGGGATCGACCGAAAATGAGCGGGAAAAACCCGCGTCGTCGGCCACGGTGCACTCCCGCAGGTCCACCTTGATCCGGTAAGACCCGCCCTCGGCGGCGGCGGCCGCTGCCCGTCGGAACAGCTCGTCGACATCGGCCTCGGAGAGCTTGACCGGCACGATCCCGTTTTGGAAACAGTTGTTGAAGAAGATATCAGCGAACGTCGGGGCAATCACCGATCGGAAGCCGTAATCCATCAGGGCCCAGGGGGCATGCTCACGGCTGGAGCCGCAGCCGAAGTTTCGCCGGGCCAGAAGGACCGTAGCCCTCGCGGCCTCGGGCCGGTTGAGTTCGAAGGCCGGATCGAGCGAGCCGTCCGGCAGAAACCGCCAGTCGAAGAATAGAAACTGGCCAAAGCCAGTTCGCTCGATCCGTTTGAGGAACTGCTTGGGGATGATCTGGTCGGTATCGACGTTGGCCCGATCGAGCGCCACCACGACACCCTCATGCGTGATGAATGGTTCCATCTCAGCGATACTCCCAGGCGCGGATATCGACGAAGTGGCCACTGACCGCGGCAGCCGCAGCCATGGCCGGCGAAACGAGGTGGGTCCGACCTCCCTTCCCCTGCCGGCCCTCGAAATTGCGGTTGCTCGTCGAGGCGCACCGCTCGCCGGGGGCGAGCGTGTCGGGGTTCATGCCCAGGCACATGCTGCAGCCGGCCTCCCGCCAATCGAAGCCCGCCTCCTGGAACACGCGATCAAGCCCCTCTTCCTCGGCCTGCCGCTTCACGCGGCCACTGCCAGGCACCACCATCGCCCGCACCGTCGGAGCCACCAAGTGGCCCTGCACCACCCGAGCAGCCGCCCGGAGGTCTTCGATTCGGCTGTTCGTGCAGGAGCCGATGAACACCCGGTCGATGGCGATCTCGGCGATCGGTGTGCCGCCGGCGAGCCCCATGTAATCGAGAGCGCGGGCAGCGCTTGACCGCTCATTCGGATCGGAAAAGGCTAGGGGATCGGGCACTCGCTGATCTACTCCGACAACCTGGGCCGGATTAGTACCCCAGGTCACCTGAGGCACGACGTCGGCCGCGGAGAAGATTTCCACCCGGTCATAGACCGCCCCGGGGTCGCTGGGGAGCTTTTCCCAGGCGGCCACGGCCCGATCAAAATCCCGTGGGGCGTAATCCTTGCCCCGCATGTATTCGAAGGTTGTGACGTCGGGAGCGATCATGCCCGCCCGGGCGCCGGCCTCGATCGACATGTTGCAGACGGTCATCCGCTCGGCCATGCCCAAAGCCCGAATGGCCTCGCCTGTGTACTCGATGACGTACCCGGTGCCTCCCTCGGTAGAAAGCCGGCCGATGACGTGGAGCACGAGATCCTTGGCGGTCACTCCGGCCGCGAGCCGCCCGTTCACCCGCACCTCGAGCGACTTAGGCTTGCCCTGCCGTAACGTCTGCGTGGCAAGCACATGCTCCACCTCGCTCGTGCCGATCCCGAACGCGAGCGCTCCAAGTGCACCGTGGGTGGCAGTGTGGCTGTCGCCGCAGACGATCGTCATGCCGGGCTGCGTGATGCCCAGTTCTGGTCCGATCACATGCACGATGCCCTGATCGGCATCGTCGATGTCGAACAGCCGCACGCCAAACTCCCGGCAGTTGGCTCGGAGCGTGTCGATCTGCTGCTTCGAGACCGGATCGGCGATCGGCAACCTGCGGTCAGAGGTCGGCACATTGTGGTCGGGCGTGGCAAAGGTTGCCTCGGGCCGCCGCACCCGACGGCCGGTGAGCCTGAGCCCCTCAAAGGCCTGGGGGCTGGTCACCTCGTGGACGAGGTGACGGTCGATGTAGAGGATCGGTAGTTCACCGGCGGGCGTGCAGACGACGTGGTCGTCCCAGATCTTGTCAAGGAGCGTGCGCGGGAGGGACATAAAAACCGAGGAATGCGGGGCGTGGATAAACCCCGATGATACCAAACCCGCCGCAGCCCGCGACGTCGCCGATCAGGGCCGGCTCAGCCAGCCCGACGGAGGACCGGCCGGGCGGCCAATTCATCGAGCCGCGACCGGGCAAGTATCGTCCAGGAGGCCCCCGCCGAAGGCTGACAAAACACGGTTGTTTCAGCCGCGAGCATTCGCTGGATGAAGAACCAGGCTCGCTCCAAATGCCGCTGGTCGGTATCGCTGGAGACGATGACCAAGTCAAACTGCCCCAGTTGGTTGCAAAGCCGGGCCAGTGAGGTGTCGACGTTTCCGGGCACCAGTTGGACCCGGCCGAGCGCGTGCAGCCGGCGGTGGGCCTCCTTGAGGGAGACCCCGGGCGGATCTCCAGCAGACCGACCCTCAAAACGATCAAGGCCGACATAACGCACCTCGCCGCCGGCCGCCCGAGTCGCCGCCAGGAGCATCCGCTCGGTGCGGACAAGCGTGCCCAATCCAAGTTCGAGAATTCTTCGGGGCGGGCGCGCCATGACCTGCCGATGGATTATCCGGTCGGCTGCTGGCTGCGAGAGCCGTGCGAGCCACATTGATCCCAGCCATCCCAGCGTTGCCATGAATCCCCCCACCCCGCGGATGCCCTCAGCCACCCGCCGAGATTCCCACACCCGCCGATAAAATCCGGATGACGCCCCGAGAAGTCCATCGGCCGGGGGCAGCCAACGACTCCAGCAGTCGTCAGTGATCCGTCAGACTTTGCCGAAGTGCAACTTCCCGAACGCCGAACAGCACGACCGAGCTCGCGGAGTCGTTTCCTACTTGCGAATCAGGCCGACGGCTGCCTGGGCCGCGGCCCGCACCTGCCGCGACGGATCGTCTTCGGCCAGCATTTCGAGCACGGGGAGGGTCGACGCTGCCGCCGGACCTATTTCCCCCAGTGCCACCGCCACCTCCAGCCGTACGAGTTCCGCCTCGTCTTGCAGGGCCCCAAGGAGTTTGGGCACGGCCATACCAAAGAGATCTCTGTCGTGGGGGTTGATCTTGAGAGCCGCCCAAATGGCAACGGTCGCAAGCAGCTCATTCTTGGAGTCGGCAAGCTTCCGCAGAAGTGGGTCGGCAGCCGAGGCAGCGGGGCCGATCTTTCCCAAGGCATAGGCCGCCGTGTATCGAACGGCGGCTTCGGCCGACTCATCGCCAAGCACCTCCGCGAGTGCTGGCACTGCCCGCTCGGCCTCGGGGCCGATCGCCGCGATAGCCATAGCGGCATCTCCGCGACAGACCGGATCGGGATCGGCGAGCGCCGCCACGAGATCATCGAGTGCGGGCAGCGCCTGTGGCCCCATCGCGGCCAGGATTTCCAGCGCGTCGTTCCGCACCTGCGGCTTGACCAGGGTCGCCCGCAGGGCGTCCACCGCGTCAGTTCCCAGCCGAATCAGTCCGCCGCCGGCGGCCAGGCCAATCGAGGGCACCGGATCGTTGAGCAAATCGGCGAACGAGTCGGCAAGTTCCTTGCGGGCGGAATCCTCAAGCCGAGCAGAAAGGTCCGACAGCCCTTCAACGGCAGCATTGCGAATCGCCGGTGAATCGCTTCCCAGCCCGCCCCGCAGCCGTGTCGTAGCCTCGGCGAGAAGCGCTGCATCGTCGGGGTGGATGGATGCCAAAGCCCAACTGGCCAGAGAGGCCAGAAACGGATCCTCCGAATCCGCGGCCTGCTGCAGCGGTTCATCGACGTCGCTGGCCTTGATCTTTCCCAGGGCGAAAGCGGCGACGTACTGGAGTGAACGGTCGGGCGAGCCGAGGGCTGCTGCGATTGCTGACGCCGCTGGAGCTGCGGCCGGTCCGATTTCGGCGAGGGCCAGAATCGACTGAACCCGGTCGGCGATCTCACCCTCGTGAACGAGCTGCATGAGTGGGGCGACCGCCGGGGCGGCCCCCGCGCCGATCTCCGCCAGGACGACCTCGGCCCAGTATCGACTGGCCGGATCCTTCAGCGATTCAACGAGGAACGGAACTGCCTCGTCACCGAGGTCGGCAAGCGTGTGAAGCGCTGGCATCACCGCGATCGGATCCGCATCGGCCAGTTGCCGCCGCACGATCTGAGCGAGTTCCTGCCGCGATGTGCTTACCCGTCGCAGCGCCCTCACCGTTGCCCGCCTGACGCGTGGGTCAGGATGAATCATCGTTGCCACCAAGGGCTCGACGGTGGCCGCATACACGGCCGCGTCCGCAGCGGGAATCACGTCGCGAACGTCATCACCCCGGATATGGTCGATCGCCGCAACGGCCTGGGTGATGACAATTGGATCGGGATCGCCCAGAAGTTCCAGCAGCGCTGGAATAGCGGGCAAGGCCTGGCTGCCCAAAAGCCCGATTGCACGGGCGGCGTGCCACCGCACCCCCGGTTCGGAGTCGGCCAACGCTGCCACCAGCAGTTGGAGCGTCGCCTCGGCATTGGCGTGAACCGCCGCGAGTTCGTCGATCGAAATAATGCGGGTGCGGCTGTCGGTAGCCTCGGCGGCGAGCAGCCCGACGAGGTCCTCAACGCGATCGGCCACGCCACCACCAGCAGCCGGGGCCGCTGACTGCACGACGATCTCCTCGGTGACCACAGCAGGCTTTGTGGTACCGGCCTCTCCCGCGGTAGCCTGTTCCGCGGCCGCTGTTGGCTCAGAGGCCGCCTGGTCGACTCTTTCCTCGATCACCACCACCGGCGCGGGGGGCGGCTTGGTCTCGCCGCAGCCAACGCAAAGCAGAATCGCGGCCGAGAACAGAATGGCGGCTCGGACATGGCCAAACGGGGCGAGAGACGGCATCAGAAGGACAACTCCGAAGGATGGCTGAACGCTGGCATGACCGGGGCACGGCATGCTCACACACGCTACTCAGAAACGAATCATCGACGGTCTGCGTTTGAGACGGGCCACTGTCGCCCGGTTTCCGGCCGCAGAGTATACTCTGCCCTCGAGAAGCGACATGGGCAGGTTTGCCCCTTGAACGACCTTACAACCGAGTTCTTTCACGCGACTTCACGCGACGAGGCATCCATGATTTTCGGTCGGCTACGGCGTCTTCACGGGGGAAATTTCGCTCATGATTGGGCAACCCGGCGGGGCCTCTGGACTGCGATTTTCGCTGGCCTGGCGGCCGCCCTGCTTTGCGATACCTCGTCGGCCCAATGGGGCGGCGGCTTTGGCTGGGGAAACTGGTCGTCCACCGCCCAGCAAGGTGCGCAAATGGGTTTGGCTGCCGTCGTTCGGTCGCAGGGCTATGCCAACCTGCAGAACTCCGAAGCGGCGAAGAACTGGGAGCAGGCAAAAACACTCGACATGCAAAATCGGTCGCAGTGGACTGAGACCTACTTCGAAATGCGGAAAACAAACACGGCGGAGCGGGCAGCCGCTGCCGGTCCGCCGATAACCCAGGAGCAGGCCATCCGGATGGCGAGAATGGCCGCCCCAGCGCGGCTGGGCGCCACCCAACTCGATCCCGTCACCGGCCACATCGATTATCCGTTGATTCTCACGGCCGATATCTACAAGGAGTATCGTTCCCGGCTCGACTCGCTCTTCAGCCGCCGCGCTTCCTCAGGCGGCAGTATCCGTTACGACGACTTCGTGGCTATCGAGGACGCGGTAAGCCAGTTCACTGACGCCCTCAAGGCCCACATCAGCGAATACGCGGCGGGCGATTACGGCCAGGCCCGTAACTTCCTCAACAGCCTCGTCCACGAAGCCCGCCGGCCATCCGGCGGCTAGCCGTCACACCGGTTGCCGGATGTGCGGTTGCCGGATGTGACGGAGCAGCGGGAGGGCTGCCGCCCGCAGCAGGCTCGAGGCGGCGAACACGACCGCGTAGGCCTGCGGCGTTTCACCGAGGGCCCGCAGTATGAGGCCACCGCAGGCGGCGCCTCCTACGGTGGCCACCGCCAGCCCCAGGTTGTAGGCCGTGACGATCCCGCCGCGATCCCGGTCGCCCGCAATCTCGAAGATCAGCAGAGCGACCGCGAGTTCATAGGCGGCCCAGCACGTGCCGGCGAGAAACTGAACCACGACCAGCCAGCCCAGGTTGCGACTTGGCAGCCAGAGCAGTGCCAGCGGCACGATCGCCACGCTCGCGTGGGCCAGCAGCCGCCACGGACCGAGCCGTGACCCGAGCCGACCGATCGTGGGGAGCAACGCCGCCTTCACGAAGAAGCCCGCCCCAAACACCACGAGATACTGCCCGTAGCTGAAACCGAGGGCCTCGAGCATGTAGGGCGTGAAGTAAGGGGCTGCAAATTGGGCTCCGAAGGAAAAGCAGCAAAGAAAGAGCACGAGTGAACCCGCGGGCTGTTCCTGCATGTCGTGCACAGCGGCCAGGAGCCGCTGCCGCACGGTGGCGGGCCGCGCGGCTCGCTGCCGGAGCCGGGGCGGCTCCCGGCAGGCTGCGAGGCAGGCGGTGGAAACCAGCCGGGCGGACCCGGCCACTGTGAATAGAAGGGCGAACCCGACCAGCGGCGAATCTCGCGTGTCTTCCGTCTGGAGCATCAAACCCCCCAGTACGAAGCCGACGAACACCGCGGCCTGCCCCAGCCGATTCCGCTGCGCAAAATAGCCCGTGCGAATTCGGGCCGGCACAAAACTGGCAGTCCAGGCGGTCCAGGCCGGGGCTCCAGCCATGCCGGCTGACCAGTACAGGCTCGCGGCGAGGAGCAGTTGCCAGGCCTCGGCCCGACCACGGAACGCCCAAAAGACGAAGGGCAAAAAGCTCAGGCCCTGGATGGCGGTGGTCAACACCACCCAGCGCCGATTCCCACCCACTCGGGCTACGGCCAGGGGAGCAGCAAGTTGCACGATAGCGCCGGCCAGGATCGGCACGCTAGCCATCATGCCGGCCACGATCGGTCCCAGCCCAAGGGCCAGGGCAAAGGCGGGCAAATAGGTCTCTCCGCAGCCGACCATCAGGCTGTAAGCGACCGCGTCGGCCGTGCTGAAAACAAGGTCGCGGCGGAGGCTGCCGCGTGGAGGAAACCGGAGGGAGAGCAATGGGGGCCGGTGACCGACTCCAAGGCAGTGGGGAGGTTTCATGTCTATACTCCCGCGGCCCGTTCGGGATAGCCGGTCGCTCTCGCCCGGCCCAAACGGCCCCCTTTTTTCGAGGAACAGGAATGAAGGCGCTTGTCACCGGCGGCACCGGATTTGTCGGAAGGCAATTGCTCGAGCTTCTCGACCGACCGACCGTGCTCTCGCGAGATGTTTCCCGCGGTCAGCGGGCTGTGGGCCAGTCTGCCGGCCGGGTGGTCGGCTGGGATCCGCAGGCGGGGCCGCCACCAACCGAGGCGTTCGAGGGTGTGGACGTGATCTTCCATCTCGCCGGTGAATCCGTGGCCGAAGGCCGCTGGACCTCGGCCCAGAAGGCCCGAATTCGCGAGAGCCGCGTGGTCGGTACGCAAAACCTCGTGGCTGGGATCGCCCGGGCCGAACCGCGGCCGCGGGTGCTCGTGTCGGCCTCAGCCGTGGGCTATTACGGCGACCGTGGCGAAGAGGAACTCACCGAGGCATCAGCACCGGGCGACGACTTCCTGGCCGACGTGTGTGTCGAGTGGGAACGAGCGGCGCGAGTCGCTGAACAGCACGGGGTGCGGGTCGTGTTGGCGAGAACGGGGATCGTGCTCGGCCAGGGTGGGGCACTGGCGAAGATGCTCACTCCTTTCAAGCTCGGCGCCGGCGGACCGTTGGGGAACGGACGGCAGTGGATGCCCTGGATTCACGTGGCCGATCTGGCTCGGCTCTATCTGCACGCCGCCGACACGACCTCGATCCAGGGTCCGATGAATGCCGTCGGCCCCCACCCCGTTCGGAATTCCGAATTCACCAAGGCGCTGGGCCGGGCCTTGCACCGCCCGGCCTTCATGCCGGCCCCCTACCTCGGCCTGAGGCTCGTGTTCGGTGAATTCGCCAAGGTGCTCTTCGCCTCACAGCGGGTGATCCCACAGGTGGCGATCGATACCGGGTTTCACTTTGAATATCCGCAGATCGCCGCCGCCCTGGCCGAGATTCTCAAGCGGGCCGCCTGAGGCCGGCTGCCGAAGCAATCGCTGCCTTGGGGGCCAGACACATCACGAAGCGGCGCGGGTGAGGCGGTCGAGAATCGCCGCCCAGTTCTCGGTCGCGGGCGGCGGATCGACCACGATCCGATCGAGGTGGCGATGATCGAGGGCATGGAGCGTGGCGTACAGCTGCCGGGCATAGGCCATTGGATCAGGCGGCATCGGCACCGCTACCAGTTCACGTGATGTTGCCAGCGCCCGGGCCCGCTCGTCCGCCCCAAGCATCAGCCAGCCCACCCGCCGGCCCGAGGCCAGTAGTTCCTCGACCCGGGCGGCCGGATGAGCTGGCAATTCCAGGGGTGTCTTGGGGGCGTAGTGCCGGCGTCCCTGACCAGGCGAACGCTCGATCGCCGGCAGGCCTGCGGGATCGCTCGAACTCGGCCAATCCACCGCTTCACCCAGAGCCACTTCGAGCTCCGCGCGTGAGAGCGGCCCGGGGCGAAGGATCCGCGGCGGCGTGGTTGTGCAATCGACCACCGTTGATTCGATCCCGCGTTCGCAGCCGCCGGCATCAAGAATCAGGTCGATCCGGTTGCCCAGGCTCGCGAGCACATGCTGGGCCGTCGTCGGGGAAACCGACTCGGAGCGGTTGGCACTCGGTGCAGCCAGGGGGATGCCGGCTCGCTCGATCAACAGACGGCTGACCGGATGGGCAGGACAACGCAGCGCGACGGTGGGACCTTCGGCCGTAACGATCCCCGGAATCTGCGTCGACCTGGGCACGACCACAGTGGCGGGACCGGGCCAGACCGCCGCCGCGAGGCGGGCAGCGGCCGGGGGCCAGGCCGCGGCCAACGACCGGGCCTGTTGCTCGTCGGCCACATGCACGATCAAGGGATTGCCTGCCGGCCGCCCTTTGGCTTGGAAGATCCTGGCCACCGCATCCGGATCGAGGGCATTGGCAGCCAGTCCGTAGACAGTCTCGGTAGGGATCGCCACGAGCCTGCCCTGGCGGAGCAGTTCGGCGGCCCGATCGAGAGCGGCAAGCGTGACCGCTGAGGGCGGCCCGGCCCCGCGCGGCCAATCGATCCGGAGGATGTCGGGCAGCGGGCGTGGCATCACCCCAGGTTGCAACGAAAAGACGCTGCGAGCAAGATAGGTGCGGGCTTTGCGGCAGATCCGGGTTTCTGCCACCGCCACGCAACTGGTTTCTTCAGCGGAGCATCCCTTTGGCCCCCACTGCTGCCCCGCCTGTCGTCGGCATCGTGATGGGAAGCCGATCCGATTGGGCAACACTCGAACAGGCTGCGAACGTGTTGGAACAGTTCGATGTGCCGCACGTCTGCCAGGTGGTTTCGGCCCACCGCACGCCGGAAAAACTCACCGACTTCGCCCGCTCGGCGGCCGACCGCGGACTCAAGCTGATCATCGCCGGGGCGGGAGGCGCGGCCCATCTGCCGGGCATGCTCGCAGCCCAAACCCATCTGCCTGTGCTCGGGGTGCCAGTCGAGTCGTCCATGCTCCGAGGCGTTGACTCGCTGCTCTCGATCGTGCAGATGCCGGCCGGTGTGCCGGTGGGCACGCTCGCAATCGGGCCGGCGGGCGCTACCAATGCGGCTCTGCTGGCCGTGTCGATCCTGGCCCTGGGGGATGCCGCCCTTCGCGGAAAACTGCTCGCATACCGGGCAGAGCAGACGGCGCGGGTGATGCGGGAAGAACTCTCGAGCGAATCGACCGCCTGGTCGGAACGGACCTCGGAGCGGTGAGCATGCCTCCCGCCGCGCAACCGCCGTTCGCCGGAACTGGTCAGCCTGCTGCCAGGTCCAGGCCGCCTGTGGCCGAGCCGATCCTGCCCGGCGGCACGCTCGGGATTCTCGGCGGTGGTCAGCTAGGTGGGATGTTTGCCATGGCAGCCCGGCGGATGGGGTATCGGGTGGAGGCGATCTCAGACACGGCCGACTGCCCCGCCGCCCGACTCTGCGACCGGCTCCATGTCGGCCGCTACGACGATCCGAGATTTCTTGCCACCGCAGCCCACGGCCTCGACGTGGTGACCTTTGAATTCGAAAACGTGCCAGCTGCTGCGGCGGCCGCGTTGGCTGGTGCCGTGCCGGTGCGGCCTGAACCGGCCGTGCTCTTCACGACCCAGGACCGGGCCCGCGAGAAGGCGTTTCTCACGCGGCATGGATTCGCCTGCGTGCCGTACCGCGTCGTGCGGTCGCTGCCGGAACTCATCGCGGCCTACGCCGAACTCGGCCTGCCAGCGGTGCTCAAGACCGCTGCCTTCGGCTACGACGGCAAGGGTCAAAAGCGGCTGGCGCCCGGGGACGATCCCGCTGCGGCCTGGCGGGAGCTCGGTGGCGATGCCCCGGATGGCCCTCGGGAATTCGTTCTGGAGGCATGGGTCGAGTTCGCCTGCGAAATTTCGGTGGTGGCGGCGCGGGGGCTTGATGGAACTACCGCCGTATTCCCGCCAGTGCGGAACGACCACGTCCACCACATCCTCGATATCTCGAGCCTGCCCTCGAACCTACCGCCGGCGGTCGAGGCAGAGGCGGTGGACGTGGCCGAGCGGATGCTCACGGCCCTGGGTGTGGTCGGGGTCGCCTGCGTTGAATTCTTCGTCACGAGCGACGGCCGGGTGCTCGTCAACGAGATCGCGCCGCGGACGCACAACTCCGGCCACCTCACGATTCAAGCCTGCGAGACCAGCCAGTTCGAGCAGCAGGTCCGCGCGATCTGCGGCTTGCCGTTGGGCTCGCCGCGACCGGTGACCCCGGCGGCAATGGCGAACCTGTTGGGTGACTGCTGGTTCGATGCGGCGAACTGCCCGCAGGAGCCCGACTGGGCGGCGGCCCTGGGCGTGCCCGGTGTCACGCTCCATCTCTACGGGAAGTCGGAGCCTCGCCGGGCCCGCAAGATGGGCCATCTGACGGCCCTCGCGCCGACGGTAGCCGAGGCCGTGGAGCGGGTCACCCGCAGCCGCCGGCTCGTGCGTCGGGAGTAGTCCCGGCCCGAGCATCCCGTTCTCATCCTTCCAGCCGATCCTTGCGCCGCCTGGCCGCGGAGCGGCCGATCGGGAGCATGGCGTCGCTGCCGACGAAGCTCAGCTGCGTGCCCTGCTGCCAGTTCCAGCGGAT
>ERZ889217.1185-NODE-1185-length-13731-cov-16.773618_pt1 | contig 13731 bp, 10 predicted proteins | sample MGYA00521098_ERZ889217 | MGnify/ENA primary metagenome ERZ889217 (study PRJEB32303, sample SAMEA104408613) | aquatic metagenome | biome: Brackish water; feature: Pelagic; material: water | place: Baltic Sea | collected 2014-06-10T22:04:00 | depth 2,362 m ...
TTGAGTTGAAGAAGAAGCTTGAGTTGAAGAAGAAGCTTGAGTTGAAGAAGAAGCTTGAGTTGAAGAAGAAGCTAGATCTAAAAAAGAAACTAGAAAAAAAGGCTCAAGAGGCAGCAATCAAGGCCATCAAGCGTCAACGTGAGATAGAGAAGCGTTTGGCGACTGCCGCCAAAGCTCGTGCATTGAAAGAAAAGAAAAAAGAAGCAATTCGCGTTGCTAAAGAGCGGGCCAAATTAAAGGCCACTCAGATCGCCGAGCGTCTGGCATTACGTCTTGCCAAAGAGAAAGAAAAGCAGGCGATAAAGGCTGCTCGCGAAGCAGAAAAGGCCGCAAAGTTGGCTGCTCGTGAAGCTGAGAGGCTTGCCGAGATTGAGGCCAATCGAAAACCAGTTGCTCCGCCGAAGCCACCAATTATTAAGGGCGAAATGCGCGACGGCATAACTCCGACGAAAGAATTTAATTTTGAATTTTTGCTCTCGCAACGCCAAATGCTGATATCCGAGCGTAGAAATCTTCTTGGTCAAGCAGATCGCCTAGAGAGCGAGGCCAATGCGATAGTTGAAAACTCAGAAATGGGTGATGTGCAGTTTGACGACGAAGGCGGAGAGGGCGACACGATGGTTGTCGAACGAGAGCGCGACTTGACTCTCTCGGCATCAGCCCGTCAGACAGTAGAAGAAATTGATGATGCTTTAAAAAGGATCGAGACCGGCGACTACGGATATTCTGGTCGCTCGGGTTTACCGATTCCGCGCGAGCGTCTTAAGGCCTTGCCGTGGACAACAGAACTTGTTCAAGAGCGTGCTGGTGGCATTGGTTCTTACTAGATCCAACTCATTCAACGAAAATTGTTTATGACTGACGCGCCAGCAAGAGTTAGCGCATCAAAGTCTCTCGCTTATCTGTTGATCGTGATTGTGATTGTCTTTGACCAAGCAACTAAACATTGGTCGCTAAATGCTCTCAACGCGGGCCGAACAATAGAAATATTTTGGACGCTTAGATTCAATTTAGTTTTCAATTCTGGTATGGCTTTTTCTCAAGGACAAGGCTTAGGGCGAATTATTGGTTTGCTTGCAATCGGAGTCGTGGTTGGTCTGTTGATGTCGTTGCGTAAACCAATGTCGCGGGTAACGATAATCGGTACAGGGCTTCTAGTCGGTGGAGCCTGTGGAAACATATTGGATCGAATGTTTCGTGGTAACGGCTGGATGAGCGGAGCTGTCGTTGATTTCATTGACCTGCAGTGGTTTCCTGTATTTAACGTTGCTGATTCTGCCGTAACAATTGGTGCTGGTTTTTTGATATTTGGGGCGTTTATTGCAAGGTCCAAATCGTGATTGACGAAACTAAAAAGCGAATCATCGACGAGACAATTGTTTCGTCATTGGTCGGTCAACGAATAGATCGAGTAATTTCGCTCGTGGCAGATATTCCTCGAGCGGCTGCCACGCAAATCATAGATGCGGGTGCGGTGCTGTTGGATGATGTGGTGGTCAAAGCCGGAAAGATCAAAGTCACCGAAGGTCAGCACTTAGTTATTGATTTGTCTTTGCTTCCCGGCAAGCAGTTGCCTGCTGCCGAGCCAAACATAAAAGTTGATGTGGTTTATGCAGATGACGACTTGATCGTAATTAACAAGCAGGCGGGCATCGTTGTCCATCCTGGTGCTGGCAATCCAACCGGGACACTTGTTAACGCGGTACTTGCGTTGTATCCAGAAATGGCCACGGTCGGTGATGTCTATCGACCTGGGGTTGTGCATCGCTTAGATGCAGGTACTACTGGGCTCATGGTCATGGCTCGTAATGCTCGCGCATATGACTCTCTTGTTGACGCGCTTTCGCGTCGAGTTGTTGTGCGGCGATACTTGGCGCTCGTCTGGGGCGAGATGAGTGCACCGAGCGGCGTTATTGATGCACCGCTGGGTCGCGATCAACGAGACCCGACCCGAATGGCGGTTCTTGCAGGCGGAAAAACTGCGCGTACAAACTACGAAGTACGTCAGGCATTTAGTTTGCCAGTGAGTTGTTCGCTTCTCGAGTGCGGTTTAGAAACTGGTCGCACCCACCAAATTCGTGTGCACTTGGCGACTCTGGGTCACAGTGTTGTCGGCGATGTCGTCTACGGTGGCGCGCGGAGTGTGCTGTCTTCGCCACGACCGATGTTGCACGCGATGACTTTAAAGTTTGATCACCCGATCACTGGCATCGAAATGCAGTTTGACGCGCGAATACCGAGCGATTTTGCGGCGATTTTAAAGAAGTGTTCTTAACTATTATCTTTTAGCAACCGGCCAAGATGCTTCACCATTTGAGATTGAGGCGATATCTTCGAGGGTGTATTTCGCAAGATGTTCACGCATGTATTCGCTAGCAAGATTCCACACTGCCAAAAGCACACATTGCCCATCGTGGTCGCAAGAACCGCCCGTGTGCGGTTCGCCGAAATCTCCGACCGAGATCGGGCCATCCACCGCTGAAATAATTTCAGAGAGATATATTTCGCTCGCGGGTCGGGCAAGAATATAACCGCCCCCGACTCCACGTTTAGATTTAACTAGTCCGGCGCCTTTGAGCCCCAGCAAAATTTGTTCTAAGTAAGGTTGAGGCAGGGCCGTGCGAGTCGCGATATCGCGCACCGATGTGGGGCCGTCCTCGCTTTGATGCAGGCGCAACGAAAGAAGCGCCCGGCAGGCATAATCTCCCCGAGTCGAAATTCTCACGCCTGTATCGTACGCCAATTTGCTATCGGGGGTTTGCCGTAATGACCGACCCCTGAAGTATCGTCATTGAACACAATCATGACTGAAAATTTAACGCCTCAGATATCAACTAGACCGCGCCTGCCAGCGTACAAATCAGGTTGTATCACCGGCATTATTCCCGCGTTACTTGGGCCGTCGGGCACAAAAGAGATTCCAAGTTGGATGCCCGATTGTGTTCGTGGTGCGCGACAAGTTGTGCTGCTGGTGATTGACGGACTTGGCTGGCACCAGTTGCAAAAAAATCTCGTGCATTGTCCGACACTTTCGTCGATGCAAGGTGCGTCAATAACAACTGTTGCGCCAACGACCACTGTGAGCGCTTTGACTTCTATAACCACTGGTTTGGCACCCGCCGAACACGGGCTTGTCGGCTACCGCATCGACATGGGTGGTCGAGTAATGCAGATGCTCAAGTGGGGCGACGAGAAGGGTGATCTACGCAACATGTATTCACCTGATTTAGTTCAACCCTGCCCGCCATTTATGGGGGCAAGCGTACCTGTGTTAAGCAAGGCCGAATTAGAAGGTTCGGCATTTACACAAGCACATCTGCGCGGTGTACGACCAAAGGGTTGGCGTGCGGCGTCGAGTATCGCCGTTGAGATCGGAGAGTTATTGCGCTCGGGTGAAAAGTTTATTTATGCCTATTACGACGGTGTTGACAAAATCGCACATGAGCGTGGCTTCGGGGCATTTTATGAAGCAGAGTTGCGCAGTGCAGATGCACTGGTCGCAAACATCAAAGAAATTCTCGTATCTGGCTCGGTGCTGTTGGTCACCGCCGATCATGGGCAAGTTATGGTCGGAACAAACACCTTGCCACCACACGCCGATGTTTTGGCGATGACTGCCTATCAATCTGGAGAAGGCCGGTTTCGCTGGTTGCACGCGCGAAATGGCACAGAAGTTGAGTTGCTCGCGCGCGCAACGCATCATCACGCTGATTGTGCCTGGGTTGTCAGCAAACAACAGATTATTGACGAACAATGGCTCGGCCCAAGACTTGGCCCTGCAACTCGAAAGCGACTCGGTGATGTTGCGCTTGTGCCTCGAGATGCGATTAGTTTCGATGACCCTGCTGACACCGGCCCATATTTGTTGCAATGTCGACATGGTGCGTTAACAGATGACGAACTTGATGTACCGTTGCTTGCAATTACCGGAAACTGATAAGTTAGGCATCCCATTATGAACGATCCAGAGCGCGGTGAAATAGTCCAAGAAAATAACGTCGAAGAAGAAACCGTTACCGCACCGGCGAAAGTCATGCGAATTGGTTCGATGATCAAGCAACTACTCGACGAAGTGCGTTCGATGACACTTGACAGCCCATCTCGAGAGCGACTAGCAGAAATTTACGAGAGATCAATCGTCGAGTTGACAACTGCGTTGTCGCCAGACTTACAAGAAGAACTAAGAACACTTGCCTTGCCGTTCAAAGATGGAGACCTTCCGTCTGATGGCGAATTGCGAATAGCCAAAGCACAACTCGTCGGTTGGCTCGAGGGTTTATTTCACGGCATTCAAGCAACGATGTTCGCCCAACAGCTTGCGATGCGTCAACAGTCAGAACAAAAGCAGATTCAATCAGGCCAAGCACCTAGTGTGCAACCAGGAGATCGTCCCGGAACATATTTGTAATGGGTGATTCGTTCACTCATCTTCATGTTCATACAGAATTCTCGATGCTCGACGGCGCATCACGGCTAGACGAACTTGTTGATTGTGCGGTCAATGACTCGCAAAAGGCTTTAGGAATCACAGATCACGGCAACATGTACGGCGTAATCGATTTTTACAAAGAGTGCACCAAGCGTGGAATAAAGCCAATCATTGGCACCGAGGCCTACATGGCCTATGAGACTCGCACAGAACGCCCAACTCGTCGCGGAAAAGTAGACGACAGCGGTGGCGACACTGAAGCTGGTAAAAAACTTTATTATCACTTGACTTTGCTCGCCGAGAACAACACCGGATATCAAAATTTAATTCAATTAGCGAGTTTGGCTTTTCTTGAGGGCTACTACTACCAACCGCGAATGGATTGGGAGTTGCTTACCAAATACCACGAAGGTTTGATCGCAACTTCTGGTTGTCTGGGTGGTCATGTGTTGCAAGCACTCAAGAATGGCAAAGACGAAGAAGCTTTAAAAACTGCCGCACGACTTCAAGATATTTTTGGCAAAGATAATTTTTTCATCGAGTTGCAAGATCATGGGATCCCGTTACAGATTGAAACTAATCCGAAATTGATCGAGATCAGCAAAAAAATTGGGGCGCCACTATTGGCGACAAACGACTGTCACTACACGCACCGCGAAGACAGCCATGCTCACGACGCATTGTTGTGCGTACAAACAGGTTGCACCATTGCTGATCCGAATCGATTGAAGTTCGAAGGCCAAGAGCACTATTTGAAATCTGCCAAAGAAATGCGCTGGCTTTTTCGTGAGCAGATAACCGCATGTGACAACACATTGTGGATAGCCGAGCGCGCAAAAGTTCAAATTGATTTCGGTGTGCCGGTTCTGCCTGACTTTCCGATTCCTGAGGGGTTCGCAGATGATCATGCATATCTAGAGCATCTGACATGGCTGGGTGCCCAACAAAGATGGGGCGAGAAACTTCCTGCTGATGTCGTCGAGCGCGTTGCCTACGAACTGTTGACAATTAAAACGATGGCCTTCAGTTCGTACTTCTTGATTGTTTGGGATCTGGTCCGCTACGCGAGAGAGCAGTCAATTCGTGTCGGGCCCGGTCGTGGTTCGGCCGCAGGCTGCGCCGTGGCCTATTCGCTGCGAATCACCGATCTAGACCCAATTCGCTACGACCTGCTGTTCGAGCGGTTCTTGAATCCTGGGCGACGAAGCATGCCTGATATCGATATGGATTTTGACTCGCGATATCGCGATGAGATGATTCGTTACGCATCTGCAAAATACGGCCGTGACCATGTTGCGCAGATCATTACCTTTGGCACGATTAAGGCGCGCAACTCGGTGCGCGACGCGGCGCGAGTGCTCGGTTTACCGTATGGCTTAGGCGACAAGATCGCCAAGTTGATGCCACCTGTTGTGATGGGTCGCGATACGCCACTCAAATATTGTTTCGAAGAAAACGACAAACATTTATCGGGATACAAAGCAGCCAGCGAACTTCGAGCGTTGTACGACCTTGACCCAGATGTAAAACGAGTGATAGATGTCGCCCGCGGTCTTGAAGGGTTAAAACGAAATGTTGGTATTCACGCCGCTGCGGTTGTGATAACCAAAGAAAAACTCACTCAGTATTTGCCGATTCAACGAAAAGTCGAGTCGGGTCAAGATGCCGAACTTGCGCCAATCGTGACGCAGTATGAAATGCACGCAGTTGAAGAACTTGGTCTTTTGAAAATGGACATTCTCGGTCTAAGAAACTTAGATGTGATTACTGATACAAATAAAATGATCCAAGAATTACGTGACCCCGATTTCGATATCGACAAGGTCTCGTTTGACGATCAGAAGACTTTCGAGTTGTTGCGTCGCGGCGACACAATTGGAGTTTTTCAGCTTGAATCAACAAATATTCGGGCTTTAGTTCGCAGTATGGTGCCGAGCACGTTGGATGACTTGGCGGCGATCGTTGCGTTGTATCGGCCCGGCCCGATGGCGGCAAATATGCACAACGATTTCGCCGATTTCAAAAATGGTCGCAAGCAGCCGGAGTTGTTCCACCCCGACGCCCAAGAATTGCTCGGTGACACATATGGTTTGATGATTTACCAAGAGAGCATGATGCGTGTTGCACAAAAATTCGCGGGTTACAGCCTCGAGAAGGCAGACGACTTACGCAAGGCATGCGGCAAAAAAAACCGCGACGATATGGCCAAAGAGCGCGTGAGTTTTGAGAGCGGTTGCGTTGACATGGGGTATGGTCCCGTTTTGGGCGAAAAACTTTTCGATTCGATCGAGCATTTTGCTGACTACGCATTTGGTAAGAGTCACGCTTACGGCTACGGCTTTCTTGCATATCAAACCGCGTATCTCAAGGCTCATTATCCAGTCGAATACATTGCATGTTTACTTACAAGTGTCAAAGCAAACTATGAACGTGCTGCAGTTTTTCTCGCAGACGCACGAGCCAACGACATTGTTGTGCGAACACCGGATATCAACACATCAGGGGTTGACTTTGTGCCAGTCATCAACGGTGAGCAGAAAGTTATCAGTTTCGGGTTGTCGGCAATTCGCAATGTTGGTGAGGCCGTTGTAACTAACTTGGTTGAATATCGACGCAATAATCAACCTTTTACTTCTTTCTATGATTTTGTCGACCGTGCCCCGGTGGCGACCCTAAACAAACGAACCGTTGAATCGCTGATCAAGGCCGGTGCGTTTGATTCACTTGGGCACCCGCGCAAGGGTTTGCTAGCAGTATTTGAGCCAATAATTGAAAACTCTTTGTTGCGCCGGCGCGAGCGTGATCAAGGGGTGATGAGTCTGTTTGGCGAAAACGACGGTTCAGGATCCGGTTTTTCTGAGCGAATAGAAATTCCACAGATTAATTACGAGAAATCCGAGCAACTCAAAATTGAACGCGAAATGCTCGGTTTGTATGTTTCAGATCACCCGTTGCGCGGAATCGAGGGTCAACTGCGCCGAAAGGTTGAGTGTTCATTGATTGACCTCGAAGAAAAGCCAGATGGCGCATTTTTGAAATTAGGTGGAGTAATCACCTCCGTTGACCGAAAGTTCACGCGTAAGGGCACGCAAATGGCAATTCTAAAGATCGAAGATTTGCAAGGCGCAATTGAAGTAACCGTGTTTCCGAAAACTTATGAAAAATTTGGGCATTTGCTTGAAGAAGACAAGATCGTGATAGTTCGCGGCAGACTAGATCGTCGCGACGAATCTTTGATCGCTTTCAACGCACAAGAGATTCAAGTTGTCGAGCCGATGCGGGCGAGTGACTTGAGCGTGCACATTGATTTGCCGGGGGTCTCGCTATCGCCGAGTGATCTCGACGAGTTGCGCGATTTATTGCGTGAGCACACTGGCCCTACGCCGGTTCAATTGCATATGGGTGAAAAGGCTTTGCGTCTGCCTGACGAATTCAATGTAGATATTGATCGTGTAATGGGACGTCTTCGGGCGTCTTACGGTGACAGTGTTTATATCGGTTGATTAATTCAACTTTAGTTAATTAGCCCACGCCATCGGAATTGAGGTTTTTTGCTGGCAGAATAGAGGTGTTATGTCGCTTGTTGTCAAGACTAAAGATGCTTCACAATTAATGGATACTGATCTTGATGAACTCGCCTCAATGGGTGGCTCATTTGGAATCGGTGCAATTTCAAAAGCCAAAGAAGACTGGGTTTTGTTTGCCAGTGCGCGACTTGATAACAAGTTGCATGGTTTCATGTTTTCGACACTTGAGCGCATCGGCGGAACGCCGTGCGTATTGTTGGGCATGCTTAGCGTCAAGCCGACATCAAAACGAGATCAAATTCTTAAAGGTTTAATGAGCGAGGCATACCACCGTGCTCTAATGGCGTTTCCGGATGAAGACGTTGTAGTCGGTTCACGGTTTGTCGACACCGATGCGCTTGAGGCTTTCAAATCACTCACTGAGATAATCCCACGGCCTGATCACAAAGCAGTCGGTGAAGAGCGTGCTTGGGGTCGGCGTCTAGCGCGTCGCTTTGGTTGCGAATCAACTTACGACGAACAATCGTTCGTTGTTAAGAGGAATGGTCAAAGTGGTTTCATGGATTTTCAATCGCTTAAACCAGGCAAAGCCCCTGCCGATATCAAAGCATTGTTCAAGACGGTTTCGGCAAAGAAGGCTGGCGTGCTGGTCGTGCATGGCTGGACAATGACCGAAAATCTTTTGAAACTCGGCAAACACTAAGAGTTTTGCCGTGCAGTTTGCGGACTGTGTTCGTTCGCGCAAGATGGTGCGGTCTTTTAGCAATGAACGAGTTGCACCAGAATTAGTTGACCATATAGTAGACCTCGCATCGCGGGCGCCATCGGCAGGCAAAACTCAAGGTTGGCATTTTTTGGTGCTACAAGATGACGAGACTTCCAAATTTTGGGATACAACATTGCCGACGCAAAAGCGCTCTTCGTTTAAATGGAAGCATTTGCTTGACGCGCCGATCATCGGATTGGTTTTTGCTGATTCGGCGGCCTATGTCGCGCGTTATAGCGAGCCCGATAAATCTTCGACAGGCTTGGGCGCAGGTGAGTCAAGCTGGCCAACCCCATATTGGACAGTGGATGCATCGTTCGCGACGATGACGCTGCTGTTGGCTGCCCATGACGCTGGGCTTGGTGCACTGTTTTTTGCGGTGTTCTCTGGTGAGGCAGAATTGCGAAATCTATTGAGCGTGCCACCAGATTTACAACTGATCGGTGCAGTGGCAATTGGTTGGCCCCGCACCAAAGATTCGAGCGTTGACGGTTCAAGTGAAAAGGGCTTAAGCGCGAGTCGTAAGCGACGCGCGCCATCACAGATCACACATTTTGGAAAGTGGTAAAACTAATTAAACGCGGTGCGTAGCGCCAACTTGAGCTCATCAATGGTTGATGCCGGAGCAGCACAGGTGTAGTTCTGACAGACAAACGCAAAACCCGCGGGTCGGTCGCTCCATATTGGTGAATCGTATTTTTCGCCCCAGGCGACTACCGCTGTGGGCAGCCAATTTGTTTGTATTTCTTTCAACAGATCTGTTCGAGACCCTGTAATTGCTATTTCAGTAACACCACCATTTTGCAGATGCACTGCGTTAATCAAATTGGCAAACGCGCTCGGAGCACTTGCCGCAATTTTTGAAAATAGACGCAAGATATTCAATGCGATGTCGCTGTAATGAGATTTGCCCGTTAGGGCAGCAAGTCTGATCAGCGAAAAGGCAGCAGTTGAATTGGCAGACGGTGTGGCGTTGTCAAGTAAATCTTTTTGACGAACAATCAGCTGTTCGGCGTCGTTGGCGATCGTGAATAGACCAAAATTTGTCGAATCCCAGTGAAATTCAATGAGTTGGTCGGCCACATCGCATGCGTGAGTTATCCAATTTGATTTGCCCGTTGCCTCGCCAAGACGCGTGAAGGCGTCAATCAAATTCGCCAAGTCACTGGCTAGAGCGCGGTGTCTTGCTTGTGGCGCTCCAGATTCTTGCCAACTGCGAAGCCATCGACCATTCTTGTCGCGCAATTCTCGCAGCATAAACTCTCCGTTGCGTTGGGCAGCGTCAAGCCAATCTTGGCGATCAAACAGCGTCGCTGCTTCAACAAGTGAAGCGGTCATCATTGCGTTCCATTCGGTCAAAATTTTGTCGTCAAGTAGCGGCCAAGTTCGCAATGAGCGAGCCTTTAACAACAGAGTTCTGATTTCATCAACTTCGGGCGTACGTTTAAACTCGCCACGATGACTTAATCGCGCAGGAATATTTGATCCTTCGAAGTTGCCTGAGTCAGTTATTTCGTACCACTCAAGTGCTTTATCAACAAGTTCTGCTGGCAGAATCTCTCGCACCTGCGCGGGGGTGAAGACATAAAAGTGTCCTTCGTGTGAGTGCCCCTGTTCGTCTAGCGAGTCGGCATCTTGAGCGCTAAAAAATCCACCATTGTCGTGTCGCAAATCACGTAAAACATATTCGATTGTTTCTTCAACTACTTGACGCCACTGTGGTTGGTCGAACACAACTGCGGCATGCGTGTAAACGCGAACCAGCAATGCTTGGTCATAGAGCATTTTTTCGAAATGAGGCACAAGCCACTTCTCGTCGACGCTGTAGCGAGAAAATCCACCACCAAGATGGTCGTAGATTCCACCCGAAGCCATTGCGTCCAGTGACGTCGTCAAAATCTTGCGCGTCGATGGGCTGCTATCATTCAGAAAACTTCGTAACAACAAGTCCAGGCTCATCGTGCTCGGAAACTTCGGCGCGCCACCGAAGCCGCCCCACTTGTCGTCAAAATTCTGACTCAATTCGTTGACTGCGTGATGAAACAAATCAATAGTCGGCAAAGACTCGTCAGGTGTGATCTGTGCTGTTCTATTTAGAGACGCAACAAGTGCCGAGATATTGTTCTCGATATCGTCGCGCCGGTTATGCCATGCGTCGTTAATCGCATTCATCAACTGAATAAACGACGGTTTTGGAAAATATGTTCCACCAAAAAAAGGTCGACCGTCCGGTGTCATAAAGACCGTCATCGGCCAACCGCCACGCCCTGACATCGCCTGCACTGCATCCATGTATAGGGCGTCAATATCAGGACGTTCTTCGCGGTCTACTTTGATATTCACGAACAGATCGTTCATTAGGTTTGCGGTTTGGTCATCTTCAAAGCATTCGTGAGCCATGACATGACACCAATGACATGCCGAATATCCAACCGACAGCAACACGGGTACATTGCGTTGTCTTGCTAAATCAAATGCTTCGGGCCCCCAACTAAACCACTCAACCGGGTTGTCTTTGTGCTGGCGTAAGTACGGACTGGTTTCATTAGCGAGACGGTTTGGCATTGTCTCACACCTTAATTTTTTCGGTGATTTCAATCACTACTTTGCTGATTAACTTTGGGTATCTTGCAGTGGCTGAAGAACTCACGCGAATCAAGCATTTGCCGATTTCATTAAAGACGATCGACGATCTGTTTTTTATTGCGCACGGACCTGAAACAATTTTCAAACTTAATTTGCCCTTTGAAGCACTTTCAACCAGATTTTTTATCGCAACGTTTGATCCGACTTCAATCGCTGTTGACGATGTCCACACGCCTACGATTCGATTGCTGGTCGCCGAGAATCTAATCTGTGGAGTTCCGCCGAGAGTGATCAAGGTTCCCAGTCGCAAAAACAGGCCCAGGTCATCGATCGTTGGGGTGTATCGAAGTTCTTGTGCACGGGCAATCGTCGCACAATCAGTTGGTATTGCGACAGTGGCTTCGCCAGGTGAACTGCAGCGGTACCACTGCAGTCTTTCTGTTTGTGGCAACTGCAAAGTGCTGGCAAGAATTTCAACACCGATTCGACCCACCGGTGAGAATGTCGGGTATGCAATTTCGTTGGCAAAATAGCCTAGTGCTCTAAATATTGCGTATGTATTTACGAGTCCTGCACCAAATGTGTCGTCTCTTCCTGGTTCGCCGATGTCGGTTGCTGTTGCAACAATCAACTCACGTACTTGTATCGCAGTCAAAGTCGGGTTGGCAGCGATGATAAGCGCAGCAACCCCACTGACAAAAGCTGCGGCCATAGATGTTCCACTCATCGTCACATACGGTTCACCTGTGGCAACACAATTACGCGACGAGTCAGCGCGCGAACCAATGCGAACTGTCGAGCAGATACCAATACCTGGTGCGGTTATGTCGATGTAGCTGCCGCGTTGTGCGAATGATGGGGAAGTCATTGTTTGATCTGTCGCGGTAACCGCCAAAGTCAAATCGTTTCCGGCAGGATAAGTAACGCCCGCGTTTGGCCCGGCGTTACCTGCGGCGGCGACGACGAGAACATTTCTGTCCGCTGCATATTGAATAGCAGTTTGCAGTTGTGCAGACTGTCCGACTCCGCCAAGTGAAAGATTAATCACCCGCGCACCGACATCAACCGCATATCTAATAGCAAGAGCGACGTCAGTCTCCGAGCCGTCACCGTACGCATCGAGAACTCTGATCGGCAGAATTTTTGCGTTTGGCGCGACACCCGCAATTCCGATGTCATTATTGGCTTGTGCAGCGATGATTCCAGCGACATGGGTCCCGTGTCCAATTGGATCAACATCGGTTGCGTTGTCAGTTGAACGACCACGAATTATTGACCGGCCCGGGGAGAGATTCGCAGTGAGGTCTGCGTTGGGTCCAGATCCCGAGTCAACTACTGCGACTAAGACATTTGCGCCAGTAGAGACGCTCCAAACTTCGTTGGCATAAATAATTTGCAGTCCCCATTGTGCTGCGTAGCCACTATCAACGCCTGCTGCTTCGACTTGAGTAGAGAATTCGTCTTGATTAGCTTCACCAGACTCAGATGAAGCCACAGCGATGCTCGGAAGACTTGCGATTATCAAAACTACTGAGATTGTTTGAATACAAAACTTCTGTAGACGTTTGCCCTTTTTCAATTAGGCACCCATCGCGTGGAAACCGCCATCCACATGAACTATTTCTCCAGTAGTTGCAGGAAACCAGTCACTAAGCATTGCCACGCAACTTCGCGCGACGCTCGTCGAATCGTTTACATCCCAACCAAGTGGTGCGCGTTGACCCCAGACATCTTCAAACGATCCAAATGTGGGTATCGATTTCGCCGCCATCGTGCGAATCGGACCAGCCGCAATTAAGTTGCATCGAATTTGTTTGGTACCCAATGCTTTGGCTAAATATCGATTTGTACTTTCAAGTGCAGATTTAGCAACGCCCATCCAGTTGTAGGCGGGCCACGCAACGGTATTGTCGAAATCAAGACCCACAATCGAGCCACCATTGGTCATTAACGGAGCAAATGATTCGGCAAGTGTCTTCAACGAATATGCCGAAATCTGCATCGCTACGGCGACATCGGCCCAGGTCGCGGCCATAAAGTCATCACCCAGACAAGCCGCTGGTGCAAAGCCGATTGAGTGCAAGACTCCGTCGACACGACCAAGAGAGCCAAAATTTTGTTTAACGGATTCGCGAGCGCTTTCAACATGCGAATCAACAGTGACATCAAATTCGACCACTGACACGGGTGTTTCTAACTTTCGAGCCGTTCGCTCAGTAATTGATAATCCACGACCTGCGCCAGTTAGAACAATCTTTGCGCCCTCGCGTTGGGCTAGTTGGGCGACACCAAACGCCAAAGAAGCATCTGTTAGTACACCAGTTATGACAATATTTTTTCCATCAAGAATTCCCATCTTGTAAACGGTAGTTGGTTCAAACCTGTTTGCGTTGCGTCGGTGTTTTATCGCCAGTAAACAGCAT
>ERZ889217.1188-NODE-1188-length-13718-cov-8.792505_pt1 | contig 13718 bp, 14 predicted proteins | sample MGYA00521098_ERZ889217 | MGnify/ENA primary metagenome ERZ889217 (study PRJEB32303, sample SAMEA104408613) | aquatic metagenome | biome: Brackish water; feature: Pelagic; material: water | place: Baltic Sea | collected 2014-06-10T22:04:00 | depth 2,362 m ...
TCCGTGGTTACTACGAAGAAGCAAACCGCAAGCAGGGCAAGACTGGTGAAAACCTCCTTGTCATCCTTGAGACTCGCCTCGATAACGTTGTATTCCGTGCAGGATTTGCAAAGTCACGAGACATGGCGCGCCAGTTAGTTCGCCACGGTCACTTCGTAGTAAATGGTAAGAAGGTAAACATCCCTTCATTCCGTGTAACTCCGATGGACATCATCGATGTTCTTCCAAAGTCACACGACCTCACACCATTTATCGTCGCAAGCGCAGAGTTCGGTGAGAAGTCTGTTCCAGCGTGGATGGAAGTTGTCGCAGCACAGATGCGCATCATCATCCACGGTGTACCTGCTCGATCAGTGATTGATACACAGGTTCAAGAGCAGCTCATCGTTGAGCTCTACAGCAAGTAATTTTTCTAACCCCTAGAGGAAATCAAATAGTGGATTTCCGCGAGAAGAAAGAGGAGCACCAGTGCTAATTGCACAACGCCCAACGCTTAGCGAAGAAGTAATTTCCGAGAACCGCTCACGTTTCATCATCGAACCGCTTGAGCCAGGTTTCGGCTACACACTCGGCAACTCAATGCGCCGTACGCTGCTCTCATCTATTCCAGGTGCAGCAGTGACAAGCATTCGCGTTGCTGGAGCTCTCCACGAGTTCACAACCCTTGAAGGCGTAAAGGAAGATCTCACAGACATCGTCTTGAACATCAAGAACCTAGTTCTTTCAAGTGATAACGATGAGCCATCAGTTATTTATATCCGTAAATCAGGTGCAGGCGCTGTAACAGGTGCTGACATTGCTGTTCCAAGTGGCGTTGAAGTTCATAACCCTGAGCTCCACATCGCAACACTGAACGGCAAGGCAAACCTTGAAATCGAACTCACAGTCGAGCGCGGACGTGGATACGTCACGGCAGTTCAGAACAAGCAAGCTGGAGCAGAGATTGGTCGCATTCCTGTTGACTCAATCTATTCACCAGTTTTGAAGGTTACATACAAGGTAGAAGCAACACGTGTAGAACAGCGCACAGACTTCGATCGTCTTGTCGTTGATGTTGAAACTAAGCCATCAATGAAGCCACGCGATGCAGTTGCATCAGCTGGAAAGACACTTGTTGAGCTCTTCGGACTTGCTCGCGAACTCAATCTTGATGCTGAAGGTATCGAGATGGGGCCATCTATCATGGATGCGGCCCTTGCTGCAGATCTCGCTCTTCCAATAGAAGATCTAGATCTCACAGTTCGTTCATATAACTGCTTGAAGCGCGAAGGCATTCACACAGTAGGCGAGCTCATTAACCGTTCAGAAGCTGACTTGCTTGATATCCGTAACTTCGGGTCCAAGTCAATCGATGAGATTAAGGCGAAGCTTGTATCAATGGGAATGTCTCTGAAAGACAGCCCAGCAGGATTTGATCCTTCACAACACCAGAACTACAACGTATCAGATGAAGACTTCGCTGATGCAGATCAGGCATAAGGGAGAAGACAATGCCAAAGCCAACTAAAGGCCCACGTTTGGGTTCAGGCCCATCACACGAGCGCTTGATTCTTCGTACTCTTGCTGAGCAATTGTTCGAACATGGAAAGATCACAACTACTGAAGCAAAGGCGAAGCGACTTCGTCCACTAGCTGAAAAGTTGATCACTTTCGGTAAGAAGGGCGATCTACCTGCTCGTCGTCAAGTAATGGCCCGTATTGCTAATAAGAGCGTTGTTCACAACCTCTTTACAGTAATCGCACCAACATTTGCTAACCGCGAAGGCGGATATACACGTATTACAAAGATCGGTCCTCGTAAGGGCGATAACGCTCCTATGGCAGTGATCGAACTCGTAACAGAAAAGTAAGCGAACGCTCTACAAGGCGTAAATGTAATGGCGATGCCCACTCTCTTTCCCGAGAGTGGGTTTCGTCGTTTACGAATAGATATCGCCTACGACGGAACCAACTTCTTTGGATGGGCAACACAACCTGAAAAGCGAACTCTTCAGGAGCTTATTGAAGAGGCGATAGCCCGAATTTCACAGAGAGATGTCCAAACAATTGTTGCCGGGCGTACTGATGCCGGGGTACATGCCACTGGCCAGGTCATCCATGTTGATGTTCCAGATTCCATCTTCGATGGGGACCTAAGATATAAAGACCTTAGATACAAGCTAAACCGAATCCTTGATGAGGATGTTCGCATCATGAATATTTCAGATGCGCCCGAAGGTTTCCATGCTCGTTTCTCAGCGCTACGCCGCTATTACTCTTACAAGATTCTCGATAATAACGATGTCATAGCACCACTTTCTCGGTATGACGTTGCCTCGTGGTATCGACCACTGGATGCAGAGCGAATGAATGAAGCGAGCAAGCTTGTTCTGGGACATCATGATTTTGCTGCATTCTGTAAATTTAAGGTTGGCGGAACAACTATTCGTACCCTTGAAAAGTATGAGTGGAAGCGAAGTGAGGATGGGCTATTGGTAGCTGACGTTGTTGCAGATGCTTTTTGTTACTCGATGGTCAGAAACCTTGTTGGGGCAGTCGTATGTGTGGCAGATGGTCGCAAGGAACTATCATGGATTGCAGAACTTTTAGCCAATAAGGAGCGCGTCTCTGATTCTCTAGTATTTCCTGCCCGTGGCTTAAGCCTTTATAAGGTTGATTACCCAAGTGATGATCAATTACTCGAGCGGGCGCGAGTAACAATCGGAAGGCGTGGCGATGGGACACATTGATGTCTCAGCCGTTGAGTACTCACTCTCTGATGGACGTACCCTGCTTAACGATGTCTCTTTCCGGGTTGGCGATGGAGCAAAGGTTGCGCTGATTGGCCCCAACGGTTCAGGCAAGACAACGCTGATCCGTATGATCTGCGGCGATATCGATCCAGATGAAGGAAGCGTGGCTATAACAGGTGGACTTGGCGTCATGCGCCAGTTCATTGGCTCTGTGCGCGATGAAACAACAGTCCGCGAACTTCTCGTTTCGGTTGCTCCCGTTCGAATTAGAGACGCTGCGGCCAAAGTCATCGCTACCGAAGAAGCTATGCATGAAGATGGTTCGGAAAAGAATCAGATGGCATATGCGCAATCAATTATCGATTGGGGAGATTGCGGCGGATATGAATTTGAAGTCACTTGGGATAAATGTTGCACGGAGATGCTTCATAAAACATTTGATGAAGTGGCAGACAGGAAGGTAAATACACTTTCTGGGGGAGAACAGAAGAAACTGGTACTTCGCGCTCTGCTTGAAGGTCCAGAAGAAGTTCTGCTCTTGGATGAACCTGATAACTATCTCGATGTTCCATCCAAGCGCTGGCTTGAGAAAGTTGTTTCTGAGACGAAGAAGTCAGTGCTCTTTGTCAGCCACGATCGTGAACTCTTGCAGAACACAGCCACTCGTATCGTCGCGCTCGAACAAGGAGTTAACGGAAATACCGCCTGGATACATGGAGGCAAATTCGATACATGGCATGAAGCTCGCAGAGCCCGCAACGAACGCTTCGCCGAACTTTTACTTCGATGGGAACAAGAGCATCAACGTTTGATTGATCTCGTACGAACCTTGCAAGTACAGGCCGCAATATCTCCAGATATGGCAAATAAATATCATGCGATGCAGACACGATTGCGAAAATTTGAAGAAGCTGGCGCTCCCGAAGCTCCACCTGTCGAACAAGATGTCAAAGTTGGTTTACGCGGTGGGCGTACAGGGCTACGGGCGTTGACCTTCGAAGCAGTAGCTATAGAAAACCTCACCGAGCCTTTTGACTTTGAAGTCTTCTTTGGAGATCGGATTGCAGTCCTAGGTAAAAACGGAACTGGTAAATCACACTTCTTCCGTCTGATCTCAGGGGATGAATCAGTAAAATTCACCGGAAATTTCAAAGTGGGAGCGCGCGTTGAGATTGGATATTTTGCTCAGACTCATTCACACCCTGAGTTTGAAGGGAAAACTCTTTTAGAGATTCTCTGGCAGACCTATTCGTTGCAATTAGGACCAGCTAAGAGCGTTCTGCGTAAATATGAAATTGATAAACAGGCCGAACAGAAATTCAGTTCGCTTTCTGGTGGACAGCAAGCTCGTTTTCAAATCCTACTTCTCGAACTTTCGGGCTCGACCCTTCTTCTCTTGGATGAACCTACAGATAACTTAGATCTTGCTAGCGCCGAATCGTTAGAGAGCGCTTTAGAGCGATATGAAGGAACAGTTCTCTCGGTGACTCACGATCGCTGGTTTACTCGGGGATTTAATCGATTCCTCATCTTTGGAGCCAATGGCCAGGTTTACGAGAGCCCTGAGCCAGTCTTTGATTTTTAGGGGGCTTCTTGCCAATTCCACGCGGGGGGAAGGGCAGCTTTTAGCTCTCTCTGGCCATTTTGACCCGCCCACGCATGAAAGGTAAAGTTCATCCCCTGCGCCAGCTAAGGCGCCGAAGTTTACGTCAATAGGACTTTTAACGAACTAGAAGAAGAAGGTAATAAAGCATGCGTACATATAGCCCAAAGGCAGGCGATGCCGTCCGTAAGTGGCACGTCATCGATGCACAGGATGTTGTGCTCGGACGTCTTGCAACACATGCAGCAGTTCTTCTTCGCGGTAAGCACAAGGCAACCTTCGCTCCACACATGGATATGGGTGACTTCGTCATCGTAATCAATGCAGAGAAGATTGCACTCTCTGGAACAAAGAAGACAACAAAGTTTGCACACCGCCACTCAGGTTTCCCAGGTGGACTTACATCAACTGTGTATGGAGAGCTGATTGAAAAGCACCCAACACGTGCTGTTGAAAAAGCGATCAAGGGAATGCTTCCAAAGAACCGTCTGGGTGCACAGGTAGCAGGAAAACTCAAGGTCTATGCAGGCCCAGAGCATCCACATGCAGCACAGGCACCAACTCCATATGTATTCACCCAAGTTTCGCAAGTTAAGTAAGGGATAAGAAAAATATGTCAGATACAACTTTCAACGAGCTAGAACTCGAAGACGAAACACCTACTTCGTACTCTTCTTCAACTCCTGCTGCAGCAACTAACCGCAAGGCAATCACTGCTCCAGGTGCTGCCGTGGGTCGTCGTAAGGAAGCAGTTGCACGCGTTCGTCTCGTTCCTGGAACAGGTCGTTGGGTTGTAAACGGCAAGACTCTCGAAAATTACTTTCCAAATAAGGTTCACCAACAGCTGGTATCAGAGCCATTTCGCACAGTAGGCGCTGAAGGTACTTATGATGTTTTCGCTCGCATCAACGGTGGTGGAGTATCCGGTCAAGCTGGCGCACTTCGTTTAGGCGTTGCACGCTCACTTAATCAAATTGATACAGAGGCTAATCGTCCAGCGCTTAAGAAGGCTGGATTCCTCAAGCGCGATGCACGTGTTATCGAACGTAAGAAGTACGGCCTTAAGAAGGCTCGTAAGCGTTCACAATACTCAAAGCGTTAATTCACACTTACACGATTCAGCTACTTCATAGAGGAGTTTTTTATGGCTCTCTTTGGAACCGATGGAATTCGTGGCTTAGCAAACGGGCAAACTCTTACAGCTGAAATAGCTGTGGATGTGGCCGTTGCAGCAGCTCATATTCTCGTCGAGTCATCGTCTAATAAGGGCAAGCGTCCACGTGCAATCATTGGCCAAGATTCACGCGCATCCGGTGAATTTCTAGAAGCTGCCGTCGCAGCAGGTCTTGCAAGTGCAGGCATTGATGTCTATCGCGTAGGCGTATTACCAACTCCAGCAATTGCATATCTCGTCGCAGAATCTGGGGCAGATCTTGGTGTCATGATTTCAGCATCCCATAACCCAATGCCCGATAATGGAATTAAATTATTCTCTCGCGGCGGCGGAAAACTTGATGATGCCATTGAAGCTGCGATTGAAAAACGCATGGGCGAGCCATGGGTACGTCCAACCGGTCGCAAGGTAGGTCGAATTACTGTCGATGAAACAGCTAGCGCGCGCTATCTCAACCACCTACAGGCATCTGTAGCGACTCAACTTGCTGGACTTAAGATCGTTGTCGATTGCGCAAATGGAGCGTCATCGATAGTTGCACCGCTTGCCTACCAGAGCGCCGGAGCAACCGTTGTCGCGATCCATCACGCCCCCGATGGATGGAATATCAATAACAAGTGTGGGTCTACACATCTGGAAGATTTACAAGCTCGCGTAATTAAAGAGGGTGCCGATTTTGGAATTGCCCACGATGGTGATGCAGATCGCTGTTTAGCAATCGATGCCCAAGGCAATGTCATTGATGGCGATGCGATTATGACTATTTTAGCAATTGGTTTTAAAAATCGCGGGGCTCTTAAGTCCAACACAATTGTTGGAACTGTGATGAGCAATCTTGGATTCATGCACGCAATGAAAGAGGCAGGTATTGATGTTGTCACTACAGCAGTTGGCGATCGCTATGTTCTTGAGAAGATGCTTGAGAAAGATTACTCACTAGGTGGCGAACAATCCGGCCACTTGATTATGCGAGAGTTTGCAAATACAGGGGATGGAATTCTTACAGCTCTTCAACTCGCGCAGGAGGTTGTGCGTACCAAGAAGCCACTGGCAGAGCTTGCCGCCATGATGAAGCGCTTTCCTCAAGTATTGATAAACGTTCCTAACGTGGCGAAAGAAAAGCTGGCCAGCTCTACTAAAATCTCACATGCAATTTCTTCGGCTGAAGCAAAGCTGGGAGAAGAAGGTCGAGTGCTTTTGCGCGCATCTGGCACCGAACCACTCATCAGGGTCATGGTTGAAGCCTCGAGTGATAACCTTGCGCAAGAGATCGCGACCATCCTCGCGGACGTCGTAAGGGCAGAACTGGGGAACTAATTCGTGTGCGGAATCGTGGGTTACACAGGGCCACAATCTGCGCTTACCCCCATCGTTGAAGGTCTTCGCCGACTTGAATATCGCGGATATGACTCGGCAGGGATTGCACTTGGAACACATGGCTCTCTCTTCGTTGAAAAACGTGCAGGCAAGTTATCAAATCTAGAAGGTGCACTCCCGGCAAATATGCCCACGGTTCATTCTGGAATTGGTCATACCCGATGGGCTACACATGGTGGACCAACTGATCACAACGCACATCCACATTTAGATAATGAGGGCAAGCTTGCCGTGATCCACAATGGAATCATTGAAAATTATGCAGAACTCAAAGCTGAGCTCCAAGGCCGTGGCCATACCTTTACCTCTGAAACAGATACAGAATCTGTGGCTCACCTGCTCTCGGATCTTCGCAAAGAAAATAGCGGCGATCTGACTGCTGCGATGCGCGCGGCGGTAAAGCGACTCCGTGGTTCATTTACGCTTTTAGCAATACACGCAGATGCGCCAGAGACAATTGTCGGAGTGCGTCGCAATTCACCTCTGGTTGCAGGTCTTGGGCAAGGTGAAAACTTTCTCGCCTCCGATGTTGCAGCCTTTATCGACTATACAAAGCGCGCAGTTGAACTGGGTCAAGACGAAGTTGTCACTATTAACCCCCAAGGGATTTCCATCTGCGATTTGGAAGGCAAAGCTGTCGATCTGCGCGAATATGAAATTACGTGGGATGCAGCTGCAGCCCAAAAAGGTGGATTTGCCCACTTCATGTTGAAAGAGATTTTCGATCAGCCAAAGGCGATTGCCGATACTTTGATTGGGCGATTAAGCGATAACAATCAAGTGCAACTTGATGAACTTCACATGAGTGATGAAGAGATGAGAAAGATTAAGAGAATTTCAGTCATCGCTTGTGGCACTGCTTATCACGCAGGAATGGTCGCAAAGTATGCAATCGAAAAATGGGCAAAAATACCTGTCGATGTCGAGATTGCATCGGAATATCGGTACCGCGACCCAATTGTTGACAAGGATTCACTGATTATTGCAATTTCACAATCTGGCGAAACCATGGATCTACTAATGGCAGTACGCCATGCAAAAGCTGCAGGCGGCAGGGTTTTGGCTGTCTGCAACACAAACTCTTCTACGATTCCTCGCGAATCAGATGCCGTGCTCTATACCCATGCTGGCCCTGAAATTGCAGTTGCTTCAACGAAGGCATTTCTAACTCAGATTGTTGCTATCTACCTAATTGGACTCAAGCTTGCACAAGTCCGCAGCACGCTATCTGATAATCAGGTCAAAGATTTTTACAACGAGATGCTCGAGCTTCCTGCAAAAGTTGAACAAATACTTGAAACTATCGAGCCATTAAGAGAGCTGACGAGAAAATTTGCAACCAACGACACCGTACTGTTCCTAGGTCGCGGTATTGAATATCCCATAGCCCTTGAAGGTGCGCTCAAACTTAAAGAGCTGGCTTATATCCATGCTGAAGGATTTGCAGGTGGCGAACTCAAGCACGGCCCGATTGCTCTTATTGAAGAAGGCACTGTAGTTATTGCAATTCTGCCTACTGCCGATGAGCATGCGCTCGATGAAAAAATGCTCAGTAATATTCAAGAGGTGAAGGCGCGTGGAGCGCGAGTGATAGTTATTGCCCCAGAAGGCGCCGAAGTAATTGGCGCTGAATACATCATTCGCATCCCGGTAGCTTCACCATTATTCCAACCAGTTCTTGCAACAGTTCCACTTCAAGTCTTCGCCTACGAGATTGCTGTTGCTCGCGGAACTGATGTCGATCAACCCCGCAATTTGGCTAAATCAGTCACAGTCGAATAACAATGACCGCGCTATTTGACCAGAGGCAGTTGCAGATGCGCCGTGCGCTTCGGTGGTCAACGGGTCTATTTGCTGGGTATCTATTTGTAACTTTTCAGGTTCTCTCTGATGGTTTTCTCGTGCGAATCGATAGAGATCTCAATAATCTTAAACACCCAACTTTTACAGGATTTACAAGTTTTGTTATTCGCCGATTAGATGATCTTGGCCTGCGCAGCGTCTCTGGAATTGCGCTGTTAATTGTCGCTCTCTACATCTCTTACCGATTCAAAACATGGAGACCAATCAATCTTGGCTTACTGGCCTTCCTTGCACTGAATGCTGTAGTTGGTGCATTTAAATATGGTTTAGGTCGAACAAAACCTCGCAACGGCTTAGATATTTTGCACGCAGGGGGAATGTCGTATCCAAGTGGTCACGCATCAAATGCAATTCTGATTTGGGGGATCACTGCATATTTGATTTATCGCTATGCACATGTGGATCGCTACAACGGGCGCTTAGCAACGGCAGCAGTCGGAGCGCTAGCCCTCACAGTTTGTGTGGTTTCTCTCATTCGTAACACACACTGGTTCTCTGATCTACTTGGCGGACTTTTCTTGGGTGCTGGGTTACTCGTGTTGATTATCGCTATCGATAGATTTTTTCCATCAGATAGCCAACTCCACTAGTCATAGCCAACTCCACAGCGGGCTTATAGACTTCCTGTCATGATTGATGGAATCGGAATCGATGTCGTTGATATCGCGCGATTCATTGAATCTCTTGAACGCACCCCCAATCTCGCAGAAAAGCTTTTCACTGAGTCAGAACGTACTCAGACTCCTCAATCCTTAGCGGCACGATTTGCTGCAAAAGAGGCGCTCTATAAAGCGCTCAGCCCAGAGCGCGGATTGCACTGGCATGATGCAGAGATTATTAACCAGCTCAATGGCAAACCAGAATTTCTCTTTCGGGGCGATATTGCTCTTTTGGTTGATGGAGCCAAAGTCCACCTATCTCTTTCTCATGATGCAGGTATTGCATCTGCAATGGTGGTAATCGAAAGATGAGAGCAGAAGCGTTAGTCGATCTCAGTGCAATTAAACATAATATTGAACTGCTAAAGAAAGAGGCTGGAACAAATCTCTTAGCAGTGGTTAAAGCTGACGCATATGGACATGGGTTGGTACCGGTTGCTAAAACTGCACTGACCGCAGGTGCGACATATCTTGGTGTAGCGCTTCTTGAAGAAGCCGTTGAACTACGTGAGGCCGGCATTGATGCACCCATTCTTGCGTGGCTCGTTCAACCAGGATCTGATTTCAAAAAGGCAATTGATTTAGATATCGAATTAGCTGCAGCCTCTCTTGTTGCACTTGCCGAAATCACTGCAGCGTCGACAGAAAAAAAGGCCAAAGTCCACCTTGAAGTTGATACTGGAATGTCACGAGGCGGTTTTCTCGATGAATGGGACAGCCTTACGCCTGAGCTATTACAAGGCGTTGAAGTAGTCGGAATATTTTCGCATTTGGCCCGTGCTGATGAACCAGGAGAAGCTCAGAATTTAGAACAACTCGATAGATTCAAAGCAGCTGTTGATCGAATGTATTCATTTGGGTACACCAAAATCCTTCGCCATCTATCTAATTCTGCCGCCACTTTAAAAAATGGCGCTGCAGCCTTTGACATGGTGCGTACCGGAATTGCAATGTATGGCCTTTCTCCAGATGTACAAACTCTGGGAGATTCAAAAGCCCTTGCTTTGCGTCCTGCGATGCAAGTACGCGCAGCGCTCTATCTTGTGAAAAGCGTTCCAGCAGATACGCCTGTGGGATATGGCGCAACAGAAAAGACATCCTCGGATACAAAGCTTGCAGTAGTCGCAATGGGATATGCGGATGGAATTCCACGCATTGCGCATCACGCAGGGGTCTGGCTATCTGGGAAACGCGCACCAATTATTGGACGCGTTTCCATGGATCAATTTGTCGTTGATCTCGGAGCGCAATCGAAAGCTCAATCGGGTGATTGGGTAGTTGTATTCGGAAATGGCTCACACGGTGAGCTCACAGCAGATGAATGGGGATTAGCATCACAATCTATTAATTACGAAATAGTTACACGAATCGGCCCTCGAGTGCCTAGAATCTACTCTGCTCATGTCTATTAAATCACCGCTTCTACAGACCCAAGGAGTATCTGTCTCCTTTGGCGGCCTTCGGGCCCTTGATGATGTCTATCTTGAATTAAATAATAATGAGGTAGTGGGCTTGATCGGACCTAATGGTGCCGGCAAAACAACCCTCTTTAATGCAATATGTGGACTCGTTTCCCCTGATTCTGGAACATTCTCATTCGAAGGCCGTGAACGTTCATGGCCGCGCACAGATGAACTTGCAGACCTTGGTATTGCTCGTACGCTTCAAGGAGTCGGCCTCTTTCCAGATTTAACGGTGCTTGAAAATGTAATGATCGGGGCGCAAAAGTTTGCAAAGACCGGTCTTATCTCAGCAAGCATTGGGCGCAACACCGCCGATGAAAAGGATTTAGCAGATCGTTCAATGTCAGCTCTTGAACGTGTGTACGCCGGAGCGCTTGCTCATCGACGCGCAAACACCTTGTCCTATCCAGATACAAAACGAGTCTCTATCGCCCGGGCACTTGTGAGCGAACCGAAGGTCTTAATGCTGGATGAACCAGCAGGTGGACTTGGCCCCCAAGATATTGAGTGGATGAACGGCTTGATTCGCAACCTCACATCTCATATGGCGGTTTTGATCGTTGAGCACCACATGGATGTTGTGATGTCAGTCTGTGATCGTCTCTATGTGCTCAACTTTGGAGAAGTGATATCAAGTGGCTCCGCTGAGGTCGTTCGCCGAGATCCTGCAGTTATTGCCGCCTATCTCGGAATGGGGGCATAAGAGATGCTTAAGGTACATAACCTAGTAGTAGATCATGGAGCCATCCGAGCGCTGAACGGTGTTTCCTTTACCGTTGAAACTGGAAAACTCTCAGCTGTCATCGGCGCAAATGGCGCAGGTAAGTCAACGCTGCTTCGCACATTATCAGGGCTCAATAAGGCAACCGAGGGAAGTGCAATGTGGGAAGACCACAACCTTCTTCATGGAAAGCCAGAGAGCCATGTTCGTCAAGGCGTATCGCATGTCTCTGAAGGAAAGTCTGTTGTTGCAGAGTTAACAGTTGAAGAAAATTTAGAACTTGGTGCGCTATGGCGCCGGAATAAGAAGGAATCCCTCGAGACAAAGAAAGAAGTTGTCGAGCTCTTTCCGCGACTTGGTGAACGTCTAGAACAACGCGCCGATACATTATCTGGCGGAGAACGTCAGATGCTCGCCATCGGTCGAGCTCTTATGGCTCGCCCTCAACTACTGTTGCTCGATGAACCATCTCTTGGGCTAGCGCCACTTGTCATCGAACAGATCTTCCAAACAATTCGCGGAATCGTAGATTCAATGAAGGTAACTGTCGTTCTTGTCGAACAGAATGCAATGGGCGCTCTCAAGATTGCAGATACGGGCGTTGTTCTTAATCTTGGACATATCGCAGCAACCGGAAGCGCCGCAGACCTTATTGCCGATCCAGCCGTCCGTGCTGCTTACTTGGGGTATTAAATGTTTCAATTTATAAATACAATCCTTATTGGGTTAACATCCGGAGCAATTTATTCACTGATGGCTTTAGCGATTGTATTAGTCTGGCGCTCAACTCGAGTAATTAATTTTGCTCAGGCTGGCTTAGCCCTTGCTTCCACTTACATTGGCTATCAAGTGCTTCAAGTAATTGATAATTATTGGCTGGCGCTTCTTATTGCAATGATTGCTGGTGCAGCGCTGAGCGCATTCATTGAACTTGCATTTATGCGCGTACTTTTAAAGCATACAAATTCAGGTCCCATTGCAAGCGTTGCTCCGATTATTGCAACGTTGGGTTTGCTCGGTATCGTAAAAGCAGTTATTACCATGATTTGGGGTGGGCAAGATGTACTTGTAAAGCCACCATTATCGAATACTGGGTTCTCTATCGGCACCCAAACTTTGGTTTTCTCGCCAATGAAACTTGCAATCATTATCTCGGTAGCGCTCTTAGTGCTCGTCTTCTCACTTATATTTCAGAAGACAAATATCGGTTTGGCTTTGCGCGCTTCGGCATACGCACCAGAAATTGCGCGATTGGCAGGAGTCAGAGTTGACTTCGTACGAACCTTAGGTTGGGCTCTATCAGGAGCATCTGGAGCAGTTGCTGGATTACTTCTGACATCTTATGGAAACGGTTCATTCTCACCCGAATCTATTGAATTCTCACTTTTACTGATCTCTGGTTTTATTGCAGCTGTCATAGGCGGCCTTGATAGTTTGGTAGGGGCCGTTATCGGAGGATTGGTCTTAGGTTTGGCATCAGCATTTGTTCTTATGTATATCAGCGGCTCTTTGTTCTTTATCGCTCCATTTGTAATCCTTTTGCTCGTTCTTTTTATTCGCCCTCAAGGAATTCTCGGAACAAAGGCGGGTCGACGTGCATAAGTTGTCCAATAAGAAGCGCGTTGGATTTTTTCTTCTCCTAGGCGTTGCAATCTACTTCTTAAGTGGAGCAGTAGATGAGTTACGCGTATATCAAGGGGCCACAGTTGCAGTTTATGCCGTAGGAATTGCATCAATCATTCTTCTTACCGGTTATTCCGGACAAGTCTCTCTTGGGCAAGGCGCACTTCTTGCTATCGGTGGGTATGCAGCTGCACTGATGCGCATTCATTACAGCGCTCCAGTTTGGCTCTGCTTTTCTGCAGCGATACTTGTTGCAGCGCTGGCGGGAGCTCTCTTGGGTTTAGCTGCTGCACGTTTAAGCGGACCATATTTGGCAGGCACGACTCTTGCATTAGCAGTGGGACTGCCATCCATTGCAAATCAATTTGGGTTACTCGGCGGGGAACAGGGACTTCTCTTTGATATTGGTTGGCCACCCTTATCTTTGGGTGAAGATTTCACTCTATATAAATGGTTCTTCTGGATCGCATCGCTGGCCACGCTCATCTCTATTTTTTGGTTAC